>Ga0209378_1000928_pt1 | contig 21129 bp, 28 predicted proteins | sample GraSoiAngelo_156_FD_186170 | JGI IMG/M metagenome (GOLD analysis project Ga0209378, IMG submission 186170) | Grasslands soil microbial communities from the Angelo Coastal Reserve, California, USA - 14_1009_13_40cm (SPAdes) (version 2) | ecosystem: Environmental > Terrestrial > Soil > Grasslands ...
CGCGGCAGCCGGCGATCGGGGCGCGACCGATGCTCGGGCGCGACAGGCAGCGCCTGCTCCCTGCGTTCGGGGATGGCGCCGGCGCGGCGCTCGACCGAAGCCGCGGAGCGCCAGCCGAAGTATGCGGCGAGCGCGGCCGTACCGGCATGCAGCCAGATGTCGTGCCCATGGATCGGCAGCAGCCCAAAGAGGGTGTCCAAGCCGGGGATGCCGCCCATCACGGCCAGCGCGCCGTACAAGATGGCGAGCGAGCGGGCGTAGACCTTCGGGCTCGTCATGCCGCGCTCGGCCACGATGCCCCAGACGCCAATCGCAAGATGCACGGCACTGTGCAGGACATTCACGGGGAACAGGCCAAGCAGGTAGCCGTGGAAGAGAGTGACGTGGATCGGTGGCGCATCCGCGGGCGCCGGCGTCAGCGCTGCCGGGACCAGGCCGAGCAGCCCGGCGGCGAGATACGCGATACCGGAGAACAATGCAAATGTTTCGACTCTCATAGCCCCTCGTGCCAAGGTGGCGTCCCCACGGGGATTCGAACCCCGGTTACCGCCGTGAAAGGGCGATGTCCTAGGCCTCTAGACGATGGGGACTTCTGCTGCAGCGATTCGGGGTTGGTGGAGGTAACCGGGATCGAACCGGTGACCTCTTGCATGCCATGCAAGCGCTCTCCCAGCTGAGCTATACCCCCGACCGAGGGCGCGAATTATAGCGCCCTTTGATCATGGCTTGCAGGGTCCGAGGCGATGCGCGGACACATGCGAGCGCGTGGCGAAGCTCTGCCCGCCGGCGTCTCCCGAGAGCTCGAGATCGGCCTCCATCGAGGCTGCGCCGTAGCGCACGCTGCCCACGCCGCGCATCGGCATCTGCCCGCCGCAAACGATGGCGAACGTGTACACGCTGCCGTCGTCGCGGCGGTTGGTGAACTCGCAGCCGCCGCCCGGTCCCAGCACGCGGCTCGGATCGCGCGCGTCGTCGGCGCTCAGGCACCGCGTGCGCACGACCGGCCCGATCTCGCCCGGCGTGCCCGGCACCGAGGTCGTGACGGACACTTCCCAGTCGCCCGGCTCGACATCGGCACGCGCGGCGCCGACGGCAAGAATGGAAAGCATCAGACCGTAGCGGAGCATCCTTCCTCCTTCAGTCGGTTTCCAGGTGGTGCGCAAGGCGCCGGAGCACGGTCTCGCGCCCGAGCAGCTCGAGCACCGCGTCGATCGACGGCGTCTGCGCTCGGCCGGTGAGCAGCAGCCGCAGCGGCATCGCGAGCTGAGGCAGCTTGAGGCCGCTAGACTTGATCACCTCCTTGATCGCGTCGTTGATCGCCGCGCGGTTCCACGGCACGGTGGCGAGCCGCGCCTTCAGAATGCGCAGCGCCTTCGAAACGTTCTCCTCGAGCTCGATCGTCGCTTCGCCCGTCCAGCGGTAGAAGAGCGTCGCCTCGTCGGCGAGCTGCGCGATCGTGCTGGCGCGCTCCTTGACTAAGGCGATCACGCGTTCCAGCGGCGGTCCGTTCTCAGCCGAAATGCCTCTCCTTTTCAGCTCGTCCCCGACGAGGGGGGCGAGGCGGGCGTCCGGCGCCGCCTTGAGGTATTGCTGGTTGAGCCAAGCGAGCTTCTCCGGATTGAACTGCGCCGGCGAGCGCGAGACGTGCTCCAGGTCGAACCAGGAAACGAAGGATTCCTTCGAGAACATCTCCTCGTCGCCGTGAGACCAGCCCAGACGGGCAAGATAGTTCACGAGCGCTTCGGGCAAGTAGCCGTGGTCGCGGTATTGCATCACGCTGACCGCGCCGTGGCGCTTGGAGAGCCGCTCGCCGTCGGCGCCGAGGATCATCGGCACGTGGGCGAAGTGAGGCAGCTTCTTCTGCAACGCATTGAAGATGTGGATCTGGCGCGGCGTGTTGTTGACGTGATCGTCGCCGCGGATGACGTGGGTGATGTCCATGTCGAGGTCGTCGACCACCACGCCGAAGTTGTAGGTCGGCACGCCGTCGGCGCGCAGCAGCACCAGGTCGTCGAGCTCGCTGTTCGGGAACGCGATCGGGCCCTTCACCAGGTCGTGCCAGCCGACCTCGCCCTCCTCCGGCGTGCGGAAGCGGATCACCGGCGGGCGGTCTTTCGGCGGCGGCTTGCCTTTTGCGCGCTCGGGCCGCCAACGGCCATCGTAGCGCGGTTTTTCCCCTCTTGCGAGCTGTTCCTTGCGCAGCGCTTCGAGCTCCTCGCGCGACATGTAGTCGTAATAGGCATGGCCCGAGGCGATCAGCTGCCCGGCGACCTGCTTGTAGCGCGCCAGGCGCTGCATCTGGAAGAACGGCCCTTCGTCCCAGTCGAGGCCGAGCCACTTCATGCCCTCGAGGATCGCGTTCACCGATTCCGCGGTCGAGCGCTCCAGGTCGGTGTCCTCGACGCGCAGGATGAACTTGCCGCCGTGGCGCCGCGCGTAGGCCCATGAGAAAAGCGCAGTGCGCGCGCCGCCGATGTGGAGGAAGCCGGTCGGGCTCGGTGCGAAGCGTGTGCGTACGCTCATGGAGGCTGGGATTTTCCCATGAGCCCCGGGCGATGGAGTTCGGCTAGTCGCTGCCGCCCTCTACGGTAAAGCGCTGAGCCCGCCAGCGCAGCATGCCGCCGGACAGGTTCGCGACCTTCCCGAAGCCCGCCTTTCCGAGCAGCACGCTGGCCTGCGCCGAGCGCGCGCCGGAGCGGCAGACCGTCACCACGGGTTTCTCCTTTGAAAGCCTTGCGGCGTCATTCAGCAGCCGGCCCAGCGGGATCAGGCTGGCTCCCGGCACATGGCCGAGCGGGCCGTTGAACTCTGCGGGCTCGCGCACGTCCACGATCTGCACCTCGCGCAGGTGCTCCTCCAGCCAGTGGGGCTGAACCTCCCAGATGCCGGCGAACGTGTAGGTGAGCGGCGCCCAGTCGGGGTCCAGGGTCGCCGTCTTTTGCGGCTTTCCGCAGTTCATGTTGGCCGGGACGGCGATGTCCATCTGCTGCGGATGGGCCAGGCCGAGGTGCTTCATGTAGCCGACGAAGTCCTGCTCGCCGATCGACTCCCCGAGGCGCGGGTTGTACAGCTTCTCCTCGCCGACGCTGGTGACGGTCAGGCCGCGGTAGTCATGCCCGGGATAGATCAGGCAGCGCTCCGGCAGCGAGAAGATCTGCTCGCGCACCGAGCGGAACAGCGTGCACGGGTCGCCATCCTGGAAGTCGGTGCGGCCGCAGCCGCGGATGAGGAGCGCATCGCCGGTGAACGCCATCGAGCGGTCGTCGAGCACGTAGCTCACGCAGCCGCTGGTATGGCCGGGGGTCGGGCGCGCTTCGAGGCAGGTTCCGCCAAGACGGATCTCCTCCCCGGGCTCGAGGCAGCGGTCGGCGCCCTGCGCGCCGCTCGCGCGCGACACAGCGATGCGGCTGCCGAGCCTCTGCTTCAGCAGCCAGGCGCCGGTGATGTGGTCGGCGTGCAGATGCGTCTCCAGCGTCCACGACAGCCTGAGGCCCAGCTCCTCGACCAGCGCGACGTCGCGCCGCGCCTGCTCGAACACCGGATCGATCAGCACCGCCTCGCGCGACGCGGCATCGGCAAGGAGGTAGGTGTATGTTGAAGATTGCGGGTCGAAGAGCTGCCTGAAGACCATGACGATCGAGAACTTTACTCCTCTCCCGGCCGTGACCGGCGGCGTCTTGATCGGCCTCGCCAGCGTGTGGCTGCTCGTTGCCAACGGCCGCATCGCGGGCGTCAGCGGCATCCTGCACGGCCTGTTCGCCGGGCCCGCAGGGAACACGCCCGGGGGTCGCGCGGGCGACCGGCTCTGGCGCGCCTGGTTCATCGCCGGGCTCGTCGTCGCCGGCTTCGCCTGGCACGCCTTCGCCGGCCCCGCCTCCGTCCGCCAGGGCTTCGGCCTCGGCTGGGTCGCGCTCGCCGGGCTCCTCGTCGGCTTCGGCACGCGCATGAGCGGCGGCTGCACCAGCGGTCACGGCGTGTGCGGATTGGGCCGGCTGTCGCTGCGCTCGCTCGTCGCCGTCGCCATCTTCATGGCCGCCGGCATGGCAGCCGCCTTCGTCGTGCGCCACCTGCTCGGGCTGCCGTCGTGATCGGCCACGCTGCCGCGTTCGGCGCCGGCCTCGTGTTCGGCATCGGCTTGTGGATCTCGGGAATGGCGACGCCGCGCAAAGTGCTCGACTTCCTCGATGTCACCGGCGGCTGGGACCCGAGCCTCGCGCTGGTCATGGCCGGCGCGGTCGGCGTGACCTTGGCGCTGTTCGGGCGAATTCTAAAAAGACCTTCGCCTTTTTTTGCCGACCGATTTGCGCTGAGTCTGAAACGGCAGGTCGACACGCCCCTGATTGTCGGCGCGACCCTGTTCGGCATCGGCTGGGGCATCGGCGGCTATTGCCCCGGGCCCGCGCTCACCGCGCTCTCCAATCTGAGCGCGGAAGCGTTCGTGTTCGTCGGCGCGATGGTCGCCGGCGGTCTCGCGCACCGCCTCGCCTTCGATTAAACTCGCGCCTTCCTCCGCGGGTGGTTAGCTCAGCGGTAGAGCACTGCTCTCACACAGCAGGGGCCACTGGTTCGATCCCAGTACCACCCACCATAAAAAGCCACGTTTCCGGCAAGTGACGGCTCAGAGTACGCAACCGGTACACAACTGAACAGCGGCTCGCTACGATCGCGCAGGCGCGACGCAGCTGCGGGGCGGTGCCGCGCTACGGCGGCGAGGATGGTGCAGGGGAGGCGTTTCATTTCCATTTCCTAGGTCTGATCCTTACTGCGCAGCTGCGGGGCGGTGCCGCGCTACGGCGGCGAGGATGGTGCAGAGGAGGCGTTTCATTTCCATTTCCTAGGTCTGATCCTTACTGCGCGGTGCGGCTGGTTTTGCGGTCTCTTCGTTGTTGAAATCGACCTCGGGGAGCGGCCCGAGGTTGTCGCCCTGCTCGTCGATCGCGCGAACTAGACCGCCCTTGATCGTGTAGCAGGCCGCGAGGGTGCGGCCGTTGTAATAGAGAACCGCGTTGCGCAGCCCCCTGTCATCCACGTACTCAGAGCGGATTTGCGCGTGGTCAAGCAGCTCCTTTGAGAGCGCGCATGGGTCGTTGGTGAGCATCAGGTAATTCCCGGTGCTCGTCTGCCGGTAGAAATCGTTGGCGTAACACGCTGACGAGGCCAGCAGCAGTGCTGCGACGAGGGTTTTCATGCTCTCCTCGCCCAGGGCGGGGTGTTGGCTTGCTGCTGCGGGGCCGGCGCCTGAGCCGGCGCGGGTGCGCCTGCTACCGCAGAGCCGACGGCCGAAGCGACCAGCCCTTGGCGAAGGACCATGTCACTCCGGTAGTAAGGTCGTAGAGCCTGTCCGCACGAGTCGTATCGAAGAGCGCATTGACCTGAGAATACTTCCCGCGCTGTACTCCGCTAAGGAGAAATGCCCAAGGTAAATGTGAAGGGTCGCTTTCTTACATTTTTTGTCGTAAAAATATTTAAAGAGTCACCCCTGGTTCGTTATTTGAGCAGCACATCCTCGAGCCGTAGCGTGCAGCCTGCGATGCCGAGGCCTTGGCAGCGGCGGGAATAGAATGGGGGTTCGACCCAGGAGGATCGTCATGGCGAAGGACAAGCAGGTCACCGGACCATCGTCAGAGCAGGCGGCGCCGGCCCCGAGCCGAGATGCCTTGCTAGAGCTCCTGGGTGACGTGATGCGGGCGCAAGAGACCAAGCCCGACGAGCTCAAAGCGAAGCAGCAGCGCCTGCTCGACTTGCTACGACGGGATGCCGGCAAGAAGACGTAGCGCGGTTCGCAGCGCGTCGGGCGGCGCACTACTTGAGCCGGCGGGGCACGGGTGCTTCTTCATAAACAGTGCGCGCTGGTGTGGATCGCGTTTCTCCTTTGGCATCCACGGCCGGTGCGGCGGCTAGCAGGGCGAGGGCTGAGAGGAGCGCTATCGCAGGAGCAGCCATCCGATGAACAGTAGTGCGGCCACGACCACCAGGATGACCGCCGACAGCAGGATGCTTCGATGCTTGCTCGGCTCGCCGGCCGCCGCGCGCCAAGCCTCCACGGTTCGGCGATCGTCAGCGCGGCTCATCGACCCGACTATACAGCGGGTGTCCTAACGCGCGAATCGCCAGGTTACCAATTCCTGGCCGGGATCTTACCGACGTGGTAAAGGGCTTCACGTAACTGCAAGGTCTGACAGGGGCCACTGGTTCGATCCCAGTACCACCCACCATCGCGCTACACGGGCGGCATCTGCCCGTTGATCAATATGAAGAAGACGCGCGAATCGCCAGGTTACCAATTCCTGGCCGGGATCTTGCCGACGTGGTAAAGGGCTTCACGTAACTGCAAGGTCTGACGACGGCCGATTTCCTTCCCTCACACAGCAGGGGCCACTGGTTCGATCCCAGTACCACCCACCATCGCCCTACACGGGCGGCATCTGCCCGTTGATCAAGATGAAGAAGATCATGGCAGGAAGCGACGCGATCTGCACCATGACGTCAACGTAGAAGTATTGCAGGAATGCGATCGCGACCAGAAATGCGATCAGGGGCCACTTGGCGCGCAGGAGCAGCGATTGAACCGCGCTCTCCTCCACGATCGGAAGCTCAGGAGCAGCGGGCTGGGGATCCGGGCTTGCAGGCTGTCGCGTTCTGCGCGCTGATTCCTTCAGCCATTGTGCAAGAAATTTGCCCGAATCATTCGGGCGGTACGCGTCCGTCTCTTTCCCTGGAATCTCTGGTTTCCTCGACACGCGTGAATCATGCCAGAGGTTTGCTCGCCCGAGCAGTAAAGAACTCCTCACAGGCGCAAAGTTCACAAAGCGAGGCCTTACCCGGCAAGTCCAAGAATTTTGCCCTTTCCATTCATTCTCCAGCGTGGTGGGATACGCGCATGACGCTGAAAGGAATCAAGGGGCTGTCGATCGCAGCGCTCGCCAGTTTTGCTTCAATCGCTGCCGCTCCCGCATGCGCGGAGGGTGACGCCGCAGCGCGCATAGAAGTCGGGTTCAGCACGGCGTACCGCGCTTCGACATTCGCGGCGCAGATGGTCGGCAGGCCCTACCGGACCGGCGGCGCCGCTCCAGCCAGCGGTTTCGATTGCAGCGGCTTGGTCCAGTTCAGCTTCGGCCAGGCGGGGGTCATTCTTCCGCGCAGCGCCGCGGAGCAGCGACAGGCTGCCGCGCGCGTTCGCGTGTCGCATCTGCGGCACGGCGATCTGCTGTTTTTCGACCTTCAAGGCAAGCGCAACTCGCACGTCGGCATCTACGTGGGCGACGGGCAGTTCGTTCACGCCCCGTCCACCGGCAAGCGCGTGCGCAAGGATCGGCTCGACTCGCCCTTCTGGAGGAAGCACCTGTCGGAGGCGCGGCGCTTCGACGCTCTCGACGTCTAGGCTACTCGGGGACCTGCTCGCAGAAGTACTCGACGACGTCCGTCGTGCTCGCGCGCGGCTGGCCGAAAGCGATCCAGCCGTGGCCGCGCAGCGTGAGGTCCTCCCGCTGCAGAAGGATCTCCCTCTCGCCGTCCGCCGTGACGTAGGTGCCGTTGGTGCTGTGGTCCTGCAGCACGTACCTGTCCTGGCGGCGCTCGATGGTGCAGTGCTGCCGCGAGGCCTTCGGATCGGAGATGACCAGCTCGCAGTCGGGCCCGCGCCCGATCATGATCGCGTCCTGCCCGCGGCGGCGCATGGCCTCCTGGCCGTGGTACTGCAGGCGCAGCGTCACCGGCGCGGGCTTGCGCGCGACGCTGGAGCCGATCGCCTCGGTGACGTCCGGGCTCTGGCGCCAGACGATCTCGCAGATCGCCACTTCCTCCGCCTTGCCCCGGATCTGGATCGAGTACAGCGGCCGCGTCCAGTTGCGGATGAACCCGCCGAGGAGCGCCGCAGTTTCCTGGGAGGTCAGGATCTGCCCCCTCACCGCCTGGTCGGCGAGCCGCGAGGCGACGTTCACCGTGTCGCCGAAAATGTCGTTGTCCCGCTGCACCACCGGCCCGGTGTGAAAGCCGATGCGCAGAGCGAGCTTGTTGCTTCCCACGGTCGGAAGCGACTCGACGGCGGTGTGCATCCGCGTCGCCGCGCTTGCCGCGGCATCCGCCGACGGAAACAGCACCATCACCTCGTCGCCCATCGTCTTCACCACCCGCCCGCCGTCCGCTTCCGCGGATTGGCGCAGGCGATCGATGCAGGCGCCGATGGCTTCGAACGCCGCGGTGTCGCCGACCGAGTCGTAGAGCTTCGTGCTCCCGCTCAGGTCGGCGAAAAGGACCGTTGTATGCCGGGTGGTTTGCACCGCTGCTGACGGTATAGCAGATCCCGCTCAGCGGCAAATTGCGCTTTCACCTCAGCAGCCGATCCAGGATCGGCAGCAGCGTGCTGGGCAGCTCGCGCTTCGAGACGAAAGCCGCGGCGCCCGCCTCGGCCGCGGCGAGGCGCAGCGCCTCCGAATCGGTCACCGACATGACCACCACCGGGCAATCCGGGTGGCGCTTGCGCAGCGCGCGCGTCGCCTCGATGCCGTTGGGGCCGGGAAGCTCGAGGTTGACGAGAACGAGGTCGAGTTGCGCCTGGTCGGCAAGCCGCAGGGCTTCTTCCATGCTGCGCGCCTCGCGCAGCCTCAGCGGAGGGAAGGAGGTGAGGAGCCAGTCGCGAAGCGCGCTGCGCACGCCATCGTGTTCCTCGACCACGAGCACAGAGTCCAGCATTCTCCGCGGGATCGTAGCTGCGCCGGCGAAGCCACGCAGTCGGGAGCGCAGGACAACCCCCGTCGGGGATCGCCCTACACGCCACTACTCCAGCGAAACGAGGCCGCGCTGGATGGCGAAGCGCACCAGACCGGCGACGTCGCGGATGCCCAGCTTCTCCACCAGCCGTGCGCGGTAAGTCTCGGATCTCGGCGCCGGTGCGCCCCTCGGCGAGGAGCTGCAGCACCTCGCGCTCGCGCGCCGAAAGCCGCGCCAGGGGGTCGTCGCGCTCTTCGGCATAGTCGTCGATCACCACGTCGGCGACGCGCGGGCTGAGATAGCGCTGGCCGGCGTGTACCGCCCGGATCGCCTCGACGACCTCCTTGGCCGCGGAGCGCTTCACCACATAGCCGGCGGCGCCCGCCTTGAGCGCGCGCCGCACGTATTCGCGGTCGGAGTACATCGACAGCACGATCACCCGGCATCTGGGATCGCGCTGCAGGATGGCGCGCGTCGCGTCCGCGCCGTTCAGCTCGGGCATCGACAGGTCCATCAGCACGACGTCGGGCTGCAGGTCGCGCGCCTGCTGCACTGCCTCGCGGCCATCGCCGACACAGGCCACCACCTCCATGTCGGCCTGCGCTTCGACCAGGTGCTTGAGGCCCTCGGCCACCACGCCGTGGTCGTCGGCGATGAGAATCTTGATGGCCATGGCTATCTGCGCACGCTCGCGCGAACGGTAGTCCCTGCGCCGGGCGCGCTGTCCACCTCGAGCCGGCCGCCCGCGGCTTCGGCGCGCTCGCGCATCGTCTTCATGCCCCAGCGCTTGCCGCGCGCGGCCGCCGCCGGGTCGAAGCCGGCGCCGTCGTCGACTACGCGCATGACGATCTCCTCCGCGTCGCCGGCGAGCTCGATGCGGACCTGTCTCGCCCCGGCATGCTTGGCGACGTTGTTCAGCGCCTCCTGCGCGATGCGGAACAGCGCCACCGCCGCCTCGGGGCGCAGGCCCGCCGCGGCATCCTCGCCGTCGCGCAACGCCACGGCTATGCCGGTGCGGCGCGAAAACTCCTCGGCGTACCAGCCCAGCGCCGCTCCGAGCCCGTATTCGTCGAGCAGCGGCGGGCGCAGCTCCGCCATCACGCTCTCGATCGATTGCAGCGTGGCGTCGACCAGCGACACGGAATCCTCGATGCGCCGGCGCACCGGCGACGCGCCGGCGGCGCCGAGCGCGAGGTCGAGGTTGATGTTGAGGGCCGACAGGTTCTGCCCGACGCGGTCGTGCAGCTCGCGCGCGATGCGGCGGCGCTCGGCTTCCTCCGCCTCGACCAGCCGGCGGGTGAGCGCCTGCAGGTTGTCGGCCGCGGCGCGCAGCGCCGCCTCGGAGTTCCTCTGCTCGGTGATGTCGGTCGCGACGCCGCCGACACCGATCACCGCGCCCGAAGCATCGGGCAGCGGGAACTTGGCGACCACGCTGACGCGATCGCCCTCGACGTAGCGCGCCGTCTCCTCGAACTGGAGCGGCGCACCGCGCGCCAGCACCGCGGCGTCGTTGGCGGCAAAGCGCAGCGCCTGGTCGCGCGGGAAGAGCTCCAGGTCGGTGCGGCCGATCACCTGGTCGCGCCGCAGGCCGAAGCGCTGCAGGAACTGCTCGTTGACGAGGCGATAGCGTCCTTCGCGGTCCTTGACGAACATCACCGCCGGGCTGTGATCGGCGAACGCCACCAGCCGCGCCTCGCTCGCCTGCACCTGCTCGTGCGCGCGCTGGCGCTGCACCGCGGCCGACACTACGTTCGCGACCGCTTGCAGGAATTCGGCATCGCCGGGCACGAAGCGCCTGCGCGCCGCGCTGTGCGCGCCGAGCACGCCGTAGGGCGTTCGCCGGCCCGGGATCATGACGCTCATGCCGCTGACGACGCCGTGCTCGTGCAGCATGCCGGACCGGGGAAAGCGGTCCTCGCTCGCCAGGTCCTCGATCACGGCGGCGCGCCGCGGCTGGTTTGCCGCGTCGGGCACCAGCTCGCTCGAGTAGAGCGTGTAGCTGAGGATCGAGTTGGCGCGCAGCGGCACGGTGGCGCTGCCCACCATTCCCGGCTTCCAGCCGGTGCCGGCGACGAGCTTGAACGCGTCGCCCGCAGGCAGCAGCTCCAGTATCCGCACGAATTCGGTCTGCAGCAAGTCGCGGGTCAGCGCCACGGCGCGTTCCAGCACCGGCTGGAGGCCGGTTTCGCCAAGCGCGAGCAGGCTGAGCTCGGCGAGCGCGCGCTGGCGATCGAGCATGGCCGCAACCCGCTGCTCGTTCTCGCGCTCCCGGTGCCGCGCTGTCATGTCGCGCGTCCGCGCTGGCGATCGAGCATGGCCGCAACCCGCTGCTCGTTCTCGCGCTCCCGGTGCCGCGCTGTCATGTCGCGCGTCACCTTGGCGAAGCCGCGCAGCCCGCCGTGCGCGTCGCGCAGCGCCGTGATCGCCACGTCGGCCCAGAAGCGGCTGCCGTCCTTGCGCACGCGCCAGCCTTCGGTCCGGAAGCAGCCTTCGCGCTCCGCGCAGCGCAGGCCCTGCTCCGGCTTGCCGGCGTCACGGTCCTCTGGCGGATAGAACAGCGCGATCGGCCGGCCGACGATCTCGCCCGCGCTGTAGCCCTTGATGCGCTCCGCGCCGTCGTTCCAGCTGATGACGCGCCCGCCGCTGTCGAGAAGGAAGATGGCGTAGTCGGTGACGCTCTGCACCAGCAGCCGGAACTGCTCGTCGGTGGGGTCCGCCCCGGCGGCAATCTGCTCGGCTAGGTTGGCGTCAACTTCCATCCATCGGCTAGTTTACGCCGCCGCGTACCCGTGCAATCCGGATCTTTTCAAAGATGTCTTCTGAGAAGCTCGAGCCCGACCGAGATCAGGGTCTTGGCGACGGCGGCGACGATGGCCACAAGTAGTACCCCGATCAGCAAAAGAACCAGCCAGTAGAGAGGCTCCCCGAGTTCGATCGAGAACGCCCGCCCGTCGATGCTGCCGCGCGCGGCCTCCAGCCTCTTGCCGCTCAGGTCCACCAGACGCGAGACGAGCGCGATGCGCTTGGGGTCTTCGATCAAGACATAGACGACCCAACCCGCATAGAGCGCTACGGCGCTCCCCGCTGCAATGCAGACGAACCCGACAGCGACCAGCGCGCCGACCACGCCCTTGTGCACGTTATTCCACATCCGGAGATCAGTATTCATACCGTATCACCGATCGAGCACCGCATAAAGAATCGGCGTCAGGAGCGCGAGGGGGATCAGCAGCAACGCGATCTTCGGCGCCACCAACGCCAGCATTGCCAGGGGCGCGGCCAGGACCACCGCCGCCAGGATCCAGGGCACGGGAGGAAGCGTCCCCAGGTCCGCGCCCGTTTTTTTCGCCAGCCACCTCGCAAACGCCCCCTGCGCCGGCCTGGCGCGGCGCCGGAAGGCCTGCGCCAGGGCCCGGCTCTCGAGCCAGGAGAAAAAGACGTACAGCTGGACGAACAGGCTGCCGATCAGGATGAAGGGCGCCAGGACAAACGCCGGCAGCGCAAGCCATGAGCCGCCTGCGGCGAAAAACAGCACGGTCGCCGCGGCGCACGCAAGGCCGACCAGGACAATGACCAGGCCGACCGGAATCACCAGCCAGATCCGCCTGAGAACGTAGAGCTTGAACGCCTCGCCTTCCTGGAATCTGTGCACGAGATTGCGCGCTTCGCTCAGCGTCTCGGTCGGCAGATACTGGCGAATCAATTCCTGCACTGGGTCTTCCCGATCCTGGCTCGCCATGGCTTGAACTCCTGTCCGGAAGAGGAGCCCAGCATACGGAATACCCGATGGGATTACTGAGACTATTTCCGCACTTGGCTCGAGATGCGTAACATGCGCCCATGCCGGTGACCATCGACGACATCCGCGCTGCCGCCAAGCGCATCGCCGGCGCGGTCGAGCTTACGCCTTTCGTGCGCAGCCGCACGCTTTCGAAGCTGACCGGCGCGGAGATCTTCCTCAAGTTCGAGAACCTGCAGTTTACCGCCTCGTTCAAGGAGCGCGGCGCGCTGAACAAGCTCCTGTCGCTGTCGGAGGCCGAACGCAAGCGCGGCGTGATCGCGATGAGCGCCGGGAACCACGCGCAGGCGGTCGCGTATCACGCGGCGCGGCTGGGAATCCCGGCGGTCATCGTCATGCCGAAGGGCTCGCCCAACACCAAGGTCAGGAACACGCGCGTGCACGGCGCCGAGGTGGTGCTGGAAGGCGACTCGCTCGCCGACGCCGCGCGGCACGCCTTCGAGCGCGCGAAGCAGGACAACCTGGTTTTCGTGCACCCCTACGAGGACCCGCTGGTGATCGCCGGCCAGGGCACTTGCGGGCTCGAGATGCTCGAAGCGATGCCGGACCTCGACGCGCTGGTGATCCCGGTCGGCGGCGGCGGTTTCATCGCCGGGGTCGCAATCGCGGCGAAAGGCGTGAACGAAAAAATAAAGATCTATGGAGCGCAATCGAGGACCTATCCGTCCATGCACCAGCGGCTGACGGGGCTGCCGGTCCGGGTCGGCGGCGACACCATCGCCGAGGGCATCGCGGTGAAGGACGTCGGCGAGATCAGCTTTTCAATCATCAAGAGGCTGGTGGAAGAGATTCTCGTGGTCGAAGAGGAAACCATCGAGCGCGGCGTCGTGGCGCTCATCGAGATCGAGAAGACGGTGGCCGAGGGCGCGGGCGCCGCAGCGCTCGCGGCTCTGCTCGAGTATCCGCAGCGCTTCGCCGGCAAGCGCGTCGGCCTGCCGATCTCGGGCGGCAACATCGACAGCCGCCTGCTCGCCTCGGTGCTGATGCGGGGGCTGGTGCGCGACGCGCGCCTGGTCAGGCTGCGCGTGACGATGCCCGACGTGTCGGGCAGCCTGGCGAAAGTCGCGGCGCTGATCGCCGAGGCCGGCGGCAACATCGTCGAAGTGCAGCACCAGCGCATCTTCGGCACCTCGTCGGTGCGCAGCCCCGAGGTCGAGTTCCTGATCGAAACCCGCGACCTGGAACATACCGAAGCGCTGGTTCAGGCGCTCAAGGCGAGCGGCGTCAAGGTTGCCACGTGGTTTTGAGATGAGGCGAATCTTGACGACCCATGTCGGCAGCCTGCCGCGCCCCAGGGATCTGCTCGACCAGATGAAGGAAAAGCTCGCGGGCGGGGCGCCCGGCGGCTACGACGAGCGCGTGCGCCGCGCCGTTGCCGAGTGCGTGCGCAAGCAATCGGAAACCGGCATCGACATCGTGACCGACGGCGAGCAGTCCAAGCCCGGCTTCTTCCTCTACGTGCGCGAGCGGCTGGAGGGCTTCGAGGCGCGGCCGCAAATGAAACGGCCGTTCTTTCCCGCCGAGGTCAACGCCTTTCCCGAGTACTACGCCGAGTACTTCAAGCAGGCGATGATCGGCGGCGCCATCGTGCCGGTGGTGCCGCTGGTCTGCGTCGGCCCGGTGACATATCGCGGCGAGCAGGCGCTGAAGCGTGACATCGACAACCTCAAGGCCGCCCTGAAAGGCGCCAGGCATCACGCCGCGTTCATGCCTGCCGTCGCGCCAAGCGGCGTCGGGTCGAACGAGTACTACCGCAGCGAGGAGGAGTTCTTCCATGCCGTCGGCGCCGCGCTGCGCACCGAATACCAGGCGATCGTCGACGCCGGGTTCCTGCTGCAGGTCGACGATCCGTTCCTCACCGACATCTTTGCCGACCCCGCGCTCGACGCAAGACAGCGCCGCGCCCGGGCCGCGATGTACGTCGAGGCGATCAACGGGAGCCTGCGCGGGATTCCGGCGGAGAAGGTGCGCTTTCACACCTGCTACGGCATCAACGAGGGCCCGCGCATCAACGAGGCGGCGCTGTCGGACGTCGTCGGTTACATGCTCAAGGTGAACGCCGGCGCGTACAGCTTCGAAGCGGCGAACCCGCGCCACGAGCACGAGTACCACCTGTGGGAGAAAGTCAAGCTGCCGGAAGGCAAGAAGCTCGTGCCTGGGGTGATCACCCACGCGAGCAACATCGTCGAGCATCCCGAGCTGATCGCCGAGCGCCTGGTGCGCTTCGCGAAGCTGGTCGGCCGCGACAACGTCATCGCAGGCGCCGATTGCGGCTTCTCGTCGCAGGCAACGTACCGCACGGAAGTGCATCCGACCGTGGTGTGGGCGAAGTTCGCAGCGCTGCGCGACGGCGCGCGCCTTGCCAGCAAGCAGTCGTGGTCGTGAAACGGGGCGCGCGGAAAGCACCGATGCGCATCCTGGTCCTGCACGGCCCCAACCTGAACCTGCTCGGCCGCCGCGAGCCGCAGATCTACGGCACGATGACGCTGGCGGAGATCAACCAGCGGCTGGAAGCGCTGGCGCGCAGCCTCGAGGTCGAGCTGGTGATCGTGCAGTCGAACCACGAAGGCGCGCTCGTGGACGCGCTTCACGAGCACATCGACAAGGCGGCGGGCGCCGTGATCAATCCGGCGGGGCTCACCCAGCACGGCGTGTCGCTTCACGACGCGATCAAGGCGATGCCGTTCCCGGTGATCGAAGTGCACATGTCGAACATCGCCGCGCGCGAAGAGTGGCGGCGCCACTCGATCGTCTCGAGCGCCGCGAAAGGCACCATCCAGGGCCTGGGCTGGCGTTCCTATGCCGCGGCGCTGCGCGTGCTGGTCGAGATGGCCGGCGACTGAGCCAGTTCCGGGCCTGCGGGGACCGAGATCTCGATGAGATTGAGGTCAGGGTCGCGTACGTAGACCGAGCGGATAGGGCCGGCGGCTCCGGTCTTCATCACCGGGCCTTGCATTATTCTGACTCCGGCGCCTGCCAGTTTCGCGATCACCTCTTCGAGGGGCGCGGAAGCGATGAAGCACAGGTCCAGGCTGCCGGGCACCGGCACGTGCGCCCTGGGATCGAACTCCCTGCCCCATTCGTGCAGGTTGATCTTCTGGTTGCCGAACTTGAGCGCGAGGCGCTCCTCGGTCGGCGTGGTGAATTTTTCGAGCCTCATGCCCAGGATCCCGGTATAGAAGCGGATGCAGGCGTCCCTGTCGCGGGTGGTGAGGACGATATGGTCGATGCGGTCGATCATTTCCTCTCGAACTTCTTGCGCGCGTTCTCGAAGGCTTCCTGCATGCTCTTGAAGGCGGCCTCGGTGCCTTTCATCATGTCCGCCCACGCGTCTGCCGAAGCGCTCTGCAGCCTGCGCAGCTCGGCCATCGCTGCATCGCGCTTCTCGCGAAACTGCTCGAGCTGCTTCAGGTAGCGGTCCTGGGCGCTGCGGCTCATCGCTTCCCAGTGCGCCATCTGCGCGTTCCACTGCTCGATCTGGTGCTTGAGCTTCTGCACGTACTCCTCGCGGTTGATCATCGGGTCCTCCCTCTGAGAAGACTATGGCATTCTATCCCCATGACCGACTCGCTCGGCTCGCGCGCGAAATTCGGCGTGCTCGCGCCCTCGACCAACACCTCGGTGCAGCCCGAGTTCGACGCCATGCGGCCCTGGGGCGTCACCAACCACCACTCGCGCCTGATCATCCCCGACACGCGCGTCACCGACGACGCCAGCTTCATGGCGATGATGGACAACATCCGCAACGCGCTCTTCCCCGCCCTCGAGGCGGTGCTGTCCTGCGACCCGGATTTCGTGGTGCTGGGCATGTCGGCCGAGACGTTTTGGGACGGCTTGCAGGGGTCCCAACGATTGAAGAGGAGGCTTGAAAAGACGGCACAGCGCGGGGTTGCCATGGGCTCGGACGCATGCCGCGCCGCGCTGCGCGCCTGCGGCCGCTCGGTGAGGCGCCTGGGCGTCATCACCCCCTACATGCCGATCGGAGACCGGCAAGTACGGAAATTCTTCACCGACTGCGGCTACGAGGTGGTGAACCTGCTGGGCCTGAAATGCAGGAGCCCGGTGCTGATCGCGCACGAATCGAAGCAGAAGCTGCGCGACGCCATCGAGCGCGTCAACCGCGGCAAGGTGGACGCCATCGTGCAGGTCGGCACCAACCTCGCCATGGCCGAGGTCGCCGCGATGGCCGAGTTCTGGCTCGACAAGCCGGTGATCGCGATCAATACGGCAACGTACTGGTACGCGCTGCGCCAGTACGGCATCCGGGACAAGATCTACGGCTGGGGTTCGCTACTTGCCGCGCACTGAGTCGCGACGACGCGACTGCAGCACGACCGATTCCGAGATCTGCCGCTCGGGCACCGTCCAATAGCGCTTGAGCAGCCTCGCCTTCTCCTCGTCGGACACCAGCCGGAACCCGCGCCGCTCGTAGAACCTGACCGCCCACGTCGCCGCCCTCCACGTGCCGACGAGCAATGGCCGGTCGGTCTGCCGGCGCAGGTGCTCGAGCAGCGCGCTGCCGACCCCGGCGCCCTGCTCCGAGGTGCGCGTATACGCATGCCGGATCAGCGCCACGTCGTGCACCTGCTGCAGCCCCATCACGCCGGCGAGCCGCCCGCCGCGCCGATAGCCCCAGAACACTACGCCGGCGCCGATCTCCTCGTGCACCTCTTCGAGCGGCATGTAGGGCTCTTTCCAGCGGTCCGCGGGAATGACGCCGCGGTAGGCAGCGGCGGCGTCGTTGACCACCAGGCAGATCTCATCCGCATCAGCGACATCAAGGGCTAACAACATGCGAGGCTGAGTCCGGGCGCTTCAAGTGCTCCACACTGCGTACCAGATGCCCGCGACGACGGCCGCCGGGAGCGCCAGGAGCCAGCGCGAGCGCTTGACGCCGAGCCACGTCAGGCCGGCGAGAACGGCATACAGGCCGGCATTGCCGAGCGTGGCGAGCGTGAATGGCCCGAAGGAATTCAGGTCCGGCGAGCCCGGCTCGTCGGCCGGCAGCATGATCATCGGCGTCGGCCAGAACATGAGCTGCACGTAATCGAACGCCGACAGCACCGAGCTCGGCACTGCTTCCATGTCGTCCAGCGCTTTCGCTAGGAGCTGCAGAGCGACCGGGACGGCGAGCCCGAGCGCGGCGCCCGCGATCAGCCATCGAAGCAGGCTGCGGATCAATTCAGAATGGCACGCGGCCGCGCAGCATGTCGGCGAACATGCGAAAGTCGCCGATCAGGCTGTAAAGCGGGTGCCGGAACGTCGCGGGGCGGTTGCGCTCGACCGCGAAATGGCCGAGCCACGCGAGCCCGTAGCCGAACAGCGGCAGCAGCCAGAGAAAGACCCAGCGCTGGGTCGCGAGCGCCCCGCCCAGGGTGAGAAGCACGAGCAGCGTGCCCGCGAAGTGCAGGCGTCGCGTGCCGCTGCGGCGGTGCTCGGACAGGTAGTAAGGATAGAACTCGCCGAACGAGGCGTACCTCATGCGCGTATGTTAGTAGGATTTCGGCAGGCCGAGCACGCGCTCGGCGATGAAGCACAGGATCAGCTGCGGCGTGACCGGGGCGATGCGGCCGACGAAGGACTCGCGCAGGTAGCGCTCGACGTGGTACTCGCGCGCGTAGCCGAAGCCGCCGTGGGTCATCACCGCCTGCTGGCAGGCATCGAAGCAGGCCTCGCCGGCGAGGTACTTCGCGGCGTTCGCCTCGGCGCCGCAGGGCTTGCCCGCGTCGTAGAGCGCGGCCGCCTTGTAGACCATCAGGTTCGCCGCCTCGAGCGCCATCCAGTTCGCGGCGAGCGGATGCTGGATCGCCTGGTTCCTGCCGATGGGCCGGTCGAACACCACCCGCTCCTTCGCATACGCGGCGGCGCGGCTCACCGCGCAGCGGCCGAGGCCGACCAGCTCGGCGGCGATGAGGATGCGCTCGGGGTTCATGCCGTGCAGGATGTACTCGAAGCCCTTGCCTTCCTCGCCGATGCGGTCCGCCGCGGGCACCGGCAGGCCGTCGAAGAACACCTGGTTCGAGTCGACGGCATGCCGGCCCATCTTCTCGATCTCGCGCACTTCGATGTAATCGCGGTCGAAGTCGGTGTAGAACAGCGTGAGCCCGGCGCCGGAGCGCGCCAGGAGCAGCACTTTTTCCGCCACCTGCGCGGTGGAGATCCAGACTTTCTGGCCCTTGACGACGTACTTGCCGCCGGACTTTTCGGCCCTGGTCGCTATTTTTCTCGTGTTCAGGCCGGCATTGGGCTCGGTCACTGCAAAGCAGGCGCGGTGCTTTCCCTCGATCAAGGGCGGCAGCATGCGCCGCTTTTGTGCCTCGTCTCCGAAGACGACTACCGGATTCAGGCCGAAAATATTCATGTGCACCGCCGAAGCGCCCGAGAAGCCTGCGCCCGATTCGGAGATGGCCTGCATCATCACCGCCGCCTCGGCGATGCCCAGCCCCGCGCCGCCGTAGGCTTCGGGCATGGCGATGCCGAGCCAGCCGTCGCGCGCGAGCGCCTGGTGGAAGTCCGCCGGGAAGCCGCCCTCGCGGTCGCGCTCGAGCCAGTAGTCGTCGCCGAAGCGCGTGCACAGCTTCGCAATGGCCTCGCGAATGCGCTCCTGCTCGGCAGTGAAGGAAAAATCCATTCTATAAATCGGGGTCAGAGCCCGATTATTCAGCTCATATTCACTACGCCGGACTTCACCAGCTCGGCGATCCGGGAGTCGTCGAAACCCAATTCGACCAGGATCTCTCGCGAGTGCTCGCCGAGCTTCGGCGGGCCCGACCGGATGCGCCCGCCCGGCCTGCCATCGGCCCACACCGGGAACTTCGCATACCCGCGCTCGACGGCTTGCCGTTGCTGCAGGTGCTCAAGCTGCGCGGCTTCGCCGGGCTTGAGGCACAGATCGAACGGCACGTCGTTCTCTTCGAGCAGCCGGATCCACTCCTCCGCGGGCCTTTGGCGCATCGTCTCGGAAAGAATCCTCGAAAGCTCGTCGCCGTTCTTGCGCCGCGCGGCATCACTCGAGAAGGCCACGCGATCCAATTCAGGAACCAGGGACACGAAGTTCTGCCAGAAATGCTCCTCGAGAATCCCCAGAGTTAAACGGCGACCGTCGGCGCATTCGAAGACGTCGTTGACCGGGAAGAGATGCGCGCGCGGATCGACGTTCGGGTCGAGGCTGTGGCGCATCGCGGCCATGAAAAACGCCGCCTCGAACAGCGAAAGATCCAAGTAGGCACTCCTTCCTTCGTGCAACGCGGCGAGCACGGCAATCGCTGCAAAGGCGCCGCCACCCATGTCGGCCACGGGATAAGAGGAGCGCGCCGGGGGCTTCAGCCACTGGCCCGGAAAGGCGAGGCCGCCCGCCGCGGCGACGTAGTTCACGTCGTGCCCCGGCCGCTCGCGCCACGGGCCGGTCTGGCCGTAGCCCGAGATCGAGCAGTAGATGATTTCCGGGTTGTGGGTCTTCAGCTTCTCGTAATCGAGGCCGAGGCGTCTTGCGACGCCGGGACGAAAGCCCTCGATGACGATGTCCGCCTTCTTCACCAGCTTTTCAACGACGTCCCGGGAAGGGGAAGATTTCAGGTCGAGGACCAGGCTTCTCTTGTTGCGGTTCCCGGTATTGAATTGCACCGGGACGTAGGAGCGCCCGGGATCGCCGCGCGGCGGCTCGACCTTGATCACCTCGGCGCCTAGGTCGGCGAAGATCGCCGTGGCGAACGGCCCCGGCACGAACATCGAGAAATCCACCACCCGTACGCCGCGCAGCGGCAGCCAGGGCTCAGCGGCCATGCTTTTCGAGATAGGGCGGCGAGTAGACGACCAGGACCCTGGCGCGCTCGCTGGTGACGATCAGCAGATGCACCGCGTCGGCGGGAAAGAAGCAGGCCTCGCCCGGCTGCATCTCGAACTTCTGGCCGCCGACCTCGACGTGCGCGTTGCCTTCGAGCAGGTAGCACACCTGCTCGATTCCCTTGTGCGAGTGCGGCAGTGCGCCCTTGCCGCGCTCGATCTCGCCTACCAGGACTTCCAGCTGCTTCGCGCCCACGGTCTCGGGCCCGATCAGGCGGAAATTCCGCGTGCCGGTGTGATTGGCGGGCGAGTACGGCTGCACGTCGCTCGGCCTGACCAGAAACTTCTTCACAGGCCGGCTTTCGCCCGCTTGGCGGCGAGCCGCTCGCGCGTCTTCGACGTTTCGACGACGAAGCGCTCGTGCGTGCCGCGGCCGACTTCCTCGATCGGGTCGCGAACGGAGAAACGGAACACGACTTTTCTTCTGTCGATCTGTTCTACGCTTATCTGTATTGTGACCTGCAGCCCCAGCGGGGTCGCCGCAAGGTGATCGATCGAGACGTGCGTGCCGACCGAATCCTCGCCCGCGTCGAGGTGCTGGAGGAGGAAGTCGCGGCAGGTGTACTCGACATCGCTCACCATGCGGGGCGTGGCGTACACCATGCCTTCCCTGCCCATGAAGCTGATGCAGCGGGCCTCGTCGACCGTGAGCGTGCGGTTCGACGAAAGATCCTTCTGCAGCGTCGGCTTCATGCAAGGCGATCGTACACTACGGCTCTGACGGTCATTTCACCAGCAGCACCGGAACCGCCGAAAGGTTGAGCACCTTGGTCGCGGTC
>Ga0209378_1000934_pt1 | contig 21069 bp, 10 predicted proteins | sample GraSoiAngelo_156_FD_186170 | JGI IMG/M metagenome (GOLD analysis project Ga0209378, IMG submission 186170) | Grasslands soil microbial communities from the Angelo Coastal Reserve, California, USA - 14_1009_13_40cm (SPAdes) (version 2) | ecosystem: Environmental > Terrestrial > Soil > Grasslands ...
CCGCCAACCCCGCCACTGAACCCCCCGCCCCCGCCCCCGCCCCCGAGCCCGCCCCCACCCCAACCCCAGCTACCGCGACGACTCCCAACCGCCCAAAGAATGAAGAGGCCCCTGCCCCGGGCGAGCAGCAAGAGCACCACGAAGCAAACCCAGAGCAGGGCCAACACGCTCGGCAGCCACGCCGGCGCTGGCGAAGATGACCGCCGGGGCGGCGAGGTTCCCAGGGTTACGCCGAACTCGCTCGCGAAGGCCTGGGCCACGAGATCCACGCCCACACTCAGCCCCCGCCCGTAGTCCTCGCGGGCGAGGTACGGCAGCATCGCGTCCCGGATCCGGCCCACGCGGGAGTCGGGCAGAAAGCCCTCCGCCCCGCGCCCCGTGGCGATGAAGACCTGGCCCGTGCCTGGCCGGTGCTGCTTGAGGGGGACGAGCAGGATCACGACGCCGAGGTTCTTCGCCGGATCGCCCGCCGCTCCCTTCGCGCCCACGCCCCATTGCCGGCCGATCTGGACGGCGACGTCGCTCGTCGCGCGGTCGCCGATGTCCCCCAAGGTCACGACCGCGACCTCTCCCCGTGTTTTCTCCCGGAGCTCCGCGATCACCGCCTCCATATGGGCGACGGATGCGGCCTCGAGCACGCCCGCGAAGTCGTTGACGTAACCCCGGGGGGCAGGAATCGCGATCTGAGCGAGAACGGCTAGGACGCTGAGGAGCACGATGGGTGGAAACCTAACGTGTGGCAGCCAGGCTTGACGCGGTGCGCACCGAGGCCAACTATAGGGAGTCCGGGAGCTCTGGAGTTTTATGAAGCCGATCGCGCTGTGGCTCCTCGCTACCCCGATCCTCGGCTGCGGGCCAGCAACCCGCGCCTCTGGAGCGCCCGCCTCTCCAAACAGTTATTTCATCACCGCAGACAAGATCGCCCAATCCGGCGCGCGCACCGCGTGGGACGCACTGCGGCTCACGGTCCCGATCGTGCAGTTCCGCGAGCGCCGCGGTCGGCCGGCGGAGATCAACCGCCGCGGGAGAGCCAGTATCTACCTCGACGATCAGACGCGCCTGGTCATCGACAACGTCCGCGTCTACGACCTCCGGGTGCTCGAACAGATGGCCGCCGCCGACATTCTGACGATAGAGGTCCTGAGCGGCTTGGACGCGACGACGTACTACGGCGGCACCTCCACGAGCGGGATGATCGTCATCAAGACGAAGACCGGCCCGACGCCCTAGCGGCTCAGGGGGCGCGGTTCGTGCACTGCACGAAGTTCGGGTTATTCTGCTCGTCGAACGGGATCGGCAGCTGGATCGCGTCGCCGAAGTTCCCGCCCTTGAACCACCGCCCGTTCGGATAGACGCTGTTCACTGCGCGGCCGTACTGCCGGAGCAGCCGTCGCATGTCGCCAAGCCGGTGCCCGGTCCCGAACATCCAGAACGCGCGCTCGCGGAACACGAGGTTCACGGGAGCCGGGTCAACGCCCGGATCAGCGAGCGTCGTGAGGGCCGGCCCGCGCGTGTAGCCAGACTGGACCGGGGAGTTGGCGTTCACGAGTGCGGTCGTGCGCACCGAGTTGAGCTTGGTGAGCCAGTTGGGGTCCCCGGCGCTGAGCAACGCCTCCGCCTCGATCAGCCGGGCTTCGACCCCTGTGACGATCCGGATCAGGGAGCTCCGCCCCCAGATCCCCTGGCGGATCACGAAGAGCGGATACGCCGTGTCGAAGATCACGGAGTCCGAGCTGATCGTCCCGTCCTTGGTGTTGGGCCCGCCCCGCCGCCGGGGGAGCCGAGGATCGTTCGCGCTGAAGTAGGGCAACCCCACGTTTCCCCCCACTGAGGCGTCGCCTTCGTTATCCCCCATCGTGTAGCGCCGCGCGTTGACGTTGAGCGCCCAGTTCTGGTTGTCGGCAGTCACGAGCGAGTAGGTCACGTCGTAGTGGAAGGTATCGGGCACTCCAGCGACGACCGTCGCCGCCACGGCGAAGTCGGCTGCCATCCCAGCTCGTGCGCGGTCGAGCAGCGCCCGGCCCTTCACGACCTGGGCGAGCCACTTGACCCGCAAGCTGTCGGCGCCCCTGCTGTCGGCGTCGGCGGCGCTGAGGGCGTTCAAAGCGGAGTCGGCGTTCGCCGCCGCGAGCGCGAACAGTGAGTCATTCGACAGCGGGTCGCCATACACGACCTCGCTACCGACGAAGCTGCTCAAGGGGATGCCGTTGCAGTAATGCTCCCCCGCCAGGACTTCGACGTATGCGATGAGCGCGAACATCCGGCTGATGTTGACGACGGGTGAGGGTTGGTACTGGCGCAACGCCTTGATCGCAGCGCCTGCCTGCACGCGTACCCGGTTGATCGCCCGGAACGGTCCCGCGTGGAAGGTGTTCTGCGGATCCCAGATCCGCTGATCCATCGTGTTGCGCTGGATGAACGTGTCGCCCGACTGCCACTCGTCCGTGAGGAGGCCGCCGAACTCGAACAGCGCGTCGGGCCCCTGCCGCCCGGCGGTCGCCTGCTCAAGCCGAAGGATGGCGCCGTTGTGGAGCGCCACCGCCCCGGCGGCCGTGTTGGCATTCAGCTGGTCGTCGGTGATGATGTCCGGGTCGGTCACGCTCAACAGGTCGTGGATGCACCCCTGCAGCGGCAACGTCATTGCGAGGCCGCAGAGCCACAGGAACCGAGGGACGCCGAGGAATCGGGTCATGATGCCGCGGTTCTCGAGAATCGTGTCCGGTCGCATGTGAGGTGGCCTCAGAATCCGACGTTCAGCCGGAACGTCCAATAGGTCGGGGGCGGGGCCGTCTGGAAGTTGCTCACGACCCCTGTCGCGGTCTCGAAGTAGTTGGCCTCCGGGTCCATTCCGGACCAGCCGGTAGCCTTCCAGAGGTTGCGCCCGGCCACAGTGATGCTCGCGCGGCTCGCGCGGAAGGCTTGTGCCCACCGCTGCGGCAGGTCGTAGGTGGCCGAGGCCTCGCGTAGGCGGATGAAGGTGGCCTTCTCAATGAAGCCCCACTGCGTGCGGGACGGCGTCTCCCGCAGCGCCACGGACCGGGCCTGCTCCCACAGGGGGGCCGTGCGGTCGATTTCGCCACGGCAGTTGAGCCGGGACTCGCAGCGGATTCGCTCCGTGCCGTTCAGCTGGTAGTAGCCGCTCTTGTGGTCGAACAGGAAGTTGAGGCGCAGCCGGCGACTGAACAGATCGAACCCGCTGGTATAGGTGATTTCCCAGCGCGGGTTGGCGTAGCCCACGAACTGCCTGCTATCGGCCACCGTGATCTCGCTCGCCTCGATGACACCGTCCCCGTTCTTGTCCGCGAACGTATACGGCTGCTGGAACCACGCGTTGATCGGGTAGCCCACGCGCTGCTCCACGGTCGTGCCGACGATCGGCGGAATCGGCTTGCCGGTCGCCGGATCGATGCCCATGTCCGCGATGAAGTTGGTGTTGTAGGCGGCGTTCACGCTCACGTCCCATCCGAACTGGGGGCGGTCCACCACCCGAGCGGTCACGAGCGCCTCCAGCCCGCGGTTCACCACGGCGCCGAGGTTCTCGAACCGCGTGTCGCTCGCGCCGGCGGACGGCGGGATAATGCGAGCGATGAGCGCATCCTTCGTCCGCTTGTTGTAATACGTGAGATCGATGCTCACCCGATGCTCGAACAGCACCGCTTCGCCGCCGATCTCATATTCCCGCGCCCGCTCGGGCTTCAAGCCCGGGTTGCCACGGGCAGAGTCGATGATCGCCGGGTTGTCGGCGTTGTCCACGCTGGCCGCCGTCGGCGAGAAGAAGCGCAGGGCGTCGGTCGTCCCCGGCTGCACTCCCGACGCGCCCACCGCCGCGCGGAGTCGGACGCTGTTGATCCAGCTCCACTTGGGGAAATAGGGCTCCTCCGAGATCACGTAGGAGACGCCGAACTTCGGGTAGAACACGGCCTGGAAGTCCGCCCCGAAGGCGCTGTTGTCGTCCACTCGCAGCGCCCCGGTGACGAACAAGCGATCCTTGTACCCGAAGAGCTGCTCTACGTAGCCGCCCACCGTCTTCGTGATGTCCGTGGCCTCCGAGACCCGCTGAATCGCGCCCGCCCCGACCGTCGTCGCCCCCGGCGGCAGGTCAGAGCCGGATGCCCCATTGCGGTCGAACACATCCTTCAGGTACTGCGCACCGACCGATGTCCGCGACGACAGCACCGGGCTCAGCTGGAACGTCGCGGTGGCATTTGCTTCACCGGTGTAGGAGAAGAAGTTCGTGCGGTTGTCCGTCTTGAATCCTCGCTTCGTCGTCCCGAAGCTCGTGCACTCGTTCCGCCGGCACAGGTCCGTGTCGAGCCGGTGCGTGAAATCGATCCCCCCGGTCGCGCGGACTGCGAGGAAGCTCGTCGGCCGCCAGTTGAGCGTGCCGCTGCCGATGAAGCGGTTGATGTCCTGGGTCACCGTCTCCGAGAGCATCTCGTCGGGGGTGAACGCCCGGTAGCCGTACTTGCCGCCCGCCTTGTTGCCGAGACCGCCCAGGGCGTTCGAGAGCAGGCCGGTCGTATTGTTGTCCGTCTGGGGGAGCCGTTGTGTGCTGGAGATGAACCCACTCGACACCGAGAGATCCATCCGCGGATTGAGGCGCGCTTCCGCGTTCGCCCGCAGGCTCACACGGCGGCGCGCGTTGGGCCGCAGCTGCGCGAAGGGCACCTCGCCGATCGGACGGATCGCGAGGAGCGAGTCCACCGCAAAGGGCGGCATCTTGAGCTGCGATACCTCGTTCTCCCACTCACCCGAGACGAAATAGCGGGTAGCGTCCGACCCTCCTTGCACCTGGACCCCATACTGGTTGCGGTAGCCAGTCGCGTTGGGCGACGTCTGAGGGTCGTCGAACAAATTGTACGTAGTGACACTGTCCTGCCTACAGAACTGCGGATCGGCCGGATTCCTCACGGTCTGGGTGAGCAAGCACTCGATCCCGTTGGTCGGCTGCGAGCTGGAATCTTTGCCAAGGGGGGACGTCAGCCAGCCGCGATAGGCGGTGGGATAGGTGTTGTAATCCTTGATGAGGCCCTGCTCGGCGTACACGTTCCACCGCGTGGGCCCGGGCGTCCCTCGTTTGGTCTTAATGACGATCACCCCGGTCGAGGCCGCCGTGCCGTAGAGCGCCGCCGCGGACGGCCCCTTCACGACCTCGATCGACTCGATCTCCTCGGGGTTGATATCGTTGATGCGACTCGGGTTCGTGCCGCCAATTCCGATGCTTGAGGAGTTGTTGGCGCTCGTCATCCGCACGCCGTCGATGATGTACAACGGCTCGTTATTGAGCGAGAGGCTGTTCGTACCGCGGATGCGGACCCGCGCGCCTGCCCCGGTGAGGTTCCCCTGCAGCACCTCGAGGCCCGGCGCCCTCGCCGCCAGCAGGTCGTTCATGTTGCCGATCACACCGGTCCGTAGCAGGCTGTCCGCCCTGAGGGTGTTGGTGACGTTTGGGACCTCGCGCTTCGCCTGCTCGCCCGTGGCGGTCACGACAACTTCGTCGAGCGAGTAGGGCGTGAGCACGAGCGCCAAATCGGCGGTGGCGGCGTCGCCCGGCGCGACGCTCACGCTCTGGCTCCCGGCGGCGTAGCCGATGAAAGAAGCCCGCACCGTGACCTGCCCGGGCGGGACGTTGGGGATTCGATAGCGCCCTTCCGCGCGGGAAATGGTGACCAGCGATGTTCCGACCACGCTGACGCGAGCACCCACCAACGGCTGCCCGCTGGTCTGGTCGGTGACCTGACCGGTGATCGTGCCCTGCTGGGCGGCAGCGGGGGCCGCGCCGGCTACGAGTCCGAGGATTGCCACGACGGCAAGCGGCGCGCGACTGTTGAACAGGCGCATAGGCCTCCTCCCCTGCTGACGGGTCCGCACCAGCGCCCAAAAAAGCGGAGCCAGGCGCCGCCGCCGTTTCGGCCGCAGCTCCCGTGAAGAAGAACGCTTCTCTGGGCGTTGAACTCGCGCGTCGCGCCCAACGGCTCAGGAGGACGCGAACGCGGCGACTTGAAACCGCCGGCGGGCTACCCACAGACCGGCACGAGGTGGGCGCACCCCAAGGCCGACATGTTTCAGGCGGAGACTATACTGACCGGCGTCAGGACGACCCGCAAGAGGGGGGGTTAGGCCGCTGCCGCCGAGGGCTAGCGAGGGGCGCGGATCGTGATCTCGCGGGCTCCGGAGGCAAGCGTGGTGATCGTCTCCGCGCCGCCCGGCCAGCGGGTCCACACTCCCGTGGGCTGCCGGCCCTGCTCCACCCCGAGGACCTGCACCGCGCCGTCCTCCGACCAGTACCCGGACCCGCCGTGGACCTCCCGCAGCGGGCCCCGCGGGCCCTGACTGTATACGACGCGCAGCGCGGCCCCGATGGCGCCCGGGTTGGCGGGACCGCCCACCGGCCGGACCCGCACGCCCGGGCGGGCGTGCTCGTTGTGATACAGCTTCGTCTCCGCCCCGTTCTGAGCCACCACGAGGTCCACCCGACCATCCCCGTCGTAGTCGGCAAACGCCGCGCCCCGTTGGTCCCCGTAGACGGCGATCCCGGACACCTGCCCCGGGACGGGCTCGAGCGAGCCGTCGCCCCTGTTGCGCAGCAGCAGGCCGCGCCCGGCGTCGTAGCGCGGCGTGCCGATCTCCGTGGGATAGAAGTTCTGGCTCAGGAACAGATCCTCGTGCCCGTCGCCGTCGAAATCGGCCACGCCCGCGTAGAACGCGGGGGCGAACTGGGCTTCGGCGGGCAGCGGCACCGCCTCGAACCGCCCGCCGCGGTTGAACAGCACGACGTTGTCCAGCGTCGCCGCTTCGAGGTGCTGCGCGCGCGCGAGCGTGGCGCCGAAGGCGTCCTGGAGAGTGGCATTGGCATATGCAGCGAACGTGCGGGTGCCGAGGCGCACGGACGGAAGCGCCGTCATCAGCCGGCCCAACTGGGTCAGCGGAGCGACCGCCTTGAGGCGGTCGTCGTATTGAGCCTCGATCATGTCCATCCGCCCCGAGGGCGTGAAGCTCCCGTAGTAGAGCAGCAGCGGATGGGCCGGGTCGACCCGCACGCGGGTGTTGCGACCCCAGCTCGTGGCGACGATGTCGGGGCGACCGTCCCCGTCCAGGTCTCCCGTCGTCACGCCGTTCCAGCGGCCCACGGTCTGCCCGAGGCCCCACTCGGCACTCGCATCCCGCAACCGCCCTTTGTCGTTCAGAAACAGCTTGAGCGACCCCCAATCGGGCGCGAGGATGAGATCGGGCCAACCGTCTCCGTTGACGTCGGAGAAGACGGCGGCCGAGATCAACCCGATACCGCGGAACAAGGCCGTGTTGGCCTCGTCCAGGACGAAGCGCCCGCCCTGGTTGCGGAACAGGCGGGACGACTGCGCCGCCGGATAGGCGCCCGGTGCGACCCGCCCGCCGACGAAGAGATCGAGATTGCCGTCCCCGTACACGTCGGCGACCGCGAGCGGGCCGATGCTCGCGACATCCCCCGGGACGACCGGCGTCACCTTGCCGGAGCCGGGAGCGACCGCCACCACGGACGGCACCGCCGCGGCCTCCGCGGGAGTCTGCGATTCGTAGCTCGACTGCCCCACGAGCAGCGTCGTGCCGCCCGCCCCGTCGGGCAGCGGGAGCACGGTGGTCTCGTCGTAGCGCGCGGCGCCCGTGTGGAGATCGACCTTCGTGAAGCGGCCGCCATCGTTGCGATAGTAGGCCAGCGGGCCGCCCCGGCCGGAGGCGATCAGCAGGTCCTCATCGCCGTCGCCATCCACGTCGTACCACGTGACCCCCGGACCGAGCTGGCTCAGGGCCTCGGGAAGCAACGGCTGCCGGGCCCAGTCGTTGAACGGCGTTTCGAAGTGGCGATGGCCGAGCTGCGAGGACACGTCGCGGAACCAGGGGACGGAGTCGGGGGCGGCGGCGGCTGACCCCGGGCGCAAGCCCGGGGTGCCCGGCGGCTCGCGGATCTGATACTCACGGTTCGGCTTCACCCCGCGGACCACCGACCGTGCGCCGCGCCGCCACCTCACCTCGATCGTCAGCTCACTCGCCTTTCCGGCGGCGAAGCTGTAGAGCGGATCCGAGCCCGAGAGGTACGAGCCGCCGAGCACGACCTCCTTCTCCTGCACCGGCACGGCGCCCCCCAGGACGCGGATCTTCGCCCCGGCGCCCGCGGTGTTGGGCGGCTGGCCCAGGAGCCGCACGGCGACGCGCGGGGCGCTCGCCTCGTTCCGGAACACGGCCGCGGGGGTGCCGAGCCGGTTGACGACGACGTCGAGGTCGCCGTCGCCGTCCAGGTCGGCGGTGGCCATGCCGTGCGAGATGGCGTCGTCCATGGCGAAGCCCCAGCGCGCGCCGACGTCGGTGAAGGTGAGGTCGCCGTTGTTGCGAAGGGCGACGCTCTTCACGGCGAGCTTCGGGAACAGCCCCAGCTCGCGATGCCACTCCAGGCCGGTGAACGTAGTGCGGATCCGCTCCCAGGCGTCTGCGTCCATCACGTCCCAGAGGTGGCCCGTCGTGATCAGGAGGTCCTCGTAGCCGTCGAGATCCACGTCCAGGAACAGGGCATCCCACGACCAATCCGTCGCCTCGATCCCGGCGTATCCCGCGATCTGAGCGAACGTGCCGTCGCCGCGGTTCTTGAACAGCGTGTTGCGCTGCCACTGCGGCCGGTCGTCGATCACGCCGATCAGTTTGGGGAGCGGGGTGTGGGTGGGCACCTCGGTCTTGCGGCGCGGCCCCCGGCCCAGCATGTCCACGAGCACGATGTCCACGTTGCCGTCGCGGTCGATGTCGGAGAAATCGACCGCCATGGACGAGTTGCTGGTGTTGCGGAGCGCCAGGCGGGGCGCGGCGCGGAACGTCCCCTTGCCGTCATTCAGCCAGAACATGTCCGGATCCTCGAAATCATCGCATACATAGAGGTCCGGCGCGCCGTCGCCGTCCACGTCGGTGAACTTGGCGGAGAGCCCGAAGTACTCGGGCGCCGCGGCGAGCGGCTTCCCGTTCTCGTCGCGGAACCGGCCCGACGTCCACGGGACGAGAGTGAAGTGCCCCCGGCCGTCGTTCAGGTAGAACCCGTCGGGGTCCGCGCGCTGCTGCATCGACACCATGCCGTACTCGGGCCGGTCCACGGCCCGGTAGTCCTTCCGGAACCTGGGGACGACCTCGAAGCGCTTGCCCACCTGGCGCACCACCTGATTGAACGCCCGCTCCTGCGGCGGATAGACGTCCATCGCGGACCGGGTCTTGTAGTTGGCGACGTAGAGGTCGAGGCGACCGTCCCCGTCCACGTCGGTGAGCGTCATGGTCATGCCGCCGCTGCGGGAGGCGAGTCCCGCCTCCGCCGTCCGCTCCGTGAAGACGCCGTGCCCGTCGTTCATGAGCAGCGCCACGCCGCCGCCCAGCGTGCTGACCAGCAGATCGAGGTCGCCGTCCCCGTCCACGTCGGCGAACACGGCGCCCATGGAGTGCCGTCCGGTCATGGCGACGCCGGCCCGCGCGCTGATGTCCTCGAAGCGCCAATCGCCCAGGTTCTTGTAGAGGGCGTTCGAGCCCTCGTCGCTCGTGAGGTAGACGTCGGGGAGGCCGTCGCCGTCGACGTCGCCCAGAGCCACGCCGCCGCCCTGCGCGAGATGGCGGTTGAGGAGCGCGCTGTCGAGCGTGACGGTGTTGACGAAGCGGATCCCGGTCCGGGACGCGGGGAGCTCGGTGAAGCCCGGCCCGCCGCGCTGCCGCACCGCGAGGTCGCGCCAGCGGTACCCTGCCTCCTCCCGCCACGGCCCCGGAGCGGAGGCATGCCTGCACCCGAGGCCGACCGACAGGACGGCGGCGACGCCCAGCCCGAGGGCCCGCCGCCGCCTCACGGCGACGCCCGCGTCTTGATCCGCTCCACCACCTTGCGGGCGATGCACTCTCCCTGCGCCGTGCCGATCGTCAGCGAAACGGGGTAGTGCAGGCCCGCATACAGCCGCGACCGCGCGGCCTCTTCCGCCGCCGCCCGGAACGAGGGGAAGCTCCGCACCGGGCGGCCGATGGTCACGTGGGTGGAGTCGGCAAAGGGCCGATCACCCAACAGCGCCGTGAGCGCGCCGGCCGCGGCGCCCGATTGCACCGCGTGCCCCGCGGTGTACTCCGGGAATGGCGGCGTCGAGATCAGCGTGTGCCAGCGCGGGTCGATCACGCGGCGGATGTAGGTGACCGGCCGGATGAGACTCCAGCTGAACTTCTCGTGCCAGCAGGAGATGAACGCGTCCGCCATCGCCACGGAGGTGAGCACGAGCATCTCGGCCGTGCGCTCGGCGTCGAGCTGCAGCTCGCCCACGAGCTGGCTCGCGATGAGCAGCCAGTGCCCGGGCGGCGTGCCGGATTCCCCGGGATTGTCGGCCCAGTAGAGCGCGATCTCCCGCTGCTCGGGCGTCAGCGTGCTGCCGGTGTCATACACGGCCTTCGCCTGGCGGTAGAACTCGGACCCGGGCGCCTCCGAATAGGGCGGCGGGCGCGGCGGTGCGCACTCGTCCATCGAGGTGAGCACGAACGGCCGCAGCCGACCCCAGTACGGCTCCGTCGCCCCCGTCGGGTTCAGGGCGGCGAGCGTCTTGATGCTCGCCGATTTCGGCCGACTGACGATGAGCGAGCGCTCGGCCGCGGCCCCCGCGGTGAGCGTGTCGGCGGGGTTCCGGAGCGAGACGGCCTCCGACTGCGCCGAGAGCGACGAGGAGATGTATTGCTGGGGCTCGGCGGTGTTCACCCAGTAGCGGCGGCCCCGGGGCGGCTTCCACGCGAGGCCACGCGTCTCGAAGAAGCGGTCTCCCGTGGCCCACTCCGCGATGGCGCGCCCCAGGGTGGCCCCGTACGCAGTCGAACGATCGTGCACCGGCCGGGAGGCGCGGCGCGCCGCGATCTGGGAGTCGCCGAGCTGGGCGATCGCCACCTGGGTGGCCGGGAGCCCCTCCTTGAACAACACTTTCAAGAGCGTCGTCTCGGCGCTGGCCGCCACGATCGCCCAGTCGTACCGCTCGCGGGGCTCGGGCCGCGGCAGCGCGCTCAAGCCGTTGAGCTGGCCCGCGAGCGAGCGCAGCCGGGGCGAGCCCGCGGCGACGGCTTCGTACAGGGCCACTGCGCCGTAGGCGAACACCCGCGACGCCACGGGCGGCGAGAGCCGCTCCGCCCGCACCAGGGCGTACTGCGCGCGCATCCAGTCCGTGAGCATCCGCGCGTCGACGGGCGGCGGCGCGGCGCGGCACGCGGATGCCGCCACGACCCAAGCGATCCCGCCGGCGAGCGCATGCCGTGTCATCCCCGAACGCCGCCCGGCCATGCGTCACCCTCCCGTGGGCTGCTCTCCGTTGTACACTCCAGGCCACTAAACAAACAGGCGCGCCGGTACGCGACGCGCCTGTTGGCGCCGACTGCTTCAGCCTGCTACTACTTCCTGAAGCCCCGTCCCGACCTGGCTGCCGTCAGCATCTGGTGCTCCAGCTCGGCCCACCTCTGCTGCGCGTTCAGCACCAGTGCCGCCGCGACACCTGGCGCGGGTGCCGTGGGACTGCTGCTGACAGGATGGCTCTGGCCGCCCCAGGTGTAGAGGGGCTGCTGCAACACGCCCAGCTCCTTCGCCGGCACCGGCATCTCGTGCGGCGTGAACGGCTCCAGATTGTCGATGCGCCGCTGGTCGATGAAGGGCGCAAAGGCGTTCGAGCCCGGCAGCTCGACATCCTGCTCGTACTGCAGGTCAGCGAGCGTACCGGTAGAGGGCGTGAGGCCGCCCCGCGGACGCCCGAGGCGATCCGGGCCAACGTGCGTATAGTTGATGAGCGGTGCCGCCGCCCCGGGATTGGGCGATGCCTGCCGCAGCAAGCCTTCCGCCCAGATCAGGTCGCTCTCGGCCGCGAGTATCACCGGGGTGTCTCCGATGCCGACGTCCTGACCCTGCGGATTATCCCCGCACGCGGTCAAGCTGTCGTAGCGGACCTGTCCGATGGCGCTCTGGTGCCACAACCCGCGCGACTTGTTCTGATTCTCCTGGTGTTGTGCAACCCACACGTAGTCGAAGCCGCCGTTGCCGGTCAAGTCCGGGTCGACCTCCATGGCGTCCGCATACGCGGGACCCGCCCTGTCCGCCCGCATGGTGCCGTCGCCCAACCGTGCGTCCGGCGAGCTGGGCTGGGAGTTGGCAGCGAGATTCCAGGGATCGGGCTGGGTCGCGGGATCCATCTGGTGCGCGACCCGGGTGTGGACCCGCATCGTGGTCAAGTCGTTGGTCCACACCTTCAGGAAGTCGCACCAGTTGATGCAGCCGTCCTGATGGAAGACCCAGTCGAACGCCGTGCCCGAGCTGATGCCGTTCTGGGCGTAGCTGACCACCCTGGCCCAATCGACCTGTCCACCCGCTACGGAGATGTCGGCATTTTCCGCCGCACTCCGCGGGAAGTACGCGAGCGTCCGGGCCGCCATGGTGCTCGCGATCTGCGCGATCGACACATTGGTGTAGGCCTGCCCAGGCTTGCCAAAGAAGTCCCCGGGGACGGTGAAGCCGCCCGCGTACGTCGTGAGATTATTGATCACATCGTCGAATTTCGACATCGCCCCGTCGCGCATCTGCGCCCGCGTCGAGAACGTGAGCGACGTGAGATCGCTGTTCTCATCGACGAAGAAGCCCTTGTCGTACATCAGGGAGATCTGGCTAAGGCACAACGCCTGCACCAGCACCCCCATGGTCTCGACCATCTTCGTCGTCTTGGCGTCCGTGATGACCAAGCCTTTCTTGCGAATGGCCGTGACGACGTCGTTGGCCGCGGACAGGGACGAGTAGTAGCCGTACCACAGGAATTCGACCTGGGTCCGTTGCGCCGAGGCGGGGTCGTTCTGCCACTCGATCCGCGGGTACGGGGCGCCATAGCTCGTGCCCCCGCACGTCCCCAGTGTAGCAGCGGTGTACGTCAGTGATGCAGCCCCTAAACCCGTCCAGGGTAGCGGTGCACCCGGTTGAGAGCCGTCGGTGCACCCGGTATAGAACCGGATGTTGTAGTTGTTCCACGCCGCGACGTGGCTCCTCGCCATGACGGTGAGCGTGGGGCCAGGGTAGGGGTCGGCGCCGTCGGTCGGCCCCTGCGTCGTGCTGAACCAGGTCCGCATGGCCCCGATGGCGATCGATTGAACGGTGGCCGGGTCCGTCAAGAGACGCGCGGAGTCCGGCGCGTTCGGGTTCTTCACATTGAGGGTTTCGCACCCACCCGCGAGGACCAGGGCCGCCACCAGGCCCAGCACCTCCGGGATACGCTTGGTCAGGCTCATAAGTCGTACGCTCCTAGAGTAGGTCGGTCCGCGGGATCAGAAGCTGAGCTCCACCACGCCCGTCAAGGTCCGGAAGTTCGGATACGAGAACCCGTCAAACCGGAACGAGTAGGGGTCGCCCGACAGGCCGGCCACCTCGGGGTCGTAGCCCGAGTACTTCGTGAAGGTGAACAGGTTGCGCCCGATCACCCCCAGCTTGATGCCGCTTATCCCGCCGATGCCGATCTTCTCCAGGAGGCTGCGGCCGATACTGTAACTGACGTTGATCTCCTTGATCTTCACGTACGTCCCGTTCTCGACGAAGAAGTCGATCGGGTTGATGCCGTTGTAGAGCGCCTGGTAATAGCTGCCCGACTTCTTGCCGGTGCTGTAGGGGCACGTCGGGTCCGGGTTGCCGGCACAGTTCACGCGCGCCTTGCTCGACTGATCGTACACGCGGTCGCGCAGCTCGAAGAACGGCCACTGCCGCGTGCCGTTGTAGATCTTCCCGCCCTGCACCCAATCCACCAGCGCATAGGCCGTGAACCCCTTGAAGCGCAGGTTCGTCGTGAAGCTGAGGTTGAAGTCAGGGTTCACGTCGGCGATCTTGACGACCGAGGCCCCGGTGGGGTCCACGTACTTGAGAAAGGTCTCGTTCTTGGTGTGGTAGGTGGTCCGCGACACCAGGAACCCGTCCTCGTTCACGACGTAGTTGGCGGGGTCATAGGCCAGCCCCGCGCCACAGCCCGCCAACTTCTTCGCCGGATCGTCGCACAGCTCCGCGAAGCTGCGCACGATCTTCGTACCGTAAATCACCCCGAACGTCTCGCCCTTCGCGATCTTGAAGTGCTGGGTCACGTCGTTGTTGCCGGCGTAGTCCGGCCCGACGAGGAACGGTGGCACGTCCTTGGCGAGGTCGCTGATGACCTGGCGCGTGCGGTCGCCCGCGATGTTCAGGCGCCACGAGAAGTCCGGCCGGTCCATGATGATCGCGCCGAGCGACAGCTCGTGCGTATGGCCGAGCAGCGTTCCCGCGTTGCGCCACTGGTTCTGGTACCCCGTCGCCGAGGAGAGCGGTACCAGCAGGATCTGGTCCTTTGTCTCCTTGCGCGAGTAGGAGTACTCCAGCGTGAAGCGGTTGAGGAAGTCGACGTTGCCGCCGAGCTCCAGCTCTCCCGAGCGGGCCGGCTTGAGCGCCTTGTTGCCGAGCGTCTGCTTCACGGGCACCCCGCCGACGATGGCGAAGGTCTCGTATTGCGCGTCGAAGGTGGGGCGCAGCCCGGCCGTCCCGTACGAGGCGCGCAGCTTCAGCTCGTCGATCCCCTTGAGGTGGACGTCCTCGCTGAGCCGATACGCCCCCGAGACCCGGTAGTACGTCTGCCAGCGGCTGTCCGGGCCGAACAGGGAAGACCCGTCCCACCGCACCAGGCCGTCGATCAAGTAGCGGTCGTTCACGTCGAAGCCCGACACGACGTAGTAGTTCTTGTTGCGGATCGAGATGTCCAGGGAGCCGGGCGTCAGCTGACTGAAATCGATCGCGTTGAACTCGGGCGTCTTCACGACCGTGAACGCGCCGCCCGTCAGCGTGAAGACGCTGCGCGTCTGATCTTCGTACACGTACGCGGCCTTGGTGGTGTTGCGCACGCCCAACGAGCCGAGCCGGAAGTTCCGCACACTCGTGAGGGTGGCGCCCGTGTTGAAGGTGCGACCGCTCGAGTCGTTCTTCACGAGAAAGCCGGGCGTCGGCAGGCCGCTCGAGTTGAGGTAGTTCTTCGGCCGCTCCTGCGTGTAGTTCGCCGACTCCTGGTCGTAGTTGTAGTTGCCCTCGAACGACAGCCAGTCGAAGATGCGGTAGACCGCCTTGGCATACCCGGTGTAGCGCGAGCGATCGGTGTTGATGTGCTCGTTCGCCAGCCGGTACAGCGGGTTCGTGGCGTTCGGCAACAGGTGCGGGATCTTCGCCGCGTAGGGTGTGCCGTCCGGGTTCTTGGCGAACAGGTCGATGTTGGGCTCGATGAACGTCACCGCGAAGAACGGCGAGCCCGGGCCCTGCGTCACCTGATTGTTGTTCGACTTGCCGAAGAAGCCGCCCACCGAGAGATCGAACCGGGGCGTCAGCGCCTGATCGACGTTGACCCGGAAGTTCTGACGGTTATAGCCGTTCACGAGGATCATCACGCCGTCTTGCTTCGTGTTCTGGAACGACACGTTGAAGTTCGTGTTGCCGCGCCGTTGCCCGATCGAGACGTAGTTCGTGTAGAACGGGCCGTGCGTGAGCAGTCGCTCCTGTTGATCGTACACCGGCCGGTTGAAACGCGCGTACACGATGTCCGCGATCCCGTCGGCCTTCTCGGCGGGCCCCGCGAGTGGGCCAATCAGGTTCCCGCTCGCGTCGATGTAATCCCCGTTGGTGACGGTGTTCCCCTTCGTGTCGGTGTACGTCCCGAGCGTATCCGTCAGGTACGGACTCGCCAACGCCGTCGGGATCGACTTCGGACGGAACGACTGGCCGTACTCGTTGCGCACCGTCACGGAGAGCTTGCCGTCGGGAATGCGCTCGCCGCGCTTGGTGAAGATCTGGACCACGCCGTTCGCGGCGTCCGAGCCGTACAAGGACGAGGCGGCCGCGCCCTTCACCACCTCGACCCGCTCGATGTCCTCGGAGTTGATGTCCGACAGGCCGTGCCGCGTGATCGTCCCATCGACGATGAGCAGCGGGCCCGGCACATCGGTGGAGGCGCAGGTGGCGCCGCCGCAGGCCGACGGCGACGTGAGCGAGGTCGCCGAGCGCAGCCGGATGCTCGGCTCGCCGCCGGGCATACCGCTGCCCGAAAGCAGCCGCGCCCCGGCCACCTTACCCTCGAGCGCGCCCAGCGCCGAAACGCCCGGCGCCTGGTTCAGCGTCTGCGCGTCGACGTGGCCCACCGAGAAGGTGAGCTTCTTCGCCTCCGTCGCCTCGGCGACGCCCGTCACCACGACCGCGTCGAGCGTCATCGGGTCGAACTTGAGCTCGAAGTCCTGGGTCTGGGTCCCCGGCGTGAGCGTCACCTGCTTGACGCCCGGCGAGTACCCGATGTAGCGCGCGCGCAGCGTGACGGTTTGCCCCTTCGTCCGCTCCGGCGCGAGGGTGAGTGTGTAGGTCCCCTGGGTGGTGGTGGCGACGGCGGCGCTGAACTCGTCGATCACGACGATCGCTCCGCCGAGCGCTTCCCCTTGCCTGCCGGTGACCTTGCCTGTGATGACCGCCGACTGCGCCTGCGCTTCGCCGAAACTCACGGCGACGAGCGCGAGCAACGCCGTGGCGCAGAGCGGTGCGCTGAACGTGGCACGATTCATCATTGACGCCCCCTGCGGATGGAAGTTGCGCTTCAACTCCGGACGGCTCGGACAGGGGCCGAGCGCTAACAACTTCGGTTATACTGCACCGTATTCGGGAAGTCCGCAATACCGCAATCCCCCCCCTCGAAACCGCACGCCGCCTCGTCCCGCGCGAGGGAGAAAGCCCGGTTCTACGGGCCTTTCCGCCTATCGGCCCCCGCGATAGATTAGCGGAGACCGCGAGGCTCGGCGCCATGAGGGCTCACCGTCCCTGCTCCGGGAACGCCATTCGCATCTGCATCGCCCTTTCCTTCTTCTATATCGGGCTCTGGGGGGTCGCCCCGCTGCGCGCCGCCCAGGCGGCATCCACGCCCGGCGATTCGGCCGCGCTCACGGGGCAGGTCATCGCGAGCGAGACGCGCGCACCCATCGCGGGAGCCACGGTCCAGATGATGGGAACGCGCCTGACGACGACGACCGACTCGGCGGGCCGGTTCGCCCTCACGGGGCTACCCCCGGGCGTCGTGATGGTCGAGGTCCGCGCCATCGGGTACGCCAGCGGCAACTGGCGCCTCACGCTCAAACCAGGCCAGGTGATCGACCACCGCTTCGACCTGGACCTGCTCGCGTACGAGCTCCCCGAAGTCGTGGTGGAGGCGAGAAAGGCGGCGCGGCGCTTCGCCGACTTCGAGCGGCGGCGCGCGTCGGGGATGGGCTACTTCATCACCAAGGAGCAGATCGAGAAGGGCAACGCGGTCTCGCTCATCGACATCCTCGTCACCGTGCGCGGCGTGCAGCAGGTCTGCATCACGAACGACTGCATCGCCAAGATGGTGCGGGCTCCGCCCGGGTGCTACCCGCAATACTTTCTGGACGGGCGCGAGTCGACGCCGTACTTCGCGCGCAACACGCCGCCGCACGACATCCAGGGCATCGAGATCTACCGCGGCGGCTCGGAGATTCCCGGCGAGTTCGGCGGATCGGGCTCCGGGTGCGGCGTGATCGCGATCTGGACGAAGTCCTACCCCTGAGACGCATCGCGGCCGCCCTCGCGCTGCTGGCGCTGCCGGCGTGGGGCGGCCATCAGTCCGATCCGCTGGCGTCGCGGTCCCTGGGCCGCGCCGACGCCCCCGTGGTCGTATACGAGATGTCGGATTTCCAGTGTCCCTACTGCCGCCAGTTCGCGCTCACCGTCTTCCCGACGCTCGAGCGCGAGTTCGTGCACACGGGGAAGGTCCGCTTCGTCTACGTCAACTTCCCGCTCACCGCGATCCACCGCCACGCCGTCGCCGCGGCGGCCGTGGCGATGTGCGCCGCGCGCCAGAACAGATTTTGGCCCGTGCACGACCTGCTGTTCCAACGGCAGGAGCGCTGGGCCGCACAAGAGGACCCTGGACCCTATCTGCTCGCGCTCGCCGACTCGGCCGGCGCAGACCCCGCCGAGCTCGCGCAGTGCGTGACCTCGCGGGCCACCGAGCCCGAGATCCGTGCCGACGCCGCGCGCGCAGCCCGCTCGGGCGCGCACAGCACGCCGACGTTCTACATCGAAGGAAGCCTGCTCGAGGGAGCCGCACCCGTCGAGGCGTTCCGGCAGGTGTTGGACTCGATCTACCGCAGCAAGACGGCGCGCATCCGCTAGTGGCCCGCCCGTCCCTCGTGTACCGGCTCAGCGTCACCCTCGCGGAGCGGGCCCTCCCGCTCGCCGCCCGCTTCGACAAGAAGATCAAGCGTGGGCTCGAAGCGCGGCGCGGCGTGACCGAGCGTCTCGCCGCGTGGGCGCGCGCCCACCGCGACCCCAAGCGTCCGCTCGTGTGGGTGCACGCGCCGTCGGTGGGCGAAGGCCTGCAGGCGAAGCCGGTACTGGAGGCGCTGCGCGCCGAGCGACCACAGTGGCAGCTCGCCTACACGTTCTTCTCTCCCTCGGCGGAACGCCTCGCCCGCACGCTGCCGGCGGACGTCACCGACTACTTGCCGTTTGACCGACCGGGCGACGTCGGCGCGGTGCTCGCGGCCCTCGAGCCCTCGGCCCTGGTGTTCGCGAAGCTGGACGTGTGGCCCGAGCTGACGCTCGCCGCGGCGCGCCGCGGCGTGAAGCTCGGGCTCATCGCCGCCACGGTCGCCCCGCACAGCTCGCGGCTGCGCTGGCCGGCGCGCCAGTGGGCCGAGGCCGCCTACCGCGCGCTCGACCGCGTCGGCACGATCAGCGAGGAAGACGGCCGGCGGCTGCGGGCGCTGGGCGCCCGGTCCGAGGCGATTCAGGTGACGGGCGACACACGCTACGACAGCGTGGTGGAGCGCGCCGAGCGCTTCGATCGCACGCGCGAGCCGTTTCTCCGCCTCGGCGCGGTGCGGGCGGACGCGTTCACGATCGTCGCGGGGTCCACGTGGCCGGGCGACGAGGCGGTGGTGCTCCCGGCCTTCGCGGACTTGCTGGCCCAGGTGCCCACCGCCCGCCTCATCCTCGCGCCCCACGAGCCCCACCCCGATCACCTGGCGGGCATCGCCCTCGTGGCCCGGCGCCTCAACCTGCCGCGTCCCGTCCGGCTGTCGCAGCTCGAGCACGCGGCGCCCTCCCCGGTCATCGTGGTGGACCGCGTCGGTATCCTGGCGGACCTGTACGCGCTCGCCGACGTCGCCTTCGTGGGCGGCGGTTACCACCGCGCTGGGCTCCACTCGGTGCTCGAGCCCGCCGTCTTCGGCGTGCCCGTGATCGTCGGGCCGCACTGGCACGGCAGCCGGGACGCGGCGCTCCTGATCGAGCGGGGCGGGGCCGTCGCCCTGCCCGCGGACGGCAGGCAACCGCTGCACGCGCAGTGGCTGGTGTGGCACCACGACGATGGGGCGCGCGGCAAGGCGGGAAAGGCCGGGAAGAAGATGGTGCTGGCGGGTCGCGGGGCGGCCGAGCGGACGACGGCGCTGGTGCTCGAGCTGGTGGCCGGGTAGTGTCACATTCACCCATGCCGCGCCTTCCCTGGTGGGCTGCCCGGCTCCTCGTCGCGGCGCTCCCCCTCCCCCTCTTGCTCTCGTGCCGGTCGCGGAGCGCCCAACGCCCCGCCACGGCGGCGCCGCCGTGGCTGCTCGAGCGCGCCCGCCAGGAAGCCGCCCTGGCCGCGCACTCGAGCGCGTTCCACGACTTCCGGTTCACCGATCGGCGGGACGCGAGCGGCATCAGCTTCGTGAACCGGATCGTGGACGACGCGGGCAAGGCCTACAAGAAGGTCCACTACGACCATGGGACGGGACTGTGCGCGGCCGATGTCGACGGCGACGGGCGGCCCGACCTCTACTTCGTCACTCAGCTCGGCACGAACGAGCTGTGGCGCAACCTCGGCGGGGGCCGGTTCGAGAACGTCACCGACCGGGCCGGGCTCCGCATGCCGGACGCCATCGCGGCCGGGTGCGCGTTTGCCGACATCGACAACGACGGCCTACCCGACCTGTTCGTCACGACGGTGCGCCACGGCAACCGCCTCTTCAAGAACCTCGGCGGCGGCACGTTCCGCGACATCACGGCGGCGGCGGGCGTCGGCTACGTCGGCCATTCGTCCGGCGCGGTCTTCTTCGACTACGACGGCGACGGTCTGCTCGACCTGTTCGTCACGAACGTGGGCCGCTACACCACCGACGAGCGGGGGCCCGGCGGCTACTACGTGGGCCTGAGCGACGCCTTCCACGGCCACACCCATCCCGATCGCGCCGAAGCGAGCATCCTCTACCACAACCTCGGCGGCGGGCGGTTCAAGGACGTCACGCGCGAGGTCGGGCTCGTGGACCTGAGCTGGAGCGGCGACGCCACGGTCATCGACGTGAATGACGACGGGTTTCCCGACCTGTACGTGCTCGACATGCAGGGGGAGAACCACCTCTGGCTCAACCAGGGCGGAAAGCGCTTCCGCGACGCCACCCGGAGCTACTTCCCGAAGACGCCGTGGGGGGCGATGGGAGTGAAGGCGTTCGACTTCGACGGCGACGGGCGGTTCGACCTCCTGGTCACTGACATGCACTCGGACATGTGGGTCAACATTCCTCCCGGCGACTGGGCGGCGGAAGGCCGCAAGGCCGACTCCGCGCGCGCGCTCGCGGACTTCTTCCCGACGGGGAAGAGCCGCTTCATCTTCGGCAACGCGCTGTTCCATAACCGGGGAGGCGGCCGCTTCGACGAGGTCTCCGACGCGGTCGGGGTGGAGACGTACTGGCCCTGGGGGCCGAGCGTGGACGACCTCAACGCCGACGGCTGGGACGACATCTTCATCGCCGCCGGGATGAACTTCCCGCACCGCTACGGCATCAACTCGGTGCTCCTGAACGAAGCCGGCCGCAACTTCCTCCCCGCGGAGTTTCTGGTCGGGGTCGAGCCGCATCCCAACGGCGCGACGGAGCAGGTGTGGTTCACTCTCGACTGCGGCGGCGCGGATCGGGGGAGTGTCATGTGCGCCGCGTGCTCCGAGCCGGGCGGAGCGGCGCTGGGGTGCCGGCACGAAGGCGGACGCCGCGTGAGCG
>Ga0209378_1000936_pt1 | contig 21047 bp, 21 predicted proteins | sample GraSoiAngelo_156_FD_186170 | JGI IMG/M metagenome (GOLD analysis project Ga0209378, IMG submission 186170) | Grasslands soil microbial communities from the Angelo Coastal Reserve, California, USA - 14_1009_13_40cm (SPAdes) (version 2) | ecosystem: Environmental > Terrestrial > Soil > Grasslands ...
GTCGCCGCACCGTGCTCGGCACGTACGGGCAGACTTCCTCGGCGCACAAAGTGACGATCGTGCTCACCTCGTCGAGCGGAATGTGCGACAGGCCTTTGGCCCGCTGATGGGAGATGTCGATTCCCACCTCGGCGAGCGTTTGCACGGCGAGCGGATGGAGCGTGCCCGGCTCCGAACCGGCGCTCCAGAAGCGGTAGCCCGGCGGCGCCGTGCCGCGCGCCAGCCCTTCGGCCATCTGGCTGCGGGCCGAGTTCGCGACGCAGAGAAACAGGATGGTGGGCACCTCAGATACCTAGTAGAGGAACGACGTTTCCCCTATACGGTCTTAAGGAAGTACGCCGACGCAATCGCGCCGGCCAACCCCAGAACGACGCCCGCAACGACGTCGCTGACATGGTGTACGCGCAGGGAGACGCGCGAGTGCGCGACGACGCCTGCGAGGGGTAGTGCAATGGGGGCGGTGAGCGGGTGGGCCAGGACGATGGTCATCGCAACCGCGGTAGCCGCGGCAGCGTGACCCGACGGGAACGAATGGGGATCGGGCAGGTCCACGAGGGCGAGGGGCCGCCCCATGGCATCGCACGGCCGCGCTCGGGCAACGGCGCGCTTCAGGAGTTGGACGAGCACGTGTGACCCGGCGTTGGCGACGAGCGCGGCGAGCCCGAGGCGAGTCTCCCCGAACGCCGCCAGCGCGAGCCCGATGCCGAGCGTCACCCGGGCGCCGCCGAGGTGGGTGATCCAGCGCATCAGGCCGCCAGGGGCTCCGGCGCCGGACCCGCGACGCGGGCGAACGCCTCCGACAGCGGCCGGCCTTCGTAACAGATGGGGACCGGCACGCCGAACCACCACAGCACGGTCGCGGGCACGTCGAGCAGCGAGATCGTGCGGGTGAGCTGATGGTGCCGCGTCACGCCGGGCCCCGCCACGATCAGCGGGATATGGTCGTTCACCGGATGCGGCTCGTCGTGCTCGTTGACGGTCACGCCGCCACCGCCATGATCCGCCGTCACGATGAACACCGCGTCGTCGGTCCACTGGGACAGCTGCCCGATGGCGGCGTCCACTTCGGCGGCGGCCTCCAGGTATGGCGCCGACATCCATCCGTGCGCGTGCCCCGCGCGATCGCAGTCGGGGAGATAAACGAACAGCAGCCGCTCCTCCGGTTGCGACAACAGGCGCTGCGCGGCGGCCGCCGTCTCGCGGGCGCGCGACCCCTTGGCGACCAGCCGGCGGACGCCAGCCGTGGACGCGAGCGCCCACGCGACCGGCAGCGCGGCCGGGCCGAGGGCCGCCGTTACGATATCGGCCGGAACGCCGGCGCGGGCCAGCTCCCAGGCCACCGGGCGAATCCTGCCGAGCCGCGGAAGGAACCCGAGCCCCGGCTCGATCAGCCGGTGAGTCGCGGGGCAGACGCCGGTCGCGAGTGACGCCAGCGCCGCGACCGTGGCACTCGGCCGCACCGTCTGCGCGCGTCGCGCGAGCGTGTACGCGTGGCCGAGCGCATCGAGCGACGGCATGAGCGTGGGCGAGACGGCGTCCGGCCGCAGCCCATCGGCGAGGACGATCACTAGGCGGCGCACGGGGACGTCCTCCGTGCAGAGCGGCCGGCGAGCCTCGCGTACCCGTCGAGCAGCTCGGCGTTCTCGTGTGCAACGTCCCGGCTCAGCGCGCGGTCGCGTGCCGCGGCGGCCAGGGCGAACCGCGCGGCGGGGTCCTTCACGAGCGCTTCGATCGCCGCGGCATAGCCGTGCGGCTCGTGCGCCGGCACCAACAGACCATTCGCTCCCCGGCCGATGCTCTCGCGGAACCCGCCGGCATCGGCGGCGATCACAGCTAACCCTGCGGCCATGGCTTCGAGAGCCACGAGCCCACAGGTCTCCGTGTGGGACGGGAAGACGGCCACGTCCGCGCTGGCGTAGAGCGTGGCGAGATCCGTCCGGGGCAGGAACCCGAGCATCCGGACGAACGGCAGCGCGGATTGCAGACGCCGGGCTTCGGGCCCTTCCCCGGCGATGACGAACGTGGCGCGCTGGCCCAGCGCCGCGCGGGCCTGGCGCCACGCCTCAATGAGCACCCGGAGGTTCTTCTCATGCGCCAGCCGCCCGACGTGCAGCACCACCGCGGTGTCGTCTCCGCCCGCGAGCCAGCGCCGCCAGGAGCCGTCGCGCCGCCCGGGGTGGAAAAAGTGCGGGTCCACGCCGCGTCCCCAGAGGGCCGTCTGCGCGAGCCCGCGCCGAATCAAGTCGTCGCGAATCGCTTCTCCGGGCGTGAACGTCACGCGCGCGGGGCCATGGAACCATCGCAGCCAGCGCCACACCAGGGGCTCGAGGAATCCGACGCCGTAGTGTCGGCTGTACTCCGGGAAGTTCGTGTGATACGACGTGACGAGTGGCACGCCGCGCGCCAGCGCCCAGCGGCGTCCAGCGAGCCCCAGGGGGCCCTCCGTATGCACATGCACCACGTCCGGTGGAGATGCGTCGAAGAACTCCGCGACCCGCCGGAACGGCGGCAGAGCGAGACGGATGTCGGGGTACAGCGGGAACGCCGCGGAGGGAATGCGGAGCTCCTGGGGATCGCGCGAACTGGGTCCCTCGGGATATCGAGGCACGACGAGCATCGCCTCGTGGTCCCCCCCTTGCGCCCGCAGTAACGAGACGATGCGGTGGACCACGGTGGTCACCCCGTTGACCTGGGGTGTGTACGTGTCGGACACCAAGCCGATGCGCACACGGGGAGAATGCGCACCGCTCGTCAAGCCGCTGCGACGGCGGTGTGACGAACGCGTAACGGCCGTCAGACCGCTACTTCGGCCGCGGGGAAGAAGATACGAATGGTGGTGCCGCGGCCGAGCGTGCTGCGAGCCTCGATCCGCCCGCCGTGCGCCTCGACCAGGTGCTTCGCGATGGCGAGCCCCAGCCCTGTCCCGCCCTCTTCACGAGAGCGCCCGGGATCGGCTCGGTAGAAGCGCTCGAAGATGCGGGGCAAATGTTCCGGACCGATCCCCGAGCCGGTGTCCGCGACGGCAACCGTCGTTCCTCCCCCTCCCGGTGCGGCCTCCACCGAGACGACGATGCGCCCCCCGGGCGGCGTATGGCGCAGCGCGTTGTCGAACAGGTTCGTGAACACTTCGCGGACGGCGTCGGGGTCGGCCGTGAGCTCCCGGCCACCCGTGGCGGCCGCGGTGAACTCGACCCGGCGCTCGCGCGCGCGGTCGGCGAACGCGGCCCACGCGTCACCCGCGAGGCTGACGACGTCGAGGCGGGCGAGCGTCGGCTGCCAGCGGCCCGACTCGATGCGCGACAGGTCGAGGAGATCGTCCACCAGTCGCTGCATGCGCTTGGCATTGCTCAGGATGATCCGGGCAAAGCGCTCGGTCTGCGTGCCGGCGCTGGATTCGGTGGCGAGGGTCTCCGCGTATCCGACGATGGACGTGAGCGGCGTCTTGAGCTCATGAGAGACGTTCGCGACGAAGTCGCGGCGGACCGCTTCGAGATGGCGCAGCTCGGTCACGTCGCGAATCACCAGCAGCGCGCCGGCGTTCGGCAGGGCGCGGCCCGAGACGAGGAGGATACGGCCGTCCCGCTCGAGCTCTCGCGGCTCCGTCTCCCGGGCCGCGAGCGCCGCAGCGACCAGCTCGCGCGCCGCCTTGTCATAGAAGAGCTCGGCGAGCGCGGGGAAAGGATCGTCGGGGCCGAAGCCCAGGAGTCGTCGGGCCGCCTGGTTGAGCATGACGATCCCACCGCGGGCGTCCGCGGCGACGACGCCGTCGGCCATCGTCTCGATGAGCGTCGCGGTCTCCTCGCGCTCGTGCACCAGGTCGAGAAAGCGCTGGTCCAGTTGCCGGTGCATCGCGCGCAGCGCGACGATGTGCTGGGCGATCTCCGGAACATTCGACCCCGGGAATGCGGGCGGCCCCCCGTCCGCGATGGCGCGCGCGGCGTCGCCGAGCTCCACGAGCGGTCGTGCCACCTCGCGTGACAGGAGCCACGCGAGGACCGCGGCCGCGGCGATGGCACCCAACCCGGCGAACGCGAAGGCGCGCTGGACCGTCGCCACCTGTGCGTCCACCGCGGCGAGGGTCGTGGACACGCGGGTAATGGCGAGACCCGGGGGACCGCCGCGCACGGCCACATACATGCGCCGCTCGTTGGTGGACGCGCTGAGCCGTTCGGCCCGGCCGACACCGGTCGCGAGCGCCCGTTGGACCTCGGGCCGCATCCAGTGGTTCTCGAGCTGGCCCAGCGCGCCGCGGTCGAACTCGGTGTCGCCCCGGACGTTCCCCTTGGGATCGATGAGCGTCACGCGGTGGCCGGTGCCGCCGCCGAGCTGGCGCGCGAGCTCGGGCCAGCGGAGCGAGTCGGCGGGCAGCAGATCCGCGAGGACGCGCGCCTCGTGCTCCAGGCTGTATGCGATTTCGTCTTCGAAGTTGCGACGGAGGAGCTGGTCCGCCGTCACGACCAGCCCGACTACGGCCACGGCGACCGGGAGGCTCGTCGTGACGAACAGTCGGGTCGCGAGCTTCACGGGCGCTTGCGGTCGCGTGGCCCGGGGGTCGGAGACGGGCGGCGGAAGCGGTACCCGGTGCCCCGGACGGTCTCGATGCAATCGCCCGCGGCGCCGAGCTTCTGGCGCAACCGCTGGACATGCATGTCGACCGTCCGCGTCTGCACGTCCGGATGCGCCTGCCACACCGTCTCGAGCAGTTGCGCCCGGCTCTGGACCCGACCTTCGCGTTCGATCAGCGTGCGCAGCAGCTTGAACTCGATGGCCGTCAGCTCGATCTCGCCGCCATCGACCGTCACCCGATGCGCGCTCCGGTCCAGGGCGATGGGTCCCGCCGTGACGAGCCCGCCGGCCGCCACCGCGGGTGCGCCGAGCCGGCGCAGCACCGCGCTGACCCGCAGCACCAGCTCCTGGGGCGAGAACGGCTTGGGGAGATAGTCGTCGGCGCCGAGGGAGAGTCCTTTGATCCGGTCGGGCTCTTCCTTGCGCGCGGTGAGAACGATGACGCCCAGGTCCTTCGTCTCCTCGAGGCGGCGCAGCTCGGTCAGCACGTCGTACCCGGACGCGCCCGGCAGCATCAGGTCGAGCACGACGAGGTCGGGTCGCTCTTCCCGAGCCGCCCGGAGCGCGTCGCGGCCATTCGCGGCCGTCGCGACGCGGTACCCCGCCTTGGCGAGATGATACGCCACGAGCGCGGTGATATCGGGCTCGTCGTCGACCACGAGGATTCGGTGCGTCGTCGGCTCGCTCATAGCGACGTCAAGGTAGCGCAACGCGCTCGCCCTTGGCAATTTTCTGCGCACTATGCATCCGCTCCTGGCGCTCGTCGCCACCGTCCAACAACCCACCATCCCTCCGTCCCGTCCTGCTGTCGACACCGCGCACGTCGGGCTGCGCCAGCCGATCGCTCCGCCGGGTGACCCACGGTGGTACCGCGAGGGAGATGGTCCGTGATCCAGGTGTTCGTCAACGAGCGGCCCGTGACAGTCGCCCGGGGAGCGAGTGTGCGCGACGCCGTCGAGGAGCTCGACCACGCGCTCGCGGAGCTGGTGGGGCGCGGAGCGGCATACGTGACGGACGGTGTGGGTCGCCCGGTGGACGCCAGCGACCCGGTGGGGGAGGGCGGCGCGATCTTCCGCGTCGTCGTGAGCGCCCGGCAGGGCCCGCCGCGCCTCACCAAGGAGGCCCTGCGCCGCTGGCCCAAGGCCGAGCTGCACGTGCACCTGGACGGCTGCCTGCGTCCGGCCACGATGCTCGAGCTGGCCAACGCCCAGGGGATTCGGCTTCCCGCGGACACTCCGGAGACGCTGGCCCAGGCGCTCTTCGTGAAGCACGCCAAGAGTCTGGAGGAGTATCTCACCAAATACGAGATCACGCTGTCGGTGATGCAGACGGCGCCGGCGCTGGAGCGGATCGGCTACGAGTTCGTGCTGGATGCGGCGTCCGATGGACTGCGCTACGTGGAGGTGCGGTATTCGCCGCTGCTCCACCGGCCGGCGCTGACGCTGGCGCAGGCGATCGAGGCCCCGCTGCGCGGCCTCAAGCGCGGCGAGGCCGAAACCGGGACCAAAGTGGGCCTCATCGTGTGCGGCATCCGCACGAGACCCGTAGCGGAGTCCCTCGAGCTCGCGCGCGCCGCCGCGGACTACCGCGCCGCGGGCGTCGTCGGGTTCGATCTGGCGGGCGCCGAGCACGGTTTCCCGGCGCGGGATCACCGGGCCGCCTTCGTGTACGCGGCGCAGCACGGCATGGCCTGTACCTGCCACGCGGGTGAAGGCGACGGTCCGGACTCCATTCGCCAGGCGCTGCACGAATGCGGCGCCCTGCGCGTCGGTCACGGGACGCGACTCGGCGAAGACCCCGCGCTCCTCGAGTACGTGATCGAGCGCAAGATCCCGCTCGAGATGTGCCTCACGTCGAACGTGCACACCCACACGGTGCCGTCCCTCGCGGAGCATCCGTTCAAGCGATACCTGGATAGGGGTGTCGTGGTCACACTCAACACGGATGGGCGGCTGGTGGACGGCATCTCGCTCACCGACGAGTATTTCACGGCGCAGAGCGTATTGGGCGTGACCAAAGCGGACCTCGCCCGCGCGGTGCTCAATGCGTGCGAGAGCGCGTTTCTTCCCGACTTCGAGAAGGTGGCGTTGGTGTCCCGCGTGCAGAGCGAACTGGAGGCTCTCTCATGACGCTGCGCCGTACGATCCTCGCCTTCGCGATCACCTTTGGTTGCGCGCTGGTCGTCTTCACGCTGCCGCGCTTCGTGTGGAACACGATTCAGGGCGCCCCGCGACCCCAGCAATCCACGGCGGCGGACACGGCGGCTCGGGTGGCTCCACCCGCCGCACCGGACGCACAGGCCGCGTCCCGGTCGCTTCCCCAGCGGCTCACGGGAATCTTCGGCATTGCCCTCATTCTCGGGATCGGTCTCGCGCTATCGCGGAATCGCCGCGCGATCAGCCCGCGCATCGTCGGGTGGGGGGTGGGCCTGCAGCTCGCGTTCGCCATCTTCGTCCTCAGAGTTCCCATCGGCCAGCGCATCTTCCGGACGCTGGGAGACGCCGTTTCGGCACTCCTCGCGTTTTCGTATGCCGGGTCGGGGTTCGTGTTCGGCGAGCTCGGCAAGCAGCACTCGAGTCTCGGTGTGGTGTTCGCGTTCCAGGTACTTCCGGCCATCATCTTCGTATCGGCGCTGTTCGCGATCCTGTATTACTTGGGTGTCATGCAGGTCGTCGTGAAGGCGTTCGCGATTCTCATGAACAAGGTCATGGGAGCGAGCGGCGCGGAGAGCCTGAATGTCGCGGCTTCGATCTTCATGGGGCAGACGGAGGCCCCGCTCACGATCCGTCCGTTCCTTCCCAAGATGACGCTGTCCGAGCTGATGACCGTCATGACCGCGGGGATGGCGCACGTCTCGGGTTCCATCATGGCCGCTTACATCGCCTTCGGTATCGAGGCGCGACACCTGCTCACGGCGGTCATCATGACCGCACCCGGGACCATCATGATGGCGAAGATCCTCGAGCCCGAGACGCAGGTGCCCGAGACGCTTGGTGGCGTCAAGGTCGAGATCCCGCGCACCGACGTGAACGTCGTGGACGCGGCCGCGCGGGGCACGAGCGAGGGCCTGCACCTGATGCTGAACGTCATCGCCATGTTGATCTCGTTCATCGCCTTGATCGCGCTGACCAACGGGATCCTCGGATGGGTGCACGGCTTCGTCTACTGGTTCCCGGGCGACCTGCAGACGATCCTGGGCTGGATCTTTCGCCCGATCGCGTTCGCGATGGGTGTGCCGTGGCACGACTCGGGCACCATCGGCGGCCTGCTGGGCACCCGCATGGTGTTGAACGAGTTCATCGCCTACGCGCAGCTCGGACCAATGAAGGGGCAGCTCGACCCCGTGTCGTTCACGATCGCGACCTTCGCGTTGTGCGGCTTCGCGAACGTCAGCTCAGTCGGCATCCAGATCGGGGGCATCGGCGCGCTCGTGCCCGAGCGGAAGCACGACCTCGCGCGCCTCGGGTTCCGGGCGATGATCGCGGGGACGCTGGCGAATTTTCTGTCGGCGACGCTGGCGGGCATGCTGCTGTGACCAAACAGGAGCGGGCGGGGAGCGGTACCCTCCTCGCGGCGGCGGAGGCGGTCGCGAAGCGACTGGGCAAGCTCAAGCCGCAGGTCGCCATCGTGCTCGGCTCCGGGCTCGCGGGCGTGGCCGACGCCGTGCGCGATCCGGTGCGTATCCCGTACCGAGAGATCCCGGGCTTCCCGGAGCCAGGCGCGCCCGGGCACAAGGGCGAGCTGGTCGGCGGCACGCTCGAGTCAACGCCCGTGCTCGTCCAAAACGGCCGGTTTCATCTGTACGAAGGCCACGCGCCCGCGCTCGCCGCCCTGCCCACACGCCTGTTCGCGACGCTCGGCGTGAAGACGATAGTGGTCACGAACGCCGCGGGTGGGATCCGGCGCAGCTTCCGGCCACCCACATTGATGCTGATCGCCGACCACATCAACCTGATGTTCCGCAACCCGCTCGTCGGCCCCGTCGAGGAGGGCGAGGAGCGCTTCCCCGACATGAGCGATCCCTACGATCCGGCGCTGCGGGCGCTCGCGCGTCAGGTGGCGCGAGACGAGCGCATTCCCCTCGAGGAAGGCGTGTATGCGGCTCTGCTCGGCCCGTCGTTCGAGAGCCCCGCGGAAATCCGCATGCTCGAGCGGATCGGCGCGGATGCGGTAGGCATGTCCACTGTGCCGGAGGTGATCGCCGCCCGGGCGCGGGGCCTCCGGTGTCTCGGCTTCTCGAGCATCACGAATGTGGCTTCCGGGTTGTCGGCGCAGAAGCTGTCGCATCTGGAAGTGCTGGAGGCGGGGAAGCAGGTGGCCGGCCAGCTCGAACAGCTGATACGAGGTGTGCTCAAGAGACTGTGAATCAGACTGCCCCGGTCGCGGAATCCGTGGGCGGGTACACCGCCACCTCCGAGCCCTCGGCGAACACGACCGACGTCGGCGCCGCGCGGTTCAGGAACTCCCAGTCCGCTCCGTAGAGCGAGCCAAAGTCGAACCGGTAGTCGAGCGCGCGAACTTCCCGTATCGCCCACGGGGGATGTGCCACGCGGAATACGCCGAGTGTGCCGTCCGGTCGCGCGCGGCACGCGAGCATGCGGTCGGTGAAGTAGTGCTCCGGTGAGTCCGGCGGCGGCAGCCGCACGGCCCGCGTGCCGGTGACGCTCATGTGCCAGCCGAGCGCGGCGGGACCGACGGCGTATTCGGCGCGCACCTCGCTCACCGTGTCGAGCACGCGGCGCCGGATGGGTGTCGGCCAGAACGGCTCGTCGTAGCGCAACCGGCCCACCGCCGCGATCAGGCGGCTCGGCACCAGCTGGCGAATGAACCAGACCCCCGGCTCGTCCTCCACGCGGACGTACGTGCGAAAGTTGACCTGCGGATGTGCGCCGAACCCCGGAACACGCCAACCCAGGATCCGCACTTCGTGCATGTAGACCGCGACGAGACTCACGTGGGTGCGACCGTCGCGGCGGTCGGGCTCGACGCCGGCCGGGACATAACGTCGAATCAGGTCTTCGGGCGCCTCGAAGGTCAGCAGGACGATGTCCGACCAGCGTGCCGTGAGAAAGGGGCGGGGCAATTACCACCCGTCCGTCGGTGGTCGAGGCGGCGCCGGTACGAAATGGTTCAGCGGCCCATGCCCTTGGCCCAGACCCGGCGCAGCGGCCATTGCGCGGTGTACGAAATCGAGCGCATCCTGCACGGCGCGCTCGAGCGGCCGGTCGAGTGCCAGACCAGCGGCGACCGCCGCGGAGAGCGTACAGCCCGTCCCGTGTGTGGACGTGGTGTCGAGCCGCGGCCGCGTGAACCGTCGAGCCGTTCCGTTCACCACCAGTACGTCGATCACTTCGGGGCCGGCGAGATGGCCCCCTTTCACGAGCGCCGCCCGCGCCCCCCGGCGTACGAGCTCCCGCGCCGCACGCTCCATCCCATCCGGCGTGCGCACCGTGTCGCCGACCAGCACCTCGGCTTCATCGAGGTTCGGCGTGACGAGCGTCGCGAGCGGCACGAGTCGTCGCGCGATCAGCCGCTCGGCATCCGCGTCGAGCAACCGATCTCCGGAGGTGGCGACCATGACCGGGTCGAGGACATAGTTCGGCAGCGATCGCCGGGCGATCCCGTCGGCGACCGCCTCGACGATGGCAGCGGACCCGAGCATGCCCGACTTCACGGCGCCGGGCGGCAGGTCGTCGGCGATCGCGTCCAGCTGGCGCGTCACGAGTTGCACCGGCACCGCTTCCCAATCACGCACGCCGACCGTGTTCTGGGCCGTGATGGCGGTGACGACGCTCGTGCCGAACACACCGAATTGATGGAACGTCTTGAGGTCGGCCTGGATGCCGGCGCCGCCGCCCGAATCGGACCCCGCGATGGTCAGGGCGATTTTCACGTAGCGCCCGTCCCACGCTTTGTCGCATATTGGGTGTCTTGCCCGGCATCCGCGAGGCGCATCATCGCCAGTAATCTGCAATCGACCATCCGCGATCTCCAACGCCGTAAAGCGCGCGACCGGCGGGGACTTGCGCTCATCGAAGGGGTTCGGCTCGTCGAGGAGGCCCTCGCCGCCGGGGTCCCGTTCCGGGGCGCGCTCGTCGCCCCCGACCTCACCCGGACGGCGCGCGGCACTGCCCTCATCGCCGAGCTCGGGCGGCACGCGGTGCCCGTGGAAGAGGTTGGCGCGCGAGCATTCGCGCTGCTCGCCGACACGGACACGCCGCAGGGGATCCTCGGGGTGATCGAGCCGCCGCGCTCGAGCGCCGCCGATTTCGCGCCGAAGCCCGGCGCGGTAGCGCTCGTCATCGACGGCGTCCAGGATCCCGGGAACGTGGGCACGCTGATCCGCACCGCGCACGCCCTCGGCGCGGCCGGGACGGTAGTGCTGCGCGGCAGCGCCGACCCGACGAGCCCTAAGGCGCTGCGGGCGGCCATGGGCGCGACGTTCCGCCACCTCGTGGTGGCCCTCGACGATCCGGGATTCATCGCCTGGGCGCGCGCGCACGGCGTCACCCTGTGGGCCGCCGCGGCGGACGGCCTGCCGCTCCATCGCGCCCTGGGATCGCGCGATGGAGGGGGAGCGCGCGGCCCGATCGCCGTCATCGTCGGTAACGAAGGCGCGGGGATTCGCCCGCAGCTCAACGCGCTGGCCGCGCAGCGCGTCGCCATCCCGCTGGCGCAGGGCGCGGAGTCACTCAACGTCGCGGTAGCGGCGGGGATCCTGCTCTACGAGGTGACGCGTGGACGTTGACCCGATCTTGCTGGTGGGCGCGGGGCTCCTGGGGCTGTGTTTCGGGAGCTTCCTGAACGTCTGCATCCTGCGCCTCGCCCATGAAGACAAGAAGCAACGCTCCCTGTTCCATCCCCCCTCCACCTGTCCCCGCTGCGGCCGGCGCATCGAGTGGCGCGACAACATCCCGATCGTCTCCTGGCTCCTGCTGCGCGGGCGCTGTCGCGCGTGTGGCCAGCCGATCTCCAAACAGTACCCGATCATCGAGGCCGTCGTCGCGATCCTCTGGATCGCGGCCATGCTGGCCTACGGCCCGACCGTCCGGTTTCTCGCGGCGGCGGCGTTGGGCACCATTCTGCTGGGCATCGCGATCACCGACGCCCGCCACTACCTCATCCCGGACGAGTACAACTGGGCGGGCTTGATCATCGGGCTCGGCCTCTCGCTCGCCGGAGGCGTCACCGGGTTCGTGCACGCCGTCCTCGGGGCCTGTACCGGCTTCCTGCTGCTCTACCTGGTCGGCCTGGTAGGAGGGTGGGTGTTCAGGGAAGAGGCCATGGGCGGCGGCGACATCAAGATGATGGCCATGGTCGGGGCGTTCGTCGGGTGGAAAGGAGTGCTGCTGACCGTGTTCGCCGGGGCGCTGTTCGGCAGCCTGGTGTACGTCCCTCTGCTGCTCCTGCGCAAACGGAAGCGTCACGTTCCGTTCGGGGTATTTCTGGCGATGGGTGCGACAGTCGTGTTCGTCTTCGGTGACGCGATCATCGACTGGTACGTGCGATTCCTGCGAGCGGGGTGAGGGGAAGGGGAGGGGGGCTCATGGACGATCCGTTAGCCGGGCTGTTCGAATCCGGGGAGGTGCTCGAGCGCGTGGGCGTGAACCTCACGGCTCAGGCCCGTCGCGGCGATCTGGAGCCGGTGCGCTGTCGCGACGCGGAGATCTCGCGCGTCGTGGACATTCTCCTCCGGCAGAGCAAGAACAATCCCGCCTTGATCGGCAAGGCCGGCGTGGGCAAGACGGCGATCATCGAAGGGCTGGCCCAACGCGTCGCCGAAGGGGCGGTTCCGCCGGCGCTCAAGGACGTTCGTGTCGTGGCCCTCGACCACGTGGCCCTGCTCGCGGGCACCTCCTTCCGCGGCCAGTATGAGGAGCGCATCCGCAAGCTGGTCCGCGAGCTCTCCGCGGACCCCGATTTGATCCTCTTCGTGGACGAACTCCACAACCTGATCGGCCAGGGGACGGCGCTCGGCGCCGCCATGGACGCCGCGAACATGCTCAAGCCCGCGCTCGTACGGGGCGACATCCGGATCATCGGCGCCACGACCGGTGGCGAGTACGACAAGTGGATCCGGGGCGACCCGGCGCTGGAGCGCCGCTTTCAGCCAGTGATGGTCGAGGAGCTCGACGCCATCCAGACGTGGGAGGTGCTCGTCGCCCGACGCCCACGGCTCGAGCGGCACCACGCGGTCGCCATTACCGACGACGCGCTCAAGGCCGCCATCGTCCTCACCGACCGATTCGTGCCCGAGCGCGCCCGGCCGGACAAGGCGATCGACGTTCTGGACGAGGCGTGCGCCCACGCGCAGGCCACGGCCCACGTCTCGCCAGAGCTCGATCGGCTGATCCGCGAGCGGCGCAAGGTGGACGCCATGATCCGGCGGGGGTACACGCACGAGCGTCCGCAACAGGAGCCGGCGGAGGACCTGGTCGCTGAGATTTTCCCGATGCTCGAGCGGATCGGGGCGGAGATTGAGAAGATGCTGGGCGGGGGAGGACGGGGGAGGACGGTGGAGGATGGTGGAGGTCGCTCCGTGCAGTCACCTCCACCGACTTCCACGGACATCCACCGTCCTCCACCAACCCTCTCGGATCGCCATGCCGAGCTGGATCGACTGCTGCGCGAGGAACTCGAGCACCAAGGAATCGTCGTCACCGGCCAGGAGATCGCCCGCGTCGTGGGCTCCGCCGTCGGGAAGGGGATCGAGTGGCAGGCTTGAGCCGGGGACGGGACTGGCTCGCGACCGCGGTGGTGGTCGCAGCCGTCGCCGGTGGCAGCGCGGGTTGCGAGCAGCGCGCGCGGGACGTGCAGAACGAGGCCGAGCTGAAGCAGGCGGTTGAGCAGATGATGCCGGCCGTCGAGCGGGCCATGGGACTGCGGTTCCGGCAGCATCCCGTCGTGCTGCGCCGCAGCCGCGCGCAGGTGCGCGACTACGTCATCCACAAGTTCGACGACGACCTTCCACCGGCCGAGCTGGCGGGAGCGCAAACCGCCTACCGGCTGTTCGGCCTCATCCCGGATTCGCTGGATCTCCGTCGCAGCATGATCGATCTCCTGACGGAGCAGGTGGCGGGGTACTTCGATCCCGACTCGAACGCGTTGTTCATCCCGGCCGACATCGATCCCAGCCAGGCACGGCTGGTGATCTCTCATGAGCTCGTGCACGCCTTGCAGCACCAGTATCTGAACCTCGATTCGCTCGTCGAGCTGAAGCGACAGAACGACCGCCGCACCGCCGCGCAGGCGATCCTCGAGGGGCAGGCGACGCTCGCCCAGGTCCTCGTGCTCATGCCGGAGCAGAAGATCGAAAGCCTGCCCAACCTGTGGAACCTGCGCACCGCGCTCGGCGGGGCACAGCAGGAGATGAAGGTGTTCGCCAACGCGCCGCTGTGGCTGCGCGAGAGTCTCATTTTCCCCTACCTGGGCGGCGCCGAGTTCGTGCGGTGGTTCGACCGCGAGTATCCCGGCAAGCAACCCTTCGGCGCGCTGATGCCGATATCCACCGAGCAGATCCTCCACCCCGCGCGCTATGCCGCGGGTGACCGCCCGGACCGGGTCGTGTTCGAATCCGTGGCCCGCCCCTCCGGCGCGGTGCGTTACGAGGACGACCTGGGTGAGTTCGAGATCCGACTCCTGTTCGAGCAGCATCTCGGGGACGACAGCGCGGCGGCGCGGTTGGCGGAGGGGTGGGACGGCGACCGTTACCTGGTGCTCCGTACAGGGGCCCGTACCGGGGCGGATGTCCTCGTCTGGTACGTCCTGTGGGACGATCGGGCGGCCGCCACACGATTTGCGAAGGCGCTGGGACGAGCCTGGGCCAAGCGGCGGGCCGGCGGCCACGGGCTCCGCCGCTCCGAGATCAAGCAACTGCTCGTGAGCGGTGTGCAGGTGGTACGCCTCGTCGACGCGCCGCCGCGCTGGGTAGGCTGGAAGCACGTGCCGGCGATCCGCGTCACACGCGCGGGACGATAGTCGGCCCCACTTGGATTCCGACAATTCGCTAACTAGTTTTGTGGGCTTATGTTTACGGGCCTTTCGGAGCAGCTCGCCGCGGTCTTGAGGCGGGAGCGGGCCGATCCGTCGATTCTCACCGGATCGCGACGGCGGCGCATCGCGCAGGGGGCGGGGCGTCCCGTGCAAGAGGTCAATCGACTGCTGGAGCAGTTCCAGCAAATGAAGAAGCTTCTGAAAAGAACCTAGGAGCATTATGGCAACTCGTATTCGGCTGCGGCGTGAGGGGCGCAAGGGTCAGAGCTATTTCCGAATTGTGGTCGCCGACTCGCGCTCGCCTCGCGACGGACGGTTCGTCGCGATGCTCGGCCACTACAACCCCCGCACGAATCCCGCGGACATCCAGGTGAACGCGGAGCAGGCGCGGGCCTGGCTGGACAAGGGCGCGCTCCCGACCGACACAGTGCGCTCGTTGTTCAAGCGGGCGGGAGTTCTCGGCAAACGGCCCGCCTAGTCGGGCGGCTGCGGAAGCCGCACGGGCAGCAAGGAGAGGTGGCGGTGTATCCGCTCGTGGGGAACCCGGGCGCGGTGTTCGCGCCCAAGGCCCGGGTGCTCGTGGTGAACGAGGACCGGGAAGTAGTGGCGGGACCGCTGATCGTGGCACGGCGCCGCGCGTATCATCGGGAATGGCTCTTGTCGTTCGTCGGGGTGACTTCACGCGCGGTGGTCGAGCCGTGGCGGAATCACTTCGTCGCCGTGGATGAGGCCGGGGCGGGGGCCGATGCTGACGATTAACGTCGTGACGCTGTTCCCGGAGGTGTTCGAGGCGCCGCTCCGGACCAGCATTCTCGGTCGGGCGGCCGAGCGAGGACTGGTGCGCTACCGGGTGGTGCAGCTGCGCGAGTACACGCACGACCGGCACAAGACGGTGGACGATACGCCCTACGGTGGCGGGGCGGGGATGGTGCTCAAGCCCGAACCTTTTTTCGAGGCGGTGGAGGATCTGCGGACGGGACCACCCATCGTGCTGTTGTCTGCGCGGGGCCGGGCGTTCACCCATCGCGACGCCGTGCGATTTTCCGTGGGTAAGGAGCTGACGCTGCTCTGCGGACACTACAAGGACGTGGATCAGCGTGTGGCGGACGGCCTGGGGGCCGAAGAGGTGTCGCTCGGGGACTTCGTGCTGTCGGGTGGCGAGCCGGCGGCGCTGTGCGTGCTGGACGCGGTAGTGCGGCTGGTTCCCGGCGCCCTGGGAGATCACGAGTCGGCGGCCACCGACTCCCATTACGATGGCTTGCTCGCGGCGCCGAGCTACACGCGGCCGCCGAGCTATCGCGGAATGGATGTCCCGGCCGTATTGTTGAGCGGCGATCATGAGCAGATCGCGCGCTGGCGGGAGGCGGAAGCGGAGCGGCTGACACGGGAGCGACGGCCCGATCTGTGGGCAAAACTGGACGGTTAGACGGATAGAGGACACGGCCATGGAAAAATTACGAGCGGTCGAGCGCGAGGGGCTCAAGACCAACATCCCGGCGTTCGCTCCAGGCGACACCGTGCGCGTGATGGTGCGCGTGCGTGAGGGTGACAAAGAGCGGCTCCAGGCGTTCGAGGGTGTGTGCATCGGCCGTCGCGGCGGCGGGATCAACGAGACGTTCACCGTCCGAAAGATCTCGGCGGGCGTGGGCGTCGAGCGGATCTTTCCGCTGCATTCGCCGTCCATCGCGGAGATCGAGATGGTGCGGAAGGGGCGGGTGCGCCGCGCCAAGCTGTATTTCCTGCGGCGGCTGGCCGGCAAGGCGGCCCGGATCCGTGAGAAGCGCGGTGTAACGGTTCCCGAGACGGCGGAGAAGCAAGAGGCGTGAGAGGCCCCCGCCCCACGCTCGAGCGCGAGATCGCGTTCTGGCAAGCGGGGGGCGGACTCGTCGCCGGTGTCGACGAAGCAGGCCGCGGTCCTCTGGCCGGCCCAGTGGTGGCCGCGGCCGTCGTCTTCCCACCCTACTGTAAGGTGATCCGCGGATTGCGGGACTCGAAGCTGCTCCCACCCGCGAAGCGGAGCCGGCTCGCCCTGGTGGTGCGAGCCCGGGCGCTCGCGATCGGGGTCGGCGCGGCGAGCGTGCGCGAGATCGACCGGCTCAACATCCGCCGCGCGAGCATCCTCGCCATGCGACGCGCGATCGCCCGGCTCGCCTGCAGCCCGGACGTCGTGCTGGTGGACGGGTTACCCTGTCCCGAGTTGGGCCGTCAGCACGAGGCGATCATCGACGGCGATGCGCACTGCCATTCCATCGCGGCCGCCTCGGTGATCGCGAAGACGGTGCGCGACCGGCTGATGGAGCTCCTGAGCGGACACCACCCGGGGTACTCCTGGGCGAGCAACAAGGGGTACGCAACGCCCGAGCACCTCGCCGCGCTCGGCGCTTTCGGCTTCACTCCCCATCACCGCAAGAGTTTCGCCCCCGTCGTGCAACTCGAGCTGATGGGGGCGGCAATCGGCGGCATCGGGCGGCAGTAGGCGGCAGCGTTGCCGCCCGTTACCGCCTTGTGCCGCCCGTTGCCGCCCTCTTTAAACCGCTTCGAAATTCCGTCAAGGGCAGTGCATTGAGAATATCTCCGGCCTCGAGTCCGGCGCGTCGTGCCAGATCCACCGCGTACCTCATGAACGGCAGATTGCCGGGCTGGTGACTGTCCGTGGACAGCACGAAACGCGCGCCCTGCTTCTTGGCCGCGGCGGCCAGCGTGTCCGGCAGATCCATGCGCTCGGGGTGCCCATCGAGCTCGAGCGCGCACCCATGGGCGACGCAGGCACGCACGACGGCATCGAAGTCGAACCGGTAGGACTCGCGCTTGCCGAGCATGCGTCCGGTGGGGTGGCCGATCGTGTCCACGCACGGATGCTCGGCCGCCCCGACCAGCCGCCTGGTCAACTCCTTCTCCGTCTGGTTGAGGCCGTAGTGTACCGTCGCCACGACGTAGTCCGCTTCCGCCAGCACGTCGTCGGGGAGGTCGAGCTTCCCGTTCTCGAGGATGTCGAGCTCGATGCTCTTCAGGATCGTGAAGCCGCGACTGGTGGCGTTCCACTCGTCGATGGTCTTCCACTGCTCGCGGAGCCGCTTGGCGTCGAAGCCCAACGCCATCGTGACCCGTTTCGAGTGATCGGTGATGGCGATGTACTGGTATCCGAGGGCGCGGGCGGCGTGAGCCATGTCGTCGATGGTGCCCTTGCCGTCGGTAGCCGAGGTATGCATCTGGAGATCGCCACGGATGTCCGTCAGCGCGACGAGGCGCGGGAGGCGATGCTCGCGGGCGAGCGTGATCTCCCCACGCGCTTCCCGCAGCTCCGGCGGTATCCAGTCGAGGCCGAGCTTGGCGTAGATCTCTTCCTCCGTCTTCCCCGCAACGCGCCGCGTCCCCTTAAACAGCCCGTATTCGTTGAGCTTGTAGCCGTGCTCCTGGGCGATCTTCCGCAGCTCGACGTTGTGGGCCTTGGAGCCGGTGAAGTACTGCAGTGCGGCGCCGTAGGCGGCGGGCTCGACCGCGCGCAGGTCTACCTGTAGGCCGCTGCGGAACTTCACCGTGGAGCGCGTCTCGCCCTGGGACACGATTTCCCGCACTTCGCCGTAGCGAACGAACCGGTCCATCACGGCGGCGCTCGCATCGGACGTCACAAGGATGTCCAGGTCGCCGATTGTTTCGCGCCGGCGGCGATAGCTCCCCGCGACCTCGATCTGCCGGACGTTGCCGCCCGCGTTCAGATATCCGACGATGGCGAGCGCCTGCGTCTCGGCCTCGTTCAGGAGCATGCGCCGCTCGGTCACCTGCGCCTGGCCGAGGCCGGCGCGCATCTTCTCCTCCATCTTGGGCCCGAAGCCTTTGAGCTTCTGCACCTTGCCGGCGTCGAGCGCCTTGGCCAGGTCGGCGGCCGATTTCACCTTGAGCTTCTGGTAGAGGATCTTGACGCGCTTGGGACCGAGGCCGGGAATGCGCAGCAGATCGAGCAATCCGGCCGGCAGCTTCGCCGCCAGCTGTTTCCGAAGCGGCAGCTCGCCGGTCGTGACGATGTCGCCGATCTTCTCGGCCAGATCTTCGCCGATGCCGGGGATCTCGGTCAGGTCTTTGGTCGCCGCGCGCACCAGCTCGGCGATCGGCTCCGGAAAATCGCGTATGGTGCGGGCCGCGTTGCGGTACGCGCGCACCCGGAACGGGTTCGCGTTTTGGATCTCGAGGAGATCCGCCACTTCGTCGAACAGGCGGGCGATGTCGGGGTTCTGCATGGCGGCAATGGGCGGTAATGGACGGCAGCGGGCGGCAGCGGTCAAGCGGTGATGCCTGCTGCCGCCCCTTGCCGCCTCTTGCCGCCCTGTCGTTCCGGTGCTAATTCAACCCCGCCCTTTGCGCACCTCTCCCTCCGGAGGCGGTGGACCATGATGTGCGGTACGCGTCTTCTGGCGCGCCTCCCTGTCGTTCTGGTCGGCGCGGCCCTGGTCCTGTTTCGATTCCCGTCGTCGCTCAGCGCCCAGTCGCAGGCCACCACCGGCATCATCCGCGGCGTCGTCGTCGACCCGAACGGTGCGCCCGTCAACGCCGCGTCGGTGACGGTCCGGGACGTCCAGACGAACTTCACACGGACACTCGCGACCGATGATAAGGGCGTCTTCGTCGCCTCGCTGCTGCCGTTGGGCACCTACGATGTCGTCGCGAAAGGGGTGGGCTTCAGCCAGGCAACCCGCACCGGCATTCCGGTTCGAGTGGGGGAAACGGTTGACCTCAAGCTGGCGCTCGCGGCGGTCGAGCTTGCGCCGGTCGTCGTTGAGGGCAGGCAGAGCGTAGTGGAGGCGTCAAAAGTTGCGACCTCCGACCGGTTGCCGGCCGAGGCGGTGACAAACCTCCCGAACAACGGACGGAATTTTCTCAACCTAACGCTGCTCACGCCGAACGTAGCCATCGTGCAGGGGCCGGACGGCGACGAGCTGACCGTGGCAGGCCAACGCGGGATCCACAACAACGTGTCGGTGGACGGGGCGGACTTTAACAACCCGTTCTTCGGCGAGCAGCGGGGCGGCCAGCGTCCGCCGTTTACGTTCAACCTCGACGCCGTGCAAGAGATTGTGGTGACCTCGAGCGGTGCCACCGCGGAGTTCGGCCGGTCTTCGAGCGGTTTCGTCAACGTGATTACGAAGTCCGGCACCAATCAGCTCAAGGGCACGCTGCATTACTTCGGCAAGTACGACTGGCTGTCGGCGGATCTGGCGCACGGTACGCAGACGCTCGCCCCGGATTTCCGGCAGCATCAGTTCGGGTTCACGCTGGGTGGGCCGCTCAAGAAGGACAAGGCGTTCTTCTTCGTCGCCTACGACCAGCAGGTCTACGACGACGTCAAACAGAAGACGCGACCCTCGAGCACCGCCTTCGACTCGCTCGTCAGCTTCACGGACACAGCGTTCAGCGGCGCCCTGCGGGGCGACTTCGGGTCCGTCGCCCGCACGAATGACGCCCGCGCCGCGCTCGCAAAAATCGATTGGCGTCTGTCCGACAAGACCAACTTTTCGCTCAAGTACAACTACACGTGGTCACAGCAGCAGAACGGCACGTTCGACGTGGACACCTGGGGACGAAGCGCCAACGGGTTGGAGAAGGACTGGTCGAACGCCGTGAACGGCAGTCTCGTCTCGTATCTGTCCTCGCGGGTTTCGAACGAGCTCCGCTTCCAGTGGTCTCGGGAAGACCGGCCCCGCCCGTATGATGGGCCCATCAACCCGGCGACGGGCAGGCCGTTCCCCGATACCGGTTCGGAATGCCGTTCTTTCTTCCGATCCAAGATCATGATACCCGCCTGCAGGCGCTCGACAACATCTCGTTCGTCAAGGGCAACCACTTTTTCAAGGCCGGCGCCGAGTGGAACCGAACCGAGACGGATCAGACGTTCATCGGTTTTGCGAATGGGCGTTACATCTTCAGTAGCGTGATGTCCTTCATCAACTTCGTCGAGAACGGTTCGGGCGGCCCGCTGCTCTACCTGCAACAGGCCGGTGTGGGGGGGCTCTCGGTTGAACAGGCGGGAACGCAGGCGATCGTGCAGAACGAGCTGGCCTTGTTCCTGGAGGATACCTGGAAGCCTTCTCCCAAGCTGACGGTCGATTACGGGCTTCGGTGGGAAGCGCAAATCGAGCCGGACCCGATCACGCCGCCCAGTCAAGTGTTCTTCGCACCGTTCATCGGAATGACTAAGACGACGGCTGCGGGACCGCAGGTCTTCCCATCGGACGGCAACATTCCGTCTGACTGGAAAATGTTCCAGCCTCGCTTTGGTTTCTCGTATGACCCCGACGCCTCGGGGAAACAAGTGATCCGGGGGAGCGCGGGGATCTATTACGCACGCATCCCGGGCTTGAACCTCGCCAGCGTCCGGAGCACCAACGGCTCGATCGGACAGACGCTCACGGGGCCGGTTCCGCCCTATGGTCAGTTGATCTCGTCCGCGGGCCCGCCCAATCACCCCGATGTCTATGTCTACGGCAAGAACTTCG
>Ga0209378_1000937_pt1 | contig 21020 bp, 14 predicted proteins | sample GraSoiAngelo_156_FD_186170 | JGI IMG/M metagenome (GOLD analysis project Ga0209378, IMG submission 186170) | Grasslands soil microbial communities from the Angelo Coastal Reserve, California, USA - 14_1009_13_40cm (SPAdes) (version 2) | ecosystem: Environmental > Terrestrial > Soil > Grasslands ...
CGCTTCGTCCAGGTGCACATCCACCAATAGAGCGTCGTAGCGCGCGCCCGGTTGGGCGAGACGCTCGGTCGCGTCGGCGAACCGGCCGACCGTGGTCACCTCGTGGCCGAGCCGTTTGGCGAGCAGCGCCATGGCGCGGCGCACCGCTTCCTCGTCTTCGACCACCAGCAGCGAGAGCCGCTGCCCCGCCGGCCGGCCGGGGGCCCGCGCCGCGGCGTCGGGGCTGCCTGCGTCCGCGGGCAGCTCGAACGACAGCCGGGCCCCGCCCCCTTCGACGTTCTGCATCCACATCCGGCCGCCCATGCCCCGCACCAGTCCGAAGCTGATCGCCAACCCCAGTCCGGTGCCGTGCTCTGCTTTGGTCGAGAAAAACGGCTCGAATACGCGGTCGAGGATCTCAGGTGGCACGCCGGGGCCCGTGTCGTCTACGGTCACCAGCACGTGGTGGTCGGTGGAGCGACCCGCGATGGCGATCTGGCCCGGACGACCCGTGCCCTCGATCGCCTGCCCGGCGTTCACCACGGCGTTGAGCATCACCTGCTGCAGCTCCTGCGGGTCGCCCGACACGGCGGGGACGTCTTGGGGAATCGATATCGTGGCGCGGATGCGCGCTTTCTTGAGCGCGCTGCGCTGCAGCGCGAGCACGCGATCGGCGATCTCCCCGAGGTCCACGGCGGTTTGCATGCGCGGCCGCTGGCGGGCGAAGTCGAGCAACGTCTGGACGATGCGACCGGCCCGCATTGCTTCGCTCCGAATCACCTCGGCGCTCTCCTGCAGGTCCGACTGATGTGGCTCCAGGGCAAGCGCCTCGCCGAAGGCCGCGATCGCGGCCAGCGGATTATTGAGCTCGTGCGCCACGCCCGACACCAGGGCGCCGAGCTGTGAGAGCCGGTCGGCCTGGAGCAACCGCTGTTGCAAGAGGATCTCGCGCGACACGTCGAGGGCGAGGAACAGGAGCTTCGGTGCCGCACGCACGGGATCCACGTTCACGACGACGGCGCGTACCTCCCGCGCCGGCTCACCGGCGAATTCGAAGGAGAGCGCCACGTCCTGCCGTTTGGTGACGGCGTGCCGTAGCCCGGCGGCGAGCATCCCCCGCTGTGCCGCGGGAGCCCACTCCGTCAGTACGCGGCCGCGCAGCGCCGTCGCATCCGCCCCGCCCAACAGGTTCGCTCCCTCGGGGTTGGCATCGAGAATCTGGCCGCCCGGAGAGAGCACCAGAGCGGGTGTGGGCAGCGAGCTGAACAGCTGCAGATACAGCCGGCGCTCCGCCTCGAGCGCGCTCAAGAGCTGCGCCGCACGAGACTCCGGCGCGAGCTCCTCGTGCACCGGCCGGAAGGAGAGGACGAGATGATCCTCCGGGCCGCGGGTGACCCGGATCTCTAGCACCGTGCCCGCGACCTCGGGCGTTCCCGCGGGCGCGAGGAACGTGCGGGGCTTGCCGTCGGCCAGTACGTCGACCAGCACGAGCTCGAGCTCGGTGCCCTTCGCCGCCGGGAAGGCGATCCAGATGCTCCCACCCACCACCCGGTCCGCCGGCAGCGCGGTGATCCGCGCCGCCGCCGCCGACCATGCGGCGATCGTCCAGTCGGGCGCCATGGCCAGAACACCGACGTCGAGACTGTCGAGCAGCTCTTTCGCGTCCACGCCTGCGCTCCTCATAGTTCCGACGAACTGATTGTCGTTCGCTAGTACCAGGGTGGGTTCGTCGCCGTTCCGCTGTCAAGCGGCGAGGGGCGATGCGTCGACGCAACAGCTGCCTAAGGCAGGCGGCTAGACGCGCCGCTCCTTCCAACGCCCGCGGCGGAAGAGCAGCGCGCTGACGACGGCGACGGTCGAGAACGCGATCGTGACCGCGAGGGCCACGCCGAAGGGTCCGAGCTTGCCATGCACCGCCAGCACGTACGCCAGCGGAATCTCCCACAGCCAGAAGCAGCCCAGGTTGATCCACGTCGGCGTCCACGTGTCCCCGGCGCCGTTGAACGACTGCGTGATCACCATGCCCCAGGCGTAGAACAGGAACCCATAGCTGATGGTGCGCAGGCACTGGGCGGCGATCGGCGCCACGCCGGGGTCGCGAGTGAACACGCCGGTGATCGGTCCGGCGAACACCACGAACAGGGCGCCCACGCCGCCGAGGCACAGCATGTTGTAGAACCCGGCAAGCCACACCGCGCGTTCGCCGCGTTCGGGGCGGCCGGCGCCGAGGTTCTGCCCGACCAGCGTCGCCGCGGCATTGGCGAGTCCCCACGACGGCAGCAGCGCAAACACGATGATCCGGATCGCGATCTGGTACCCCGCGATCGCGTCCGTCCCGAAGCTCGAAATGATCCGGACCAAGAAGATCCAGCTGGCGGTCCCGATCAGCACCTGGAACGTGCCCGTGCCCGAGAGCCGCACCATCGTGCGCATCACGGCCGGTTGGAGCGTGAGCTGCGCGCGCCGGATGGACACGCGTGCGTCGCCGCGCCACAGGCGATACAGCTGATACAGGACACCGGTGCCGCGGCCGATCGTGGTCGCGATCGCCGCTCCGGTCACGCCGAGGCGCGGGAACGGCCCGAGACCCAGGATCAGGCAGGGCCCGAGCAGGATATTGATGCTGTTCGCGAGCCACAGCACGCGCATGGCGATCGCCGCGTCGCCCGCGCCCCGGAACACCGCGTTGATCAGGAACAGCAGCAGGATCACGACGTTCCCGCCGAGCATGATCCGCGCGTACGTGCTCCCGATGGTCAGCACTTCGGGGCTCGCGCCCATGAGGGCGAGGAGACGCGGCGCGACGGCCACGCCGATCGCCCCGGTCAACACGGCCGCGATCACGCCCAGCGCGATCCCCTGCACCGCCGCCTCGGCCGCCCCCGCGAGATTCTTCTCGCCGATACGCCGCGCCACCATGGCCGTGACGCCGATCGAGAGCCCCATGGCGGCGGTGTAAATGAGGGTGAGGAGCGACTCCGTCAGCCCGACCGTGGCCTGGGCCGCCGGCCCCACCCGGCCGACCCAATACACGTCCCACACCGCGAACAACGACTCCATGATCATTTCGGCGACCATGGGAATCGCGAGCAGCACGATCGCCCGACCCAGCGGGCCGGAGGTGTAGTCGTGGCGCGAGCCGCGCAGCGCCTCCCGCACCGTAGCCCACCAGCCGCCGGCCGCTGTTTGGGCCGGCGGTGGTTGTGTGACGGGTTCTGTCACGAAGACGTGCCCTGATCGAGCTGCGGCTGGACGTACTTGATGTAGCAGTCGGGACAGATGCCGTGGCTGAGCAGCTGTTCGAAGTGCTGCTCGATGTACTGCTCCAGCGGCTCCCACTCTTCCTTGTCGTTCCGAATTCGCTTGCAGTAGGAGCAGATGGGGAGCAACACCTCGAGCTGCTCGATCTCTTTGCGCAGGCCGAGGATGCGCTCCGCGACCTTGAGCCGGGCGCGCAGCTCGTCCGGGTCCACCGGCTTGGCGATGAAGTCGTCCGCCCCCGCCTCCATTCCGGCCAGATACTGTTGCTTGCCGCCGCGTGCGGTGACGAGGATGAAATAGACGTACGGCTCGCGCACACGGGAGCGGATGCGGCGGCACAGCTCCGGGCCGTCCATCTCCGGCATGTACCAGTCGGAGATCACGATGGGAATGCGCGCCAGCTGGAGCAGCTCCCAAGCCTCGCGGCCGTCGTAGGCGCTCTTGACGTCGTACCCGGCCGCTTTCGCGAGCGCACCGAGCTGGGCGCTCGATACCGCGTCGTCGTCCACGACCAGCACGGGGATCGCGTTAGCCATCCTACCCGCCTTTCGTCGCCGTCCGAAGGTAATTGAGCGCGGCCTGCGCCTCGCCGCGTACGTGCTCAAGTTTGTCACACGCCCCAGCCACATCGCCATCCCGCGCGGCGCGCTCCATGTCCTCGAGCAGCGCGGCCAGGCGGCCCGCGCCGATCGTCCCGGCGGCCGACTTGAAGGCATGCGCCGCCCGCTGCAGCGGCTCGGCCTCGGCGTCGCGGGCGGCAGCGGCGAGGGCGTCCAGGCGCTGCGGCATGGTCGCCACGAAGGTCTCGAGGATCCCGTCCACCGCCTCGGCCGCCCCCGCCTCTTCCATGGTCCGCCGGAAGGCCGCGAGGTCTACGGCAGGTGACGGCGCGGCGCTGGTGTCGGCCGCGTGGGCACCCCGCCCTTCGACGACGGCGAACAGGTCGTGCGCTTTGAACGGCTTCGCGAGATAACCGCTCATCCCGCGCTCCAGACAACGCTCGCGCTCCCCGCTGAGCGCGTGGGCCGTGAGGGCAATGATCGGGAGTGTCCGGCCCTGTGGCAGGGCACGGATCTTCGCCGTGGCCTCGAACCCGTCCATCTCGGGCATCTGGATGTCCATGAGCACGACGTCGTAGCGCACTCGGGCCACTGCGTCCACCGCTTCGCGCCCGTTGCTCACGACGTCCACCTGGTGCCCCCGCTTCAGGAGCATGGCCGTCGCCACCTGCTGATTGACCGGGTTGTCCTCCGCCAGGAGGATTCGCAGGGCGTGGCGCGACTCGGCGATCGAGTGGCGCGTGACCAGGTCGGCCGCGCCCGGGGCCGACACGGTGCCGGCCAGCACCGTGCCCACGGCCTCGACCAGATCGGCCCGCGCGATGGGCTTGGTGAGATAGGCCTGGATACCCAGCTGCCGGCACCGCTCGCCGTCGCCGCGCTGCCCCGCCGAGGTGAGGATCAGGAGCCGCGTCGCCGCCAGCGCGCGATCGGCGCGGATGGCGGTGGCGAGCTCGAAGCCGTCCTGGTCCGGCATCTGGGCGTCGAGGATCGCGAGGTCGTAGGGCGTTCCCGCGCGGGCAGCGCGGCGCAGCGCCTCGAGGCCGGCATCGGCGCGGGGCGCCTCGTGGACGGCCATCCCCTCCGCGCCCAGCATGTCCCGGACGATGCGGCGGTTGGTTTCGTTATCATCCACCACCAGGAGCCGGCGCCCGCCGAGGGAGACGGTGGCGCGGGCCGCGGCTTGAGCCGCCTCGAGCGGGAGGGTGAGGGCGAAGCTGAATTCGCTGCCATGGCCCACCTCGCTCGTGACGGCCAGCTCACCGCCCATCAGCGCCACCAAGCGCCGCGAGATCGCGAGGCCGAGGCCCGTCCCGCCGTAGCGGCGCGTCATCGACGCGTCCGCCTGCGTGAACTCCTGGAAGATGGTCCCGAGCTGCTCCGGCGAGATGCCGATCCCCGTGTCCCGCACGCGGAACTGCACCGTCGCCCCGCCGGCGTCGCGCCGAACCACGCTGGCCGACACATCCACCTCACCTTGATCCGTGAACTTGATCGCGTTGCCGATCAGGTTCATGAGCACCTGGCGCACCCGGGTCGGATCGCCCCGAACCATTTGCGGAACGTCGGGAAGAACGTCCACGGTCAGCTCGAGGTGCTTCTCGCGCGCCCGGACGGCAAGCAGGGTGGCGGTCGCGTGCACCACCTTGGGCAGGTCGAACGGAATCGCTTCGAGCTCGAGATGCTCCGCCTCGATCTTCGAGTAGTCCAGGATGTCGTTGAGGATGGTGAGCAATGCCTCGGACGAGGTCCGCACCAGCTCCAGGGCCCGCCGCTGCTCCGGGGCCAGCTCCGTGTCCAGCACCAGCTCGACGAAACCGAGCACCGCGTTCATCGGTGTGCGGATCTCGTGGCTCATGTTGGCCAGGAAGGCGCTGCGGGCCCGGGCCACGCGCTCCGCGAGGTCCCGCGCCTCGCGCATCGCCGCTTCCGCCGCCTTGCGATCGCTGATGTCCTCGTACAGGGCGACGAGCGCGCCGTCGGCGGCGGCCCTTACGGCGGCAGCCGAGAGGCGGACCTGGATGCGCCGGCCGTCCTTGCGCATTCGCTCGAGCTCCACGCGAACGACTTCCCCCCGCCGAACCCGCGTCTCCAACTCGCTCGACTCGGAGCGCAAGGCCTCCGGCACGATCAACCCGTCGATCCCGGCGCCCACGACCTCGGCCGCGGAGTACCCGAACAGGCCTTCGAACGCCGGGTTTACGCTGCGCACCACGCGCTGGTCGTCCAGCACGGCGATAGCCACCGGCGTGCTCGCGATCAGCGCATCGAGGTAGGCGTGTTGACGGGCCAATTCCTGGGTGGATCGCTCCAGCAAAGCCGCTGCTCGGACTCGCTCGGCGAAGGTGCGGTGAGCACGCCGATGCACCCGGTCCATGCCCCAAGCGAACATCGCGATCAGGACGATCGCCATGACATGTTGCCGGGAGTGGCCCTGCAAGAGGATGCCGATGGGCAGGGGGCTCAGTACGGTCAGCAGGAGGTAGAGGAAGCTGCGCCGGTCGCCGACCAGCGTACCGGTCGCACCAGCCACGAGACCTGCGAGCACCACGAGGATGAGGGCCGCTTCGTCGAGGCCCAGAGCCGGGATCGCCGCAGCGGCTCCGAAGCCCCATGCCAGGCCCACTCCGGCCACTGTCAGGCGTACTCCCCGCAGGGCTTCCTCGGCGGAGAGGACGCGCTTTGTGGCGCGCAGACGCCACCAGCTCCGCAACCCAGCGGCGGCGGCGACCGCGCCGACCCACCCGAGCGTGAGTCCGACCGGCTGGGAATTCCACACCACGGCGGCGACGACCGTGACGAGCACGATGTGGACCGACTCGGCAAGCGGGCCGCCCGCGACCAGCTGCCGGAGGGCTGCGCGTCGCACCTCGGCTTGGACGCGGGGCTCCTCGTCGGCGGCGAGCGCCGCCGGGTCTCGAGACATGGCTCTATTTGGGGTAGTCACCGTCGGTTGCGCAACATCGCGAGACCGCCGCAGCCAGGATAGGGCGTTTTTGCGGCATCGAGGGGCGCCGGTGCGACAGGTCTACGCCGACCTGGTCTCCAGGGCCTCGCTGATGGCGGCCAGCAGCGCTTCGGTCTGTACGGGTTTCACGAGGACGGGCGGGACGCCCAGCGCCTCCACGCGCTTCCGGGTTTCCGGATCGCTGCGGCCGGTAACGACGAGCACGGGGATGGCGGCGAGCGTCTCGATCTTGCGCAGTCGCTCCAGCACGAGAAACCCGTCGCCGGCGGGGAGTCCCAGGTCGAGCAGGATGAGGTCGGGGCGCTCGCGGTTCACGACGGTCATGGCCGACGCGGCGTCCGCCGCCCGCGCAACGACATAGCCGTTGGCTTCCAGTCGAGCCTGCAGGTCCGCGAGCGCGACGGGATCGTCCTCGATGACGAGGACCTTCTGGCGGGAGCCTCTGGACTGACGGGACGTCCTCATCCTACGAGCCTGTGGCGTCTTGGACGGCGGGCTCGAGCGGCTTGCGGATGTAGTCGTCAGCGCCCTCGTCCATCAGCTGCGCCTCAGCCTCATCGGATACCATGCCCGCCTACTGCGTACCATCGAGCACCTCCCGTATCTTGCGCAACAGCGTGTCCGGCGTGAACGGCTTTTGGAGGAAGGCGACGCCCGCCTCGAGCACGCCGTGGCGCACGATCATATCATCGGTGTAGCCAGATAGGTAGAGCACTTTGAGGCCGGGCTGCAGGGCCGTGAGGCATTGTGCCAGCTCGCGCCCCCCCATCTCGGGCATGACCACGTCGGTCACCAGGAGGTCGATCGGCCCGGCGTGCTGCGTCGCCAGTCGGACGCCGTCCCGCCCGGTTGCGGCGAGCAGCAGCGTGTAGCCGTGCTTCTCGAGCACGCGACGCGCGAGGTTGCGCACGGCGGCTTCGTCTTCCGCGAGCAGAATGGTCTCGGTGCCGCCCGGGGCGCGGGCGGGTGAGGGGCGAGCGACGACCGGCTCCCCGGCTGGCTCGACTCGTGGCAGGTAGACTTTGAACGTGGCCCCCTGCCCCGGCTCGCTGTACACCCAGATGTAGCCGCCGCTCTGCTTCACGATGCCGTACACGGTCGCGAGCCCGAGGCCCGTGCCCTTGCCGAATTCCTTGGTGGTGAAGAACGGCTCGAACAACCGCGCCTGTTCCGCGCGATCGATACCGACACCCGTGTCGGTCACCGCGAGCATCACATAGCGGCCGGGCTCGACGGTCCCGTGCTCCCACGCGTACGCGGCATCGAGATCCACGGTGGCGGTCTCGATCGTGAGCTTGCCGCCACGCGGCATGGCGTCGCGCGCGTTGACGACCAGGTTCACGATGACCTGCTCGAGCTGCCCGGGATCGACTCGGACGGCAGCGCGGGGTGCTTGGGGCGCGAACCGCAATTCGACGTCCTCGCTGATCAGGCGACGCAGCATCTTCTCCAGGTTGGCCACCAGCGCATCCACTTCGAGCACCTTGGGCGCGAGCACCTGTTGCCGGCTGAACGCCAGGAGCTGGCGCGTCAGGTCCGCCGCCCGGACCGCCGCCTTCTGGATCTCCTCCGTCTCCGCGTGCTCCGGGTGGTCGGGACCGAGCGCCCGGCGCAAGAAATCCACGGAGCCGAGGATGGCGGTGAGCAGGTTATTGAAGTCGTGGGCGATGCCGCCGGCCAGGCGGCCCACGGCCTCCATTTTCTGGGTCTGGCGCAACCGCTCCTCGAGCGCGCGCTGGTCCGTCACGTCCTCGACGATGAACTCGAAGCACTCGAGCGCCCCGTCCGGGGCCCGCACCGGGCGACCGTTCAGGCGCACTGTGATAACGCTGCCGTCCCGACGCCTCCAGACGACCTCTTCGATGGCGGAGCCGAACTGCTCGCAACGCTGGAGGATGCGGGCGCGCGCCGCGGGGTCCACGTACACGTCGCGAGCGATGTCGATCTTGAGCAGCTCTTCCGCCGACCCGTACCCAAGCATCGTGAAGAGGGCCGGGTTCACCATCAGGAACTTGCCGTCCCCGGTCGCTCGATAGATACCGTACGCCGCGTGCTCCACGAGACCGCGGTAGCTCGCCTCCGAACGACGCAGCGCCTCCTCGGCGCGCTTGCGCTCCGTGATGTCGGTGGCGACGCCGAGCACGCGGCGGGCCTCGCCGTCAGGCGACAGGAGCGGCACCTTGACCGTCTGAAACCAGCGCGTCGCACCGGTAGTGGGGTTAGTGACGGACTCTTCGGTCACGACCTTCGGCCGGCGACTGTCCATCACCGCCCGATCGTCGCGCAGAAAGTGTTCGACCTCCTGCTTGTTGGGATTGAAGTCGGCGTCGGTCTTCCCGACCTGGGCCTCCACCGTGGTGCCGTAAATGTCGGCAACCGCCCTGTTGACGAGCACGAATTTGCCGTCCCGGTCCTTCACAAACACGAGACTCGGGTCCGCGTCGATCACCTGCCGCAGGAGCCGTTCGGCTGCCTCGCGCTCGCCCACCTCCTTCTGCAACGCCTGCTCCGCACGTTTCTCGTCGGTGAGGTCGCGCACGAAGGCCCCGAACAGCCAGTGATCTCGCAACCGGATGGGGGTCACCGTCAGCTCGACCGGGAACTCGCGTCCGTCCCGGTGCAACGCGGTGATCGCGATGCGTTGCCGCAGGATCGGCCCTTCCCCCGTCTCGAGGAACCGCGCGAGGCCACGCGCGTGCCCCGCCCGGTGGTGCGACGGGATGATCGTGTCCGCGAGGCTCCGACCGATTGCTTTCGACGCTGGCCAGCCGAATACCGTTTCGGCGGCCGCGCTCCAGCTCGTAATCCGGCCGGTCTCGTCCATGGTGACGCACGCGTCCAGCGCGCTGTCGAGCAGCGCCTTGAGACGGGCTTCGGAAGTGCGGACCGCGTCCTCCGCCCGCTTCCGCTCGATAGCCATCGCTACCTGAGTGGACACGAACTGGAGAATGTTCTTCTCGCGCTCGCCGAACCGGATCCCCTCGGTATACGTCTGGGACACGAGCACGCCGATCGTCCGGTCGTGGGCCTTCAACGGCACGCCGATCCAGTCCAACGATGGTGCGCCGACCAGATCCGCTTCGCCGCGGCGACTCAGCTCCTCGTGCACCTCCGGGGTCGCGAGCAACGGTTGCCCCGTCCGTAACACGTACTCCGTGAGGCCGCGCTCCAGCTTGTGGCGGGCAGGGGGCGGGTCGTGCTCGTCCACCCAGTAGGGAAAGCTCAGAATCCCCGCGTCCGTGTCATACAGGGCGATGTACAGGTTTTTTGCAGGCATCAGCTCGCTGATGATGTCGTGGACGGCGCGGAACAACTGGGGCAGGTCCTCGGCGGCATTCGCGGCCTCGGAGATCCGGTACGTGGCTGCCTGGAGCTGTGCCGCCTGTTCGCGCTCGGTCGCTTCGCTCTTCGAGCCACGGTGCGTGGAAGGTCGACGGCGGCGAGGGGACATTCCGGAAGATCAGGACGCCCGGCGGATGGACCGAGGCGGGAGCCTCATCCGGCGTCGGCGGACCACAGAGAGACGGGCGAGCGCCTGGTTGCGATCACCGGGATGAAGACGATCGAGCCACCACGCGGCCCCGAGAGCGTCCGCGACCTCGTAGCCCATCACGCGACTGAGGTTGTCGCTGACCCAGTCCGGGATGAATGTCTGACCCTCGACGCGCACCGAGTACACAATGGCATTCCCCGACGCAAGCACGTGGTGCAGTCGGGCCTGCGCTGCGGAGAGCTGCCGCTCGCGGTCGCGCAACCGTCGTTCGGTGCGCAACCCTTGCACCAGCGTTCCGTAGGCGCGCTCGTGCTCGCGCCACATGAACCCGGCGAATGCGAGAATCAAAACGAGGGTCGCATTTTCCGGCCGCCGCTGTTCCACGAGCAGGATCCCAGCCAGCGCGGGACCGAGCATCGCGCCCAAGTACAGCTTGAACGCCCACCGGTCCGCCACCAGCGTTGCGACCCCGCCCGCCAGCAAGCCGGCGAGCCCCATCAGGGTGAGAACAACCGTGAGTAACGGCAGATACTGGGCGGCCACGGGTGTCCCCAGGCCCCAGGCAAGCCCCAGGGCCGTCACCGTCGTCCGGGCGGTAGCCACGGCGGTTGCGGGAGGAAGTTGCAGGGTCCGTGCCCGGCCCCACAGTACCAGGCGCGCGAGAGTGGCGCTCAGGACGGCCCCTGCCCACACGGCAACGACCCCGGTGGGGAGCGCACCCCACGCGAGCGCCATGACGATCCCGAGCAAGAGGAGATGAGCCAGCGCCACCGTGCTTCTCTCCCCTCCTATGAGTCGGTCGAGCGTCCACTCGAGCTCGCGGTGAAGGTCGTGCTCGTCCATCACGTGGTGTCCAGCACCTCCCGCACCTTGCGCGCGAGGCCTGCAGGGGTGAACGGCTTCTGAAGAAAGTTGAGCCCCGGCTCGAGCATCCCGTGGTGCACGATCGCGTCGTCGGTGTAGCCGGATACGTAGAGGACGCGCGTCTCGGGGCGCGATTGGGCCAGTCGGCGCGCCAACTCGCGACCACTCGCCCCGGGCATCACAACATCCGCGACCAACAGGTGAATCGGGCCCTGACGGGCCCCCGCCACCGCGAGCGCCTGGTCCGCACTCTCCGCGTCGAGCACCGCGTAGCCGAGCTTCGCGAGCAACCCCTTGGTGAGCGGACGCAGGATCTCGTCGTCCTCAGCGAGGAGGATCGTCTCCGTGCCGGTGAGCGTCGCCGCCTCGCGGGGCGGCGCATGCGGCTGCGCCGGGGCATCCACCCGCGGCAAGTAGACTTTGAACGTCGTGCCGCGGCCGGACTCGCTGTACACCCAAACGTAGCCGCCTGATTGCTTCACGATCCCGTACACCGTCGAGAGTCCCAGCCCGGTACCTTTGCCTTTCTCTTTGGTCGTGAAGAAGGGCTCGAAGATCCGCGCTTTGGTCTGGGCATCCATTCCCACGCCAGTATCGCTCACCGCGATCATTACGTACGGCCCCGGGATGACTGCTTGATGCAGCTCCGCATACTGCTCTGTCAGCTCCGCGTCCGCCGTTTCGATTAGCAGCTTGCCGCCGGTCGGCATGGCGTCCCGTGCGTTCACCACGAGGTTCATGATGACCTGCTGGATCTGCCCTGGATCGGCGCGCACGTTCCCCGCATCGCGTGCCAGGGCGACGCGCAGCTCGACGTCCTCGCCCAACAGGCGACGCAGCATCTTGTCGACGTCCTCGACCAGGTCGTTGACGCTCAATACGACCGGCGCGAGCACCTGCTGACGGCTGAACGCGAGCAGCTGGCGGGTGAGTGCCGAGGCGCGGGAGGCAGCCTTGCGAATCTCCTCCAGGTCCTGAAGTCCAGGATGGCCAGGGGAGAATTCCTCGGCCATCAAGTCGGCATACCCGAAGATCGCCGTGAGAACGTTATTGAAATCGTGCGCCACGCCGCCTGCCAGCCGGCCCACCGCCTCCATTTTTTGTGCCTGGCGGAGCTGCTCTTCCAAACGCTTGCGCTCAGTCACATCCCGCACCGTAGCGAGCAGGTTGCCAGCCGGAAGCGCCTGCGCATTCACTTCGACCGTGATCACCGAGCCGTCCTTGCGTAGCAGGGAGCGCTCATAGGAGGCCGAGCCGCTCCTCGCGATCTCCGCCAGGCGATCGGGCACGCCCGTGCGCTCCTTCGGCACGTACGTGTCGGCGGTATTGAGCCCGAGCAGCTCGTTGCGGGAGTAGCCCGTCACCTCGCAGGCCCGCGGGTTGACGTCCAGGTAGCGGCCCTGGCGGTCGGTGATGAAGACGCCGTCGCCGATGTTCTCGAGGATGGTCCGGTAATGTGCCTCTTTCGCCCGGACCTCGTCCTCGGCCCGCCTGCGCTCCGCCAACTCCGCTTCGAGGCGCCGCCTGGCCTGCCGGCTCACGGCCCACGCACCGATCGCGCCGGCCGCGATCAGTGCGAGCGCGACGACCGCCATGCGCCCGACAAAACTCCGCACCGGCGCGAGCACACGGTCTCGAGGCAGCTCCACCACCAGCATCCAGGGGGTACCGCCGATCATCGCTGCCCGCGCGAGGGAGGTGCCACGACCGGGTCTGGCGTACTCGATGAGACCTTGCCGGCCCCGGACGTCCACGGGCGGGCCGTCCACGCGCACGGAGAGATCGGTCCACACGTCACCGCTGACGTTGCCGACCAGCAACGACGCGTCCGCGCCGATCAGCGCCGTGAACCGCTGTGTCGCCTCAGGGGACGCTTGGACGCGGCGCCAGTTGACGACATACGCCGTCGGCGTGCCGCCGACCGTCACGGCGGTGATGACCGGGAAGACAAGCGAGTCGCCGATCCTGCGCAGTGGGCCGAGTGCGGCACCGGTGTCCGTCACGGCAGCCGTCAGGGCCTGCGTAGCAGGCGAACCCAATGGGGGCATCGGGCGGCCCACGGCCAGCAGACGCTCACCGGCAGCATTCCAAAGTTCGACCGCTGCGTTGAGCGAGTCCCTTGCTGTGAGGCTGAGTAGGGTTACACGCGCCGCGTCGCGCGCCGCTTCACCGGGGCGCGTCAAATACGCGCGGACCGCCGGCTGGGTGGCCAGCTGGCGAACCTCAGCGGCGCGTTGCGGCCCGCCGGCTTTCAGGCTCCCTACCAGCTGGGTCGTCACGCGCTCGAGGTGCTGACCGGCGGCGTCGAGTGTCACGTCCCGAACTTCTCGATAGGCGCCCCACGAGAAGGCCCCGATCACGAGCACGAGCAATCCGCTGATGAGGAGCGGCAGTCTGATCTCGAGCCTCGCGAGCGAGTGCGGAGAACGGGTCACGATGGTCGGGGGTCGCGGGCGAGCACTCGGAAGGCTTCCTGGAGGCACCACGCCCGTTGCCCATCAGAGGGATCGTTCGTCAGCATCGCCACGGCAGCTAGCGGGTTGCCACTGAGGACGCCCACACCGCGTGGGAGATCGATGCGCGCACTCGGGGAAGGTGCACGAACTGCACACTGCCTACCGCAGGTGGAAGGGGTTGTCGGGTACGGCGGGTCGGGACACCGCCCACGGCGGAGATCACGGTCGGGCAAACCATAGCCCACGAGGGGAGGGTCCCCTGCTCCGTTATCTATATGTGGCCGACGTGACGTTTGCCAGAGTCGCGGGCCGAATACCTCACGGAATTCCCGTAGCGAAAGGGTCGGCCATGCTGTTTTACCTGCCGATCGCTCTGACCGCGCTCGTTCGCGCCCAGCGGCGGCACCTTCGTCCGCTCCAATCAAACAGCTGAACTGGGCGACCTATGTCGTGGGACTGTCAATCGTGGGGGTGGAGCTCGCGATGCTCATGTGCCTCGGAGGCCTGGTCCTGATAGCCCGGCCGTAGCGAGGGCCAGGGCTTCTGCTACCGCCCGGTCCACGGCTTCGAGCAGCTCGCGGCCTGGCTTACCGTCGGCGAACTGCTGGCTCGTCGCGTACACCGCGCCCGCGATCACGGTAGCCCCGAGACTCGCGAACAGCGGGCGGAGCCCGTGGTCTACGGAAAGTGCATGCGCGGGGCTATGGCCGGTGACGAGCGGCACGCCGATCTTCCCGATCAGGCTGTCCTGCGGCAGTAGGTCGAAGAACACCTTCAGCAGCCCGCTGTAGGTCGCGCGGTATACCGGCGTCCCCGCCACGATGATCCCCGCGCGCGTCGCCGCCTCGATCGCCTCTGCCACCGTCGCAGTCGCTCCCCGACCCAGCAGCGGCTCGGCGGGGAGCGCCGCGAGGTCCACCAGCTGGATCGTCGCCCCCCGGGCCGCGAGCTGCGCCAGGGCATACTCCACCAGCATACGCGACTTGGACGTCTTGGACGGGCTGCCGGAGATCCCCACCACTGCCGGGCGCTTGGTCGAATCGCTCACGCCGGCAAGATCCTACCCCCCGGCGGGGCCGGCAAGCCCTTGGCGACGTCGCCTCCACTCGACATCGTAGTGCACCGTGTCCTCGCCCGTACCGGACCGCCCTCCCCTGCGGCTCTCGCCCAGCGCCCTGGTGCTCGTGGCGGCGAACTTCGTCCCGCTCGCCGGCGTCCTGTTTTTCGGCTGGAGCGTGTTCTCGACTCTGCTGCTCTTCTGGGTCGAGAACGTGATCGTGGGCGCGTTCAATGTTCTGCGCATGCTCGTCGCGCAGCCGCAGATCGGCGTGATGTGGGCGGCGAAGCTGTTCATGATCCCGTTCTTCACCTTCCACTACGGCATGTTCGTCACCGTGCACGGCCTGTTCGTGCTGACACTGTTCGGGGGTGGGTTTTCGGGGAGAGGATTCCCGACGGCGGCGACGTTCGCACACGCGGTGCAGGCCGCAGGGATCGCCCCGGCAGCCTGGGGACTCGCGTTGAGTCACGCCGTGTCGTTCGCGTTCAACTACATCGGTACTGGAGAGTACAAGTCGGCGCTCGTCCCAGCGCTGATGTTCCGTCCCTATGGCCGGGTCATGGTGCTGCACGTCGTGATCCTGGGCGGCGGCTTCCTGGTTGCGACCCTAGGATCACCGCTCATCCCCCTCGCCCTGCTCGTCGTCCTCAAGACCGGGCTGGACCTGTTCGGGCACCTGCGGGAGCACACGGGGCTGGGGCGCCCGGCTCCCGCGACGTGACGCCCCCGTGAAGCAGCCCGACTTGAAGATCGTGGCGGTGAGCGAGGCTTACCTCCGGGCCACCATCTGGCGGACAGCGCGATGAACGCGAAGCCGGCACGTCCCTACAGACCGTGAAGACCATCCGGATCGATTTCTGCGATTTCTGGCCTGGGTTCCAGAAGGACGACAATCGGATTTACAACCTTCTGAAAACGCGATATGCGGTGGAGCTTCACGACCGGCCGGATTTCGTGATCTATTCGAGCTTCGGGGACCATCACCGCCTGCATTCCTGCACCCGCATTTTCTTCACGGGCGAATCCCATCGCCCGGACTTCACGACGTGCGACTACGCGTTCACCTGCCATTACCTGGACGATCCGCGCCACCTGCGCTGGCCGCTCTACTCCTTTTATTACGAGCCGGATATCCTGCTCCGAGACCGTGATAATCTCAACGAGATCCTGGCCGCCAAGACTCACTTCTGCTCCTTCATTGCCAGCAACACGCGTCACCCGCGAACCACCCGCAAGCGGAACGATTTCTTTCACCGTCTCAGCCGCTACAAGAAGGTGGATGCCGGCGGCCGCGCGTTCAACAACATCGGGTACCAGGTGCCGGGGGGACCGCGGGGCAAGATCGAGTTCTTGAGGCGGTACAAGTTCAACATCGCGTTCGAGAACGCCTCCCTTCCCGGGTACACGACCGAAAAAATCGTCGAGCCCATGGCGGCGCGGTGCCTGCCGATTTATTGGGGCAATCCCTTGATCCACCGCGAATTCAATCCGAAGAGTTTTCTCAATTACGTCGATTTTCGAGACGAGGCGGCGCTGATCGAGCGGATCATCGAGCTCGACCAGAACGATGCGCTGTATCGCCAGTATGTTGCCGAACCGTATTTCCACGAGGACCGACCGAACGAGTTCTTCAACCTGGATCGGGTGCTGGACCATTTCGACATGATCTTTTCCACGACGATTCGCCCGGTGGCCCGCCGACGGCGGCTGCTTTCATTCGGACGCTGGACCCTAGCACGCAGGGATCCCACTTGAAGCCCTGGGGGCCGCTCGTCAAGTTTTTCCTGCTGACCTACGCCGTGATGTGGACCTGCTTCTTCACGGTCGTGGCGGCGGGGATTCCGGTGGGCACGCCACTCGGCGTGCTGTTGATACATCTGGGAGCCTACTCTCCTTCACTGGTCGCGCTCTGGCTCACGGCGCGGGCCGAGGGAGGCTCGGGCGTGCGCGCGCTGCTCGGTCGCATACTCCAGTGGCGAGTGCCGGCGCGATGGTACCTGTTCGCCGTCGGCTACATCCCCGCCATCAAGCTCACGGCGGCGCTCGTCCAGCGCGTGGCCACAGGCGCGTGGCCGCGCCTCGGCAGCGAGGCGTGGTACCTCATCCCGGTGGCCGTCGCGTTTTCGACGCCCTTCCAGGCGGGCGAGGAGATCGGCTGGCGCGGGTATGCGCTCCCCCGCCTGGCCACGCGCTTCGGCCTCGCGCGCGCGAGCGTTCTGCTCGGGCTTCTCTGGGCCTGCTGGCACCTGCCGCAGTTCTTCATTCCCGAGGCCGACACCTTTGGACAGTCGTTCTTCGTGTACGTGATGCAGGTGACCGCGCTGTCCGTCGCCATGGCGTGGCTCTATGCGCGCACCAACGGGAGCCTGCTGCTCGTCATGCTGCTGCACTCGGCAGTGAACAATGCCAAGGACATCGTCCCATCGGCCCTGCCGGGGGCCAACAGCACGTTTGGGCTGAGCGCGTCCCTGGTTGCCTGGCTCACAGTCACGTTGCTGTGGATATGCGCCGCCTACTTCCTCGTTCGAATGCCCGATAGAACAGCAGACGTCCAGTAGTTCATTTCCGCGACTTCGTCCTGAGCTCCTCGAACCAATTCTCCACAACGATCAGCTTGTCTGGTGCTCCGGTCTGCAGCGGCCGAATCATCAAGAAGCGGCGGTCGTCTAGGGCCACTGCATACTGTGGGATAAATCTCAGGGACGAGAATCCCGCGGCCGGGAAGAGCGCTACTGAGCGGCCGAGCGAGAATGTCGGATTAGTGTGTACCTCGACCGCCACGAGGTCCCCGGAGGCGTCGCGATAGAACAACTCGTTCCCGCGATGGGACCAGAGCGGCTCGGTCCCCCCGCCCGCTGAAATCGCCCGCTTTCCCGCGCCCGTGTTTGGAAATGGCACCACGTATATCTCGTCCGCGCCGGTCTCGTTCGAGGCGTACGCCAGCCATCTCCCGTTGGGTGAGAAGGCGGGAGACATTTCGGTGAACGGGGTCGCCACAACGGGCACCGGCGCCGTATCCATTCCGGGCCGTATCCCAAGAATGTCACCCGCACCGGGTGTCGCTATGTCGGTCTGGAAGAGCAGCCATTTCCCGTCGGGAGACCAGCGCGCATTGTACAAGTTTCCCTTCCGATGGAGCTGCATCACAGCCGGTGCACCGCCATCAACCCGCTTGGTCCATAGATCGACTGCGCCTGTCGCGTGGGTCGAGGAGAACGTCACGGATCTGCCGTCTGGTGTCCACCCGGGGCCATAGTTGTCCATTCCCTCCAGAGTCAACTTTATGCTCGGGCCTCGGTCAAGCCGTTTGATCCAGACATTGGAGGGCTCGGCGTTGGCGACTCTCGTTACGGCGAGCCACTTCCCGTCCGGTGAGAGGGCCGGGAAGCCCACATAGGTACACGGCCAATCAGGATCGACGGCCCGCGCTTTCCCGTCGCGCGTGACCCACACGAGCTCCTGCTTCCCCTCTCCCGCGCCGGTCGCATAGACCAGCGTTCCTGTCGCTGAAACCGCGAGGTCCGCTGAGCCGCCCAGGAACCCCAACCGCATACCTGCGGTAAGCGCGGTCGGCTCGCCCGTGACTCTCATGGAATTCTGATCGAAGGGCACGACCATCAATGTCTTGTTCGTCGTCACGTAGAGGAGGTGGCCCGACGTCGTGTAGCGGGCGTACATCGCGTCGTCCACGATCACCCGATGTTTCCCTGACGGGATGTCGGCCACAGCGATCGAGAGAGAGATCCTACCTCTTGCTCCGTTCTTTCCCCTAAACCTGACCGTAAACAGCACGCCTTCTCCGTTGGGCAGCACGTCGGGCCATGCGTGATCGATCTCTCCACGGGCGGTGTCTAGCGTCGTAAACCAGCTCGGCCTGGCCCCCGGCTTGGCCTCCACGCGGAGGAGACCAAAGTTATCGCTGAACGCGTCGGCGTAAATGAAATTGTCCGGTCCCCATGACGCGCCGGACACTCCTATGAGCGAATCCAAAACGGTGATCGGTGGCCCCCCGTCGAGCGACGCGATCTGAACGAGGAAGTCTCTGAGGAAGCCTACCTGACGACCGTCAGGCGAGAAAAACGGTGAAGTCGCCCCTTCTGTCCCTGGGACAGCGATGGCATGGAGCTGGTTACGTGCTCGTATCAAGAGCTGCGAGCGGGGACCGCCGATGTACGCCAGTCGCGATCCATCAGGGGAGATGGCAAGACGTCCCGACCAGGCCGTACTTGGAGCCATTGCCTCGGTCGAATCGATCGCCAGCATGGACCGCACTACTTGCTTCGCCGATGCGGGGCGCAGCCAACCCCAGATCGCGGTGGCAGAAATCAGAATGGCTAGTGCGATCACCGTGTACAACACCGCCCTCTCGCGACGGCTACGCTCGTTGCCTTTTGGCGCGGATGCGGCGACGGACGGCATGACCGATGGAGTGTGGGGAGACACAGCAAGGTCTACGGTCGCGGTGGTCGCGGTGGTCGCGGGACGGCTCAACGCCGCAGCGAGATCTTCGATCTCGGAATCCGGCTCCATCTCGAGCTCTTGTCGCACGAGTTCCTGATAAACCCGGGCGTACTGTACCGCGCCGGCGCGGTCGCCGGCGGCGGCGAGCGCGAGCATGAGCTTCTTGGTCGCGCCAGCTGAAAGCGGATCGGAGTTAGCGAGTCGGCGCAGCCAGATTACGGCCTGCGAATGGTCGCGTGCTTCGGCCGCAAGGTTGGCAAGGAATTCGATAGCCTTTTGATACTCAAGTCGCAGCCGCGTTCGGTTTGTGTCTATCCATGACTCGAGCTCGTGGCTGTCTGCAAAATAAAATCCGTCCAGGAGCGGCCCCTTATAGTGGCCGACCGCCGCTGTCCACTGACCGGCGCGAATCGCTTGCTCGAACTCCCATGCGTCGACCCGAACCAGGTCCGGATTGAGCCGGAGCTCTCGTCCTGTCGCGACTATGACATCGCTTCCCAGCGCATGCCGGATCGCGTAGACCGTCTGATCGAGCGCGTGCTGTGCCCGCGCGCTAGAGCTTTCCGGCCAGAGGTAGGCCTCGATCCGGTCGCGAGAGAGACCCTGCCTAGCGCTCAGGCCGAGGATCGCCAGCAGACCCAACGGCCTCTTTTGTTGCGCGGCTACGGGGACCGGATGAGTCTCGTTCCGGAGGGACAGCGTTCCGAGAAGATCGAGGACCAACATTTTTGCCGTAGCGAGCTCTCTGAGTTTTGTCTGAGGTTCTCATGAGGGGGACCGCCTATCATGGAGAGCTGTGTCGGCCCGGTCAAGCGCGAACGCGTCCCCGGTAGCGAATCTCAGTTGAACGGAGGCTCAGATGATCCGCCGCAAACTTCTCATCGCCACCGCCATCATTGGCTCTGTCAGCATCACCGCCTGCTCGGACACGGCGGCTCCGAAGAAGGTCGTACCGGGTTTGGCCGCGGCGGAGGTGGCCGCGGCGGAAGGGGCCCGGTCGTTGTCGGAGTCCTCCCCGCGCAGCGGAGCTCTCCACGTGACCAAGGAGTGCTCGCAGTACACGCGCCTCGCCGGTGGCTTCTGCACGATCACGTCTTCGAACCTCAAGGACATCGAGATCGGCACGAGGGTCGTCTACGCAGTCGCGTCAGGTGCTACCGTGCTGAACAGTGACGTCACCCTCGACCCGCCGGGCCCGGGCAACAACGTCGCGTTCGGCCATGTCGTCCTCGATCTTGCGAGTGGTCAGGGAGTGGTCACCATCTCGGGCGGGACCGGGAAGTTCACTTGGCTCCAGGCCAGCGTCGTTGTCTCGCGCTTGATCAGACCCAACTGGGCCTGGGATGGGACGTACGGCTTCGGCAACAAAGGCGACACGGACGACAGGGACTAAGAACACGGAGGCCGTTCGGCCCAGATGCAGAAGCCCCGCTTACGGATGCAGCTGTAAGCGGGGCGAATGCATTCTGATTCATGGGCCTGAGTGGAGTTGAACCACTGACCTCACGCTTATCAGGCGTGCGCTCTAACCACCTGAGCTACAGGCCCTCACCGCCACCCCACCCCTCACCGTTCCACGACGCTACGACGCCACGTCGTAAGAGTGACCCCTCACGCCTCTTCGTATAACGTAGCGTCGTGGCGTCATGTAACGGTCCTCACTCCCAGTCCCGGCGCGGTCCCGGTCCCTTCTTCGGCCGGAACTCATCGTCTTCCTCGTCGTCGAACTCGTCGTCCAGGTCGTCGTACTCGTCGAGATCGTCCAGGTCCTCCTCTTCAAGCTCGTCCTCGTCCAGCTCGTCGTCGAAGTCCTCGTCCAGGTCCTTGTCCTCTTCGAAGTCTCCGAACTGCTCTTCGCCGAGACTGTCGCCGCGACGCTTGAGCGACCAGTCCGACGTCTCACGGGACAACATTGTCA
>Ga0209378_1000938_pt1 | contig 21017 bp, 19 predicted proteins | sample GraSoiAngelo_156_FD_186170 | JGI IMG/M metagenome (GOLD analysis project Ga0209378, IMG submission 186170) | Grasslands soil microbial communities from the Angelo Coastal Reserve, California, USA - 14_1009_13_40cm (SPAdes) (version 2) | ecosystem: Environmental > Terrestrial > Soil > Grasslands ...
GTGGAGGGTATCCTCGCTGCCTTCGATCACGATCTCGGGCCGCTCGGTGGTCATCACGCGGAACAGACCATATCCGTTCACCGAGCGGAGTGGCGCTACGGCGTCGAGCAATGGATTCTCGAGTGGCCGGCGCACGCCGGGCAGCGTCTGCGCGATCTCGCGGGCGAAGGCCAGCGCGGCCAGGACCGCCAGCACGGCTGCGAGACCGCGGACCGCGTACTGTCTCCAGCGCGGCTCCGGCTCGCCCGCCGTGAGCGCGAGCGGCAGCACGCGCCGCAATACGGCGTCGTCGAGGAGCGGCACGCATAGCACGATCGCCAGCAGGTTGAAGAACCCGTAATTTCCCGTCAGCGCGATCGCGAGCTGGCCCGCGACCAGAAGGGCGCAGGCGGCGTAGCGCAGATATCGCCAGCGCTGCGGCGCGAGGATCAGCCAGGGAACACCGAGCTCGATCACGAGGATCGCGAGCGTCATGGCCCGGTGCAACCACTCGGGCAGCCATTGCGCGTACCAGGCGGGCCACGGTGGGAGCGGCTGCGTCCAGAAGTGATAGTCGAGGGCCGTGAGGTGACGCCACGTGGGATCCCCGCTCGCGAGCTTCGTAGCGCCCGACAGCACCATGAGGCGGAACAACAGTCCCCACACGAGCCAACGCGCCGGAGCGAGTGGCGCGCGCTCCGTCGTCAGGCTGGGCACCAGCTGCGTCGGCGCGAAGAGGATCGCGAGCAACCCCGTCTCGAGCAGCAGCGCATCCCACTGGAACCAGAGGAATGTCTGCCCGGCTACGGAGAGGGAGAGATAGTCGACCCACAACAGCAGCAGCACGGGCACCTGGGCCACGCCGGCAATGAGGAGCAGGGCGAGCGCCACGCCGGCCCAGCAGAGGGCCTGGAGCGTCGCGTCGCTGGCGCCGAGCCAGCAAAGGGTGGGGAATAGCCGGTACGCGGCGCCGCCGTATATTGCGGACGCCCGGTCGAGGAACGGCCGGGCCGGGAGGAGGCCATGCTCTCCGACGAGGCCCGTGACTTGCGGGACGAGCGAGAGAAACGCGACGAGATAGACGACGCCCAAGAGGCGCAAGAAGAGCCAGCGAGAGAGAACGTACGTCGGGGCCTCGATCCGGCGTGTGGCCCAAGGCTCGGTGACGTCTATCGTTGCCATTTTTCAGCGGGCGCGACTACATATCTGGAGGAAACCGTATAACGCCTTCCGGTGTAGCACCTGTCCAACACACAGCGGTTGCTCGCATTCAACAGCCGTGTGATCCACATCACGCTTGTTCAGGTATGAGGAGGTCGAGATCATGATTCGCACCAGCCGTCGCCTTGCGCGCGGCGCGTGGCTCCCGATGGCGCTGCTCGTCGCCGTAGGGTGCAAGCAGGGGCCGACACCCGAGGTGCAGGCGCGCCTGGACAGCCTGTCTCAGGCGTCGTCCCAACGCGACCGCCTGATGCAGGAGGTCGCCGAGAACACCCGTCTCGTGAGTGAGATCAGCCGGGAGCTCTCGAAGGTCAACATCCCCGCCCGTCAGCTCAAGGTGTCCGCCGAATCGCCGCTGCGCGCGTCGCGCGACACGCTCATCCAGAAGATTCATTACATCAGCGCGCGCATGAAGGACATCGAGCCGCGGCTCAAGGCGAGCGAGCAGCGCATCAAGGAGCTCACCACCCTCTCCGACAGCCTGCGCGACGCGCTCGGCTCCACGATGCAGAATCTGCAGGGCGTGATCGACAATCAAAAGGAACAGATCGACGCCCTCACGCTGCAGGTCGAGACGCTCACGGCGGAGAACGTGGCGCTGAAGGACACGCTCGAGAACATGTCCACGATCAACAACACGGTCTACTACGTCGTGGGCACCAAGGATGAGCTCGAGCAGAAGGGGGTCGTTCAGGAGGAAGGTGGGGCGCGGTTCCTCTTCGTCCTCTGGAAGAGCGGCAAGACGCTCGTCCCCTCGCGCAACCTCGATCCCGGCGTGTTCACGGTGGCGGACCGGCGGCACTTCACGGAGCTGCCGCTCCCGGCAGCCGACAAAGAATACCGGATCGTGTCGCGCCAGGACACCTCGGCGCTCGACACGCCGCCGGACCATGACGGCAAGCTGATGGGGCACGCGGTGAAGATCGCGGATCCCGCGAAGTTCTGGGCCAACTCGAAGTACCTGATCATCGTCGAAGGTTGATCCAGCCGAACGAGCGGGGTGAGGCGCGCGACGCTTGACCGGAACGGTCGACGTCGCTAGCCTCACCTCGTAGTGCATCAATCACCTGCTCGGGAGCCGGTCTCGAGAGCCCGGACCGGCCCACCTGTACCAGGCCAGCACCAGATGTGTGGCGGGTTCGGCCCGTCCACGGGCGAGTCGGATCAAGGGGAGTACGGCCGTTACGGTACACCCCGGGGCGCGGGACTTGCGACGCCCCGAGCCGGCAGCACGAACCGACCTAGCAGAGGGGGGGCTCATGCACGGAGTAATCAGGCGGTATCGGGTGCGGTTGGGCACCGTGGCGCAGGCGGGTCACTATGCGGAGAAGGGGTTCCTGCCCATCCTGCGCGACATTCCGGGGTTCATCTCCGGCCACCTGCTCGATACCGGCAACGACGTCCTTACTTTCGTAGCCCTGTTCGAGACTCCGGAGGGTGCCACGGCCGGGGTCCAGGCCTCGCGCGAGTGGTTCCGCGATGAATGGTCGTCGTTCCGGCCGCTGCCGCCCGAAGTGATCACCGGAGAAGTCCTCGCCGTCTCGAGCGCCGACCGCCGGAGGCGGGCCGACCGACGTAGCCTGGCCCTGGTCGGGAGCTCGACTTGGACAGGGGGAGAGCGGCGGAGCGGGCTAGACCGACGCGTGGAGGCCCCGACGTTCGCCGCGGTCGGCTAACCTCGGCAGCTAAGGCCTTTTGCGACGGGGGGTTGGGCGGGTTCCGCCCGGCCCCCCGAACGCTTTGAACAGGTCATTCACCCCGTAGTACGCTCGGCGACCCCTTCCGTCCTTGCCGTTCGGACTGTCTCTTGCCCGCCGATGTCCGTCGCTCGACGCCTCCTGCTTCGCGCCTCACGCAGCGCCTGGCTCGCGAGCCAGCTGCGGAACCGCGCGTTCTTCCGCCGGGCAGTCCGCCGCTTCATGCCGGGCGAGGAGCTCCCGGCCGCGCTGGCGGCCGCCGCCGACCTCGCTGCCGCTGGGATCGGCAGCGTGCTCACCCAGCTGGGCGAGCAGGTCGCTACGCGGCAGGAAGCCGCCCGGGTGCGGGACCACTACCTCGACGTGCTGGCCCACGTCCGGGAGCGACGGCTTCCGAGCGAGCTGTCGGTGAAGCTCACGCACCTGGGCCTTGATGTCGACCGTGCGGCCTGTCACACCGATCTCCAGACCCTGGCCCGGGCGGCGGCAGACGCTGGGTCGTTCCTCTGGATCGACATGGAAGAGTCGCGGTACGTGGACCCGACATTGGAGATCTTCCGGACCGTGCGCGCCGTCCAGCCGCGCGTGGGGGTGTGCCTGCAGGCGTATCTTCGCCGCACGCCCGCGGACCTGGACGCCCTGCTTGCGCTCGAGCCCGCGATCCGACTCGTGAAGGGTGCCTACAACGAGCCCGCGGCGGTCGCCTACCCCCTAAAGCGGGATGTGGACGTCACCTACCTGGCGCTCGCCGACCGCCTGCTCGACCGTGCCGCACGGGCGCAGGCGCGCCCGGTGTTCGGCACTCACGACCTCGGCCTGGTGAAGCGGATCCGGGAGCGCGCGACCGCGCTACACGTCGCCCCCGGGGGCTACGAAGTGCACATGCTCTACGGCATCCGCTCCGCGGAGCAGCGCGCGCTGGCGCGCGATGGCGTGCGGGTCAGAGTCCTGATCAGCTACGGAACGCACTGGTTTCCCTGGTACATGCGACGGCTGGCCGAACGCCCGGCAAACGTGTGGTTCGTGGTGAGGAATCTGGTCTAGGCCCCCGACATTGCGCGGGTAAACCCACGCGCATCGCGCCTTGAGCCCCGCGCGCATTGGCGCCAGCTTTCCAAGACCCATGCCCACGCGCACCCTCCCACCCCCGCTGACGCAGCTCGACCGCTGGCGGCGCGACACGCCCGGTTGCCGGGAGCGGATCCATCTGAACAACGCGGGCGCCGCGCTGATGCCCCAGCCGGTGCTCGACGCGCTCGCGCGGCACCTGGAGCGGGAAGCCGCGATCGGGGGCTACGAAGCCGCCGACGAGGCGGAGCCGCGCCTGCGAGAAACGTACGAGCTGCTCGGCCGGCTGTTGGGAGCGGCCGCGAAGAACATCGCGATCGTGGAGAACGCGACGGTGGCGTTCAACCAGGCGGTGTCGGCCTTCGATTTCCGCCCCGGCGACCGCATCGTCACCACGCGTACTGATTACCCGTCGAACCAGCTCGTGTACCTGTCGCTGGCGCGCCGGGCGGGCGTCGAGACCGTGCGGGCGGACGATCTGCCTGAAGGCGGCGTGGATCCGGAGAGCGTCCGTCGGCTCGCGAGTCACCCGCGCACTCGCCTGGTCGCCGTGAGCTGGGTTCCGACCAATTCGGGGCTCGTGCAGGATGCGCGCGCAGTCGGGGACGTGTGCGCGGATCTGGGCGTGCCCTACCTGCTCGACGCCTGCCAGGCGGTGGGACAGCTCGCGGTGGACGTGGACGAGCTCAAGTGCGACTTCCTCGGCGGCACCGCCCGTAAGTTCCTGCGCGGCCCGCGCGGCATCGGCTTCCTGTACGTGTCCGACCGGATGCTCGAGCGCGGCGCGTTCCCGCTGTTCCTCGACATGCGAGGCGCGGATTGGACCGATCCGGATGCGTTTCGGTTGGCCGACGGGGCGCGGCGGTTCGAGAACTGGGAGTTCGCGTACGCCCTGGTGGCGGGCATGTGCGAGGCGGCGCGATACACGCTCGATGTGGGGGTCGAGGGTCAGGAGCGTGCGCGCTCGCTTGCCGCCGTGCTGCGCGAGCGGCTCGCGAAGGTCCGCGGCATGCGTGTGCTCGATCGCGGCCGGGAGCGCTGCGCGATCGTCACGGTGGACGTGCGGGGACGGGACGCCGTCGCGCTCGAGCTGGCGCTGCGGCAGCGGGGCATCAACACGAGCTCTACCGATCGCAAGTCGGGCGTGCTCGACATGGACGAGAAGCGCGCGAGCACGGCACTCCGTCTCTCGCCGCACTACTACAACACGGAGGACGAGCTGGAGGCCGCCGTCGCGGCCGTCGCCGAGCTGGCGGGCGGGTGACCATCCCCCGTCCGGGTAAGATCGTCGGCGTGGGACGGAACTATCGCGACCACGCGTCGGAGCTCGGGAACACCGTCCCGGCCATGCCGCTCCTGTTTCTCAAGCCGTCAACCGCCGTCATCGGCGACGGGGCGGCGATTGCGCTGCCGGCCGACTCGACCCAGGTCGATTTCGAGGGGGAGATCGGGGTGGTGATCGGCTCGCGATTGCGGCGCGCCACGGAGCAAGAGGTGCGCGCCGGCATCGCCGGGATCACCTGCGTGAACGACGTCACGGCGCGAGATCTCCAGCGGACGGACGAGCAGTGGACGCGCGCCAAGGGCTTCGACACGTTCTGCCCCCTGGGCCCTCGCGTCGTGCCCGTGGATCCGAGCCGCTACAGCGACCTCGAGGTCAGGTGTCGGGTCAATGGCGCGGAGCGCCAGCATGGCCGCGCTCGTGACATGGTGTTCTCGATTCCGTTTCTGGTGGGATTCATCTCGCAGGTGATGACGCTCGAGCCCGGCGACCTGATCGCGACGGGCACGCCCGCGGGCGTCGGACCGCTCCACGCGGGCGACGTGGTGGAGGTCGAAATCCCGGGGGTGGGTGTGCTCCGCAATCCCGTGGTCGCCGACCAGTGAGGCTCGCGTGCGCGCTCGGCGCGCTGCTGCTCGTGCCGTCAGCGGCGGGGGCCCAAGCGGTCCCCTTCAGCCAGCGCGCCGTCGTAACGCAACTCCTCGGCAATACCGAGGTGACGATCACGTACAACCGGCCCAACGCCCGCGGCCGAAAGCTGTTCGGGGGTGTCGTACCGTGGGACGAGGTGTGGTGCCCGGGCGCGGATCAGGCCACCGCGATTGCCCTCAGCAAGGACGTGCTGGTCGGCGGCCAGCGGCTCGCGGCCGGCAAGTACAGCATCTGGGCGATCCCGGACACCGCGGAATGGACGCTGATCTTCAGCCGGGCGGCCGACGTCTTCCACATCCCCTACCCCGGCGCATCCAGGGATGCGCTGCGGCTCAAGGTGAAACCGCAGGCCGGACCCTTCATGGAAACGCTGGCGTTCTACTTTCCCTCCGCCAACGCCGATCGCGCCCTCCTCAACCTGCAGTGGGGTGAGACGATCGTGCAGGTCCAGATCGAGAACACTCGCTGAGGAACGCGTCCAGCAGGCGGTTGAACACCCCCGGTTTGTCCATGTGGATCCAGTGTCCCGTCCCGGGCACCAGCCGGTGCGGTAGATCCCGCGCCAGCCGGTGCAGGGCGATTGGCGACTCGTTGAGGGCGGTGATCAGGGACAGCTTGGGACCCCGGTAGCGCTCGAGCGCCGGGATCGGCTCGAACGCCGATAGCGCCCGGAACACCTCGATGAACGTGCGCCGCGGGGTATGCTCCAGGTCCCGAATGACCGCGGTTCGAACCGCGGGTTCACCGCCTTCGGTGATCCGGGTCCAGTGCGCGCGTACCGTCTCGCCGTAGGCGGGGGAATCGAGCTCGGCGAAAAAGGTCGCGAGCATCTCGGCCGGAAGCCGGCGTTGGTCGCCGTTCGGGTCTACGAGGAGGAGCCCCGATATCCGATCGCCGAGGTCGGCGGCGCAAGCGACGGCCACGGCGCCACCGGCGCTGTGCCCCACCAGCACGAAACGCTCCAGGTCGAGGGCGTCCGCCACGGCCGCGACATCGGCGCCGATGGCCGGAATGGCGTAGTTCCCGTCGGCCGGCTCCGCCGACCGCCCGTGACCCCGGAGGTCGAGCGCCACGGCGCGGCGCCGTGGCCGCAGGTGGGCGAGCTGGGCCGCCCATTGCGTCGCGTTCCCGGCGAGTGAGTGGACGAACACGACCGGGTCCTCGTCGCGCGACTCGCCCCCGTCGTCTACATAGAGCGTCCCCGCGGGTCCCCGCACCGCGGTCATGGCTCGCCGTCCTCTCCCCCCGCGATCCGCTCGAAGCGGTCCCGAACCCGGCGGGCGAGCCGCTCGCTCTCGTCGAACTTCTTCTGCGCGTTAGAGAGGTGGGCTCCCACGGTCTGAAACGCGGCCCAGAAGGCATCGAGGTGCTGGCGCAGGCCGCTCAAGCGCTCCGCGATCTCGCGGGCGTGCCGCTCCACCTGCATCCCCTTCAGGCCGTGGAGGATGACGAGCAGGTACGCGTAAAACGTATGCGGCGAGACCGGGATCACACGGCGGTGCATCGCGTGACCCAGGACGCTTTTCGCATCCTCCGGGTCCTCTGCTCGCAGCACGGCCTCGTAATAGACGTTTTCCGCCGGGATGTACATCAGGGCGAAGTCGTAGGTGCCTTCGTCCGGCCGGATGTACTTGTCCGCGATCTCGTCGATGCGCTCTCGCAGCGAGCGTGCGAACGCCCGGCGCTCGCGCTCCGCTTCCGCTCCCCCGGCCGCGAGCATCCGCTGGCAGGCCTCGAGCGGGAACTTCGCGTCGACCGCCACCAAGCGGTCGCCCAACGTGAGGACCGCGTCCACCCGCTCCCCGGAGCGGAAGGCGTGCTGCATCTCGTAATGGGAAGCCGGCAGGATCTGCCGCAGCAGCTCCTCGAGCCAGATCTCGCCGAGCGTGCCCCGCAGCTTGGGGACCTGCAGGAGCTGCTGTACCTCGGTGACCGAGGCACCCATCGCCTCGAGCCGTCTCGTGACTTCCGCCAGCGCGCCGAGCCGCTCGCGCACGTCGGACAGCACGCGAGTCTGGTCCGCGCTGCCGCGCAGGATCAGCAGGACGATCAGGGCGACGAGCACCACGATCGCGACGATCGTGACCGTCGGCAGCATCTACGCGAGACTCACCATGAACTGGCTAATCTAGGGACGGTAGGCCCGAATCCGCTCCCCGTTCCCGGTGGACGCGGCCTGGTGGAGGGCAGTACTGGCATGCTCGAGGAGCGTCGCAGGCTCGATGGGAGTCTCGTGCAGATCCGCGACGGCCTCGTATCCCGCGCGGACCCTGAGTGGCGGGACGCCCGCGGGGCGGGGTCCGGCGCTCTCGACCACCTGCGCGAGACGCTGCGCCATTTTCTCGGCGCCGGGTGGAGCCGTGGCCGGCGCGAGCAGGGCGAATTCGGCGACCCCGAGGCCGCCCAAGGCGTCGGACGCGCGGGCGCCAATCAGCAGGACGTGCGCCGCATACTGGGCGGCCGCCGGCACGCGGGCGGCGCTCCGCGGCGCTCCGGCGGTCTCGACCTCGATGCCGAGCGCGAGGCACGCGAGGGGCGCATGCCGCCGGAAGGCGTCGGCGGTGAGCTCGCGCGCGCGCCGCTCCAGGCCGCGCACCGTATACAATCCGCTCGACGGGTTCACCGCGCTTTCCTCCAGCCGGCGGTCCGTCTCGAGCTTGAAGCGCGTCAGGGCATCGAGCTTGAGGGCCAGCTCGTCCGCGTTGAGCGTCAAGTTCAGGTAGTCCGACGCGCCGGCCTCGAGCGCCGCCAGACGCTGCTGCTTCGTGTCAGGCGTCGAGCTGACCATGATGATCGGCACATTCCAGCGGAGTGCGGCGTTATGGCGCAGGGCGCGGCATGCGGTGACGCTGTTCGTGTCCTGGAGGTTCGCATCCATCAGGATCACGTCGGGTTCGAGCGCGGGCGCGCGCTCGAGTAACTCGCTGCCACTCGACACCGACACGGCGCGGTACCCCAGCGGCTGGAGTGTGCTCTCGAGCGCGCGGTTGATCCACACGCCGGGGCTTGCGAGCAGTGCGAGTGGCTGGCGGATGAAGGGCGTGCGTTGCGACGCGTCGGCGTTCACGGGGTGAGTGGGACGGACACCGCCGTGACGGTGGGATCGAGTCTGCGCGGATTGCGCTGCGGTCCGAATCGCAAAGACACCTCTCTTCGTGTAGCGCTGGCGCCACACTCTAGGGAGCGGCCCGGTGTAAAGTCAATAGTTACTCTTCACGTATGCCGTCCAAGCCCGTCCGGCTGTCCAAGTCGCGGTACCTCTCAGGCCTCCAGTGTCACAAGCAGCTATGGTGGCGGGTGCACGAGCCGGACGCCCCGGAGCTGGCGCTCACCCCCGGCCAAGAGAACCTGTTCGCCCAGGGGAAGGAGGTCGGGGAGCGTGCCCGGGGCCAGGTCCCGGGCGGCGAACTGATCGATCTCCCGTTCTATGAGTACGACAACAAGGTCGCGGCCACTCGGGAGGCCCTGAACCGGGGCCTGCCGGCGATCTACGAGGCCTGGTTCCTGGCGGAGGACACCTACGCCGGCGTGGACATCCTGGCGCGGGACCCCGGGGGCGGGGGCCGAGGGCACGTCGTCATCGAGGTAAAGGCGTCGAACAGCCGCAAGCCGGAGCACCTGCCGGACGCCGCGGTGCAGGTGTATGTCCTGCGCCGGGCGGGGCTCCAGGTCGAGCGGGCCGAAGTCATGCACTTGAATCCCGAGTGCCGGTATCCCGATCTCTCCAATCTGTTCGTGCGGGAGGACGTGACGGCGCTCGTTGAAGGCACCCTCATCGGGCTTTCAGACGAGCTGGAGGCGCAACGCCGGATGCTCGACGGACCGCTGCCCGACGTGCCGATCGGCGAGCACTGCTCCAAGCCGCACGACTGCCCGTTCATCCCGCGCTGCTGGCCCAAGCTTCCGGACCACCACGTGAGCAGCCTGTACCGCATCGATCGGAGGCGGGCGGTCGAGCTCGAGGCCGATGGTTACGCCACGATCTACGACCTCCCGTCGGAGCTCGAGCTTTCGGCGATTCACGCGCGCCAGGTCAAGGCGGTGCAGACCGGCCGGATGGTCGTGGAGGAGACACTCAAGAAGGCGTTGACGCAGTTCGCGTCGCCGCTCGCCTTTCTCGACTTCGAGACCGTGAGCCTGGCGATCCCGCGCTGGGCGGGGTGCCGGCCATGGCAGCAAGTGCCGGTACAGTTCAGCGTGCACGTAGAGGAGCGCGGTCGGGGGCTCACTCATCACGAGTGGATCGCCGACGGGCCGGGCGACCCCCGACCGGCGCTCGCGGAGGCGCTCGTCGAGGCGTGCGCCGGGGCGCGCCGGGTGGTGGCGTACTACGCGAGCTTCGAGCGCGAGTGCATCCGGCAGCTCCGCGAGGCGGTGCCGCCGCTCGGGCGGGAGCTGGAGCGGATCGAACGACGCCTCGTCGACCTGCTCCCGACGGTGCGGAACCACGTGTACCATCCCGACTTCGGGGGCAGGTTCAGCATCAAGAAGACGCTCCCGGCGCTCGTGCCGGGCCTGTCGTACTCGGACTTGAAGGTTCGGGACGGCGAGGTGGCGACGGTCGAGTTGCAGCACCTGATGCTCGCAGGCACGGAGCTGCCCGCGAGTGAGCGCGCGGAGCTGCGCCAGGCGCTGCTACGCTATTGCGAGCGCGATACGTGGGCGATGGTCAAGATGCTCGAGAAGCTGCGAGGCCTGGTGGCGGATCAGCTGGAGCTGTTCTGAGCGAGGGTCCGGAGGCCTCTTTCTCTATGAGTCTCCGTTGGGCTGAATCAAGAGGAGCTCGACCTCCCAATTTATGAGTTCGGCGATGGCACGAAACAACCCGTTTCGCTGTAATCATTACTAGGCTGCTCGCCCCTACTCAGCGTATTGGTCATCCGCTGGGCGGCGGGGCACCGACCCCATGCACGTGCATCAGGGGGTTCGCCGCCGCTCGGTCCCGCGGCGCCGATCGGCCAGCACGCGCCGCCCTGCGTGTGCGCCGGCTCACGGGGCGGCGAGGCTGGCTCAAGCCCTCCTAACCTCGGCGCTTGCGACCCGCCTGGCCGAGGGCGGGCCCGTCCGGTATATCACCCCGACTATCTGTCCCCTCAGAGGTGCACGATGGTTGCTAACGACGCTCCTCACTGGTTTCCCGACCACCGGGAGGGCGAACGCCGTCTTCTGCCCTCGCGGCGCAGCGGCCTGGACCGCCGCTATCAGAGCATGCCCCCGACGGTGGAGCGCCGCGGGGCGGGCGAGCGGCGCGTGCCGGCCGATCGGCGCACCTGGACGGAGCGGCGGCAGCACGTGAGGACCGAGTGACCTGGCCGGCCGCGCTGCTACCTTCCTGGGATGCCGAGAGACATTGACGTAGTGGGAGTCTGGCACGGAACGCCGTACCACGTCGCGTCGGTGAGCAGCACCGCCAATGTAGTGATCGTCGCCTGCGGCCCGCCGGGCAGGCACAAGACCTACCCCAAGAGCGGCCACCGGCACACCAAGGCCCCGAGCTCGGGCGCGAGCACCTGGTACGAGCGGCAGGTCCTCTCTGACATCACCCTCGCGCAGCCCCTGCAGGTCATTGCGTTCTCGGGCGCCCAGCCGCCCCCGTGGGCGAAACCATATGCGGCCAGTCCGTCGCACGACAGCTTCACCTTCCAGGCGAAGGCGGACGGCCAGGTACGACTCGCCCTCGTAGGAGTGAAGGAAGCGGACGACGCGGTCGTGTTCGTGACCAAGCAGGCCGCGACCGCGCCCCGGCTCTTTCGCCGATACGCGCCGAACCTGCTCTTGTGGACGGTGCCGTCCGACGAGGCCTGATACTAGTCCAAGCGCAGGCACCAGTGTCGCGTCGGCCATCGAGACGCGACTCGCAACCCCGCTCCTGAGGTAGTCTGCCTTTCATGACCGCTCCGCTGAGCGTAGCCCGTCTGCCGCCTCGTCGGCGGCGTCGCCTGGGCCTGGTCGTGCTGGTCGTCCTGTTCGCCCTCGTGCTGCTCCTCTCCAATCTGGTCCCGCTCACCGCCGAATGGCTCTGGTTCCAGGCCCTGGGTTACCAGCGCGTGTTCACGACACGGCTCGTAGCCGAGGCCGTGCTCGGCGTGGGGGTCGGCGGCCTCGTATTCGCGTTCCTCTACGTCAACCTGCGGATCGCCCAGCGCGGCCTCGTCCCGAACCCGCTGGTCGTCCAGGTCAGCTCCGGGGCCACCGCGGTGGACGTGACTCGGTTGTTGCGCCGCCTGGCCCTGCCGACGGCCCTCGGACTGGCGCTGCTGTTCGGCATGAGTGCCGCAGGCGGCTGGCTGGGCGTGCTCCAGTTCCTGCACCGGACGCCGTTCAGCGTGACGGACCCCGTGTTCGGCCGCGACGTGGGCTACTACGTGTTCACGGTGCCGGTGATCGCGGGCGCGATCGGTCTCGCCATCGCCGTCACAACGCTCACGCTGCTCGCGACCATCATGCTGTACTGGGTGCGCCGGGACATCGTCGTGTTCCGCCGGCAGGTCACGGTGGAGCCGTCGGCCCGCCTGCACCTCGCGGGGCTGATCGCCCTGCTCTTCGTGCTGGTAGCGTTGCGGGTGTACTTCGTCCGGCTTCCGGGATTGTTGTACTCCACTACCGGGCCGCTCGTGGGGGCAAGCTACGCCGATCTCCACGCCCAGCTCACCGGCCTGCGGCTCGCCGGGCTCGCGGCCGTGGCGGGCGGAGCGCTGGTCCTGTGGGGAGCCCGCAGCCACCGTCTGGCCCGCAACACCCTGCTCGCGCTCGGGCTCTACTTCGGCGTGTCGCTGCTCGGCGTCGCCCTCTACCCCACGATTGTCCAGCGACTCATCGTGGCGCCGAACGAGCTGGTGAAGGAGACGCCGCAGCTCGCCTCCCACATCGCGGCGACGCGGCGGGCCTGGGGGCTGGACAGCGTCGTGACGCGCGACCTCACCGGCGAGGCCCGGCTCACCGCGCGGGACATCCGGGCCAACCGGCCCACTATCGACAACGTCCGACTGTGGGACCGCGACCCGCTGCTCCAGACGTTCGGGCAGCTGCAGGAGATCCGCACCTACTACGACTTCATCTCGGTGGACGACGACCGCTACTGGATCGACGGGCAGTACCGGCAGGTGCTCCTCTCGCCACGCGAGCTGAACTCGGGTTCGCTCCCTACGCGGACGTTCATCAACGAGCGGCTCACCTTCACGCACGGAATGGGGCTCACGCTCGGGCCGGTGAACCAAGTCACGCCGGAGGGACTGCCGGTCCTGTTCATTAAGGACCTACCGCCCGTGTCTAGTGTGTCGCTGCGGGTGACGCGCCCGGAGCTCTATTTCGGCGAGCTCGCCGATTCGTGGGTGTTCGCCCGGACCGCGCAAAAGGAGTTCGACTACCCCTCGGGTGAGGGGAACATCTTCACCTCCTATGCGGGAACTGGGGGCGTTCGGGTCGGCTCGTTCCTGCGTCGCCTGGTGCTGGCGACCTACCTCGGCTCGCTGAAGGTGTTGTTGTCGAGCGACATCACGAGCGACAGCCGTGCGATGTACTTCCGTAACATCCGGGTGCGGGCGCGCAAGGCGCTGCCATTCTTGTTGTTCGACAACGACCCCTACCTCGTCGTCACTGATTCGGGCCGGCTCCGCTGGATCCTCGACGCTTACACCGCGACGAGCCGGTACCCCTACGCGCAGCCCCTCGACGACGGCACCACCTACATGCGCAACAGCGTGAAGGTCGTGATCGACGCCTTCGACGGCACCGTCACGGCCTACGTGGCCGACCCGCGCGACCCTCTGGTGGTCACCCTGGCGAAGGTGTTCCCCGGGATCTTCCAGCCGCTCGACGCGATGTCTGCGGATCTGCGCGCACATCTGCGCTACCCCGAGGACCTGTTCCGGGTGCAGACCGACCTGTACGCCACCTACCACATGGCCGAGCCGGACGTCTTCTACCACCGGGAGGACCAGTGGCAGAAGCCGGTGTTGTCACGGCCGGGCGAGCAGCCGGATCCCTTCCTGCGGCACATTGTGATGCGGCTGCCTGAGGAGCGGCAGGCGGAGTTCATCCTGATGGTGCCGTTCACGCCGCGCGGCAAGGACAACCTGGCCTCGTGGATGGTGGCGCGAAACGACGGGGAGCACTACGGCCAGTTGGTGCTGTATCGCTTCCCCAAGCAGAGCTTGGTCTACGGCCCGACCCAGATCGTCAACCGGATCAACCAGGATACCGACATCTCGCGCCAGATCTCGCTGTGGGACCAGCGCGGCTCCGAGGTGATCCGCGGCAACCTGCTCGTCATCCCGATCGAGGAGTCGCTCATCTACGTGCAGCCGCTCTACCTCCGGGCCGAGGGCGGGCGCATCCCGGAGATGAAGCGCGTCGTCGTGGCTCACGAGAACCAGGTGGTCATGGAGGAGACGCTCGAGGCGGGGTTGGCGCGCCTGTTCGGCGGCGCGGTCGAGCCCGCCGCACCTGCCGCCGCGTCGCCCGGCGTCGCCCGTCCCGGCAACGGGCGCGCCGTGGATCTCGCCAGTCGGGCCGCCGAATTGTACCAGCGCGCCCTCGAGGCGCAACGCAGCGGCGACTGGGCCCGCTACGGCGAAGCGCTGTCCCAGCTTGGGGAGGTGCTGCGCCAGCTGCAGGCCGTCCTCGGAGGCCGCCAGCCCTAATCGTACTCGGCGGCAAGTGTGGAGAGCATGAAGACGCTGAGGCTGCAACGGGACCCTGACGGGTTTTTCCTCTGGCACCCTGATTACGCGCCGTGGATCGTCGGGCGTCACTCGCGTGGAGCTAACCCAAACGATCGCGCCTTCTTCGATCCGAACACAGGCGAGATCGTGTGGTCGAGTCGCGACGGGATGAAGGACTACGAGATGGACGAGCTCGCGGCTCGCCACCTAGTTGGTGAGCTCGTGGAGATGCCCCAGTGTGAGAGCGAGCGGGAGGTTGAGGACTGGTTCCTCGAGCGCGGGTTCAAGGTCGAATGGATCTGAGCGGTATAGTTGGGCCGCTCAGCAGATCCAGAGCGCCTACGAGCCGTGTGGGACGCCTCCTCGTCCGTAAGCACCGCGCCCTGCAATCCCACGAGGACGCGCGTCGACTCTGAAGCCGCTGATTCAGATCAACCCGTTCGTGGAACGTGGAGTAGTGCCACTTTTCCGTCCCTGTCCACCAGCGGCGCTGGCGGCGCCACCGCATGCCCCTGGGCATAACCCACCCCAAGGGCCCGCAGCTTTTGCAGAATGGTTTCGCTCTCGACCTCTTCAGCGATCGTGGTGATGCCCATGATTCGACCGATCTCGTTGACGGCGCGCACGAGCGTGCCGTACACGGGGTCGTCAGCCACGCCCCGGACGTAGTGCCCGCCGATCTTGACGTAGTCGACCGACAGGGCCTTGAGGTGGGCGAACGAGGCCAGGCTGTTGCCGAAGTTGTCCAGCCCGACTCCGCACCCCGTCGCCCGGATCTCGGAAATGAGGCGCACCAGTTGCGCAAAGTTCCCGAGCGCGGCGGCTTCGGCGATCTCGAAGCACAGAGCCTCCGGCGGCAGCCGGTGTTGCGTCAAGTACTCTCGCACGGCGGGGATCAGGTCCGCATCGTCCAGTGCGGAAACGCTGAGGTTGATCGAGCAGAGGGGCAGCTCGAACTCCAGGTGCTCGCGATGCCACTGACCCAATACGGCAGCCGTCTGGCGCACGACCCAGCGGTCGATGGCCGGCATGAGGCGATGGCGCTCCGCTTGCGGAAGGAAGGCATCGGCGGTCTCCACACCCCCACGCTCGTCCGGCAGGCGCAGCAGAATCTCGCACCGTGGACGTGCCGGATGCTCCGGCGCCAGGGGTACGATCGCTTGCGCGTACAGCTCAAAGTGGCCTTCGTCCACCGCTCGGGTGAGGCGGATGATCCGTCGGCTCTCCACCTGGTCCTGGAGTCCAGTTGCCGCCTCCGGCTGCGCGACATGGACGCGGTTGCCTCCGGCGTCCTTGGCGGCGTAGCAGGCTTCGTCCGCGGCGCGCAGGACGTCAGCCGTGCGTCCGCTCGCGGCGGTGATCGCGACGACGCCAATGCTGACGCCTAGCGAGAAGCTCCGCTCCCCCCATACGTAGCTGAACTCCGCGATCGCCCGCTCGAGCTTCCCGGCGATCTCTGCCGCCTTGGTCAAGGAACAGTATTCCAGCAGGACACCGAATTCATCGCCGCCGAGGCGTGCGAGCGTGTCCCGGCTGCGCAAGCGACCGCCCAGCAGGCGGCTGATCTTGCGGAGCAGGTCATCCCCGGCTTCGTGACCGCACGTGTCGTTCACGAGCTTGAATCGGTCCAGGTCCAGATAGCACAGAACGTGTTCCGCTACGCCGGCCGCGGCCTCCGCCAGCACGCGCGCCAGGCGCTCCTCGAACTCTTTCCGGCCGACCAGCCCCGTCAGGGCATCGTGCGTAGCTTCGTGCGAGAGTTTGCGAGCGGCGCGCCGCCGCTCCGTCACGTCGTGAAAGACCAGCACCACGCCGATCGTGGTCCCGTGGCGGTCCCGGAGCGGAGCCGCGGAGTCCCCGATCGGCACCTCCGTCCCATCGCGGCGCAGCAACAGCACGCCGTCGGCCAGGTCCACCGCGCGGCCTTCGCGGAGACAGCGGGCTGGGATGCTCTCCAGGGGCTGCCGCGTCGCGTCGCTGATGAGCGTGAGGACGGTGTCCGCTGGCTGCCCCAACGCTTCGGTGGTGCGCCAACCGGTGAGCCGCTCCGCCGTGGGGTTCAAGAACGTGATCCTGCCCGCCGCGTCAGTCGTGATGACGGCGTCCGGGATCGATGCCAGGGTGACGACCGCCTGCTCCTTCTGCCGGAACAGGCTCTCCTGAACGTCCCGCCACGCGGTGAGGTCGCGCACCGTCACCAATGACAGCGCGTCCTTGCTGGGACCAAGGGCGCTGCGATGGATTGCTACTGGGAACTCGCTCCCGTCCCGTCGTCGGGCGAAGATCCTGACCGGGGCTAGCTTCGGCGCGGTCTCGCGTGACTCACCATCGCTCTGGTCCAGCGCGTCGTAGAGCCGCTGGAAGCGTTCTGCGATGAGCCGACTGGACGGCTCGCCCCGGAGCTCTGCGTCGGTCCACCCGAAGAGGCGCTCGGCCTCCCGATTCACCGCCACCACGTTGCCCCGCTGGTCGACGACGACCATGGCATCGGGGGCGGCGTCGAGCATCTGCCGAAATCGCTTGTCCTGCATGCGAGGCGTTGTCATGGTCCGCTAGACCTCCGCGCCACCGGGCGGCGTCGCCATCGCGATTTAGGGCTCCAGCTTGAGGTGAGAACCTCCCTGCCGGTTCAGCACGTGGCGATATGATAATCCTTCGAGGCAAGGAACTCCATGTGCTCCGCGGGCTGCTTTTCGGGCATCGTTCCGCGCGAGGAGATGACCTTGTGGCCGACGATCTGCTGGGGCAGCTCCTGCGGAGGGCTGGCGTCCGCCGGGACGATCCAGCCGCGCCGCCGTCCCCACCGCTGTTTCCTCCGGTCATCACAGTCTCCAATCCTCAGGTTCGTACGCGCGCGGTCCACTGCGGGCGACCGCGCCGGCCAGCCTTCCTTGCGGCCTAGGTCGTGCGAAAATGGAGCGGGTCTCTGAGGTTCTGCAACTCCCGGTAATAGTAGAGGGGCGTCGGCCGCTGGCCCTGGAATTTCAGCCGCTTGAGAAACTCAACTTCCTTCGCGGTGGCCGTGCCACTGAGGGAAGCATCCTGAAGGAATTCTTGGAGCCCCGGCTCTTCGGCGACGGGCTGTTCGCCTTCCCGCTCGACATAATCGAATCGCTTCGCCTGCCCTGGGACGACGCTGTGGTTTAAGACAATCTCCAGGCCGAACGTCGCGAGGTCGATGTCCCAGGATTCAATCAGCGGATCCAAGAACGAGACGCAGTTCTCAGCTGACACGTGGAAGATGTCCGTATCGAGGAACTCGAGCACGACGACCCGCATCTCCTCGTAGCTGCGGCGACTGAGCCGAGCCACCATCCGGAGCCAGTAGTCATTCTCGAGCTCGTCTTTCGCCACGCGCTTGACCACATCCAGCAGCGTCTGGGTGACGAGGCGTTCGAGCTCGCCGAACGGCTGCTGTTCGAAGATCGCGCCGACGTGTTTTTGCCTCTCGGGATTACACTTGCGGAGGATCAGCTCGCGGACTTCGTGAAACAAGGGGGCGGGCTCGTCCCCCAATTCCCGCTTCAATTCTTCCTTGCGCTGAAGATCCGCCAGTTTGGCCAATTCCCCGTTCGGAAGCTTCAAGAACTTGTCCATGCGGTCATAGATGTCCGTGCGGTTCGGCGCGGGGGGCGCTTTCCTCCGGGTCAGTAACTGCGAGATGTAGGACTCGGTGACGTGGGCGGCGCGCGCGAGCGCTTGCTGCTCCAATCCCAATTCCTCCAGCCGGCGCCGGATCACAAACGGTACATCCACAGGTCCCTCCTACGCCCGAGTGATTGGGATTAACCCATCAAGTACTCTAACTCCTGCCGGGAATCAATCTAAGGCCAGCAAGTGTACTTGACAAGTGTAGTACACTATCGCTACGTTGCTCACCATACGACAGCATCATGTGAACCAGATTAGTTAACCGTAATCACCCCACGACGAGCAAGGAGCAGTGACATGCGGAGCACGCACACGGGGACCGTCTTGGCTCCGGCGACGAAGACGCGGCTAAAGGTTTTCCCACTCGCCGATCGCGTGGCGATCAGGCCGATGGAAGACACCGAGGAGATGAAAGGAGGCCTCTATATCCCGGACACGGCCAAGGAGAAGCCGATCCAGGGTGAGGTCATCGCGGTCGGACCCGGCCGTCTGGAAAAGGGCCAGCGGGTCCCGATGGAGCTGAAGGTCGGCGACCGGGTCGTCTATGGGAAGTACACCGGCTCGCAGGTCGAGCTGGACGAGGAAGAGATCATCCTGATCAAAGAATCCGACGTCATCGCCAAGCTCAGCTGAGCGGGAGAGGGGAAGAGATGGCTGCCAAGTATCTCGAATTCAATACAGAGGCCCGCTCACGTCTCAAGCGGGGCGTGGACCAGCTGGCCGAGGCGGTGAAGGTCACCCTCGGTCCGAAGGGTCGCAACGTCGTCATCGACAAGAAGTTCGGGAACCCGACGATCACCAAGGACGGGGTCACCGTCGCGAAGGAGATCGAGCTCGAGGACCCCATCGAGAACATGGGCGCCCAGATGGTGAAGGAAGTGGCGACCAAGACCTCCGATATCGCCGGAGACGGCACGACCACCGCGACGGTGCTGGCGCAGGCGATCTTCCGCGAGGGGCTGAAGTCGGTCACCGCGGGCGCCAACCCGATGTCGCTGAAGCGCGGCATCGACAAGGCGGTCGAGCTGGTGGTGGAGGAGCTGAAGCAGATCTCCGCACCCAGCAAGGGGCCGAAGGAGATCGCGCAGGTCGGGACGATCTCGGCGAACAACGATCGGGAGATCGGCAAGATCATCGCGGACGCGATGGAGAAGGTGGGCAAGGACGGCGTGATCACGGTGGAAGAGGCCAAGGGCCTCGAGACCACGCTCGAGACCGTCGACGGGATGCAGTTCGACCGCGGCTACCTGTCGCCCTACTTCATCACGGATCCGGAAAAGATGGAGGCGGTGCTCGAGGACGCGTATGTCCTGGTGCACGAAAAGAAGATCGCCACCATGAAGGACCTGCTCCCGGTGCTCGAGAAGGTGGCGCAGTCAGGCAAGCCGCTGCTCATCATCGCCGAGGACGTGGAGGGCGAGGCGCTGGCGACGCTCGTGGTCAACAAGCTCCGTGGCACGCTGAAGGTCTGCGCGGTCAAGGCCCCGGGGTTCGGCGACCGGCGCAAGGAAATGCTCACGGACGTCGCGACCCTCGCCGGCGGCAAGGTGATCTCCGAGGAGCTGGGCTTCAAGCTCGAGAACACCGGGCTCGACGACCTCGGCCACATCAAGCGCATCCTGGTCGATAAGGACAACACGACCTTGATCGGCGGCAAGGGCAAACAGGCCGACATTCAGGGCCGTATCGCTCAGATCAAGGCCGCGATCGAGAAGTCCACGTCGGACTACGACAAAGAGAAGCTGCAGGAGCGGCTCGCGAAGCTCGCGGGCGGCGTCGCCGTCATCAACGTGGGTGCGGCCACCGAGACCGAAATGAAGGAGAAGAAGGCCCGCGTCGAAGACGCGCTGCACGCGACCCGCGCCGCGGTCGAGGAGGGCATCGTGCCCGGCGGCGGCGTCGCGCTCTTGTGGTGCCGGAAGGCCCTCGACAAGGTCAGGGGCGCCGACGACGACGAGAAAACCGGCATCGAGATCGTCCGCCGCGCGCTCGAGGAGCCGATCCGGATCATCGTGCAGAACGCGGGTGCCGAGAGCGCGATCGTCGTGGGGAAGGTGAAGGAGTCGGCCAAGCTCAACTTCGGCTACAACGCCCAGACCGACGAATACGAGGATCTGGTCGCGGCCGGCGTCATCGACCCGACCAAAGTCACGCGCACGGCGCTGCAGAACGCCGCGTCCATCGCGGGACTGCTCCTCACCACGGAGTGCGTGGTGGTGCAGAAGAAGGAGAACGGGAAGATGCCCCCCATGCCCGGCGGCGGTGGCATGGGCGGGATGTACTGATCGGCGAGACGGCGTAGCACGCACAGGCAAGCGGAGTAGTCACGTAGGTTCACGTCGGAATAGCCAAGGAGTCGATATGTACGCACGTAATGTGTCCCTGCATCTGAAGGCCAACACAGCCGGTGAGTTTACCCGGACGTTCGAGAAGGACGTCTTGCCCCTGCTTCGGAAGCAGAATGGCTTCAAGGACGAGATTTCGTTCGTTGCCCCGGACCGCTCCGAAGCGGTTGCGATCAGTCTGTGGGATCGGAAAGAGAGCGCGGACAACTACAGCCGCGACATCTATCCGCAGGTGCTGACGAGCCTGGCGAAGGTGGTCGAGGGAACACCGAAGGTTGAGGCCTACGAGGTGTCGAACTCGACCTTCCACAAGATCGCAAGCAACTAGCGCCCACCGGTCGGCGCGGCCGCTCGTAGCTCCGGTCCGTTTTCAACGCCGACCGATGTGTTCAGGAAGGGGGGGCGGCCGAAGAGTCCGCCCTCCTTTCTCGTCCGTAACCGGATGAGGAGAGAGTCCACC
>Ga0209378_1000940_pt1 | contig 20997 bp, 16 predicted proteins | sample GraSoiAngelo_156_FD_186170 | JGI IMG/M metagenome (GOLD analysis project Ga0209378, IMG submission 186170) | Grasslands soil microbial communities from the Angelo Coastal Reserve, California, USA - 14_1009_13_40cm (SPAdes) (version 2) | ecosystem: Environmental > Terrestrial > Soil > Grasslands ...
CATCCCACCGCCCACGCCGGTGCAAGCCGACACGGTCCGGCGGCTGAAACGAGAACTCCATCTTGTTGCGAAAGTGCCACGGATCGCCCGCCGCAATGATCGGACGCACCGGCACCTGGTCGTGGCCTGCCACCCCTCGCAGGTGTTCCCTGACCGCGGCCTCTTTGGCAGCGGCCTGGGCCCGGTAGTCGAGGTGCTGCCACCGGCAGCCGCCGCAGGTGCCAACATGCGGACAACGCGGCGTGACCCGGTCGGAGGAGGCCTCTTCAACGCGGATCAGCTCGGCTTCCGCGTGCGCGCCGGTCAGGCGGATCAGGCGGGCACGGATGACGTCTCCGGGGGCGGTGTCGTCGACGTGGACGGCGAGTCCGTTCAGCCGGCCGACGCCACGACCACCCGCGCTCAACCGATCGATCCGCAGTGTGACCTCCGTTCCCGGGGCCAGCCTCATAGGCCAATTGTAACAAGCGACGAGGGAACCTACACAATCTACACAAACTACACAACCTACACAATTACTTGCATTGAGGGCTTGTGGTTGTGTAGGTTGTGTAGGTTGTGTAGGTTGTGTAGGTCGTGTAGGTCGCCTGGAATGCGGGAGCCACCCGGTGTGCCGTCGAACTCGCCTGATGTGGACGCGTACCGCTGTGTCGTCGCCAAACGCGACCTGCGATCATTCACCGACCGGCCTATTGAAGAACCCGTCCTGCTGAAGATCCTTCACGCCGGCCGCATGGCCGGCAGCAGCCGAAATCGCCAACCCTGGCATTTCGTGGTCATCCGCGAGCGCTCCCGCCTGCGAGAGCTGGCCACCTTCGGCCGCTTCGCGCACCATGTGGCCACGGCAGCGGCAGCCATCGCGCTCGTCACCGAGGATGCCGGCGCGGCGTTCGATGCGGGACGGTGTGCCCAGAACATCATGCTGGCCGCCTGGTCGTGGGGCATCGCATCGTGCCCGGCCACGATGCACCAGGGGTCCGAGGCGAAGGCCTTTCTCAGCATTCCGCCCGATAGGACGCTGGTTATTGTCATCTCCCTGGGGTACCCACATCCGCGCGGCCGGGGCGCAATCGAACGCGCAGCGCTACGCATCCTCGCGAGCCGCGGGCGCCGCCCGCTGGCGTCTATGCTCTCCTGGGAACGCTTCGGAATGTCCTCTCTTCCCATGGCTCCCTGATGGCGCGCCTTCCACTGTCCTCAGCCCGCCGGTGTGCCGCTGTCCTGGCGGCACTCCTTGTGACGTTCTCCGCGACGACGATCGGGCGGGCACAGCCCCCCACCGTCGACACGTTGCTCCTCCGCCTGTTCGACGTCAATGTCACGGAGCCGTACGAGCTCAACGCAGACTTCAGCGGCGTCTTGGAGGTCACGGTCAAGCGCAGCCGGTTTGTCGTTTCCGCCGACGGATCGTTTCTGGAGTGGCGCGGCACCGATGGCATCAGGCACCGCCAGGTCATGGTCCACAACCTCAATCTCCCCCTGCTGCTGCGCCCGTTTGCGACGTCCATCCGAAACGTCATCGCGGACAAGATCGAGACGCAGGCCGAGAACCCCGAGACATTTCATGCACACGATATCTTTCTGCTCACCGAGCAGCCGGACGGGCGGTTTGTCCTGGCCGGCATTCACCGTGCCATCGTCGATGACGCCATCGACCGGTACGGCCACGCCGACGACAAACTCGACGTCATGACCCGCCGTAAGATCGCAGAGTGGTTGTACACCGCGCCCACCATGAAAGAGTTCATCGCCCGGCCGGGACCGCCGTATGCGCTGCGCGCCGTCATCGATGAGAACGGGGTACTCTACGAACTCGTACTGTCCTACGACTGGGGCGCGGTCAGCACCCGGATCGAATATATCTGGATCGGCGGGCAGCCGCTGTGGAGCGAGGTGCAGGCGGACACGGTCAGCAACCTGGCGGGGGTGGGTCGCATCACCGGGAAGCTCCTCCTGCGGTTCACCAATCACTGCGTCAATTGCAAACGCCCCTAACGGCCGTTGGAACGTTGAAACGTTGGAATGTTGAAACGCCACACCGGGAAGCGCGACATCGCTTCACGTTTCAACGGTTCAACGCTCCAACGTTTCAACTAGGGCACTACGAGCACCGCCGCTCCTGTGATTCCCCCATGCTTCAGTGACGCGAGGGCGGCGTTAGCCTCGGTGAGGGGGTAGGGCTGCACCTGCACGGTGAGAGGAATCGACGCCGCCAGCTGGAGGAACTCGAGGCCGTCCTGGCGCGTGCTGTTGCTCACGCTGCGCAGGACGCGCTCCCAATACAGCAAGCCGTAGTCAAACGCGGGGATCTGATCAAGGTGCACAGCATTAATCACCACCACGCCGCCGCGTCGCACCCGGCGCAGCGCCTCGATCGCCACAGCGCCCGCCGGGGCAAACACCACCGCGGCGTCCAGTTCACCAGGGGCCGGCGCGTCAGGTCCGCCGACCCACGCCGCCCCCAACTGTTCGGCCAGACGCCGGTGGGCCTGGCTGCGCGTGACCACATACACCTCGCAGCCCCAGTGCCGCGCCACCTGGAGGGCCAGATGCGCGGAGGCACCGAAGCCAAACAAGCCGAGCCGGTCCCCGCGGCGCGCACCCGATAGCCGCAGCGCCCGATACCCAATGATCCCTGCGCACAGCAATGGCGCCGCGTGTGCGTCGTCGAACGACCCCGGCAGCGGATAGACATAGCCGGCCCGAGCCAGCATGTACTCCGCGTATCCCCCGTTGACATGGTAACCGGTGAACGTGATCCGCTCGCAGAGGTTCTCGTCCCCACGCCGGCATGCCGCGCAGGCACCGCACGACGCGTACAGCCACGCCGCGCCCACGCGTGAACCGGGAGCCGGATGCGTCAGACCGGGTCCCAATCGTTCCACGACGGCCACAACCTGATGCCCCGGCACCAAGGGCAACCTGGCCGGAGGCATCTCTCCCTCGACGATGTGCAGGTCAGTGTGGCACACGCCGCAGCAGCGTACCCGCAGCAGGATTTCGCCGGCCTGCGGCTCTGGGATCGCCATCTCTTGCCGCTGCAGCGGAGTGGACTCCACCGGACGAGGAGCAGACAGCACCATGGCGTTCATGCGCGTGCTCCTACCCCCTCACCTGTCAAAGGACGGCGGCGCGGGCCCGCGAACTCCCTGCGCATGAGGTGGGGCCTCATCGTGTGCGCCGGTCTCGCGCTCGCCGCCTGTACGGCGTCGGCGCCCGCGCGTCTGACCGAGGCGCGCGATGAACGCGGATTTACCATCCGGCACCCACAGACGTGGACGCAGGTGCGACGTGACGACGCGGTGTGGTTCGTCCCGAATGCGGACCGGGTGCCCGATGTCGCCGAGTTCATCCTGGTCGTGACCCGATCGGCACCGGGGAAGCTGGACGATCCGACCATCCGGCACGTGGTTTTCGAGGTCCTGCCGGTTCAGGGGGTCTCGGGATTTCAGCAGGACGCACGCACAACCGCTCAGGCGCTGTGGTACAAATTCGAGGTCACCGGCACCTCAGCCGGCCGGGAGTGGGCATCAGTCGGCGTCCTGGTCAGCGGAGATGCCCGGTACCACATCGCCGTCTGCGCAAAACCACTCCAGCAGTGGCGGAGTGGGCAAAAGCAATGCGATGAAGTCATCCGGACCTTCCAACCCGGCAACTTGAACCACTAACCTACACAATCTACACAACCCACACAATCTACACAACCTACACAATCTACACAATCTACACAACTACCTGCGTGGTGGCTCGTGATTGTGTAGGTCGTGTAGGTTGTGTAGGTCGCGTAGGTTAGTGGACGCTCGCTCGATATCGCTTGAGCGCGTCCTGGACGCGGCGCAGGCCTTCGCGAATATTCTCGACGCTGTTGGCGTAGGAGAAACGCAGATACCCCCGGCCGTGTTCCCCAAACGCTGTCCCGGAAAGGCAGGCCACCCCGCCTTCCTGTAACAAGAAATCGGCCAGCCGTTTACTGTCCGGATCGATGCGGGTGACATTGGGGAACGCGTAGAAGGCGCCGGCCGGCATCGTGCACGTCACCCCGTCAATGGCCCGCAGACCGGACACGATCACATCTCGCCGCCGGCGAAACTCCGCCACCATGCGTTCAACCGGCTCCCGAGACCCGCGCAGTGCGGCAATGCCGGCCATCTGGGTGAAGGCCGCCGCGCAGGAGTTCGAGTTGACCATCAACTGCGTCATGCGCGCGGCCAGGTCCCGGCGCATCACGCCAAACCCCAAACGCCACCCGGTCATGGCATAGGCTTTGGAGAAACCGTCCAAAATGATCGTCCGCTCCTTCATCCCCGGGAGGCTGGCGATGCTGGTATGGCTGCCCTCGTACATGATCTGCCAGTAGATCTCGTCGGAGAGGACAAAGGCATTCGACCGTTGCACCGCCTCCGCTACCGCCGCCACGTCGTCCCGGGTGAGGACGGACCCGCACGGGTTGTGAGGGGTATTCAGCACCAGGAGTTTCGTCTTGGGGGTGATCAGCCGCCGCAGCTCGTCCGGATCAATGCGAAACCCCCGTTCTTCCCGCAGCACCAGCGACTTGGGAATCGCCCCCACGAATCTGGCCACCGATTCGTAGATCGGGTACCCAGGGTCCGGGCAGATCACCTCATCGCCGGGATCCACGAGCGCCAGGATGGTGAAAAACATCACGGGCTTGCTGCCCGGAGTCACCACGACCTCGTCAGGATGCACCGGCATCTTCCTTGTCGCTTCGGCATGCTGGGCAATGGCTTCGCGGGCCTCAAACAGACCTGCGGACGGCGTGTAGTGAGTGTATCCGTCACGCAGCGCCTGGACGGCGGCGTCTTTGATGTGCGCCGGAGTGTCGAAATCCGGCTCTCCGATCTCCAGATGTACAACCGATTTGCCCTGCCGCTCCAATTCACGGGCCTTGGCCAGGACCTCAAAAGCCGTCTCCGTGCCCAGCCCCGCCATGCGCTGCGCGAACTTGACCTCAGTCACCGGACGACCTCCTCGACCTCTACAACTTTTCTACTCTTCAACTCGGGGGCGTCAGCCCCCTCTGATGCGCGTGCCCGTCCGGCCGGCGAGCGCGTACTCCAGGTGGGACGGCGACGTGATGAGCGCCTCCGGCCCGCCCGCCTCAACATATTGAATGGCGGCGCGGATCTTTGGCCCCATGCTGCCTGCAGGGAAGTGCCCTTCACTCAGATACCGCTTCGCATCGTCGACGGTAAGCGTATCGAGATCCCGCTGGCCGGGCTGGCCGTAGTGTAAGGACACGCGCTCCACCTGCGTGGAGATCAGCAGCAGGTCGGCCCCGATGGCTTGCGCCAGGAGGGCGCTGGCCAGGTCCTTATCGATCACCGCCTCCACTCCGCTCAACCGCCCATCGGCTCCCCGCACCACGGGAATGCCACCGCCCCCGCAGGCGATCACCACGATCGCCTGATGTACCAGGCCCTTAATCACCAATCGCTCAACAATTTCCACGGGCCACGGCGAGGGCACCACGCGGCGCCAGCCCCGTCCAGCATCCTCGACCATCTGCCAGCCGCGCTCCGCCTGGAGGTGCTGGGCCTCTTCCTTTTGGTAGAAACTGCCGATAGGTTTTGTTGGTCGATGGAACGCCGCATCGTGGGGGTCAACGACCGTCTGGGTCACCACCGTCACCACGCGTTTGCGGATGTTCCTGGCGCGAAGTTCGTTGCCCAGCACCTGCTGAATCAGGTAGCCGATCGATCCCTGGGTTTGGGCGCCCAGCACGTCAAGCGGAAGCGGTGGGGCGATCCGCGCGGCGAGCTCGCTGCGGAGGAGGTTGAACCCCACCTGGGGACCGTTCCCGTGGGTGAGGACCACGTCCCACCCCGAGGCCAGCATGCCAGCAATGTGGCCACAGGTCTCGCGCAGGGCCTCGATCTCGCTGCCCACGCTGGGATGGTCTTCGTCTTTGATGAGGGAGTTGCCCCCGATGGCGACGACGGCAACGGGCACGACCGGCTCCTGGTGGGGCTCAAAGTACCGCTTAGTGTTCGATATTCGGCGACGGCTCCCCCCCTACTGGCACTGATCTTGCTCATTTGAGAGGCGTAAGCCGAGAGTTGGACGAGCGGAACTGCGATCAAACTTCCAACAAACCGGCGGTGGGCTCGCCGAGATAGCGCGTCGAGCACGTTGTACTCAGGAGGACACGCTGATGCGCGTGTCATGGCGTCTGACAACGATCATTCTGATCATCGCGATGGGGCTCCTCGGCCTCTCGCTGGGGACGAGCGGCCGCGTTGCGGCCCAGGCCGTTCCCGTGCAGTACGTCCTGGTGGGCAAGGGGGGAAGCTTCCCCCCCAACATGGACGCGCTGGTGGCCTCAGTCGGCGGGAGCATGGTTGCCCAGCTTGACGAGATCGGCGTGGCGATCGTGGAATCCGCCGAGCCAAGCTTCATGGACGCCGTCTCCACCCTCCCGGGTCTAGAGGGTGTGGCACAGGACCGACCGGTCGCGCTGGCGCTCCCCAACCAGGGCGATTCCACCGTCGTGGAGAGCCTGGACACCGAGAACGCAACGTGGGAAGGCGGGGCCCTTGAAGCCCTGAACAGCAAACCGTGCACCAATCCCCCAACCGGGGAATGCAACCCTGGACTGGCCAAGTTCTTCTGGGCGCAGTGGAACATGAAGAGCGTCGGGGTGCCGATGGCCTGGAATGCCGGAGTCCGCGGCGACCCACGCGTGAAGGTAGCGGTCATCGATACTGGGATCGACTACGCGCACCAGGAGTTCCAGAGACTCGTCAACGGCAAGGCAGTCAGCATCGTTGATCCGGTGCTGAGCAAGTCCTTCTTCAAGGAGCCATTGCCCCCGGGTGCGCTGCCCTATCTCGATGTCAGCGGACACGGCACCCATGTCGCGGCCATCATCGCCGCGGAGGGCGTCAGTGTGGCGGGCGTCGCGCCGGGCATCACCCTGCTGGCGATCAAAGTAGCCGGACGCTCGGGATTCGCCTCCTATGCTGCTATCATCGCGGCGATCAAGTACGCGGCTGACGTGGGCGCCGATGTGATCAACATGAGCTTCGGTGACACGCTGGAAAAAGACGGACGGGAGAACGCGCAGTTAATGGCCGCCCTGAACCGCGCCGTGAACTTCGCACACAAGAAGGGCGCCCTCCTCATCGCATCTGCGGGCAACGGGGGCATCAACTGGGACAAGATGGGCAATGTGATGAAGCTGCCGGCCCAACTGCCGCATGTGGTAGCGGTGTCGGCAACCGGCCCGCAGTTCGGGCTGAACGTTGACGGGATGGCCGTGATTCCGAACGCCGAAGGGTTAGAGCAAGCGTACACTGACTACGGCAAGTCGCTGGTGATCTTCGCGGGGCCCGGCGGGAGTGTCACACCATTCATCGACAGGGCCACCAAGATGCCGCTGGACCGGGTCCTGTCGGCGTGCGCGCGGTTCACACCAGGTGTGAACTGCACGTCGGGTAGGGCGAATATCTTCATGGTCGGGACAAGCATGGCCGCGGCCCACGTGAGTGGTGCGGCGGCGCTTGTGGACTCGATGGCCGGAGGCGCGCTGACCGGCGACCAGATCTTGCAGATCTTGAAACAGTCGGCGGATCACATGGGCAAGAACGGCAAGGATGCATGGTATGGCTACGGCCGAATCAACGTGTACCGCGCGGTGACCGGCAACTAACGGCAACACGCGTGCGCGCGGCGCACGAAGACGATTCGGCCATCGCACACCGGAGGGGAGGCGCTGCCTCCCCTCCTCTTGCTGTAGAATACGGGGCGTGCCCTCCGCGCGCTTCATTCAATATGGTCTTGGCCCCATCGGCATCGGTATTGCCGCCCTCGCGGTCCAGCAGGGTCACTGCCTGGTTGCCGCCGTGGACATCGCCCCTGCCAAGGCCGGGCAACCCGCCGCGGCATTCATCCCCCAGGCCCCGGCCGACGTGCTGGTCACCGCCGACGCATCACAGGTGCTCAATGCCGGCGCGGACATCGTGCTGCACTCCACGCAGTCGCGCCTGGCGCAGGTACTCCCCCAGCTCCTGCCGCTGATCGACGCCGGGCTCGTCGTGATTTCCACCTGCGAGGAACTGGCGTTCCCCTGGCACCATCACCCGGTGGAGGCCGCTTCGCTAGACGTTCTGGCCCAGTCCCGCGGCGTCGGGGTGGTGGGACTGGGGGTCAATCCGGGGTTCGTCATGGACCTGCTTCCGGTGGTCCTCAGCGCCCCCTGCAGGGACATCCGGCAGATCACGGTGGTGCGCGTGGTCGACGTTGGCCTCCGGCGCCTGCCCCTGCAGCAGAAGGTCGGAGTTGGGCTTACGGTAGAGGCGTTCCGCCGCGGCGTCAGCGAGGGTCGCATCGGCCACGTCGGTCTGCCGCAGTCGGCGGCGATGGTCGCCCATGCGCTGGGATGGGCGATGAACCAGATTGAGGAATCCATCGAGCCCGTCGTCGACTCGAACCGCACGGTGCAAGGAGTACATCAGGTCTGCCGTGGGACCCACAAGAATGCCCACCAGATCACCCTCGATCTCACCATGACGGCCGGCGCCGAGCGTCCAAGGGATGAGATCGTCATCGAGGCCACGCCCCCGATCCGCGCGACTCTTGAAGGAGGCATCCACGGCGATCAGGCCACCTACGCCATCGTCGTCAATGCCATCCCGAGAGTGCTGGCCGCGCCGCCCGGCCTGCTGCTGCCGACTCACCTGCCTGCCGTCCCGTCAGATCGCCGGCGCTAACGTGCCGGGCGGCGATTTCCAGAAAAGTTCCATCAAAATTCCTGGCTATGAATTCAGTTTCGTTCCTCTCTCGCCCACTCAGGATGCAGGAGGCGCCCCGAGGGCGAAGAACACAGCACCACTCCCACCACATCACTCTTTCATTGCGCCAATCTACGCCCCCCATTCCCGAGGAGGTGTGACAGACTACATGAAAGGGAACCTTGTTTTCGCTCGGCGAGGCCTCATGGCTATCGGCGCCGCGCTGATGGCCGTCGTTTTGTTCTCGTGGCCGTCGATAGGGGCGCCGGGCGGCCAGGCCTCCGATCTATTCCCTCTGAAGTGGCTGCCCGCGCCGGAGCAATTCGACCTGAGCAGTTCTGGCATGAGCGGAGCGGGTGGGCAATTCAGCACACAGCAGATCGAGCGGTTCACCTGCACGACCTCCGGACCCCCCACCGCGGGCGTGATCATGAACTGCAACGTGCCAGAATTCAACCAGAACTTTTCACCAGACAATGAGATTGCCGTCGTTGTCGACCCGGACAACCCCAATCACATTGTGGCTGGATCGAACGACTACTACTACCGGTTCAACAACTCCACGGGCGCCAGGCAGGCTATCGTCCCCACGGGATTCTTTACCTCCTTTGACGGAGGCGCGTCCTGGCTCGACGGGCAGGTCCCGATGCGATTTGGCAATGGCGCGGGCGACCCATCACCAGCATTTGACAAGAAGCACAATGTGGTGCTGATGGCTCAACTGGAGAACGTCGGCGGGCAGGGTGGTCCGTGGGTGGCCCACGGCGACGTCTCCGTCAGCCGGTCCACGGACGGAGGACAGACATGGGCGACACCCGTCTCCGTGTTCCACGGAACGGGCACAGGCATCGGACCGGCCAACAATGCCGTCTTTTGGGACAAGGAGTGGGTGACAGTCGACAACCATCCTGGTTCTCCCCACTACGGACGAGCGTATCTCGCCGCTGCTCGCTTCCTGAACACCCTGCACGGGAACTACGCCGAGTCGCCGATCTACTTCAGCTATTCTGACGATGGGGGCCTGACCTGGTCCACACCGAAGAAGATCTCCGGGTCGAATCCAACCTTCTGCACCTTCCAGACGACCGGCCCGGCGGGGCAATGCGATGAAGACGAGTTCGGCATCCCCGTCGTTGCGCCGAACGGCACCCTCTATGTGCACTTCACCAATGGGCAGAACTCCGGCGCGTGGGAGCAACCGTTTGACTTCGATTCCCAGATCATGGTGGTGAAGTCAACGGACGGCGGCGTGACCTTCAGCGCGCCGGTGCCGGCAGTGCAACTGGAGGACGGGCTCTCTGACATGCCCTTTTCGGTTATCCGGCGCCAGACGGTGTACGGACACCAGATTCGCTGGAATGCGGCGGGTACCTTGGTCGCCGACTCGACCGACCCGAGCGGGAATACCGTGTCCATCGTGTTCGCCGACCGCGGCGCTCCCAACGCGAGCGCGACGCCGGGCTGCTTCCTGACGGCGGCGGGAGGACTGAACATCGGGTCAGCGCCGAATTACGACCCCTGCAGCGCGGGACCCGGCGCGGTCCTCAGAGTGTACGTGGTGACGTCGACCGATGGTGGTGCGACCTGGTCTGGTCGAACGATGCTCTCCGACAGTGGCGGCTCGCAGTGGTTCCCCTGGGCGGGCTATCTTTCAGACGGGACGCTTGTGGCCGCGTGGGACGAGGATCCGGCGGCAGGGCCACAGGAAGTCTTCAACCACGTACTGGTGAAGGGTGGGGCGAAGACCACACTGAGCATTACGCCGGAAAAGGTGAGCAACTCCGTCACGCACTGGGCCGGCCAGTATACTACGGCCTGGCCTGCGATTTGCGGTGGGTCGCCAGCCGGGAAGAACTGCAACGTGTTCCACGGAGATTACACCGGGCTGGCGGTAGACTCCCTGAACAGGGTCCACGTGGTCTGGACGGGATTCCAGACGCCGGCGACCTCACTGCAGGTCGATTTTTACACCGGCCAGTTGCACACGGGATACCGTCAGGACGCGATGTACCGGCGAGTCGATCCATAGGGATAGCCGCAGCGATGATCGTCGCTGACTGTTGAGGGCCCTGGGAGAGATCCTGGGGCCTCAACATTCAGTGGTCCAACACGGCCATCGCCACGGTCGCGACCATCACTTGGCGCGCCCCGCTCTGCCGCAACGCCCGAGCGCACTCCATCCCCGTCGACCCGGTAGACATCACGTCGTCCACCAGCAGGATAGTTGACGCCTCAAGCGGCTCCCTCGACCCGAACGCGCCGCGTACGTTGGCACGGCGGTCCTCGCGCCCCAACCCTGTCTGCGCGGGGGTCACCCGCACCCGCCGCAATGCCGTGGGTCTCAGAGGAATGCTGAGATAGCCGGCCACCTCGGCGGCGAGCAGTTCGGCCTGGTTGAACCCCCGCTCACGCAGACGGGCCGGGTGAAGGGGAACAGGAACAACCAGGTCAACCCGCATCCGGGGATCGGTGGCCACTACCTCTGCGATCAACCGGCCGAGGGGCTCAGCCAGCGCCTGGCGGCCACCGAACTTTAAGGCGTGGATCGCCTCGCGCAGCGGGCCATCGTATACTCCAGCCGCGCGGGCATAGGCAAAATGCGTCCGCCGGTGCCGGCAGGGAATGCACGTAAAGGTGAGATCCGGCGGTCCACGCAGCGGCCTGCCGCACTTCTGGCAGACCGGCGGCCTGATAAGGGGGAAGCCGGCACGGCAGCCTGCACACAGGGGAAAGTCGCCCCGTGTCTGGCAGACCTGGCAGGCCGGAGGAAAGAGGACGTCGACGAACCCACGCAGCAGCGCCACGCGGGGAGTGTGACACACCCGGCGACGTGGCGCTATGACCCGGAACGGCTATTCTAGGTGCCTTCCTCCCACGACTGGAGATACTTCCGCTGCTCCGGGGTCAACTCGTCGATGCGGATCTCCATCGCGTCCAGTTTCAGGCGGGCCACCGACTGGTCGATGTCGGCCGGCACGGAATAAACGTTGGGCGACAGCGCCCGCCCCTGCCCGGCCAGGTATTCGACCACTAGCGCTTGATTGGCGAAACTCATGTCCATGACGGCGGCGGGGTGCCCTTCCGCAGCGGCGAGATTCAGCAGCCGCCCCTCCGCCAGCAGGTAGAGCCGCCGGCCGTCCCGCATCCGGTACTCCTGCACGAACGGGCGAATCTCTCGCGACGACACGGCCAGGTCCAGCAGCGCCGGGATCTCGATCTCCACGTTGAAGTGGCCGCTGTTGCCGAGCACCGCGCCGTCTTTCATCGCCTCGAAGTGCTCGCGGCGGATCACGGCGCGGTTCCCGGTCACGGTGATGAAGATGTCGCCCTCACGCGCGGCCTGGGCGATCGGCATCACCTGATAGCCTTCCATGGTCGCTTCCAGCGCGTGCAGCGCGGATACCTCGGTGACAACCACCCGCGCCCCCATGCCGCGCGCGCGCATCGCCAGCCCTCGCCCGCAGGACCCGTAGCCGCAGACCACCAGCGTTTTTCCCGCAAGCAGGAGATTCGTCGCGCGCAGCAGGCCGTCGATCGTCGACTGGCCGGTGCCGTAGCGATTGTCGAAGAGATGCTTCGTTTTCGCGTCGTTGACGGCCACCATCGGATACTTCAAGGCGCGGTCTTTCGCCATCGCCCGCAGACGGATCACGCCGGTCGTCGTCTCTTCTGTGCCGCCCACGACGTCTTTGAGCAATTCCTGCCGGCTGCTGTGAATGGTCGATACCAGATCGGCCCCGTCGTCCATCGTGACGTGGGGTTTGATATCCAGGGCCTGGTTGATGTGCCGGTAGTAGGTGTCGCGGTCCTCCCCTTTGATGGCGAAGACGGCGATCTGCTCCTCGACCAGCGCGGCGGCGACGTCATCCTGCGTCGAGAGCGGGTTGCTGGCGCACAGGCGCACCTGGGCGCCGCCGGCCACCAGCGTGCGCATCAGGTTGGCGGTCTCAGTGGTGACGTGCAGGCACGCCGCCACACGCAGATCCTTCAGGGGTCGCTCGCGCGTGAACCGCTCTCGGATACGCCGCAGGACCGGCATCTCCGTATCGGCCCACTCGATGCGCTGGCGGCCGGACTTGACCAGGCTCACATCCTTGACATGGGATTCCATCCAGGACACCTCAGGCTGTCATTGCGAGGCCCTGAAAGGGCCGAAGCAATCTCCGTGTGTTATTAGGAGATTGCTTCGCCGCGACGCTCCTCGCAATGACAAATCAGAGCCAGTTATTCGATGAAATCTTTCAGGCGCTTGCTTCGCGTCGGATGGCGCAGCTTGCGCAGCGCCTTGGCCTCGATCTGGCGGATCCGCTCGCGGGTCACCCCGAACTCCCGGCCGACCTCCTCCAGCGTCCGGGGACGGCCGTCATCGAGCCCGAATCGCAGCTTCAGCACCTTGCGCTCGCGAGGCGTGAGCGTCTCCAACACGTCCTCCAGCTGCTCCTTCAGCATGGTAAACGACGCCGCTTCGGCCGGCGCGAGGGCGTCCTGGTCCTCGATGAAGTCGCCCAGGTGGCTGTCTTCCTCTTCGCCGATGGGCGTCTCCAGAGAGATGGGTTCCTGAGCAATCTTGATGATTTCCCGCACGCGCTCGACCGGCAGGCTCATCGCCGACGCGATCTCTTCCGCGGTCGGCTCGCGACCCAGCTCCTGCAGCAGGGTGCGCGAGATGCGGATGAGCTTGTTGATCGTCTCCACCATGTGGACCGGGATACGGATCGTCCGGGCCTGATCGGCCAAGGCCCGGGTAATTGCCTGCCGGATCCACCACGTGGCATACGTGCTGAACTTGTATCCCTTGCGCCAGTCAAACTTTTCGACCGCGCGGATCAGACCCAAGTTGCCTTCCTGAATGAGGTCCAGGAACAGCATGCCGCGGCCCACGTACTTCTTGGCGATGCTGACCACCAGGCGCAGGTTCGCCTCGATGAGGCGGCGCTTGGCTTCCTCGTCGCCCTTCTCCATGCGCTGGGCCAGATCGACCTCCTGCTCGGGGGTGAGCAGTGCGACCTTCCCGATCTCCTTGAGGTACATCCGGACCGGGTCATCGATCGCCACGCCTTCCGGCTCGCGTACCTCTTCCTCTTCCTCGCCTTTGCCCTTCTGCTCGGCCTCCTTGGCGTCTTCGACGACGTCGATGCCCTGTTCCAGGAGCACGGAATAGACGCGGTCGATCAGCTCGATGTTCTGTTCCGCCTCTGGGAACTGCTCCAGGATGTCGTCGTGGGTCAGAAACCCCTTCTTTTTGCCAAGCTCGACCAAGGCCCGCAGTTCGGCCTGGATGCGCTCATCGGTTACCGGCGCCTCAGGCGCCGCCTTCTTCTTGGCCATCGTCCTCACCCCCCTTCCGGGAGGGTTGTCCCTGGCCTGACTCCCGGCTGGGGGGAACCTCGGCCGGAGTCAGCCCAATCAGTTTCAGGTACTCCATCTGCAGGCGCCGAACCTGCTCCAGATCGCCGGCCGTCTGCGCCTGCTGAATCTGCCTGGCCAGCGCCAGCCGGTGCTGGGCGGCTGGCTCCCGATACATGATGAAATCGATTGCCCCTTTGACCACCTTCTCTTTCTCTTTTTCCACGACCGGCGGATCCTCGAAAACCAGCTGCATCAGCAGGCGCTGTCCATCGTCATCGATGCGCTGCCGGATCCCTTCGACAGCATCGTCCGGCCCATCGTACAGCGCCCGAGCCAGATCCCGGTAGCGCGCATCCTGAAAGTCATCCGGCGACAGCGCCTCGCCCACCACCCGCCGCAGCGCCGGCTCGTGCACCATCAGGTGGACCAGCAGCCGCTCAGCCTGGTCCCTGGCCCGGTCGCGGGTCGGAACCGCCTGTGGCGGGCCGGGAAAATGACTTTTCCCCCGCGTGCGCCCCCTCAGACGCTGGCGGACCGCGTCCTCGGCCAGGTCGAAGCGCTGGGCGAGGCTGCGGATGTACTCGGCCTGGCGCACAGGATTGGCCACCGCCCCCATGGCGGGGATCAGGTCGTCGACGATGCGCACCCTGCCCTCGATCGTCTTCGGATCGTGCCTGGATGCCGCCATATCCACCTGGTACTCGAAGATCGGGACAGCCTGGGCCAGCAGGTGCTGGAACCGCTGCGGGCCCTCCGTACGGAGGAACGCGTCCGGGTCGCCTGACGGCAGCACCACCACCCGCACCGGGAGGTCTGCCTCCTCAAACAGCGTCATCGCCCGCTCCATCGCCGCCTGGCCTGCCGCGTCGGCATCGTAAACGAGCACCGCCCTGCTGGCAAAGCGTTTCAGCGCCAGCACCTGTTCCGGCGTCAGCGCCGTGCCCAGCGAGGCCACCGCGTTAGTGATGCCAAACTGATGGCATGTCACCGCGTCCATGTTGCCTTCCACGACGACGACCTCGTCGTGCTGCCGGATCGCCTCGCGCGCCCAGTTCAGCGCATAGAGCGTGCGTCCCTTGACAAAAACGGCCGTTTCTCGAGAGTTCAGGTACTTCGGCGATGTCTCATCCAGCGCCCGGCCGCCGAACGCCACCGGCCGATCCTGCAGGTCCAGGATCGGAAAGATCAGCCGGTGCCGGAACATGTCGTAGTACCCGTCGCCGGTGCTGCGGGGATGCACCAGGCCGCCTCCAGACAGCAACGCCGCCGGGAAGCCTTTCGTTCCCAGCGCCGTCAACAAATCGTCCCAGTTGGGCGTCGCATACCCCAGGCGGAAGCGCTCGGCGGCGTTCACGTCGACTCCGCGCCGCTGCAGGTACTCCCGCGCGACTCGTCCCCACTCAGGATGCAGCAGTTGCTCTCGGAAGAATCCCACTGCGGCTTCAAGCGCCCGGTACAGGCGGTCGCGCTCGGTGGCCTGCTGAACCTCCTCCGGGCTGCGCTCCAGGCGCACGCCGGCCCGGCGGGCCAGCGTCTCCGCGGCCTCCGTGAACGACAGGCTGCTGATGCGCATCACAAAATCGAAAATGTCGCCGCCCTCCCCGCACCCGAAGCAGTGCCACAAACCCCGCTCGCGATCAATGTGAAATGAGGGCGTCTTCTCCTGATGGAATGGACAGAGGCCCTTGTAGTGCCGGCCGGCCTTCTTCAAGGACACGTGGGCACTGGCCAGCTCGACCAGGTCAACCCGCTGGCGGATTTCTTCCTTTATATCGGCAGTGAGGCGGCCGCGCATGAATCGCCCCTATCCTTCCGACAACGGCAAAGGGCCCTATCTCTGCGGAGATAAGGCCCTCCATCTATAACACCGCAGCACAGGATTCGACGGTCCCCTCGTCACTCCTGCCGAACGCCGATTACGAGCAGGATATTCCCCGGGGCCCCGTGTGTCAGCGCGATGCCGCTCCTGCCTTCTGCTGCTTCGCCTCGGCGATGACGCGTTCCGCGACGTGAGGGACGACCTCTTCGTAGTGCGAGAAAACCATCGTAAACGTTCCCCGCCCGCCGGTCATCGAACGCAGCCCCGAGGCATACCGCAGCACCTCGGCCTGCGGGACCTGCGCCTGGACCACAGTCGTGCCATCGCCCTGCGGCTCCATCCCTAGAATCCGGCCGCGCTTGGCGTTGAGGTCCCCGATGATATCCCCCATCTGCTCCTCCGGTACCCGCGCCGAAAGGTCCATGATGGGCTCGAGCAGCACCAGGCCGGCGGCGGTCGCCGCCTCCTTGAACGCCATGGAGCCCGCGATCTGGAACGCGATGTCTGAGCTATCGACCTCGTGGTACTTGCCGTCCACCAGGAGCACGCGCACGTCGACGACCGGGTACCCGGCCAGGACGCCTTCCTCCAGCGCTTTGCGCACGCCTTTTTCCACAGAGACGACAAACTGGTTTGGGATCGCCCCGCCACGGATCTTGTCCACAAATTCAAACCCGGAACTCCGGGACAGCGGCTCGATGTCGATGAAACAGACGCCGTATTGCCCGTGACCGCCGGTCTGCTTCACGTACCGTCCCTGCGCCTTAGCTTTGGCCCTGATCGTCTCCCGGTACGGCACCCTCGGAGTCCCGAGCACCACGTCGACGCTGAACTTCCGGCGGAGCCGGTCGGCGGTGATCTCCAGGTGCGACTCGCCCATCCCGGAGATGATGGTCTGCTTCATCTCCGTCGCGCGGTGGACGCGCAACGTCGGATCCTCCTCCACCAGCCGCTGCAGCGAGACCCCCATTTTGTCCTCATCGCCTTTGCTTTTAGGCTCCACCGCCAGGGAGATGATCGGCTGCGGAAACTCGATCGGGGGCAGCAGCAGCGGGGTCTCTTTGGCTGACAGCGTATCGCCGGTGGCCGTCTCGGCCAGCTTGGCGACGGCCCCGATGTCTCCCGCCCCAATTTCGGGCGCGGGTTCCTGATGCTTGCCCCGCAGCACGTAGAGCTGGCCGATCCGCTCCGGCTTCCCCTTCGTCGCGTTGAGGACCTGAGAGTCTGAGCGCAGCGCGCCACCGTAAACTCGGAAGTACGACAGCTTGCCGACATACGGATCCGCGACCGTCTTGAAGATCAGCGCCGCCAGCGGCGCGCCGGGCGCCTGCGCCACGGTCATGGGCTTCTGGGTGCGCTGGTCCGTCGCCGCCACCTCATGGCGCTCGGCCGGACCCGGCAGCAGCGTGACGATCTCATTGAGCAGGAGCGGGATGCCGATGAGCTTCGTGGCGGATGCGCACAATACGGGGACCAGCGTCCCCGCCTTGACGCCGGCGTGGAGACCACGCGTCACCTCGTCCTGCGTCAGCGCTCCGGTCTCCAGGTATTTCTCGACCAGCGCGTCCTCCGACTCCGCGGCGGCTTCCGTCAGCTTCTCCCGGGCGGCCTGCGCGGCGGCCGCCAGCTCGGGCGGAATCTCGGAGGCGACAAGCTCGCCGTTTCGGATGGCGTAGGCCTTCATCTCCAGGAGATCCACGACGCCGCTGAAACCTGCCTCGGCGCCGATCGGGATCTGGATGGGCGCGACGGAGTTGCCAAACCGCGCCCGCAGCGACTGCAGCGTCCGATCGAAGCTGGCGTTCTCACGATCGAGGCGGTTCACAACAATCAGCCGGCTGACCCCGCGGCGCTCCGCCAGCGCCCAGGCCACTTCGGTCTGTACCTGGACGCCGGCCACTGGATCCACGACCACGATGGCGCTCTCTGTCGCGCGCAGGGCCGCGACCACCTCGCCGACAAAATCTGGATAGCCGGGCGCGTCGACCAGGTTGATCTTGTGATCCCGCCACTCTAGCGGGGCCAGCGCGGCGTTGATGGTGTGCTTCCGCCGCTGTTCCTCGGGGTCGAAGTCCGTGGTCGAGGTGCCATCGTCCACCCTGCCCAGGCGGTCGACGGTCTTGGCGGTGAAGAGCATCGCCTCCACCAGAGACGTCTTCCCCGTGCTGCCGTGTCCGGTGACGGCGACGTTGCGGATACGATCCGGAGGATATGGCTTCACACACGAACCTCCTCGTGATTTGTGAATCGTGATTCGTGATTCGCCAACGGACCCACGCCGCTTCGCGGGCTCGAATCACTAATCACGAATCACTAATCACGTATTCGCCTCTCAATAGCCTCGTTCCTTATCCACAACGTTCAAAAGCGCGTCCCCATGGAGGTAACGTTTGAGGTTTTCGCAAAACAGCGGCACAGCCCGGTCCATGTAGCGCGGCGATGCCCCAGAGACGTGCGGCGTGATGATGGCGTTCTCCAGATCGTACAGAGGACTGTCCGCGGGCAGCGGCTCTTGCTCAAAGACATCGAGCGCGGCGCCGGCAATCCATCCCTCGCGGAGCGCGCGCACCAGCGCCGCCTCCTGCACGATCGGCCCGCGGCCGATGTTGATGAACAGTGCCGTCGGCTTCATCATGCGGAACTCCCGTTCGCCCAGCAGCCCGCGGGTGCGCTCTGTCAGGGGCAGAGCCACCACCACGATGTCGGACTCGCGCAACACGTCGGGCAGTCCCTCCGGCCCCAGCACCGTTTCGACTCCCGGGATCGGCGCCGGTGTGCGCCTCGTGCCGATCACACGCAGGTCGAAGACCTGTGCCTTGCGGGCAATCTCCCGGCCGATGGTCCCCAGACCCAGGATGCCGAGCGTCTTGCCGGCGACCTCACCCCCGAGCGCGGTGCTGCGATCCCACCGCCGCTGCAACTGCTGGCGCAGAGCGATGTGTAACCGGCGCTCAAACGCCAGGATGAACGCGAACACGTGCTCAGGGAGGGGCGGGTGAATGCCGTTGCTCGCGGTGATCACGAGATCGCGCTCGTACACCTCCGGGTAAAGAATATCGTCCACCCCGGCGCCGGTGGAGTGAATCCACTTGAGGCCGTTCGCGTGCTGCACCGCCTCTCGGGGGACCTTCCAGCCCAACATGATCTCGGCCGTTGCGGGATCTGCGGCGCCGTGGGCCGGCCCGGCGGCGAGGGTGACGCGCACGCGGGGGTCGACGGCGCGGATCTGGGCGAGATGGCGTTCGCCCAAATTGGTGAAGATCAGGATGTTGACGGGACGATCCGCCGTCATCATCGAGGTCCGGCCCGCATCGCGCCCGCCGCCTCCTGCAGGCGGCTCACGACGAAGTCACGGTCCAGCGCAGCGAGAAACCACCCCGCCTGAGGTCCGGATGGCTTTCCCAGAAACGTGAGATAGATCGCGCTGAATGCCTGCTTGGGGGGAAGCCCGAGCTGGTTCTTCAATGCGTGGATCTGCTCGTGCAGCTCTTCACCTGTCCAGACCGGCCGGCCGCGGACGGCCTCGGCCAGCCGGCCGAGAAATGCCCGCTGCGCGTCGTCCAGCGAGATGTCGGGGAGGCGGGACTGGACCTGAAAGCGATACTGGTCGGGCGCGTAGGTCTGCAGCCACCGCCTGGCGTCGTTCATCCGCTGGCGGAGTTCGACCCGGTCGGCGTCGGTCAGCGGCGCCCCCTTATCCCGCTCGGCCTCCCGCTCGATATCGACCGTGGGCATCTGCATCAAGTACGCGACTTTCGCGAACCGCATCCGGAAGCAGCGCGGTGACTCCCCCTCGGCGTGCGAGTAGTAGAACGTCCGCGCATGGTCTCGGAGCAGGTCGGCCTCGGCCGGCGTCTTGGCCTCCAGGTCTCCCGCGTACGCGGCCGCCGCGCGGTCATATTCATCGTACAGGGTGGGAATCGTCTCTCCGCCGGGGTCGAAGTTGATCTGCTGACGATAGTGCGGGCGCACCATGAGGAACCGCGCCAGTTCGGGACGCAGGATGTCGACCAGTTCGGCGGCCGGAAGGCCCACGCCCTTGCTCGTGCTCATCTTGCGCCCGCCGACCAGGAACCACTCATAGGGAATGGGGTACGGCGTCTGGTAGCGGAAGACGCGCTCGACCATCGCGCTGGCCCGGTCGTGGCTGCCGCCCTTGGTCATGTGATCCTTTCCGGCGCCCTCGATGGTGACCCCCAGGATCTTCCACTTGGCCGCCCACTCCACGACGTACTGCAGCTTGCTCCCGCCGTTGAGCGGGGATCGCCGGCCGTGGTGGCCGCAGCCCTGCGCCCACGCCACTTTGTCTGGCCGGCACTCGTAGCTGACCTGCCGCCCGTCCCATCCGGTGACGACAGTGGTCCCGATGCGGCCACAGGACTCGCAGATCAGCTGCACCGGATGGCGCTCCGCCTTCTGGCTTCCGCTGATCTCGCGATCGATCTGGATGAGCTCATCGGCGCGATCCAGCGCCAGCGTGATGGCGTCGTTGAACTGCCCCGACTTGTACATCTCGCTCGTCCAGTACACGTCGGGATGAGCGCCCAGCGTCTTCCACACGCGCTCAAAACCGAGCCCGTAATGCCGTGCGTAACTCCCTCCGCCTCCATCCGGGGAGGGTACATCGGAGAGCGGCATGCCCAGATAGCGGTCGAACTCAACCGGCACCGCCGCGGGACGCGAGTCGAGCGGGTCGTAGTCATCGAAACCGAACAGAAAGGTCACGGAATGGTTTTTCGCCTGGAGGCCGCGGGCGACACAATCGTGCAGGATCACGCCGCGCAGCGAGCCAACGTGGATAGGCCCGGAAGGACTCTTTGCGTCGTTGATCACGTGCTGGGTAGTGGGACGCATCCGCAGCACGTCCTCGACGATCACATCAACCCACAACGCGCACTCACCTCACGACTCGATGGCGATCCGACGAATGCGGGAGCTCTCTTTGAAGGGTATCACGCACCTCGCCGACGAGGAAGAATGATCCCGTAATCACGACGACATCGTCGGAACCCGCCAGAGTGAGCGCGCGCCGCACCGCCGCGTGCCGGTCCTCGATGATCTCCACCTGCGCCGCATAGC
>Ga0209378_1000941_pt1 | contig 20986 bp, 23 predicted proteins | sample GraSoiAngelo_156_FD_186170 | JGI IMG/M metagenome (GOLD analysis project Ga0209378, IMG submission 186170) | Grasslands soil microbial communities from the Angelo Coastal Reserve, California, USA - 14_1009_13_40cm (SPAdes) (version 2) | ecosystem: Environmental > Terrestrial > Soil > Grasslands ...
GTAAGACAAGAGCGCCCAAGCAAGCGCGAACTTCGGGTCCAGCCGCACTGCTTCTTTGAGGTATTTCTGCGCGCCAAGGGAGTTGGCCGGTGTGAATCCAGTCTTTAGTGTGTAAGCAAGACCGCGCAGGTAGGCATCGTAGGCCTGAGGACTGTCCGTCGGTTTGGCGGCAATGACTTGCTCTTCTTGGCCGGTGAGTTTTGCTCGTAATTGGTCCGCGATGTTTTTGGCCACTTCGCTTTCGACTGATAAGATGTCGGTCAGCTTGCGATCGAACGTATCCGACCAAAGGTGGGAATCACTGGCCGCCTTGATCAGCTGCACGTTGACCCGAACGGTGTCGGCGCTCTTCTGGACACTTCCCTCCAGAATATGGGCAACGCCGAGTTGTTTTGCGATCTCACGCAGGTTTTCCGGGGCGCTCTTGTAATGCTGCGTCGAAGTGCGCGAGATCACCTTTAGATCGGCGATCTTGGACAAACGCGTCAGGATTTCGTCCTGTATTCCCTCAGCAAAATATGCGTTCTCCTTATCACTGCTTAGGTTTTCGAAAGGCAGTACCGCAATCGATCGTTCCATCGGGGTGAACGCACGCGTGCGTTGGTACATCCAAGTCCCAAGCGCAACCGCTGCAATTGCCAACGTCAATGCCGCGCCCGCCAACACACCTGTCCGCCGCCGCGAGCGCGCTTCGGGCTTAAATCGTTCGTAGCACCGGTGAACAGCAGAAAGTAACTCGCGTGCGGTCTGCGGTCTGTCCTTCGGGTCCGGCGCCAGCATCGATTTCAGCAGCGTAATTACCTGCCCCGGGAGGTGCAGGCTCCTGAGCTGTTCGAAGGGTAACTCACTGGTTTGTCTCGCGCGGATTTCTTCCATCGTACGTCCGACAAAAGGCGTCCGGCCGCTAAGCAGATACCAAAGGGTAACTCCTAGTGAGTAGATGTCGGAGCGCGTATCAATCCGCGATTGCCCAGCGCCAGCGAACTGTTCTGGACTAGCAAAAGCCGGCGTCCCAATGAAACCCGCCTGGGTTTGCTCGGCGCCAGGCTCCATCTGAGTCCCCATTACTTTCGCTACCCCGTAATCAATTAGCTTTACCGTGACCGTGCCGCTCGCATCTGACTCGAGCATGAGGTTGGATGGTTTGATGTCGCGATGCACCACACCGCACACTTCCGCGGCAGCCAATGCGAGCGTGGCTTGCTCAATTATTTTCAACGCAACAGCGAGCGGCATTGGCCCATCACGGCGCACACGGGCTTCGAGCGTTTCGCCCTTGACCAGTTCCATGGCATAGAAACATTCGCCGTCTTGCTCGCCGTAATAAGTCACCCGAGCAACATTTGGATGATGAATGTTCGCAGCCGCGCGCGCTTCGCGCAGAAAACGCGACCGCGCGCCTGGATTCTGCGCCACACTCCGATCGATCACCTTAAGGGCAACAGTCGAGTTCAACACCGTATCGCGAGCGCGGTAAGTTATAGCCATCGCTCCCGCACCGAGCTCGACCGGAAAACCATCCGCACCTACCTCAACTTCGAAGTGCGCGTATCTCAATGGTCCGGGTGTTAGTCGACCCCGTGCCGCTGGTTTTTCCGCGTGTTCGCCGTCTGCCAAAAAGCCAAGACTAACGAGACAACGCAGGCATTCCCCGTTCGGACCGCATTGAGTCAGCGGCCGTCCGCATGTCGCGCAGGTTCCCGCAGTTCTAGCGTCCGCATTCGCAGTTCCGGGACCAGTGCCGTTGTCGTCCATATCCAAAATCAATTTATGCCATCAGTATCTGATAAAGATGGTGTAGCTCGGCATCGACATCTGCCGGATCAGAGACGGTGCTAGCCACTTCAGTTCTCAATGATTCACGGTAACGCTGGCGGAGACGTGAAAGCCAGGTGCGCAGAGTCGCGATTGGCACTCCGAGTCGGCCCGCAGCCTCCTCCTGATTCAGCGGCGTGACGCTTCCGCCCGCGACGAACGGTCTTAATTCTTCGAGCCACTCAGCTTTGCCTTCTGCCACAAATGCGTTTTGCAAATTTTGCCAGGCTCGCGAAACAATATTTGACGCCAAGATAAGATCGTAGCAACGGGCGTCACTGAGATGAGAGGTCGCCAACATCGCTGCCTCGGCCTCTGGCAGATGTTCCTCGATCGAGACGATCTGACGGCGGCCACCTCTCTTGAGCGCTCGGGCGCGGTCATACTCATTGTACAGGAAATTCTGCAGAGATCCCAACAGGAACGTGCGAAGGCGGCCCTTTTGCCGATCCGCGCGGGTCAACGTGTTTTGCTCAAGGAGATGGGCAAAAAAACCTTGGACGAGATCCTGTGCATCAGCAGATGAATAACCGCGGTGGCGAAGAAAACTGTAAAGCGGTGGCCAATAGGCTTCGCAAAATCCGGAGAGTGCCTCCCGAGCGGACTCCGCTGACTCCGTCTCCCGCGCACGCAACACCACGGTCCAATGCGTCGTTTGAAACGAAGCACCGCCCTCCTGTAGCGTTCCCGGAATTGCCTTCGTGGCTGCAGAGAGTCGCCCAACGAAGTTGTTTTTGCGAGAACAAAATCGCGCGAGCCCGGCGCGCTTGTGTGAGACGTCAGCGGCCAGGCGGGCTGAGGACCGCGCACTCTACAGCACGCGGGACACCGGCCAGGTTCTTTTTTCCGTCGCCGTCGCTGTCTTTAATCAGTAGAGCCCGAGAATTTGGTCCTCGCCCTTCCCGTCGTGCAGCCCGGACAAAGAACTCTCAGATCCTCGCATGCTCACGCGGCTAAACGCGGGGCTGTCTGTCGGGCTATAGCCATTCGGTCCGCTGGTCCTACGTTGGCTCTGCTCTTGCGCGATGGCGCCTATGCTCAAGACTGCAAAGGCGACGGCTACGGCCGCTGCTACTTTCGCTTCGATTGATAACTTCATATCGCGAATCGCTCGTTAATGAGAACGATGGTGGCTCTTGCGATCATGCGTTTTTGAGGGAGGCCTTTAGAAGGAGTCCTCTCCATCCGCCGCCGAAATTGAATGAAGCCATGCTGTATACGAGAAACGGATCGTGCTTGCGGCCGGCCGTCCGAACGAGCGACCGCCAAGTGGAGCGCAGCCGTTCAACAGGTCTCATGCAGCGTTTTTTCATATTCTCTCAAATAGATGACCCAATTGGCTGGTGTCGGCACTCTTCGGATAATGGCAACCTGCGAAAACCCGAACAAAAGAGGCCCGCAGTCTCCGGGAAAGGCGGCCGGCACGGCGTACCCAATAATCGACGCAGCTTAATGACGCGTCCGACAAGAGTTCCGCGCGGATAACTTCCGGGCAGAGATCCAACAACTTACAAACGTTCAGGAATGAGTACGGCCAGGAAAAATCATTCGCGTTGATCCAACTGTAGGCATCGAGATAGATCTCCCGCTTGACGCCCGTGGTCGCGGCACGGAACCGGCGCAAATCGTAGGCTGCTTGTTTCAGCACACCGGCCGCCAGATCTTTCTCAGGCGTTGGCTTTGGCGGTTCGGGTGGAGGAGCAAAAAAATGTGTACTGCTCAGTTTGGCAGATTCCGCCTTTAAAAATGCCTCCAGCTGGTCGCGCGATAACCGCGACACCGGTTCTTCTCCCCGGTTTTCGCGCCCGCAACGGGTCGGAAACAACACAAATTGATTGGCGAAATCCCGTGTCCCACTAATGCGATCGTCTATTAGGAGGTTCATATCATTCTCGATTGTAATTGATTGCCGTCATCCTTTCTCAGGATTTTGAACCTCGACATTTCAAAAAAAATTGAATTTTTTTCCAATGCTGCGGCGCCAACGGTCTGATTCCGCCGCTGCAGCCGAACGCCTCGACCGAGGGAAGTGGACTTTACGCCATGAGATAATTGTCGGAGCCGATTCTCAATCGCTCATTTATTGAATCGCTAACTCGCCAAATAATTAAGGGATTCGCTCCGATACGTTATACCAGTTCCATTCCCAGGTTTTGCCGTTGTCGGGAGAAAACGCCTGGCTCCATATCGGACGATCTTTGTCCCGCGCATCCCACCGAAACATCATGATAATGCTTTTTCCGCTGAACGTATCTTTGCAGAAAAAATGCCCGACGTTGTTTTCAAACGAGCCTACCACGGGCGGATCCAAGACACCGACATTGCTGGCAACCCAGTACAAGCTCCACAGCTTAGTTTTCGGATTAAAGACCCGCAGGGTGAGGCCTTCGAATTTTTTGCCCTCCTGGCCTGGCATTTCAGTGGTCGAATAAATATCCATATCCGCGGTGCCGCTAAGGATTTTGGAATTCTCATCAAACGAATCGAATTCCCTCCAATCTTTGCAGTTTTCGAGCCTCTTGTTGAGCCGGCGATTATGCATTTTCCATTTGCCGACTAAAAATTCGAAGTCACTCGGAGACGATGTCGCCGACGCTGTAATTTTTAAGTCGCCCTTCGCGTCAAAACTTAGTTTTGGGATTGGTAAACTGGGATCGGTCGTCAGAACCGTTGTTTGAGCTCGCCCGAAGCTACAAACGGCAAGGAACAAAATCGTGATTAAGTATTTCATACGTTTCCTCTAGTTTAATCTAATCAATAATGTCGGAGCGATTTTCAATCGGCCTTCGCTGACTCGCTAAGTCGATAATTAAGCCTTCGCAAAGGCTTCCTTGTTCACCACGTACGGCATTTTGGTTGGGTCGCCGCCGTAGTTGCGTTCGAGGACGTCGATCAATCCTTGGACGCAGCGCCCGGCCATGCCTTTGTCGGGATCGACTGAGAGACGCGTGATTTGCGCGCCACTGGCGAAGTGATGGAAGACACGGCAGCGGTCGGCGATTTCGGGATCGAGCAGCGGTGAATCGGGTGAGAGCGGTTCTTTCTCGAACACGTCGAGCGCCGCGCCGGCGATAGTTTTTTCTTTCAGTGCCTTAGCGAGCGCTTTTTCGTCCACGACCGGGCCGCGTGAACTATTTATTAAGTATGCGGTTGGTTTCATCAGCTTGAGGGTGCGCTCGTTGATGAGGTGGTAAGTCGGTTTGTCGGTCTCGCCTTCGCGCAACAGCGGCACGTGGATGGTCACGTAATCCGCGCCGCGCAATGCTTCTTCGAACTCCACGTACTTGATCCAAGTCTTTTCCTTCTGAATGCCGCGCGCGTGGCGCAGATCCATCAGTTCCTGAATCGACCCGATGAACTGGTGATTCTGATACGCCGGGTCGTAGCAAAGGATGTTCATGTCGAACCCCGAGCATTTCTTGATCATCGCCAGGCCGATGCGGCCGGTGCCGATGACGGCGATGGTTTTACCTGTGACCTCGTCGCCAAGAAACGGCAGGAACGGGTGCCACGACGGCCATTTCTGCTCCCGCACCAGGCGCTCGCTCTGCCACATTTTGCGCGCGAGCATGCCCATCATTAAAAACGCGAACTCGGCGGTCGCTTCGGTGAGCACGTCGGCGGTGTTCGTGAATGGGATTTTGTATTTGTTGGCGTCGTCGCGGTTGATGTTGTCGAACCCGACGGCGATCTGCGCCACGACCTTAAGCGTCCCCTTCCCCGCTTCGAAAACTTCAGCGTCGATGGGATCGCGCAGCGTGGTGATCAATCCGTCGATGCCGCTACTCACCTTTTCGATGATCAATTTCTTCGGCGGCGCCTCGGGGCCTTGGTAAACCTCGAGCTCGTAACCGCGCTCACGCAGTCGGTTCTCAGCCGGGTCGCCGATGCGCGAGGTGGCAAACACACGGAATTTTTTCTTCTCGGTCATATCTGAAAGAATGGAAGCATGTGTTTAGCGCGGCGACAATGCGCCAAGGGCGCTATGTCAATGCAAGCCTGGAGCATCGCCCCAGGAATTCAATCGCATCACAAACAAGCGCTGAAAGCGCGATTCAGTTCAACACTTCTCAATCCCAGACGTAGCGTTCATCGAACTCAACGCCGTGCCTCCGTAGCAACTCGCGGTATTCTTCCTGAAATGTGCGAGTGCGATGATGTTCTTGTTGCGCGTCGACGTACTGCAGCACTGCATCGAGCTGGCTCGGGCTCACCGAGAAGGCGCCATAACCGCGCTGCCAAAAAAATCCGCGATAGCGAGCGTCAAGCGCTTTGATCCATTTCGAGGATACCTTCTTAATCTTTTCGATGAGCTGAGTCTGGGAAACAGTTCGCGGCAGCGTCGTGATAATATGAACGTGATCAGCAATGCCGCCTACGTGCACCAAATCGGCACCGAGATCGCGGCAGAGCGTCGCCAGATAAGCGTGTATGCGCGGCCGCATCTCGACATCGAGCCAAGGCTCGCGATTCTTCGTGCTAAAAATGATATGAAGGATGACTTTGCTAAGCGATTGAGGCATGGCGCGAATGATGATCGACCTGGTGTCGCAAGTGAATCGCGCTTTTAGCGCTGCCGTTTTGACTTCCTCGAATCCTGGGGCGTTGCCCCAGGCTGCAGGCGAATCGCGCCGATGGCGCTGAGCCCTACAGGTTCTTTTTCACCAAGGCGCGGATGCGAAAACCCTCGTCCCTCAAAATTTCCGAATCTCTTCGACTTGGATCTGCGCGAACCCGGCGCGCGCAGTTTCCTTTCCTCTGATTGTAACAATCTTCGCGGCGTAATCAGCAAGCTCGGCGTTCACGTGGGCGTCCTTACCCGTCAACAAATAAACTTTTCCGTTCTCACCTTTTATCCCAACCGGCAACCCGCTTCTGATGCAGTCCCTCGCGCACGAAGCGTGTTCCGGACCACTCGCGTTGTAGGCGACGTAACAGGTGAGATCGAGCACTTCGCCCTTCACTACGATTTCTCGGCCCTGGATAAGCCGATGCGTGTCGCGCTGCCACAATTTCATCGAACCGGCGGTTATGCTCGCTGAAATAATTATCGCTGCTGCAAGCTTCAGTATTTGCTTCGAGTCCCGGCGGAATAGAATCGGCCGATTCTGCATAATTTTCTCGGCGAGATCGCCGGGAGGCTCAACTTCACGAAGTTTCGATCGGATCACGTGGTAACAACTGGCCTGTTCACGCAACCATTCTGCAAGTTCTGGATCGCGTCGGGCCTGCGCGAGGGCTTCTTGAAATCGCGGATCGGCGTCATCAATTCGCCCGCGATAAAACAACAACTTTTCTTTGGCTTCGCTCGTGTTCATTTACTAGACGGCAGTGCGGGACTTGGTTTCACTTAAGAGCTGAAAAAGCTTAATCTTCGCGCGCGCAATTCGGGACTGCACCGTCCCGAGTGGGATTGCCAACACGTTACCGATCTGCTTGTAAGACAAATCTTCGAGGTAGTACAGCACGAGCGGGGCACGATAACATTCGTCAATCTGGCCAAGAAAATTTAACAATGTTCGTGCGTCTATTCGGTTGACGACGTCGGCATACACATGCGGAAGATTTTGTGCGCCTTCATTGATTGGTTCATACACAACGCGTTTCCGATGACGGCAGATTTTTAGAAACTCCCGATGCAATGTTGTGAAAAGCCAGCCTTTGACGTTCGCGGGATTCCTAAGCTGGTGTCTTTTGTTCGCCCAGATGTAAAAGGTCTCCTGAGTAAGGTCAGTGGCATCGACCTCGCTTCCGGTAAGACTGAAGCCGAATCGGTAAAGATCGCGGTAATAAAGTTTTACTAAATTTTCAAATTCCGGGTCCGCGGACATGTCGCCGTTATCCCAAAATAGGAGTCCTCAGACCGGCGTTTGTTCCCGCAGCTAAAGAAAAATTCTTAACGCTGACGTCGACCGGTCCGTGACCATGTCCCGAATTCTTTTCGTCGGCGGGAACAATGATGATTCTCGTGCATCTCATCAGTGACGAGCCTGAACCTAAAGTGAATCTATGCAATCCATAGACTTAAAGTCCCGTGACGGGGAAAAACGTACCGCCCTAATTCAATCGCCCCCGCCCCTGAAAGTGAGCACGATTTTGAAAGCGGTAGTTCGGCATCCGTTTAAGATATTCAACGCCCGTCACAAAAAGGGAGGTTCCATGCACAAGAAAAATGATCAATGCACTCAACGAAACCTACAAATCTCATCCGCAATCACAAACGCTTACCCGGCCCTACTGGGTGCTAGGATAATACTAGCGTGCGCGGCGTTGTTGGCTGCACAAGTGAAAGCGCAAGAATCGACGCAGAGCGCACCCGCAAGTGATCCACGACGCGATATGATCAAAGCGCTCGGGGCGTTGAGCCCTCACCCTTCTTTGGGTGAGGAGGCGCGCGTCTTCGATCGCCTCGTTGGCACCTGGGATTGCGACTATAGCTTCCACCTCGATGATGGCAGCGTTCGACATTCAAAGGGCGAGTTGTTGCTCGGCTGGATCCTGGAAGGTCGCGCGGTGCAGGACATCTTTGTTACCTACCCGAAAGATGGCGAGAAGGAGCGCCGGATGGGCACGACGCTTCGGTTCTTCGATACTGCTCTCAAACAGTGGCGCATCGTCTTCGTAGGTCCGCAGTTCAACTACCTCGTCACTGTTCAGGGAGGATCGGAAGGCCGCGATCGTATTGTTCTTCGTGGTGTCGATATCGACGGCGCGCCGATACGTTGGTCTTTCAATGACATCAAGCCCGATTCGTTCGTCTGGCGGGGAGAGAAAAGTCATGACCATGGAAAAACCTGGAAGCTCGAAGAGGAACACAATATGAAACGACGCTCCGGAACTGGAGGCCAGCAATGAGAACCAGCATGAAAAGTTCAGGATCACTTCGGTGGATTGTGATGAGAAGGATTGCGACGATTCTATTGTTCGTCCCAGCGGTGCTAGTAATGGCGGCGGCGCAACAGCAAAGCCGTCGACAGGCTAAGGAGTAAACGACGCTTCTTCGGGCGTCGCAAACAACGAATCAATCAGGAGGCAATATGAATAGAACTCATCGATACCTAATACTCGCTGCCGTATTAGGATTGGCGTTGATCGGAGCGGCCATCACATCGGCTGCGGAAAAATCCAATAGTGTTCTGGCATTTGAGCAATTGGCATCGCTCGTCGGGGAATGGAAGGGAGTGCAGGGAAACACCGAAATCAAATTAACCTACACGCTGACTGCAAACGGTAGCGCGCTGATGGAAGAATCTCAGCCCGCGGGAGAAGGAACGATGATTACCATGTTCACCGTGGATGGAGATCATCTTATTGCAACGCACTACTGTATCGCAGGAAACCAGCCACAGATGGTCACAACACCGATCACAGAACCGTTGCCAAAGAGTTTGGCGTTTTCGCTTTCGCACGTAACCGGAATGAAGACGCCGGGCGATTGGCATAACACGGGGTTGACGGTCACGCTCGAGGACACACAGCATCTTACCCAAGTGTGGACTTATGAGTACAACGGCAAGAAGGGCACTAACACGTTTCGCTTCACGCGAGCGCGGTAGAGCGAAAGACGCTATCCAAAATCTACCTACTAAGTTGAAGAATAACCTCTTCAACGGTCGGCGAGAGCTCATGTTTAATTAAAACACTTTGCTCTGTGCTCCTGATTCCTCTTCGATAAAATCACTCGTCGTCTGAAGTAAGTCACGTCAATGAAACAAGCGTTCTTACTGTTCGCAGCGTTCATCTTTACTGCGACGGCTCTTCGTCTCGCTAACGTGAAAGCAAACGACCTCGCTAAGGCGAAGCCGGGAACGGTCTTCCGCGATTGCGCCGATTGTCCCGAGATGGTCGTAATTCCGGCGGGTTCATTCACTATGGGTTCGCCAGATTCGGAGAAAGTTTGGGCGGCTAGTCATGGCGCATCGCCTCAATCAGTTTCCGATGAAGCGCCGCAGCATCGTGTCGCGCTGCAATCTTTTGCTTTGGGCAAATATGATGTCACGCGCGCCGAATACGCCGCTTTTGTTCGCGAAACTTCGTACCCTCTCGGCGATGGATGCGGCAAAGACAGTTTCAAATGGAACAAGCAACCGGATCTGAATTGGAAGAACCCAGGATTCAATCAATCGGATCGCGACCCGGTCGTGTGCGTCAGTTGGGATGATGCGCAAGCCTACGTGTCATGGTTGAACCGCAAATTACACGGTGATGCTTCAAGCTCTGGCACCGGACTGTATCGATTGCCAAGCGAAGCTGAATGGGAGTACGCCGCGCGCGCTGGAACAACAACTCGGTTTTGGTGGGGCGACAACGATGCTGCTGCGGTTGATCACGCCTGGTTCAAAAACAATTCCGATGGTCATGCGCATCCTGTCGGAAGCGAGGACGCGAACGCATTTGGTCTTTACGATATGGTCGGCAACGTCTGGCAATGGACCGAGGATTGTTACGCTGACAGCTACGGCAAAGCGCCGACAGACGGGAGCGCAGCCGAAATCGCGCGCGACTGCATGCGAGTCGATCGCGGCGGCTCGTGGTTGTATCCGAGCTGGCTCCTCCGCTCAGCTACTCGTGAAAGGAACCCCGCCGAGTTCCGAGACATTATCATGGGTTTGCGCGTTGCCCGGACGCTGCCGCAAAGCGGGAGTTTATGACCAAAATCTTCGCTGAAACGAAAAGAATACGAATCTTTTTGTTATTGGCATTCATCACTGCCGCTGTGCTCACCTTCATTGCTGCGCGACTAACCGCTGCCGTCGATAGCCGCCGTACTGAAACCTCCTCAGGGCAAGCAGATCGGCTCGCAATCGAGCGGCTGCATCAACAGGATGTCGAAGCGACCTTGTCTGACAAGGCGGATGAGTTAGCCAAGTTGTGGAGCAACGAAGCCGTTCGAATTCAGCCCGGCCGCCCGGCGGAGATCGGCAAAGCAGAAATTTACGCTAATGACAAGCGCTGGGAAGAAAAGCCCGATAGGGCAAGGACGCTTTGCTACAAGTCGGAAATTAAGGACGCGCAAATCGTCGGCGACTGGGCGTTTGAATGGGGCTATTTCTCATATCGTGACTCCAGCAATCCGAAGCCGATGCGAGGCAAAGTGCTGAGAGTGATGAAACGACAGCCCGATGGCTCATGGAAATTCGCGCGCGTGATCGGCTTTAACGAGGAGAAGGAATCTGCTGCCCCAATGGCTGCCCCATGCAAATGAAAATCCCAATCTTTATTTTATCGGTGGTTGCTGTTGTTGTCGTGACTGCTTCGAACGTGCGCACAGATAACGCCGCACGCGTTGTCGATCTTAAGTCAACCGACGGCACGGTCCTGAAAGCAACTTACTTTGCTGCGGCGAACCCTGGTCCCGGTGTGTTGTTATTTCATCAAAGCAATCGCACGCGTAAGGAGTGGGATATGGTCGCCCGCCAGCTCGCGGCGGCGGGAATCAACACGTTGACCGTCGATGTTCGCGGGCACGGCGAAAGCGGTGGGCAAGAAAGCCGCGGTGAGGCAAGAAAGAAGCAATGGCCTCTCGACCTTGACGCGGCGTTTCAATACTTGATCTCTCAGCCGGGAGTAAAGCGCGATGTCATAGGCATCGGAGGCGCAGGCGTAATCGGCGTTGAAAATTCCGTCGAAACTGCGCGCCGACATTCCGATCAGGTAAAATCGCTGGTGCTACTTTCTGGAGAAACATCTCGCGACGGGTTGCAATTCTTGCGACAAGCGTCGCAGCTGCCCGAGTTGTTCGTTTTCTCTGACGACGACGAATACCCTCCAATCCAACAAGCGATGGGGTTGCTCTACGTCACAGCCTCCAGCCCGAGCAGGAAGCTCGTTCATTACTCAGCGTCAAAAGATGCGCCTTGGAAATGGTACGAACCTTTCGACATCGGAAAGGTTCCCGCGACGGGCGGTCATGGGACCGATTTGTTCAAAGGTCATCCCGAACTTCCCGGCATTATCGTGGATTGGTTCGTGACCACGCTGATCAAGACACCGGGTCACGCGCCGGCGGACACTCTCGCCTCTGCATCGACAATTAACGAAATCCAAACGCCCGGTGGCGTTGCCAAAGTCACGCAGCAGCTGATTGAAGCTCAAAAAACAGATCCGCAGGCGCAGTTGTTCCCGGAAATCACCGCCAGCACCATCGGCCAAGGTTTTCTGCGCGCAGGCGACACAAAATCGGCGATCGACGTTTTGAAGCTGGTCCTTCTCGCTTATCCCGATTCGGCTGATGCAAACGAGAACTTAGCTGAGGCGTACTTGAAGGACGGCCAAAAAGATCTGGCACGGCAACACGCCGAAAAAGCATTGGCCATTCTTGATGCTCATACCGTACCGGCGTCATCATGGACCGATACCGAAGAGTACCGAGGCGAGATTCGCCGCAGTGCGCAGAAAACACTCAAGAAGTTAAGTGAGAAGCAAGGCTAGCCTTCGTCGCTCTTCACTTTTCGCGCTCTGCTACAAATTCTTCTTCGCCCAGGGGCCGACGCGATCGAGCGCTTTCTCGATGTTCTCGATCGAGTTGGCGACACTGAAACGCAAATAGCCTTCCCCGAAGTCGCCGAATGCGGTGCCGGAGAGCGCAGCGACGCCGACGTCATCGAGCAGCCCGTCGGCTAGTTTCTTCGATAACCAGCCAGTCTGCGTGATGTTCGGGAAAACGTAGAACGCGCCATGAGGCAAGCGGCAGGAGAAACCTTTGATTTTGTTGAGACCAGCGACCATCACGTCGCGACGTTTCTGAAACTCGGCACGCATCGCGTCCACCGCCGCTTGCGACCCGCGGAGCGCTTCGATGCCGGCGACCTGCGTGAAGCTGGCGGTGCACGACGCCGAGTTGGTCATGAGGCGGGCGATGTGCGTCGCCAGCTCGGCGCGCATCACGCCGTAGCCCATACGCCAGCCGGTCATGGCGTAAGTCTTGGAAAAGCCGTCGAGCAGAATCGTGCGCTCCTTCATGCCGTCCACCGACATGATGGAATGATGTTCGCCGTCGAAAATGAGGCGGCTGTAGATCTCGTCGCTCAACACCATGATGTTGCGATCGTCGATCGCGCGCGCGATGCCGTCGATGTCCTTCTTCTCCAGCACGCCGCCGGTCGGGTTTTGTGGCGAATTCAGGATGATCAGTTTCGTGCGATCGTTGATCAATCCGGCGAGCTCATCGACGTCGAGCCGGAAATCCAGCTCCTCGCGCAACCGGATCGGCACCGCCTTCGCGCCGACGTAGTTGATCATCGATTCGTAAATCGGGAATCCCGGATTCGGGTAGATGACCTCATCGCCTTCTTCCACGAGTGCAAGGATGCTGAAAAAGATGATGGGCTTGCCGCCGGGGACGACGACCGCTTCGTCGGGCGTAACGCTTACTTGGCGCGTTTCGCTCACGTGTTGCGCGATGACTTCGCGCAGCTCCATCAAACCAGCCGACGGCCCATAATGGGTGAAGCCTTTGTGCAGGGCGTCACATCCCGCGTCGATGATGTTGCGCGGCGTATCAAAATCCGGTTCGCCGATTTCGAGATGGATAATGTCGCGGCCCTTTGCCTCCAGCGCTTTCGCTTTGACCAACACTTCGAAGGCGGTCTCGGTGCCGAGACGCGCCATGCGCTTTGCGAGGCGAAGTTCATGGCCCTTAGTCATAAGAGTGAAATCAGCATTATCAAAGCAGTGGCGCAACTTGTCTTTTATCAAGTTCGCGATCGCGGGGCGCATCGCTCTCGAGTCGAGAATTTGCAGCTGACACAGGCGTCTCTACAGTTCAGTACTTTGAAGCGCGGTTTGCCTTTCATCATTCTCGTTGGTGTTGTTGTGCTTATTGCTGCGCTCGGGGTGCACATCGACTGGACCTGGAAACGAAAACTCTCGCCGCGCGGTGGGCGTTATTTTTTCCATCGCGTCGAACTCGCAGTGCCGTCATTCCATCAGTCGGAAGAAAAATGGCGCGATGATCCGCTTGGCGGAGTCGCAGACAACGGCACTCTTGGCGGCGAAGGCTGCGCAGTGGCCGCCGCGGCGATGGTGTTCAAATTTTATGGTATCGATGTCGATCCGCAGCAGTTAAACTGGTTTCTGACATCCGTTGGCGGATACACGGATCGCGGCTGGCTTTACTGGGATCGCGCGGCTTGGTTCGCGCCCAATCATGTCCGGCATGTCTACGAAGACCTGGCTTCGTATGATCTCATCGATTCGAATCTCGCCCGTGGAAACCCCGTTATCGTGCGAGTGCGACTGCGAGGCGGCGTCACGCATTTTGTCGTCATCGCTGGCAAAGACGGGTTCGATTACCTTATTGCTGATCCCGGCGCTGGCTCTGCGAGAGGTCTCTACCCGCTGCGCGAGCTCGGCAGCGATATCGAGGCACTGCGATTCTACGAGCCGATCGCCGCCGCGAATTCGCAACTCTCCGCGAAGCGGGAAACATCAAACTAAGACTTCCCTGATCCTTTCGAATGTAGCTCGCCAACGCTGACACACACGAAAACGACCGCGAATTATGGGTGTCATGTTACAAGCATTTTATTGGGATTGTCCCAAAGCGGAAAATTGCGAGCACCAATGGTGGGTGTTTATCAAATCTAAATTGCCGGCAATCGCGCAGGCCGGTTTCACGGCCTTGTGGCTTCCGCCGGCAAACAAGGCCGCCAGCTGGAAATCGATGGGGTACGACCCTTACGATTATTATGACCTCGGCGAGTTCGATCAGAAAGGCGGCGTCCCCACGTGGTTCGGTTCCAAAGCTGAATTATTCGATCTTATCCAGTCTGCTCACACGGCGGGATTACAAGTGTATGCGGACCTCGTGTTCAATCATAACAGCGGTGCGGATGGTCAGGAACTAAATCCAACCGACGGCCAGTTGCGCTGGACGAAATTCGCGCCGACAAGCGGCAAGTTTCCTCGCGACTGGAAATGTTTTCATCCGAGCCAATACGAGACGTGGGACGGAGCGACTTTCGGTGACATGCCGGATCTCTGTCATCGCGCTCCGCTCGTTTACACTGAGCTCATCAACTACGCTCGCTGGCTTCTGGAAGAAATCGGTTTCGACGGATTCCGCTACGACATGGTGAAAGGTTATGGCGGTTGGATGGTCCGGTCGATTCAAGAACTGCGCGCACTGCGCGCCGGCACCAGCTTCAAGCCGTATGCAGTGGGCGAATGTTGGGACAGCGAACGCACAATCGATGATTGGCTCGATGAAACCAATGCATGGTCAGACAATCCGGTGGGCGCATTTGATTTTCCGCTGCGCTGGCGCTTGCGCGATTTGTGCGACAGTTACGGTTTCATTCTTCGCAATCTCGCCGAGCACGGAGTCTTAATGTGGGACCGACCGGCGCAAGCTGTCACCTTCGTCGAGAACCACGATGTTGTGCGCGACAGTCCTATCATTAACGACAAGCTGCTCGCGTACGCATTCATCCTTACGCATGACGGTTATCCATGTGTTTTCTGGCAGGATTACTTTAACTGGGACCTCGCGCAGCCAGATAATCAAACCGGCATTGACGCGCTCATCAAAGTTCACGAACAAAATGCCGGCGGTTCAGCGCAAGTGCTCTTCGTCGATGACGACCTTTATATCATGCAACGTTCAGGCCTCGCTCATCAAAGCGGACTGATTTTTGTTTTGAACAACCGCGGCGCCTGGAATGGCGCGTGGGTCCAAACGCCGTGGAACAGCAGGCGGCTTGTCCCGGCCGCCTGGCGTGGACGCGGCGACTCCGGCGTGCCGCAGGAAAAATGGACTAACGACTCCGGCTGGGCCGATCTTTGGGCACCACCGCGAGGCTATGCGGTGTACGTGCCTGCATAACGCTCCGCGAATGACTAACGCCGCCATGCATACATGGAAGTATGCGGCGTATGCGCTAAATTACACCGGTGTTCGGGAATGCATTTCGCGACCGAATTTTGGTTAACCCGGCTTTGCTTTCAGCGCGCGCTCGGGCTCATTTACCTAATCGCGTTTCTCACTGCGGCTAATCAATTCATCCCGCTGCTGGGTGAGCGCGGGTTACAACCGGTGCGGCGCTTGTTGCGTCACGTACGTTTTCGCCACGCGCCGAGTTTGTTCTGGATCAATTGTTCAGATCGCTTCATCACGGCGACGATCTGGTGCGGCATCGCGTTCTCAGTCTTCGCCACCAGCGGCTTGTCGGAGTCGTTTGGACTCGCCGTATCGATGAGCACGTGGGCGTTGCTCTGGATCATTTATCTCTCGCTCGTCAACGTCGGCCAGACGTTCTACGGCTTCGGGTGGGAAACGATGCTCGCCGAGACCGGTTTTCTCGCGATTTTTCTCGGTTCATCTGACACGCGCCCGCCGACGGCGGTAATGTGGTTAACCGTGTGGGTGCTTTTCCGCACCATGTTCGGCGCGGGCATGATCAAGATGCGCGCCGACCCGTGCTGGCGCGATCTGACCTGTCTTTTTTACCACTACGAGACTCAGCCACTGCCCAATCCGCTGAGCTGGTATCTCCATCATTCACCGCGTTGGATGCACAAAACTGGTGTGCTCTTCACTCATTTTGCCCAACTTGTTGTGCCGTGGTTCTACTTCGCGCCCGCGCCGATCTGTTACTGGGCAGGCGCACTAACGATCCTCTTTCAAATTACCCTCATCCTGAGCGGGAATCTTTCGTGGCTGAATTATATCACCATCATGCTTTGTATCCCCTGCTTCGATGATCGCTTGCTCGCGCGGTTGATCTCGATCCCGCATTCGGTGCCGGAAAAAATGACCTTGCCACACGAGATCGCAGTGATCGGCTTGGTCGCCCTTGTGCTCTATCTGAGTATCCGCCCGGCACGCAATTTGTTTTCGCGCCGGCAACTCATGAATGCGAGCTTCGAGCCGTTGCATCTGGTCAACACCTACGGCGCGTTCGGCGCCGTCACGCGCCAGCGACTTGAAGTCGTGATCAAGGGAACGGACGCCGAATTTCCCGATGCTTCTCCTGAATGGCGCGAGTACGAGTTCAAAGGAAAACCAGGCGACGTGCAGCGTCGTCCCTGCATCGTCTCGCCGTATCATTGGAGGCTCGACTGGCAAATGTGGTTTGCCGCGATGTCGCCGCCGGAGTTTCACCCTTGGATTTTTATACTGGTACAAAAACTCCTTGAAGGTGAAAAAAGAATTCTTTCGCTGCTTGCGCACAACCCATTCCCAAACGCGCCGCCAAAATACATCCGCGCCGATTGGTATCAGTATCGCTTTACCAAGCCAGGTGAGCACGCCTGGTGGACGCGAACGTTCGTCGCCGAATACTTTCCACCGATGACCCTGCACCGCGCGCCAGACGAGGGGCATCGACCTTCACTTTAAGCGCGCCTAAAACTTTCGGCCGCTGTTTGCCGTTGCTTGGAGCGCGCCGCGCTGGTTTAGCTGGCCAGATTGTGATCGTCCGCCATCATCTAGACGCTTCACGCGGCCATTCGCGGGTTTCTTCCAGCGATTCGCCGGTTTCCAAGAGACTTTTGAGACTGGCTAAAATGTGCGGCCATCCGCTCGACACCGCTTCGATGAACTTCGAGCCTTCTTTCTCGATTTCGTGAATGACGGTGAGCTTGACCGAGTTGCCTTCCTTTTCCAGTTCGTAAGTCATGCGCGAATAACCTTCGGCTTTCAATTCAGGTCTGAATTCATTGCGCCACTTGAGAACGAGCCGGCGATTCGGTTCGATTTCAACGACTTCGCCGCTGTCAGCAACGCGTTCGTCAGGCATCAAAATCTTCCACGACGCGCCCGGTTTCCACTCGGATTCCTGCGTTGTGTTGCACCAAAACCGGCGCGTGAATTCCGGTTCGATGAGCGCCTTCCACAATTTCTCAGGCGTCGTGCGAATGTAGGTTACGTAAATGAATTGATCTTTCTTCATAGAATTACTTTCTCTTGGTTTTCTGTTTGGTTTTGGTTTGTTCGAGACCTTTTTTCAAATCGCTCAACGCCTGAAGGCGATGGCGTTCGTATTTGCCAATCCAACGTTCGTAGATCTCGTGCAACGGCATCGGATTGAGATAATGCAGCTTCTCGCGCCCGCGCCACACGACAGCGATGAGGTTTGCTTTTTCCAGCAACACCAAATGCTTGGTCACCGCCTGCCGCGTCATGTCCAAGTGCGCGCACAATTCGCTCAACGTCTGCCCATTCTCTTCGCGCAACTCATCAAGCAATTTTCTGCGACTGGGATCGGCTAGCACTTTAAAGACTGCATCCATCGAGCTGCCATTATGCAACTAAATGGTTGCATGTCAACCGACGGATTCAGAAAAATGAATTTCCTTTGATCGAGCCGGTTATTGCCGACAAACGTTTGCTTTGGCCCGACACATTGAGCTGGGGACCAAACGGCCAGTTGTATGTCACCGCATCACAGATCGAAAACATGCCGCGATTCAACAACGGCAAATCGACTCGCACCGAACCTTACAAGCTCTGGAAAGTGATTGGGCTCGGAAAATCCGATTAACCGCAGCGAATAAATGAATTTACGGCACGCGAAAAATCTTTCCTGTGTACGGATCTTTCACAGCGGATCCGGGAGCAAAAGCGCTGACATCGATGTAATTTCCCTCCGGTAAATAAGGACTTGTGACCATGCCTTTCTGGCCTGGAACCGGAATTCCATAGGGCATATCGCCTGTTGCTTTTTCCACAGGCGCAGCTGAAGCCGGCAGCACAGTGCGAGTAACCTTCTCTTCTTTAGCAGATTTTGATGGCTGTTCGAGTGGAGTCGGGCCCGCGCCGGCTGCATGTGAATCTCGCGTCTTCTTCGTTTGAGGCTGCGCCGGCGGAGGTTGGAAAGCCTTCGAAATTGATTGGCCAACTTTCTTGAAAAAGTCTCCTACGGGATCGGCGTTTACCCAGTCTCCGCTCAAAAAGAAGAGCGCGACGAACAGCAAGAAAATCCAACGAATGAGATAATTAATTAAGTTGTCGGCGTTCAATGTGAAGCCGTGATTATCCGCCAGGATTGCGCTTTCAGAGAAGAAAATTTTTCAGCAGCAGCGGGTTAAGTGACGATTATCATTTCGCGTTCGCGAACAATAAATCGCGTATCTAACACTCGATTCGTGAGCGGCACAGCCGCGTTGTAGAGGCGTTCGCCGCGGCGAACGCCTGTTTAAAAGGTCAGTGCTGGTCGCATCGGTGCTCGCGGCGGCCAGCACAACTATCGTCACTTGCCTGCCAAGCGGTAGGCTTGCGCGGAGGCTGGCCACATGTCACTTGTCGCTTCAAAGGCGCCGTCGCTATTGCGGTCGTCGCTGGCGATCAATATGATCGCGGGATGTTAAAGGGCGTTCCATTTCTCCTCGCGCTGGCGACGGCTGCCTTTGCACGAGATTCCACCAACGACGCAGCGCAAGTCTGGAATCTCGAGAAAGCGTACTGGGAATACGTCAAAGCCAACGATCTGGAAAAGTATCGCGCGCTCTGGCACGAAGATTTCGTCGGCTGACCGTTTGTCAGCTCAGCACCCGTCCGGAAAGATCATATCACTGATTGGATCACCGCGAACACCTCCAAGGGCGTGAAGTTGCAGTCCTACTCGATTGAGGAACTTGCCATCCATGTGACCGGCGACGTCGCGATCAACCATTATCGCATCAAGGCTAACTGGGCCAATAATGAAGGAGCGGAAGTAAGGATAGACGCATTGCGGATCACGCACACGTGGATTCGCACTCACGGCACGTGGCAAATTCTCGGCGGGCATGTCCGCGCCCGTGAACGCAAAGGGTCAGTAGCATGAAGCCAGGAAGGTCGTCGAGGTTCTCCGCTTCTGGCACTCGGCGCGAAGCGAATCTGATATCTGACATCTGATATCTGATCTCTCATCTCTGATCTCCATCCCCTCGCCCTTCCTCCGATCTCGTCCGATATCTTGCTTCGCAATCGTTTGTTTTGTAATCTTCGATCATGAGCACCGTGCAGGAAATCCTCACTGCGATGGATAAGCTGACCCCGGAGGAATTGCGGATCGTGAAGCTCGGCGTCGATTCCCGGCTCTCTGATGATGATGACGACGACCCGGCATTGCTGGCCGCGTTGAAGAACGCGATTGCCTACGCCGATGCTCATCCGGACGAAGCTAGATCGATCGATGAGGTCCGGGCGCTGATCCCCCAATGGATTTCCGAGTCGAAATCAAAGACCCGGCAATAGCGGATCTCGCGGAGATCGTTTCTTACATTGCCCGGGACAATCCGGACGCAGCGACGACTCTTGGCAATAATTTACTCGACGCGGCGCTGAGTCTCGCAGAGACGCCGTACAAAGGCAGCCCGTACCAAAAGCTTCCCGGCATTCGCAAGCTGACGTTCCGCCCGTTCAAAATTTTCTATCGAGTGCATGAAGCTAGGAAATTCGTCGAGGTCCTCCGCTTCTGGCATTCGGCACGAAGCGAACCCAAGCTCTGACTTGTTTCTGCTCACTCGTCACACGTCACTTGCCACTGGTCACGAGCGAAAAAGTCGCGACCATCCTTTAACAGGATTCACTGAATTGATCGAGCTAGTGAACGGCGATATCTTTGAAGAGTGACAGCCTAGCAGATTATCGAGGAGATCAAGCGCCTTGATCCGAAAGAACAAATCGGCGTGATCCGTTTTGCCTATCAACTGGACGCTGAGCGCCAACTCAGCGGAGAGGAGCTGTCGAAGCTGGCCGCGCGCATGACCGAAACCGATGACGCTGTGGAAACGGCAACGATTCGCGAAGCTATTGTCCGCGGTTTCTACGGCGCGAAAAAGAATAATGCCTAAAATTCGGCGGCATAATCTTCCGCCGGGCTTTGCTCGATCATCTGCTCGACCGAATCCGATCGCGCTCAATCTCCGCAGAACAACTCGGATTGCTAGCCGACTGGCTCGATGCTGAGCCAGAAGTGCCTGCAGCAGCCCTTCGGCGAGCACGCGCGCACGGCAAACTTGCTCGCGGCATAGACTGCGAACTCGGGACCGACGTTATGTACTGCCACAGATGTTATTGCTCATCGTGAAGCTCAATCGTGACTTTCACAGAGCCGGCGACATTGAGCGCCTCCACGCCGGAATCTATCTTTCCGATGACGATGATGCCGGGCTCGGGAATTTTCTCGCCGTCCTGGCGATAGTAGATGGCGACGTCAGGGCCGGGAGACCAGTAGGCGATGTC
>Ga0209378_1000942_pt1 | contig 20969 bp, 16 predicted proteins | sample GraSoiAngelo_156_FD_186170 | JGI IMG/M metagenome (GOLD analysis project Ga0209378, IMG submission 186170) | Grasslands soil microbial communities from the Angelo Coastal Reserve, California, USA - 14_1009_13_40cm (SPAdes) (version 2) | ecosystem: Environmental > Terrestrial > Soil > Grasslands ...
GGTAGCACGGCAGCGAGAGGCACTTCGTCCACAGCCGGTCGGCCTCCGGGTAGCCGTCGAGGCCGAGGGCCCGGTGGATCGGGCGGAAGACGGGACGCCGCGCTGTGACGCCCTTCCCCGCCAGGCCCTCGAGGAGTTGGCCGAGCGGCCGCTCGACCGTGACGACGAATCGGTGGAACACGTGCCGCTCACCCTGGTCGCCCGGCGGGCGACAGCCCGCAACGGGCGCCAGAAGCGTGCGGTAGCGGGCGGCGATCGCCCGCCGCCGTGCGATGAAAGCATCGAGCCGGCCGAGCTGGCTCCGGCCGAGCGCGGCCTGGATGTCGGTCAGCTTGAAGTTGAACCGCGGGACCAGGTCCTCCCGCTCGTCGTAGTCGCGCGCGTCCCGGACGCGCGCGACGCGCTCCGGTGCGCCGGCCACCGCGCCGCCCTCTCCAGTCGTCAGGAGCTTGGTCGCATAGAAGGAGCAGACGGCCATGGCGCCGCGCGATCCGACCGAGCGCCCCGCGACCCGCGCGCCGATCGCCTGGGCGCAGTCCTCCACGACGGGAACGCCGAGCGCCAGGAACTCGTCGAGGTCCAGGCCGAGGCCGAAGGGATGGACGACGACCACGGCGCGCGTGCGGCGCGTGAGGCGACGCGCCACGTCCTTGGCGGCCGGTCCGAGCGTCTCGGGGTCGGCATCGGCGAGAACGGGCGTCGCGCCGCAGCGGGTGACCGCGTGATGGAGCGCGTCGCAAGCGTAGGTGGGGACGACGACCTCGTCGCCGTGCCCGACGTCGAGCGCGCGGAGCGACAGCTCCAGCGCCGCGCTGCCCGAGTTGACGGCGGCGACGGCCGCGACGCCGAGCCGCGCCGCGAGCTCCCGCTCGAACGCCTCGACCTCGGCGCCCTGCGCCAGGTGGCCTGAGCGGACGACGCGCGCCACGCGCTCGGCATCCTCCACGCTCACCGTGGGTCGTGAATGCGGAATCACTGTAGCGGGGCCCGCGAGGCCGCCACACTCCGTGGGTGGCCTGAGACAAGGTGCGATCCGGCTCCGGTCAGCATGGCGCGATGCATTCCCAGACGGCCCCGCGAGGCCGCCACACTCCGTGGGTGGCCTGAGACAAGGTGCGATCCGGCTCCGGTCAGCATGGCGCGATGCATTCCACACGGGTCCGAGAGGCCGGCGTCAACCGCAGGTGGCCTGAGAAGGGCACGACCCGGCTGCGTCCGGCAAGCCGCCTCTCATTCCAGGCCGCGACGCGCCCTCAAAGATTCAGGAGCAGCCGGACCGACTGGAATGCCTCGGCGTACTTGACCCGCGCCTGGATGCCGCGGAAGTTGGCGCACGACCGTGACAGCTCGAGGATCGTCAGGTCCTCGATGTTGGTCTTCGTCACCTGGGACCGATGGGCGTCGAGGCTCGCGAGCTTGAGGTCGAGCACATCCGCGATGTCCGTGTAGCAGTTCGGCGAGAAGTTGAGCGTCGTCGGAACCTCGTAGAGGAGGAAGTTCGGCACGTACCGCGTCGCCGACATCGCGCCCTGGGCCAGGTTGCGGTGATCCTGGTGGGTGTCGTCGGGTGAGTTGATGAAGATCATCCGCGGATCCACCTGCCGGATCACCGCCTCCAGGCGGACGATCAGGTCGCGCGAGAGCGGCACCTCGGTGTCCGGGTAGCCACCCCAGAACACCTCGCGCACGCCCAGAATGCGTGCGGAGTCCTTCTGCTCCTGCCGCCGCACATCCCCGTCGCCGCCGAGCGCGCCGTCGGAGGCGACGAACATGAAGATCGCGTGCCCGCGCTGCGCGTACTTGGCGAGCATGCCCCCGCAGCCGTACTCGATGTCGTCGGGATGGGCGCCGATCGCGAGGACGTTCACTCAGCTACGTCTCAGGGCGAGAGACGGGACCACGTGTTCCCTCCACAGAGGATGGCGAGGGCTTCATGTCCCTGCGTCAATAATAAGTCAAGCGTCGAGAGAAACGGAGTGAATTCCCCGTGGAGCTGCGTGTAGACCGGGTGCTCGTAACGCTGCGCCTCCACAGCGATCCCGGCGACGGCGAACTGACGCGTGTCCATGTACCGCGCGCCATCCTGCCCCGCCAGATACGTGTCCGCGCCGACCGCCTGACAGAGGGCGACCAGCCGCGCCGTCGCGTCGTCCCGCTGGCTGGTCGAGCCGATTCCGACTTCCGAGGCGAGCGCGCTGGGCGTCGCCACGCCGAGTGCCTGCGCCAGCCACCGGGCGCTCGCCACCGCCAGGGGGGCGAGCCGGACCCAGTCCTGGCGGTAGAAGGACCCGAGCGTGTCGCGGTACCGCGCGAGGTGCGGCGCCTTCGCGTACGCCTGCTCGATCGCGCGCAGGTGGCGCTCCTGCCACGGCTGCGCCGTATCGATCGTGACCTCGCGGATCGGCGTGCCGAGCCGCGCGTGCACCGGGACGGTCAGCCACCGCGGGCCGTCGGGGGTCTTGACGCGGTTCCGGTTCTGCCAGCCGTTCTTCTCGTACTGCACGGTGTCGAGGAAGATGAAGCGGTCAGCGGCGGCCCATTTGGCGAAGTACCCGAGCCACGGCAGGTAGTGCGGCTGGTGGATCGCCACCCTCATGATCGCTTCATGAAGATCGGGTTGGACAGGAGGTGCCCCTGGCCGCGGACATCGAGCCGGTAGAACGCCGGCGCACCGTCGTAGACCTCGCGATGGACGACGCGGAATGGTGTTGTGGCGGTCCAGGCGCCAGCGAGCGTCCCGTTCCTGACGAGCACCACGTGCACCGCGCGCGCCGAGCCGTCCACCGCGTCGACCCCCACGCGGACCTCGAGCGGCGCGCCCTCGCGCGTCGTGAGCGTCTCGCCCGACACCGCGTTGCCGTCGCCGTCGGACACCGCAAACTCCGCCAAGGCGAGCCCCGGCTCCGCCCCTCGGAGGAGCGCGTACATGCGCCCGCGATTCATGGCGTCGAGCACGGCGCGCTCGGACCGCTCGGACACGAGGAAGACGGTCTGCACGCCCCCGATGCTCTTGCCCGCCGTGACGTTGTGGAACGCCGACTCGCCGACGGCCCACGCGGGGCGGCTCCGCTCGCCGGCCGCGTACTGGCGGAGGAGCTGGTCCCAGCCGCCGCCGGGCAGCTCGAAGCGCGTCGAGTCCTCGTAGACGGCCCCGAACGCCGTGTAGCGAAAGGTGCGCATGAGGTCCTCGGGATACGGGTCCGTCCGCCGCGAGACGCGCAAGGGACCAAACCACTCCTCGCTACTGTCCTGGACCTCCGGCAGCGACCAGACCGTCACGCCGGCGAATTTGTCGACGTAGTCGATGAGCGCCTGATGTGGGACGACGCCGAGGTCGCTATACGGGGGATCGGGATCTTCGCTGAAGGGCCACGCGCGCGCGAGCGCGAGCGCACCCACTGCGCAGAGGACTCCGCCCGCAAGCCAGCGCCGGCGGCGAACGACGACAACGGCGCGGCCAACCCGCTGGAGCGACCGCCACTTGGTCGCCAGAAGGAGCGCGCCCGGGATCAGGAGGAGGCCGGGGACGAGGTCGAGCGCGGCCCGCCACGCGAACCGGCCGGCGGCCGCGTTCCCCGTCACCGGGAGCGACTCGAGCGCCGGAGCCGCGAGGCCGAAGACGAGCAGGTTCTTCTGCTCGTTGTGCACCGTCATGTCGAGCGCCAGCGGCGAGCCCGTCCAGTAGTAGTGGGGCATCACCTCCACGCCGGGAATGATGAGCACGCGCGGGTTGCGCGCTCGCGCCTCGGCGACACGGTCGAGGAAGCGCGCGGCGCCACCGTCGAGGATGGAGCGCGCCTCGCGCGCGACCCGCGTGAGCGCGCGGAACGGCGGCAACCCGTACTCGATGCGGAGGAGATAGTTCTCGCTCAGCAGGAGCGCGCCGACGCCGGCCTTCTCGGCTTGGGCGGCCAGCTCGTCGAGCGAGAAATCACCTGTCGAGAGCGTGGAGTGCACGTGGAGCACCGCGGGCAGCCGCTCGAGCTCCGCGGCGCTCGCGGGGGAAAGACCGGAGAGGAGCGACACCACGATCGCGGCCACACGCACCTTTCGCAGGCCCACCCTCGGCGGCGCCGGGCTCGTGGTCTCCGCTGCGACAGTCCCCGCTACGATAGCCCCTTCTCCCGTGCGAGGGTCTCGTACACGGCGCGCATCTTCGCGTCGGCCACGGCCGTCGAGAACGCCTCGGCCCGACCGATCGCCACCTCGCCGAGCTTGCGCCGGAGTAGCTCGTCGCGCCCGAGCTCCACGAGCGCCTGGGCGAGGGCCATGGGGTCCTCCGGCGGCACGAGCCGCCCGCACTCTCCGTCCACAATCACGGCGGGAATCCCGCCCACCGCCGCGCCGACGGCGGGAATCCCGAGCGCCATCGCTTCGACGAGCGCCCGCCCCATCCCTTCGTTCCGCGACGGGGCGGCGAGGACGTCCGCCGCCGCCAGGTACTCCAGCACGTCCCGGATGACGCTGGTCACGTGCAGGCAGTCGGCGACGCCGAGCTCGACGGCGCGCCTTTCGAGCGCGGCGCGCTCGGGCCCCTCGCCGACGAGCAGGAGACGCGCCGACGGCACACCGTCGCGGAGGCGCGGCAGCGCCTCGACGAGCAGATCGAACCCCTTGACCGGCACGAAACGTCCGAGCCCGACGACGACGTACGCCCGTGGCGGGATCCCGAGGCGCGCGCGGGCCACCTGCCGGGGCGGCGCGCTGGCACGCAACTGCTGGGTCGGGACGCCGCTCGGCACCGTCACGAACTGCGAACGGCGTCCGATACGACGCGCCAGGTGCTCCTCCGTCCCGCGCTCCGTGAGGGTGATGATCCGGTCGCACCACGCGGCCGCCAGCCGCTCGAGCGCCGTGTAGACGGCGGTGCGCAGCCGGCCCCAGTACCCGTAGAAGACGTGGCCGTGGGGCTGGTGGATGACGGCGGGCACGCGGGCGATCCACGCCGCGAGGCGGCCGACGAAGCCGGCCTTCGAGGTGTGCGTGTGGACGATCTGCGGCCGCGCGGCAGCGATGAGGCGGACGAGCCGGTAGAGCGCCACCATGTCCGAGACGAGCGAAACCTCGCGACCCAGCGACGCCACGTCGATGAGCCGGCACCCACGCCGGCGGGCGTCCGCGAGGATCGCGGGGTCGGACTCGCGGAAGGAGACGGCGAGGGCGCAGTCGTAGCCCGCGCGCCCGAGCGCCACGACGGTCCCGACGGTGTTCTCCGAGGAGCCCCCGACGGTGAGGCGCGTGATGAGGTGGAGAACGCGGATCAGCGCGGCCTCCCGCGGCGCGGCCGGAGTCGGTGGCCGACGATGAGGGCGATCATCCGCCCCCCGGTCGTGAGCGTCCCCCGCAGGGTCCCGGTGATCTTGGAGACGCCGACCCGCCCCCGGTAGTTCACCGGGATCTCGATCACGCTGAGGCGCTGGGCCAGCGCCGAGAGCGTCATATCGACGAGGAAGTGCGACCCCCCGACCGAGAGGTGGGGCTTGATTATCGCGTAGGACGCCCGGTCGATGAGCCGGAGCGTGCAGCCGCAGTCGGAGAGCGAGGGGCCGCCGTGCAGGACCTCGAGCATCTTCGCGACGAGGATGTTCCCGAGGCGCAGGAACCACCCCATGTTCGCCTCGCTCCAAAGGAGCTCCCGCGTCGTCCGCGTTCCCAGGACCACGTTGAAGTCGTCGGCGTAGGCGAGGAGCTTGAGCGCGTCGCGCGCGAGGAAGGTCCCGTCGGGCTCGGCCAGGATCAGGTAGTCCCCCGTCGCCTCCTCCAGCCCGCGCCGCAGCGCCCACCCCAATCCTTGACGGGTCTCGCGCACCAGCCGGGCGGACGTGGCGGCGACGCGCGCCGCAGTCCCGTCCGTGGAGTTGTTGTCGACCACGACGATCTCGTCGACGTAGTCGCAACGCTCGAAGTCGGCGACCGCCTCGCCGACGTTGGCCTCCTCGTTGAAGGCCGGAAGGATCACGGAGACGCGGCTACCGCCCCACATCGCGATCCGTCTCCCCGTCGCGCACGCCGACGACGACGTTGTGGGCGCCGAACGTCCGAATCACAGGCAGCCGTTCGAGCAGCCACTCGAGCGAGCGGAACAACCCCAGGAGCGGGCGTGGCGCGAAGTCCGGAACCCACCCGGAGCGCACGACGCGCGTCCGGCGGATGCCGGCGCGGCCCAGCCCGTCGAGGATCTCGTCGAGCGGCACGAGCCGGTACCCGTCCTGGTCCTGGGGGAGGCGCTTCATCAGGCGCGGCCAGTACGGGTTCCGGGGATTGTGATCCCACACGAGCACCACGCCCCCGGGGGACCGGGCCACCCGCACGAGGTCGCGGAGCATGGCGCGGACCGTGTCGGGACCTCCGACGTGGTGAAGCGTCGCGATCGTGACGACGAGGTCGAAGCTCCCGGAGCGGAATGGCAGGGCCTCGGACGACCCCTGCACGACCCGGCGTCCGCTTCGGCCCTGGAACACCCCGAGCATGCCGTGTGAGCGATCGAGCCCGACGACGCGGTAGCCCCGCGCGGCGACCGCGACCGTCAGCTCGCCTGTGCCACAGCCGACGTCGAGGACGGAGCCGCGCCGGAGCAGGCGCTCGATGAAGCGGACGCGCTTCCCGCGGTAGTGCTCACGCACGTGGGCGGGGAGCGACTCGTCGTAGGCGCCCGCGACGCGATCGAAGTGGTCGTGGCTCACGGCCGGCGCACCCAGACGGTGTAGGAGCCGATGGTCCAGCGACGGAAGCTCTCGCGGAGCGCGGCGACCACGCGGGGGTCGTGCTCCAGGAAGAGGAGCTGCTCGATGGTGTTCGTCGGCAGCCCGTAGGCGAACGCGCGCACCGGCGCCGCGGACAGCGCGCCGGCCAGCGCGGGCCCGGAGGTCCACACCCCATTCTCCGGGAACGGGCTCGCGCGGTTGCCGATGCCGTAGACCAGCTCGGCCGGCGCCAGCACCAGCGACTCCGGCCGGACCTCGCGGCCGAGGAGCGCCAGCACCTCGCGCGTGCCGACGCCGCCGTAGCCGTAGCGGACGAGGTAGTCGGCGCGGGTCTGGATCGCGTCGAGCGCGAGGGAGTAGCTCAGGGTCGCGACCGCGAGCGGAAGGACCGCTGCCGGCGCGCGGCTCGTGCACGGGCCACCGCCCCCGAGCGACGCGATCGCGAGCGGAGTCACCACGAGCACCGCCGCCTGCAGCGCGACGCGGCGGATCACGTCGCCGAGCGCCAGGCCGGCGACGAGCCGCTCCCTGACCGCCGCATAGGTCGACACCAGGGGGTCGCCGGCGAGCCAGACGAACGCGGCGCCGACGAGGGTGGCCAGGAGCCAGCGCCCGTAGCGCGGTCCGGCCGCCCGCCACGCGGCAAGGACAGGGGCGGCTCCGAGGACCGCCAGCAGCGGCAGGACGGGATAGTGATAGCGCGGAAAGCTGAAGGTCGTCCTCCCCACGACCAGGTAGGCCACGAGGATGGTCACCGCGGTCAGGTGAAGCAGGTCCTCGGACCGGGGCGCGCGGGTCGAGGCGAGCTCCGACGCCCGCTGCGCGAGCGCGAGCCCCCACAGGAGCAGGAGGAACGGCGAGGCCCAGAGCGCGAGGCGGGCGAGCGCCAGCCCGGTGTCCAGCGCGACCGCCGGGAGCGCGCCGTGCGGGCCCACGCCGAAGAGGCTCGCGCCGAGGTGCTCGAACGGCGCGGCCGCCGGGAGCCCCAAGGTACCGGTGTAGGCGATCCACGTGACGAGAAAGCCCGCGACGCCCACGACCGCGATCACCCCCGTCCTCGCGAGCGCGACCCGGATGCTCCGGCGCGCCGCGAGGACGACGGCGAGCGCCGGCAGGATCACGAGCGGCGTGGTCAGCTTGATCCAGAGGAGCGCGGCGACCAGGGCGCCGAGGGCGAGGTCGCGCGTCGCACCGGTGGTGTCGAGCGACCGCGCGATGGCGGCGAGCGCCAGGAGCAGCGCGGGAGTCAGGAGCGTGGTGTCGATGTCGACAACGAGCGCCCCCTGGATCGCGAGGGGATTCACCGCGAAGAGGAACACAGCCAGGAGCCCGATCGCGCGGCGATCGGCGCGGTCGCGGAACACCGCCTGTGACAGGACGTACGTCGCCAGGATGGTGGCGAGCAGGCAGACGAGCCCGACCAGCCGCGCCTGGGCGGCGCCGGTCCCCGCGAGGCCGAAGACCACCGCCACGAGATGGATGTAGAGCGGCGGATGCCACAGCGCGTAGCCCGTGTCCCGCTCGTCGGCCGAGGGTCCGGACGCGCGCGCGATCGCGGCGAAGCGCGCGGCGTCGGCCTTGGTCCGTGTCATCGGCCGGCCCTCGCGCGCGAGGTGGTCGGCGGCGATGACCAGGTAAACCTCGTCGGCCATGAGCGGATCGTGCAGGAAGCGCGACGCGAACCCGAGCGACGCGGCGGCGACCAGGACCAGGCCGAGGCCGACGGCGCGTCGGGTGAGCGATGGCTCTGTCACAGTAGTGTGCGCCGGGGGAGCGCGTGCAAGACGCGCGGGCTCACCGCGGCCCCTTGCGCGCGTACAGCTCGATCGACGGACCCGCCAACCAGCGGTTGCGCGACGCACGCGCGACGGAGGCGGCGGCCACGGCGGCGAGCGCGCGCCGCCACGAACGCGCTCCGCCCGCGATGAGCGCCGAGTTTTTCAGCTCGAGCACCGTGAAGCCCGCGCGCTCGACGAGCGCGCGGAGTCCATGCCCGGTGAACGCGAAGTGGTGGATGATCGGATAGGCGTCCCACTCCCGCCAGCGCGCGAATGGGCCGAGGGCGCTGAGCGTCCTCACCCACGGACGATGGAAGCTGGCGTTCGGGACGCGGAGCGCGAGCAGCCCGCCCGGCGCCAGGACGCGGTAGGCCTCGCCAAGGATCGCCTTCGGCTCCCCGGCCTGATCCACGACGTTGACGAGCGTGACCACACCGAGCGAGCCGTCGCGAAAGGGGAGCCGGCCGGCGTCGGCCTGGACCGCGCCGCGGCCCACCTCCTCGTGGGTGATCGCGCACGCCTGCCACGAGAGGTCCGTGCCGACCGCCCGCCACCCACGCCCGCGGGCGGCGCCCAGGAGATGTCCGCCGCCGCATCCCACGTCCAGGAGAAGCCAGTCGGGCGTCGGGCGAACCCCGAGCTTGTCGAGACGGTCCAGCACGGAGACGAACAGGTCGCCTCGTTCCGCGTCCACACACGCCGGGCTGAAGCGGCGCGGGTACTCGGTCTGGTAGTAGTGCTGGAGCTCGAGCACGGTCGGCGGCGCGGCGACGACGGAGCTTCGGCAGCGCGGGCACTGCCGGTAGGGCGCGCCGCGGTAGAGGAGCGAGCTCGGCCGGGTCTCCCCTTCGCACGCCGGACACAGCACGGGTGGGCCGGGTGGCGCGGCGGGACGCGCGGCGAGCCGGCTCAGCTCGTCCTCGAGCGCGTCGATCGTGCGGTCCCACGCATAGTGCGCCTCCGCGTGGCGGCGGCACGCCGCGCGCAGGCGCGCGTGGGCCTCGGGGTCGCGACGCTCCGCCTCGAGGAACCGCCGCAGATCCTCGGCCATCGTCTCGGGTGCCAAACCGCGGAACACGAGGGCGGGGGAGAGCGGGACGAGAATCTCGGGCGTCGCCCCGACCGGGGTGCCGAGCACGGGCGTGCCACACGCGAGCGCCTCGACCGTCACGAGCCCGAACCCCTCGAGCTCACGCGTGGGCAGGACGAAGACATCCGCCGCCTGGTAGTAGAGGGGCAACGCCGCGTCCGGAATGAACCCGAGGAAGCGAACCCGCTCGCGGAGACCGAGCGCGTTGCTCAACGACTCGAGCTCCCGTCGGAGCGTACCCGCCCCGCCGATCAGCAGCAGAGCCTCCGGCATGTTCTGCGTCAGGATCGCCATCGTCCGGATCAAGAGATCGAGCCCCATCCGGCCCTCGAGGTTCCTCACGGTCAGAAGCAGCGACCGCTCGGCCGGAAGGTCCAGCGCCTTCCGCACGGCGGCGCGGTCCTCTGCGGGGCGGAACGACGCCGTGTCCACGGCGCCGGGGATCTTGACGACCTTCTCCCTGGAGATGCGATAGAGCTTCCACAGCAGCTCGCTCGAGTAGTCGCTGAGCACCTGGATCGCGGTCGCGCGTCTCAGGCACGCGCGCTCGAGCCCCCAGAGCGCGGCGAAGCCGAGCCGACCCGCGACACCGTCGCGATGGTGGGCGGTCATTCCGCGGCGGGAGCGGTACTCGAGGGGCGCTGGCGAGTGAAAGCTGTAGAGACGCGGCAGTCCTCGCACCGCCGGCGACGTGAGCACCCCGTACCCCGCGAGCGGCTGGTGCACGTGCACCACGTCGGCCCGATCCTTCTCGAGCTCGAGCGCCACGGCCCGCCGCGCGCCGAGCATTGAGCTCAGCATGAATCCGCGGGCCGTGCGCCGGTCGACCGCGAAGCCCCGGATGCGCACCCCCTGCCGCTCTGTGACGGACGCGTCGCTCGCGGGCTGGGCGCGGCAGACGACGCGCACGTCGTGCCCCCGCGCGACAAGGCGCGAGGATTGCTCCCAGAGCATTCGCGTTCCACCACCCTCGGCCGGCGAGGTCGAGACGTCGGACACCATGAGGACACGGAGTTTCGCCCTCACGCGCCGATCACCGGAGCCCATCCGCGAGCCGGATCATGCCACCCTCTGACTCATCGGATCAGGCGCTTGTCTTCCAGCTCCGTCCGCGCCTGCGCCACGCGATCCTCCGGCGCCTGGCTCCGGCTCCACTCGGCGAGCTCCGCGAGCCCCTCCTCGAGGCGCACGCGCGGGACATAGCCCAGGACGCGTTGGGCGCGCGTGATGTCGGCGACGCAGTGGCGGATGTCGCCCTCCCTGAACCGCCCGAGGACCTCGGGGGCGAGGGGAACGCCGAGCGCCCGGCCCAGGCCGCGTGCGATCACGATCACGGACGTGGCGCGACCCGTGCCGACGTTCAGGGTGACGTCGGCGACGTCGGTCCGCGCGAGCGCCAGGGAGAAGGCCTGGACGATATCGCTCACGTGCACGAAGTCGCGACTCTGTAGGCCGTCCTCGAAGACGAGCGGAGGCTGGTGGTTCCGAAGGCGGGACGAGAAGATCGCCGCCACCCCGGTGTACGGGTTGGAGAGCGCCTGCCTCGGCCCATACACGTTGAACAGACGGAGCGCCACGGTCGGGATGTCGTACGCCCGTCCGACGCACAGACACAGCTCCTCCTGATCGCGCTTCGTGATCGCGTAGACGGAGGTCGGCTTGAGCGGCTTGTCCTCGTCGGTCGGGACCGGCTCCACGCTGGCACGGCATGTCGGGCAGCGCATCTCCCAATCGCGCGCCTCGAGCTGGACCCGCGGCCGCAGGTCGGGCGCGACCAGCCCGCACGCCGCGCACCGGTAGCGGCCCTCCCCGTAGATCGACATCGAGGAGGCGACGACCAGGCGGCGTACGCCATGCCCGCCGTTGACGATCCGGTCGAGCAGCACCGCGGTGCCGACCGCGTTGTCGGTCACGTACCGGCCGATCGTGTACATCGACTGGCCGACGCCCACCTGGGCGGCGAGATGGACGACCGCGCCCACGTCGCGCAGCGCCGCGTCGACCGCTTGAGGGTCCGTGACCGAGCCGCGCAGGAACTCGACGCCCTTGGGGAGATAGGGGGGCGCGGACGCGCCCCGCCCGTGCACCTGCGGCTCGAGCGCGTCGAGGACCCGCACCCGCGCCCCCTTCACGGACAGCGCCTCGACGAGGTGTGAGCCGATGAACCCGGCTCCCCCGGTGATGAGGACTGGTCCGCCCGTCACTCGCGTGCGCTCCAGAGCCCGCGCGCGTCCAGGTACTGTCGCATCCACAGCTCGGCCATCATGAGCGTCCAGAGCCGGTCGGCGTGGCTCCGTCGGCCCACCAGGTGCTCGCGCCTGAGCGCGTCCACCGCAGGAGCCTCGAAGAGGCCACGCGCCTTCACGCGGTCGGGCGACAGGAGATCGTCCATGAGCGATCTCAGATCCGTGCGCAGCCAGCGCGCCAGCGGGATCATGAAGCCCTGCTTGCGTCGAGAGAGGATCTCGCGGGGCAGAACGTCGGCGAACGCGGCCTTGAGCAGGCCCTTCAGGCGGAGTCTCGGCAGCTTTGCCGCCGGTGCGACGCGATGGCTCAGCTCGACCACGTGGTGGTCGCAGAACGGGGCGCGCAACTCCAGCGAGTGGGCCATGCTCATCCGGTCGGCCATGACGAGCAGGTCGTCGGGCAGATAGGCGCTCAAGTCGATGCGGAAGGCGCCGTCGACCGGATCATCGTGACCGAGTCCGGCGAAGGCTCTCCGTTGGGCGTCGTCGACACGTCCTCTCCAGCGCTGGCGAAGCGCCGGCGTGGCCAGGCGCTCGAGGTCGGCGTCGGAGAAAAAGCGCGTCCAGCCGAGATAGCGGTCGGGCAGCGGCTGATCGCTGGCGTCGAGAAACCGCCGGATCCGGCTTCCCCAACTCGGGCTGGCCTCGGACTCGCGCACGAGGCGCCGAGCGGCGGCGGCCGGCAGCATCCGGAGCGGCCGGGGCAGCGCCGTATAGAGCTGGGAGAGGCGGAGCCCGAGGTAGCGCGGGTAGCCGGCGAATGTCTCGTCCCCCCCGATCCCCGACAGCACCACCTTGACGTGCCGGGCCGTCGCCTGGGCGACGACGAAGGTCGGGATCGCCGACGAGTCGGCGAAGGGCTCGTCGAAGTGGTGGACGATCGTCGGCAACAGGTCGGCGACGACGGGCTCGAGGATCTCCTCGTGATGCTCGGTCTCGAACCGTCGGGCCACCATCCGCGCATAGGGCAGCTCATCGTACGAGGCCGCGCTCGCACCAAACCCGACGGTGAAGGTGCTGATCCGCTGGCCGGTCACCTCGCGCATGCTGGCCACCACCGCGCTCGAATCGATGCCGCCGGAGAGAAACACCCCCAGCGGGACGTCGCTCTCGAGTCGCAGGCGCACCGCCTCGCGCAGCTCGTGGCGCACCAGCCTCGTGGCGTCTGCGGGCGCGATGCGCTCGGCCGTCGCCGTGCTTCCGGCGGGGAGCGTCCAGTATCGCGACAGCGCCAATCCGCCATCGGCGAGCACCGCAGTGTGAGCCGGCGGCAGCTTGGCGATGTCGGCGAAGATCGAGCGCGCGGCCGGAGTGTAGCCGAAGGCCAGGTAGTGCCGGAGGGCCTCCCAGTCGAGCGTGCGCGCGATTGCGGGATGACAGAGCAGCGCCTTGGGCTCCGAGGCGAAGAGGAACAGCCCGTCGCGGTACCAGTAATAGAGTGGCTTCTTGCCCAGGCGGTCGCGGGCCAGCAGCAGGCGGCGTCGGCGGCGATCCCAGAGGGCGAAGGCGAACATCCCCCGAAGGCGCTCGACGCAGGCCTCGCCGAAGGCCTCCCAGGCGGCCAGCAGGACCTCGGTGTCGCTGCGGGTGCGGAAGACGTGGCCGCGGCGCTCGAGCTCGGCCTGGAGGTCGCGGAAGTTGTAGATCTCGCCGTTGTAGACGATCCAGGCCGCGCTGTCGGCCGTGCTCATCGGCTGCCGCCCGGTCACCAGGTCGATGATAGCCAGGCGGGTCATGCCCAGGCCCACGCCCGGCTCGACGTGCATGCCCTCGTCGTCCGGTCCCCGGTGCTTGAGGGCCCGCACCATCGCCGCCAGCAGCTCGGGTGGCGCTCCCCCGACGTACCCGGCGATCCCGCACATGGGTCTAGGCCGGCGCTTCGCCGACTGCGCGACCCAGGCCTCGCGGGCGCTCGAAGAGCTCGATGAGTCTCTGGGCCAGGCTGCGGGAGCGGTGTCCGCCGAGGGCGATCGGAGCGGTGGGCGTCACGACTCTCGAGCGGTGAAGACGACGACGGCGCCGGCTCGGCGCCGCTCGGTGCGGAGCGCGAGAAGGCCCTGGAGATCGAGGGTCTGCCCTCCCGATGGGCTCCCCATGGACTCAGTATGCGGGAAAAGCACTGGGCGACCTAGGGGATCATATTCGGACCAACCAAGCGTACGGCCCACCTGTCAGTTTGTGATCAGGCATTGACACCTCGTCCCGATTGGCTCGTCCACGGCATCGTACGAGCACCCCGGACATTGTGAAAGTCGTCGAAAAATCGACGTCTTTCACGATTGAAGCCCAAAAGGGAGGCGTGGCATGATTCGTGCGTGGACCCGAGCGATGACACGCACCCATGTTTCTTTCCGCCTGCTCTGCGGGTTCGCCGACGTGACCGCGTTCTTGCGTCGTGTGCGCCGGGGAGCCAAGCGTAGCCTGGGTCAGGGCGCCGAACGTGAACGGAGCCGCGCATCACGCTTCCGTCGCCGTCCCGTCTACAACAACGCCGTCTGTCTTGATGAGCTGTCCGGCCGCTGCCACGCCGTCCGCGGCACGAATTGAGAATTACGAGGTCATCGTCGTCGACGATGGAAGCCAGTAGCTCGGAAGCGGTGTGGACCTGATCGAGGGAAGGCATGGGGGTTGATTCGCCCAAGCCCTCCGAACCCTACCTCTCCACGGACCATCTTACCCTAGACCTTGCCGCCCACGCGGCCAGCAGCGCCGCCGTGACGATGGTCTCACAGGGACTGAGGTTCCTCATCACCATGACTGGAACCGTAGTCCTCGCCCGCTTGCTGAATCCGCAAGATTACGGACTGATCGGCATGGCGGGCACGGTCATGGGGTTCATCGCCCTCTTCAAAGATCTCGGGCTTGACGCAGCAACCATTCAACGGTCTCACGTCAGCTCCTCTCAACTCAACACTCTCTTCTACATCAACGTCAGCCTCGGTGCCGTGATCACGCTGCTGACAGCCGCCATCGCTCCGGCTGTGGCGTGGTTCTACGGCGAACCTCGCTTGAATCTCATAACCACTGTGTCCGCCGTTGGGTTCTTTCTCAACGGATTCGTCGTCCAGCATGAAGCCATACTCCGACGGCGGATGCGCTTTAGCGCGCTAGCAACGATCGAACTCGCGTCTCTGATCTTCGGGTCGGCTGTTGCCATCGTTCTCGCCCTACACCACGCTGGCTACTGGGCACTTGTTGCCAGCCAGCTCGCCCAGGTATCCACGAGGTCTCTGGCATTCTGGCTCGTCACGGATTGGCGACCCGGTTGGCCGACTCCATTCGCGGGTGTGCGTTCCATGCTGGCCTTCGGCGGAAACTTCACCGGTTTTAGCATCATCAACTACTTCGCCCGAAACCTCGACGACATCCTCATCGGCCGATACTGGGGGCCGCTGGAGCTTGGCCTGTACTCCAGAGCCTATCAACTCCTCCTCCTACCGATCGATCAGATTAATAGTCCTGTCAGCGCCGTAACGATTCCCACTCTTAGCCGGCTGGCGGATTCGCCCGATCGCTACCGGCGTGTCTACTTACGCGTCCTAGAGAAAGTCGCCATGCTGACAATGCCGCTGATGGCGTTCATGGTAGTCACCGCCGATTGGATCGTCCACTTGATGTTTGGGGCCGGCTGGAGCGGCGTCAGCCCCATTTTCTCCTTACTGGGGATCGAGCCCATCGGGCATACGGGTGGATGGCTCTATCTTACTCAGGATCGCACTAAGGATATGCTCCACTGGGGGCTCATCGGGGGGACTATCAATATCGTCTCAATCGTCGCCGGACTGCCCTGGGGAGCGACTGGCGTGGCCGCTTCCTATTCACTGTGCGGTCTGATCATTGTGAGCCCCCTGATGTTCTGGTTCCTTGGCCGTAGGGGCCCCATCCGCACGACCGATTTCTATCGGACGCTAACACCTTCCGTCTGTGCCGTTATCTGCGTCTTAGCAGCATTGCTCCTGTTCCGCAAATGGACGAGCGTGTCCCACGTCGCCACCGGCATCTTGGTGGCCTTCGCGATCACGGCGTGCGTCAGTCTTACCGTATTCTTCCTCTTCCGGTCCGGCCGGACGGCTCTCCGAGACGTCCTCACATTAGTTTCGCTGGCTCTCGCGAGCCGACGATCATCCAACCATGATTAATGTTGTTCTGTTCAGCAGTGACTATTTGCCGAAAATCGGCGGCGTAGCCACGCACGTGCACGAGCTCGCCCGCGCTCTCACGGTGGCCGGCCAACAGGTCTGCGTGGTAGCCCCTCGGGACAGTAGCTGGAGGCAGCCCGCCACCTGGCTCTCTCGACATGGCGTCACGAACGGGATCAAAACCGTACAGCCGTCATTAGCGTCTCTGCCGCGCGGCTGGGGACAGCATTGGCGCGTTTGCCGCTATGTCAAGCGCCTCCTGAGGACCCTCTCGAGACACTGCGCGTCAATCGTTCTACATTGCCATGACTATGAGGCTTACGGTCACTACGTCGCGCAGCACTGCCCGCAAACGGTCAGGATCTTCACCAACCACACATCGACGTTCCTACAAGATTTTGATAACCCCGCCACCCACGCCCAGTTGCGTCGGAACCTCGATCTCTACGATTGGATCATCACACCCAGCCAGGAACTAGCCGACCGCACGGCCGCCCTCGGATATCCGGCTGACCGGATAACCTTCATTCCCAATGGGGTCGATACGGAACGTTTCAGGCCAGAGCCCTCACTTCGCGACGCGATCCGCTGCGAACTCGGAATTCCTCCAAATCATACCGTTTTGCTCTGCGCCCGACGTGTCGTACCCAAAAACGGGGTCATCGACTTCGCGCATTCTCTGAGATTTCTGGCCCAGTACGTCACTCAAACAACTGTGCTGTTCGCCGGTAACCAATATAGCTTCGATAGTTATGAACGAGAGACTATGGCTGCTGCTAAACACTCGCCGCTGGGTCCGTCGGTACGCTTCCTCGGTTCGGTCCCTAACGCTGAGATTCATCGCCTATACACGGTCGCAGATATCGCGATACTCCCATCTCTCAAGGAGGCAACCAGCATAAGCGGTCTGGAAGCCATGGCATCCGGCGTCCCACTAGTAGCGACCCGAGTCGGCGGCATACGTCACCTCGTGGATCACGAGGTTGATGGTTTACTTGTCGAACCCGGCGATCCCCGCGATCTCGCTCGAGCCATTACCCAGCTCATTGCCAATCCGAATCTCGTGGCCGAATTCGGGCGACGAGCTCGTCAAAAGGTCTGCCAACACTTCTCCTGGACCCACATCGCCGCACGCACCGCTGGAGTCTACCAACAGGCGGCACCGATCGCATCCCTGCGTCGCGCCAAGACCCCGCCCCCATCCCACACCTCGAGTCCCATCGGGGCACGAGCGTGAAGACTCTCATGTGCGTTATCGGAACGCGGCCTGAGGCGATCAAGATGGCCCCCGTTGTCCTTGAGGCGCGCCGACGAGGACGGTTCCGCGTCCTTCTTTGCGCCACTGGTCAGCACAAGGACATGCTGTACCACGGCTTGGAACCCTTCGAACTAACCCCAGACATCGATCTCGGTCTCATGCAATATGACCAGACCCTGCACGGCCTAACCTCACGCCTGTTGACGAGTATTACTGACTGCTTGACGGAACGCACGCCTGATGCGGTTCTCGTCCAAGGAGATACTCAAAGCTGTCTCGCCGGCGCTCTCGCCTCCTTTTGGAAACGCATACCGCTGGGGCATGTGGAAGCCGGGCTGCGAACAGCCTACCGAGCCAACCCGTTTCCTGAGGAAATGAATCGGCGGTTAACAGACCAGCTCGCAGATTGGCACTTCGCTCCTACGCAACAAGCCCGAGAGAACCTCTTACGCGAAGGAATACCGCTCGAGCGAACCCTCGTGACAGGAAATACCGCGATCGACGCGTTGTTCATTGGCCTGGCCGCGCTTCAAAAAACTCCGCCAGCGTACACTGACTTCGACCCGCGTATCCTTGAGGGCCACAGTCTCATACTTGTTACTGAGCATAGAAGAGAAAACCACGGACCCAACTTGGAACTTCTTTGTCAAGCTCTGTGCGACGTCGTCCAGGCTGACGAATCGCTTTGCATCGTTTTCCCTGTGCATATGAATCCTCACGTCCAACGCGCCGTCCAGAAAGAGCTGGCCTCAGTGGACAGAATCCACCTCATCGCTCCGCAGCCGTATCTCCCGTTCATTGATCTAATGCAACGCGCACGGGTCATCGTCACCGATTCGGGCGGAATTCAAGAGGAAGCACCCTCCCTGGGGAAGGCCGTTCTCGTAACACGCGTCAGCACCGAGCGTCCTGAGGTCCTTTCCACAGGTCTCGTGCGACTGATTGAAAGCTCCCGAGACGCCATTCGCAAAGAAATTCTTCGCTCCCTAAGCGATAGCCAACACATTGGCCCCGTGAATAATCCATGTGGAGACGGGCGAGCGGCAGAGCGAATTCTTGACTTTCTAGAGCGTCAGCTCTTGTGATGCCCGGCCCAACAATTCGTCCAGGTGGCGTCACCATTAACTTCTCCTCCCCGGAGGATGATCATGCTCGAGCACCTGATACGGCCGCTGCTGTCTCGCTGGGGATCTGCCCGTTTTCCCGGCTCCCAGCGTTACTGGGAAGATCGATACGCCCAAGGGGGGACTTCCGGTCCCGGCTCATCCGGCCGTCTCGGTGACTTCAAGGCACAGATCCTGAACTCATTTGTTCGCGATTTTGAAATTTCCTCAGTCATTGAATTTGGATGTGGCGACGGCCACCAACTCTCTCTCATGAACTACCCTCTCTACATCGGCCTAGACACTTCGCCGACCGCTGTAGCGCTATGTCGCGCGCGGTTCGCCAATGACCAAAAGAAAGCCTTCATCCTCTATAAGCCCAGTCAACGGTGCGCCCAACCTTTCCCCGTTTCCGCGGATCTCGGTCTCTCCCTCGATGTCATCTACCACCTCGTCGAGGATTCTATCTACAACGTCTATATGGCCGACCTCTTCTCTGCCGCGCGCAAATTCGTCATCATCTACTCAACGGACGCGGGAATCCCGTCGGCGCCGAGTCAGCCTCACATCCGGCACCGGCAATGCTCCGCCTGGATAGACCTGCACGCCCCGCGCTGGCGTCTGTTCCGATCGATACCCAACAAGCATCCGTTTTGCGGCGACTACAATCGCGGGTCGTCGGCGGACTTCTTTATCTATCAGAACATATCCGTAGGTCCCACGGTCAGTAGGTGAGACAGTGCTAAAGGCGGATTTGACGTCATTGCAGCGGCTACGGGTGTAGCAATGCGGATCGCCTACCTCGCCTTGGTTGAAATTGACGTGGCGAATGCGTGCTTGGTTCACACCCGCGAGATCACGGAGGGACTGGCTGCGCTTGGTCATGAGGTGACGGTGATGTTGCCACGCCCGTTACGTCTGCAAGCGTGGCGGGGAGTCCGTCACGTGTGGGTTCGCTGGTGGGGCTTTGACCGGCCGAGGCAGTGGGCGTTTTTCGTTGAGAGCGCGTGGCGGTTATGGCGGCTCCATCGCCGTCGACGCTTTGATCTGCTCTATGTGCGAGAAATGGCCCGCCACCCTTTCCTCCCCGGCCTCGTGCGGTGGTTGCGTCTACCGTTATTCGTCGAGGTGAATGGTTGGCTGCTCGATGATTTGCGGCTCCTGGGTGTCGCTCGCGGGGAGATGCGCGCCGCGGAGCGGTGTCAGCGGAGTCTCTTCCGGGCCGCCATCGGGATCTTGGCGAGTGCGACCGGCACGGCCGAAGCGCTCGTCACGCAGTACGGTGTCCCCAGGCACCGGGTCCAGGTTCAGGAGCTGGGGACGAACACGACGCATTTTACGCCAGGGAATCGCCGACGTGCTCGCACCGACCTCGGCCTGCCTCTGGATGGTCCCCTCATCCTGTTCGCCGGCAGCTTCCATCCCCACCACGATCTCAGCACGCTGGTGAACGCGTTTGCCCAAGTGACGGCGCACGGCGTGGAACCGGCCCGGCTCCTACTGGTGGGCCATGGGCATCAGTGGGAGGCGATCCGGCGGTCGGTAGCCTCATCGGGAATCACCGACCGTGTCATCATGATCGGCTTTCGGCCTTATGAGCAGATCCCGTTGTACTTTCAGGCCTCGGATATCGGGGTGGTGCCGCTGACGGCGGCGAAGATTCGACAGCAAAATGGCGCCGTGGCGTCCAAGCTCTGGGATTTCATGGCGGCCGGTTTGCCTGTGGTGGTCACAGACTTTCCCTCCACCCTCAGTGGCTCCTTGCTGACCGGCAAGGCGTATGTCGTCCCGCCAGAAGACACCAATGCGATGGTCAACGCCTTGAGAGATCTCCTGGGGGATGCGGGCAAGCGCGCCCGGTTGGCCGAGGCCGGCCTCGGTTACGTGAGGCAGCATCGCACGTGGCGACAGGCCGCCGCCGAGACGGCGGATTTCGTCGCGAAGCGCCTGAAAGACATCGCCTGAGATGTGTGGCATTGCTGGCATCGTTTCCCCCGGGCGGCTCGCGACCTCCCTGACAGCCGCAGTCGAGCGCATGTGCGCGGCGCTTCACCACCGTGGGCCTGACGGGACCGGTACCTACGTCGCAGATGGGATCGCTCTCGGTCATGCGCGTCTCGCCATCATTGATTTGAGCGAGAGGGGGCAGCAGCCCATGACGAACGAGGATGGCAGCTTGCACCTCGTCGTCAACGGCGAAATTTACAACTACGTCGACCTTCGTGCCGATCTTCAAGCGCGAGGCCACTCCTTCAAGAGTCACTCGGACTCCGAGGTGATCCTGCATCTCTACGAAGAGTACGGGGACGATTGCTTGCAACCGCTCGAGGGCATGTTTGCCTTGGCGTTATGGGACGCCCCCCGCCGGAGATTGCTGCTGGCACGCGATCGATTCGGCATCAAGCCCTTGTACGTTGCTCAAGAGGGGGAGGCTCTGTATTTCGCCTCGGAGCTTGTGGCGATTCGGCGCGGTGGGAGCGCCGCGGCCGAAATCGATCCGCAGGCCATCTATGCCTACATGGCGCTGTCGTATGTTCCGGCGCCGTTCAGCGTCTTTCGCGGGGTGCAGAAACTCCTGCCCGCGGAACGGGCCGTCTGGGCCAACGGGCAGCTGCGGCGACAGATCTACTGGCGCCCCCGCCCTGTGCATG
>Ga0209378_1000943_pt1 | contig 20962 bp, 16 predicted proteins | sample GraSoiAngelo_156_FD_186170 | JGI IMG/M metagenome (GOLD analysis project Ga0209378, IMG submission 186170) | Grasslands soil microbial communities from the Angelo Coastal Reserve, California, USA - 14_1009_13_40cm (SPAdes) (version 2) | ecosystem: Environmental > Terrestrial > Soil > Grasslands ...
ATTGTCGTCTTCTCTGTCAGGCCAGCCGAGACAGAATCACGCCCCGATCACCCAGACTCGCCTGTTATCAGTGCCAGACAGCATATGGTTTCTAGAAAATAGGGGGTCTTAGCGATCGACTCTCGCGCCGCAAGAGCGGTGAGGGCCCACTCTCCCTATCTTTCGGGCTCGCGTCGGTTCGTGACGAGATAGAGAAGAACTACGACAACAACCAGAACGAGACCTGCAGAGAAGCCCAGCTGATTGACGGAGATGCTGGTAAAACCTCCGACAATCAATAACACCAAGGAAAGCCCGAGGGCAATGATTATGATTCGAGCCTGACTTACAAGCTGGCCTTGAGTCCACTCGACGAGTCTTTTCTTCAGAGCCACTGAAAACTCGTCGCGTTTTCCTGCAAGCTCACGGTCCTCGCTATTGAACGACAAGACTACTCGAGAAGCTTCCATAAAGAAAATAACCGCAACGAATTGTACCAGCAGAACCGCGGTGTCAGGCGCCGCCGCTCCAAGAACATCCTCTGCGACCTTTCCTCCGATGACCAATCCGATCATGCTTAGAGACGCCCCTCTCGCAAGAATCTCCTCTCCCCTCAACATCCCAAACAATCCAACCCCAGAGACAATCAACACCACGGGAACCTGGAGCCCGAATAACACGGTTGAGGGAATCTCGAAGATCACCCACGGCGCCAACACTAGATAGTGCAACCTAACAACCAGGGTGCCAATTCTGAAGTTGAGGGTTACACCCGGATCATTGGTCGTGCGCGTCTCACCTTGCTCAGAACTATCGAGAGCGGAACACCAAGAGGCCACTGGCTCACACTGCAAATCTTCTCGAGCGCGAAAAGAGTATTCGCCCGTTCCAGCATCAGCATCCTGTAAGCTACTTCCTCCGATTCCGAATCGAACCTGACTGGATCCCTTGGCGAGGGACAGAGGACCAGCACACTGTATCCTGCGGTGACAAGTCCTCGTATTCCGCCGACTATCGTATTATCCATGAGTGAGGAGATTATGACCATCTGGGCTCTCGCGGGCAGCAGCAGTCGCGCAAGGAGTGCAACGACGTAGTCCGTGGGAATAACTGCCCTCCCAGGCATCGCCGCGGCGAGGAGGAAGAGGATGTTTCTTTCATGTCTCTTGCCGAAGGCCGGAGCTACAATCCCTCGCTCCTCTCCCTGGAGTATCATACCGACCCTGTTTCCTTGTTTGAGGAGGAGGCGGGCTATGGAGGCCGCAGCCCTGACTCCGCGCTCGAACAATTCCGCCTCGGCTGCTTCGTAGAAGGTAACGTCCGTGTCGAGGACAATCATGACATCGGTAACCCTCTCCGCCTCTGTCTCGTTAATGATCAGTCGACGGTGCCTGGCGGAAGCTTTCCAGTTGATTCGCTTTGGATCGTCCCCAGAAACATATCCACGCATATTGTAGAACTCCATTCCCGGTCCAAGGGTGCGGGCAGGAATCGTCCCCGGCCATGGACCGAGATGACGAGGCCGCAGTTCTGCACCTCTGATTCGTTCCGGTCGAGGCATTATCGACAACACCTCCGAATCCGCTTTTGCCTCGACGAGGTATAGCTCGAAAGGGTCTCGGGCCCTGAGGATTACTGGTCCGACGGGATAGTGACCTCGAGTCGGGCTGGGGAAGCCAAGTTGGACTTCTAGCTTTTCAAGAACCCTCAATTGCGTCCGTATCCGAGAAACCCCCCTCTCAAGGTTGATCGTGTCCGGAATCAATTCGTGAACCTCGACGTTCCCCAACTTTCTGTTCGACTCGTTCGAGATCTCGATTCGGACGCGGATGTCTTCATCTCCGAAACTGTCGTTAGGGATGACTTGATGGCTTAATCGCACTTTGACGCTCTCAGGGAGACCCCAGACGTTGCTGAGAAAGAACAATGATGCCAGAGGGAGAACAAGAGTCGCAAGCTGCCAGTCCGGAATTAGAAGTGCGAGCACTAGGATGATAGTGGCTAGGGCGAAGTAAGTGCTCGCTTTCCTGGTGAACAATTGTTCGAGGTCACTTGGCTTTAGGCACAGGAATGGTTTTCAGAATCTCGTCCACGATTTGTCGTGGATCAACGCCTTTGACCCAGGATTCCGCCTTCATGATCATCCTGTGCACAAGAGCGGGTCCAGCCACCTCTTTCACGTCATCCGGGATAACGTAGTCTCGACCATGGAATACAGCCCTGGCTCTTGCAAGCTTGAAAATGGCCAGAGAGCCTCGAGGACTGGCGCCGACTTCAATCTGTCGTTGCACTCTCGTCGCCTGGACAATGTCGGTAACGTAGCCGAGAACGTCATCGTCGACATGAATTCCCTCCACAGTTTTCTGAAGCGCGAGAATTGTTTCTCCGTTAGCAGCGGGTTGGAGCAGGACGTCTTCCTGAGCTCTCTCCATCCGTCTTTTCAGGATCTCCACCTCCTCCGTTCGGTTCGGATACCCCAACTGTAGCCGGAGCAGGAACCGGTCCAGCTGAGCTTCAGGCAGCGGATAGACTCCTTCATACTCGATCGGGTTCTGGGTCGCGATCACGATGAACGGATCTGTTATCGGATGGGTTCTTCCGTCCAGCGTGGTCTGCCGTTCCTGCATCGCCTCGAGTAGAGCTGCTTGGGTCTTGGGAGGAGCTCGGTTTATCTCGTCAGCCAGAAGTATGTTGGTAAACACTGGGCCACGTCTCAGCTCGAAGTCTAAGGTCTTGACGTTGTAAATGTAGGTGCCAGTAATATCGGCGGGCAACAAGTCTGGGGTGAATTGTATTCTTGAAAATTCGCATCCCATACTCATGGCGAAGCTTCGTGCCATCAGTGTCTTTGCCAAGCCCGGGTAGTCTTCGAACAATATGTGGGAATTTGCCAGAACAGCTAGCATGACCTTTTCTAGAACTTGCTCTTTTCCCACAATGACCTTCCTAACCTGGTTGACGACTTGTTGGCAGGTCTCGCCTGCGTCTCCAATGTTCACGCGTTCCAGGCCTCTATTCCATCAATTGCTTCGCGCAACATCTTGACTCGTATCGCTCCCTTGGGAGGCGTCGAACTATATAGTAGCGTGTAGAGCGTCTTGTCCTTAACCAGTGCCGGTCCCTTCACCGTACTGGCGAGTTCTTGTTTCACGCTCTCTTTTTCGAGTCCGGTTTCAAGGCTGACCTTCTCAGCAAAGATGTCTCTTAGACGGTCGAGAAGGATTGATTCGAAATATTCCTGGCTTCCTACTGAGGCGACTTCGACTTGCCGTGATAAGTATTGGACGTCTCGGGCCTGAAACCTCCGAATCCTCGTCCGTTGCTGCATCCTAGACGGGGCTGTTGCTCTGTAGGATAGGTCGCTGACGAGTACCACTACTAGTAGGATTAGTGGGAGGACGAGGAGAGTGATGGGTGGAGTTTGTTTTTCGGGAACGAGGCTTCTGAGGAATATTAGGAAGAGAACGTAGACGGCGGATGCTGGGATCAGAAGCTTTACAGTGCTACGTTTCAAGTCTTAGACGCTAACTGGAAGTTTCATCTCTTCAGCTATGATGAGCAGCCGCTGGTGCGCTTTCTCTCCGTCCTGCTCCGTTATGGGGTGCAGGCTATACCGGGCCTCCTCGAAAAGCTCGGTTAGCTCCTTGATTGCAGGACCTCTGAGCATCAGCATCTTCCGAATCGCGGTTTCAAGCTCCCGAGCGGTCTGGTCGGATGAAACTGGGGCTCCGAGATGTTGAGCAGCCTGGACCATGCGCTGGTAGCAATTGATGATTCTCGTCCGAGGATCCAAGGCATCGCGTGATTCTAGGATCTGAATTGCGTCTTCTACGGCCAATATTCCTTCGGCTCGGGGCGCTGGCAGTTCAATGCTCTTTTCTCTGCTTTCTTCCCAGGATACTTTGACCGCGCGAATGATAATTACCGAGCTCACCGCGAGCAGGCCAAGGAAGGCTATCGAAAACCAGTTAGTCTGGACGATACTGCCTAGTTGTGTAACGGCTTGAACGTAGGGCAGCGCGGGTCCCTGCGTGGACCCGGTGACGAACTGTTGGACTTGAAGGACAGAGTTCTGGGAGGGTTTGCAGAAAATTCCACCACACTTTTGCAGCAAGACCTGTACAGCTACAAGCCATGCGCCTGCCCATACAATGATCTGGATGGTCCTTGACTTTTTCCTCTGTTGCTTTCTCCTCCCTGCCATTCCGTATCCGAGAGCGTCGGAGAGAAGGCGCCAGTTGTAGGCGAGGAGGATTATCAGGACTACCATTGCCCCGAGCCCGATGAGGGGAGATAGGTAGAGGATGTAGATTAGCCAGTAGGAGTTGAATAGTAGGCTTGGTCCTCCGGGCTGGGATCGCGGGAGGGAGCCGAGGGCGAAAGCTAGCAGTACGAGGGCTAGTACGAAAGGTAGGAGTTGGCCTCTTTTCAGAATCCTTGCTCCCTGTCCGTGGAAGGTATGGCGATTGGCGATAAATACTTGTCCAAAAAACCGGTCCTAGGCATAACCCAACGATTGGGCTCTATGGGCTCGTCGGGGCTGCTGAGGAGGGGTTGGGAAGGCGACTAGTCTCTTACTGCTTCGAGAATGCTAGCGACATTCCACAGTTTCACGCGTGTGTATGGTGGCATGTTCGGGTCCTGGCTTATCTCGTCCAGTGTTGAGATGGCGTTTGAGGCGCGAACGCCTATTGTATGACCCTGCACCTGGAGCGCGTCCATGGCTCCTTTGGCTGCTCGCCGGATGTTGCGAGGTGTGGTATTGTCATTGGAGACTTCGTTCAGGACGGCCAAGGCCTGTTTTATCCGTGTCTCGTATTCTTCTTTCCGTTTTGCTTTTTGCAGGCGCTATCACCAGTCTCTTGGGTGGGCGTCTTGACTCCGTACGCATCCTAGCCCAGAACGTGGGAGCGGGCTGGGTTCTGATTAAAAGATTTCCATCTCCCAATCAGATAGACGAGCCGTTTGTCGAAACGGAATTAGATCTTGGTCGACGAGAGATCCGTACTTTCGTTGTGAACGATTGGTTTCACAAGGATCCGAGGGAGCTTCTCTTGCGTCGCGAGAGTCGATCGCTAAGACCCCCCTACCCCCCTTCTAGAGAAAAATTTCCTGTCTGGCATAGATAATGGGCGAGTCTCACAGTTCAGGGCACAATACAGGCTTATGTCAGATGGCAAAAAGACGGGAAATCTTCAACGATCTCCGAACGATTCGTGGGCTAGATAGAGGCATTATCCCAAATCATAAATCAGGGCTGATATTGGGCGATTTGATAGATGATATTCGAAAGATTCTACCCAAAGACGGTCTCAAAGGTTTCTCAGATCGCGTCTCGAGTCGGGACTTGGCGCTTAGCCACAACGATGAGACGCACATTCTATAAGTCGATCTGAATAGTTTCGTAGGTGTCCACTGTTCTTAAGAGACTGAATTCTCAACAACCCGAAGAGACTTGTCGAACTATGAGACAGGCAGAAGACTGGAATACCGGATCAGGGATCTCTTCCGGAGAGAAGGATACCTGGTCATCCGGGCGGCGCAATCGAAACCTATCGACCTAGTTTGTATGAGAGACGGGAAATCGTTCTTGATAGAATGCAAGACAGACAGATCGTGGCTCGGAAAAGATAGGAAGAAAGAGCTTCTAGGGTTGGCCGAGCAAGCGGGCATGCCGATTATCCTTGCTAAACGAAGGAGACGCAAGGTAGAGCTGACAAACCTAGCTGATGGAAAACTTTTCGACCCGGGAAACCTAGCAGCTATTCCTTGAAAGAATCCTTCAAGCCGCGAAGCTTCTCCAGCATCGACAACCAGCCGAAAACAAGGTTACTGTACAATGATAGCTTCTCAGGATCCTTCTCTATCTTCAAGACCTCGTTCGCCTCACTGATCTTCCCGATGATCGTCATCTCAACCGAGTCCAAGAGATATCCTGGGGAGAGGGTGGCCTGGGGCGACATAGCCCTCTGATAGACTACGGGCTTGTTACACTTAGCACAGAAAACCTCACCCTTCACCTTGAAGAGGGGTGTTCCGCAGACGGGACAGACGTCAGAGAGCATGGTCGCGCCTGACTTCAACAGGTCTGCCATACGCTTCACATCCTCAGACATCGTCGACCAACAGGAATAGTGTGCTCAGCGCTCTATAAATCGCACGGACCAAGATCTGTCGATCGCAGCTTCAGGGACACTACAAGTCCAAAATCGCCCGGGCGCCAAAAAACCATTATAGCCAACCGAGAACCAGCTACAACACCGGTCAAACTCTTAGGGGTTGTAGACTGTACCAAACGATCTGAAGGGAAAGACGGCGGCCTTCATTGTCGCGGATGAGTTCGAGGACCTAGAACTATTCCATCCACTATATCGACTGCAAGAGGAGGGAATCAGCACCGTTGTCATCGGACTAACGAAGGAACCTGTCAAGGGAAAGAAAGGATACTGGATTACACCCAACGCATCAATCGACGAGGTAAACTCAGGGAACTTCGACTTTCTTGTCGTACCGGGAGGGAAGTCGCCGGAGAAACTGCGACTCAACAACGAGATCCTCAGATTTGTGAAAGACTTTGACCGTCAGGGTAAGCCTATTGCTGCCATCTGCCACGCGGGCCAGGTATTAGCGTCCGCAGGGATTGTCAAGAATCGAACGCTTACCTGTGTTGCGGGAATAAGAGACGACATGATCAACGCCGGAGCTCACTATGTGGACCAGCCGGTCGTGGTGGATGGAAACCTGGTCACTTCAAGAGTCCCAAGTGATCTTCCAGAATTCGCGCGAGCAATGATCGAGGTCTTCCGGAAACCTCGACTCGTGCAAGCCCCACGATCAAGATAGTCTGGACAGGAACAACAGCTTGTCTCGATAAAGCGTCAGGTAGAGTTATTACTCTAAGGATAATTTCGCTCTGACAGAGTTTAGAGGATCAGTCTTGCCGGAAAAAACCCTTACGCTTAGAGTCGCAGACGCGTACCAAAGAGATGTCGGTCGAGGCATCGCTCGAGTAGACCCAAAGGTTGTCGACGAGCTCGGTTTAACTTCAGGCGACGTGATCCAGATCGTTGGTAAGAAAAAAACAACCGCTCTCTCCTGGCCTGGATACGAGTCAGATTTCGGCAAAGGAACCATCCGCATCGATGGTTATCTGAGAAATAACGCCGGGGTTTCAATAGACGACAAAGTTACGATAAGGAAGATAGAAGCAAAGATCGCCCAACGCGTAACCTTGGCACCAACTGAACCGCTCCGGATCGTAGGAGGAGAAGAGTATCTCAGCCAGATCTTGGAAGGCAGGGTCTTGGCAAGGGGAGACTATGTGCCGATAAGCGTAATGGGTCGCAAGATCGACCTCGTAGTCACAAGCACCACCCCGACCGCAGAAGCAGTAATCGTCACAGACCAGACACAAGTCACTGTCGGCGAACAAGTGAAAGAAGCACCTAGAGCGATCCCTAGGATCGCGTACGAGGACATTGGTGGCCTTCGGCCTGTTATCCAGAAAGTCCGGGAGATGATCGAGCTCCCCTTGAGACATCCGGAACTGTTCGAACGACTCGGCGTCGAGGCCCCGAAGGGGGTCCTGCTTCACGGACCACCAGGCTGTGTTGTTGGCGACTCGTTGATCGCCCTTGAAAATGGTGGACTAATTCGGATAGAAGAACTCGCGAGAGGCGTACTTCCCGGCGTCTACATCGCAGACCTTCCTATCTATCCACCGGGCGGTGCGAAGGCCCTTCACATCTATGACGTGCCTGAAACGATGGAGATGATCACCGAGACTGGAAAAAGGCTCCGGACGACTTTGAACCATCCTCTCATGACTGAACATGGGTGGACCGAGGCGGAGAAACTCAAGCCCGAGGATAGAGTGAAAACGATCAAATGGATTCCGTCGCCTACACAATACGTAGTTGTCAGCGATTCAATCAACATGGTGAGACTATGGACCAAACCGGTCATGCCTAAGTTTTGGGATGAGCAATTGGGAGAACTCTTCGGCATATTCATTGCAGAGGGGACCGCTAGCAAGGATAGAGTCCTCTTTACCATAGAGTCTCACGAAGAGGAACTCGCAACTGCAATCAGGAAAGGGATGACGATTTTCGGTGTAGAAGGATACATCGTTCCGAAGTGGGGCAAACAGTGCAATGTACTGCGATTCGACAACAGAGGGCTCGCCGAATTCTTCGGTAGATATTGGTCTCGTGTAGAGAAGAGGGTACCAATGCCGATACTAATGTCACCGAACACGGTTGTGGCAGCGTTCCTCCGTGGCGCTTTCGAGGGCGATGGCTACGCAAGAAAAGCCAACAAATATCATGGTGTCTTCCTCAAAAGCAAACATCGGAAATTGTTGGAGGAAGTGCAGACACTCCTCCTGCGATTCGGAATCACGTCAAGGATTCACGGGGGCCCATATACTACCAAAGGAGGAAAAGACTCAGCCTCTTACGTGTTAGCGATCCGCGGCAAAAATGTTGTAAACAAGTTCAAGGAACAGATAGGATTCATCTCTACCCGAAAAAGAACGCGACTGGAAGCCATAGTCAAGGGGTACAAACGGAATCTCACCTATCTTAATGACGACTTCGAGAAGATCAGGACGATAAGGAAGCTTGAAGGATGGCAAAGAGTATACGACTTCGAAGTCCCAGGTACACACTCTTTCTTCACGAACGGCATACTGAGCCACAACACCGGGAAAACGTTGCTGGCGAAGGCGGTTGCGAGCGAGACGAACGCCAACTTCTACAGTATTGGTGGGCCGGAGATAATGAGCAAGTTCTACGGCGAGAGCGAGGAGAGACTCCGAGAGATCTTCAAAGAAGCACAAGAGAACGCGCCATCGATCATCTTCATCGACGAGATAGACTCGATCGCGCCGAAACGGGAAGAGGTTACGGGTGAGGTTGAGAAGCGTGTTGTATCGCAGCTTCTCTCTGTAATGGATGGTCTACAATCGCGAGGTAAGGTGGTTGTCATAGGCGCGAGTGTGACCGGTGACACCCCAATCATGGTTAGGGATAGAGAGAATAAGATCAAGCTGACACCCATAGGACCCTTTGTCGACTCCTTCTTCCCAGATGGAGAGGAAGGCTCTGAAACGAATGTGAAGGGTTACCATGTTTTAGGCCTTCGACCAACGAGATCAAGGAACCCTCGATTTCGGAAATACACTTTCTTCGGGGGCAGCAGATTCCAGTCTTTCAAAGCGGTCTTCAGACATAAGGTGAACGAGATCTTCGAGATCGAATATCTAGGAGGCAAGATTCGGGCCACAGGCAATCACTCCGTGTTTGTCAGAACTCGCCATGGAATAGAAGCAAAGAGAGTGGACCAGCTAAAAATAGGCGAGAACCTCGTGGACCTACCTTTTAAATTGAGGTTAAAACAAAACATTCAGGAGATTAGAGCTCACACATTCGAGCCTTACGAGCCCATCTACTTCCAACTTTATGATGACAAGACTATACAGGCGTACAATCAAGCCACTTTACTCCAGGATACCCCAGGACCACGAGGCCTATCACATCTTATTGCGCTGCAAGCAGGCGTGCACCCAAGCACAGTACAACTCTGGCGACACAATGACGCGGTCCCGAATCCTGTAAGACGGGCCCTTGCAGGGACACCTCGAATAGTGGCGCTTTCTCTCGAGTTGAGCAGACTCTTTGGATATTATCTCGCCGAAGGTTCAGCTTCGAAGTCAGGGCTTACCTTCACTTTCGGTAGCCACGAGAGGACGTACATCGAGGATGTCAAATTGCTGATGCTGAAAGCTTTCAACATGTCGCCCTCCACCGAGAGGAAACACTCCAACGTGCATTCGATTTACTACTCATGCCAACCAGTAAAAGACCTGTTCGGCAACCTCTTTGGACACAACGCGTACGAAAAACGCCTGCCATCATTCATGTATTCAGTTCCCACAGACTTCTTCAGGGAATTTCTGGACGGCGAAGCACGAGGGGATGGTCACAATAGCACGAGGGACGGCAAACTGGTGATCACCTCTGTTAGCAAAAATTTGATTCTCCATTTGAACTGGCTATGTCGGATGCACGGGATCAAGACCTATCTCGGGTCCTACAAGGTTCCGGCCGGCCGGATGATCGGGGACACCCTTGTAACCAAAGAGACGACCGCTTTCTGGCTTGGATTCGGCAAGACGAACAATCCATTCAATACGCAGGCTGTGAAGAAACCATTAGCCCAGAAAAGACCAAGTGTAAGGTCGATCAGGAAATTACCTTACGACGGGTATGTCTATGATATTTGCGGTGCCGCTGGCGAGGCCTTCTTCGGCGGCGAGAATCCCGTACTGCTTCATAATACGAACCGGATTAACTCGATTGACCCTGCTCTTCGCCGCCCGGGAAGGTTTGATCGGGAGATCGAGATCGGTGTCCCGGACAGGGATGGTAGACTGGAGATCTTGCAGATTCACACGCGAGGAATGCCGTTGGCCGAGGATGTGGACTTGAAGAAACTCGCTGATGTTACCCACGGGTTTGTGGGAGCGGACTTGGAGGCGTTGGCAAAGGAGGCGGCTATCAGAGCGCTTCGCAGAATCCTGCCTGAGATGGACTTGGAAGCGGAAAACATCCCTGCAGAAGTCCTCAACAAGATTATCGTCCGGATGACCGACTTCCAAGAAGCGCTGAAGGAGGTGGAACCATCGGCGATGCGGGAAGTGTTAGTGGAGGTTCCGGATATCAAATGGGAGGATATTGGCGGGCTGGAGAGTGTGAAGGAGGAACTTAGGGAAGCGATTGAGTGGCCTCTGAAATATCCTGAACTCTTCGCTCAGATGAACGCGGTTCCCCCGAAGGGGTTGCTGTTGTATGGTCCGCCGGGAACAGGGAAGACCCTCTTGGCGAAGGCGGCGGCGAACGAGAGCGAGGCGAACTTCATCAGCGTCAAGGGTCCGGAGCTGCTCAACAAGTTTGTCGGCGAGTCTGAGAAGGCGATTAGAGAGGTCTTTCGTAAGGCTCGGCAAGCATCGCCTTGCATCATCTTCTTTGATGAGATCGACTCCGTGGCGCCTGTCCGCGGGAGCGGTTCGGGAGATTCTAACGTGACGGAGAGGGTGATCAGCCAATTTCTGACCGAAATGGACGGGCTAGAGGAGCTGAGGAACGTCGTAATTATTGCGGCAACCAACCGACCAGATATCGTGGACCCAGCCTTGCTACGCCCTGGCAGGTTTGACCGGATGCTTCTGGTTCCTCCGCCGGATCTAGAGGCGAGGAAGCAGATCTTCCGGATTCACACAAAGAAGACACCGTTGGCTGAAGATGTGAAGCCGGACGAGCTTGCCAGGAAAACAGAAGGATACACAGGCGCGGATATCGCGTCTATCTGCAACACTGCCGTGATGCTGTCAATCAAGGAACACATCGGGAAAGCGAAGGATCCGGAGGACGCGAAGAAAAGGGCTAAGGGGTTGAAAGTGGCTAAGCGTCATTATGACGAGGCTATGCAGAAGGTTAAGCCGATTTCTAGTCAGGAGCTTAGGATGTACGAGCGTTTCTCGCAACAGTTCGCCGACACGAAGGCCGGCCTTCAGAAGGTTCCGGCGCCCGCGTAGTTGGCTGAGAAGAGAGTTTCCAGGGCCATGCTGAAACTTGGCCGCCCAAAAAAAAGGGGGAGGTTGGGGTTAGGTCCGGGACCGCCCAACCGAGGAGGGGAGGGAACGATGTTGGCCGAGGAATCCGGTTGTGTGGCTGAGGAGAGACGAAGTCTCGGTGATGCTCGCGTGAGTGTTGGTTGCGGTCGTTTCGATGTGGGTCTTGATCCACTCAGGTATGACCACGGTTCGGATCAGCGCTTGGATGGTCACGTCTCTCGTCTTTGCTTCGAGCTGCAGCTTCCGGTAGTTTTCGTTCCCCATTGAGAAGATAAACTTGGCCATGACAGATACATTGTGGTATAGTTCGGTATAAGACCACAATTTTGAACAACGAGATCTAGATGCGAGAACCCACGCGAAGCCTCGTTCAGGCAGTTTGAACGGAACGAGAACATCAGTTTTTCCCTGGAAAACGCAAAATTTTTGTCTAGTTGACCAGGAGCAGCCTAAGATGCAGTTCGACAAGTCTTTCGGGCGACACGGTCTAGGCAAAAACTTTGCTTTCCAATGGTAGGCGAAGCCGATGCTGGCGGTGCTATTCGATTACTGGGGGAGGGGGTGGCTTGCGGACTCTGATCGCCAATATTACGAGGAAGAGGGCGAGCCCAAATATGGTCAATAAGACGACTGCCGACACCGCGGTGCTATTGGTCGTCCCGCCACCACCCGCGACTCCCGGAACAGTAACGGTGAGAGGCTGGGAGGCAACAGACGCATCCGTCGCCCAGTTTGTGCTCTTCCCCTGATATGTTACCTGAACATTGTAGGGTCCTATTGGAATATGGCCTAACTGTATTATTCCCGTGCTGCCAGTCGTGAACGTCTTCGTTGTAGAATTGCCCACAAAACTGACTGTAACCGTTACTCCAGCCACAGGATTACCCGACCCGTCAACAATCTCGACACTCGCCGAATACGCCTTCAGGGCAATCGTAGTAGTCACCGCCCCACCGGTTAGATCGATTGTTGGCGAGCCTACCACTATGCCTTTTGCGCCCTCCCACATTGCATCAGTCACTGTCCAGGAAACGGCGCTCGTCCACTGACTCGAATATGATGTGAGATTCATCACGGTCGAGCCGCTCGTTAGAGTGACGAAGGCGGGGGCTGCGATTGGCTGATTGCTAGGATCCACAAAGGATAGGGTCAACTGGAACTGCTTATCGAATATTGCCTTTAGTCCACCCACTCCGTTCAGCGGGGGACTCCTCGTGGGGTCGGTGTAGTTCTTGTATATGACTGGGGTTGTTAACGTGGTTCCAGTCGTCGATGCGATATCAGAACAAGCGCAACTCCACTGCTTCCACACATACCTCGCCCCGGATGAGGTTCCTATGAACGTCGTCGGAGACGTAAGTTGAATTGTATGCGGTCCTGACCCATTTCCAAATGGTAGGGAGACTTGTGGGAGACCGTAGCTTATTGCGTTGTCAATCTTGACGGTGGCGGTTCCGTCTGCTGAGGGAACATTTGTAGAGACGTCCATGTAGCAGTTGGTCTTACAGCCAAGAGGTGGGGTCACCGTGTATACCGCCCAAAAAGGACAATTTTGACCCGGTGGACCCGGTTGGCATTTCGCCACTGTATAATCAATGTAGATTGGCCCGACGTTCAGAGGATTGGTGTCGAACTGATACCACCCGCTGGGTCCGTAGGTGTACCAGCCGCTGAACGTGTATCTCTTGCCGCTCGATGCTCCGATGAAGAATGTGTTGAGGACTTTGACGGTGTGGTATGTGTTGTTGTTGAAGGTGAAGGTATGATTCAGATTAAAGCAGTTTACCGGACATGGGTTTCCATCTAGTTGCACTTGTACAACTCCCTCTGACGAAGGGACATTCGTTATTGTGTCAACGCTGCAAGGGGTTGTGCAACCCATTGCATGCGCGCTAAAAATGAAGCCGGGAATCACTGCGGCGATGAGAGTGAGAACTAGAAGTAGAAACGGAAACCTCTTTCTCACAAGAAACCCTCGGATCTCTCGAAGTACGACTACGGGAATCCCGCGTCAATAGTATCGTGACCCTGCGCTAAGCCGGGTCCAGTACCACGTGACTTTAGAACCATCGGAATCCGTCCTTCGCGGATCTCGTCAGAGGGTTCTGCAAATTTCTCACTTGATGACGACTCTCTTCCCAGGGTTGTCAGAACGCTACTGCAATTGTCTCTGGAAGCAGAACTCCAATCACTAGTTAGGTCTCGAAGACGGGCTAATGCATACCTAGCTCGATTGGAAAAATATTGTGACCCGGTCGTCGTTCCGAAACGACTTCGTGAGCCGCTGATGGGCTAGATGAGGAAGATGAAGGTCACGAAGCAAATCATCATGAGCAGTATGGCATGCTTGAGCCCGTCTTTGAGGTAGCCTGTCGCCATCTTACCACCGACTAGTCCCGCGAACAGAGCCTCGATCATTGCCATGTACAGGAAAACCGTTGTGATCTTGTCCAACGGGAGACTGACAAAGTTGAACCCTACTCCTCCAACAGTTCCCCCGCCACCGAAGTCGGTGTTGGCTAATTGTTTGAAGAAGCTAGAGATGAGCAGGTAGACGGTGACGAGGAAGACTGCGAAGCTGATGTACATGACTCCGATGAAGGGTCTCAAAGTGGCACGCCTCTTTCTCTCTAAGTACTGGATCTCTTGCACGTGCTTGGCGACGGATTCCATGCTCTCTTGGATATCTCCTCCAGACTTGTTGGCCTCGGCAATAAGCATCGAGCTTCGCCGTGAGAGAGTTGTACCGGTCGCATCCGCAAAGTATTGGAGCGCCCTTTCCAACGGGACCCTGAAACTGATCTTCGCAATTAGCTTCTTGAGCTCCTTCGTCAACGGACCATAGTCCCGTTCGGACGATATTTCGATAGACCGGGTCAGAGTCATGCCGCTTCGACCCGCGTCAGCGATATCTCGGATCAGGTGTGGAATGTTGTTATCGATGGAGTCTCTTCGCTTGGACTCTGCAAGATAGACTAGTGCTGGCGGTATTAGCGCGACGATTCCCCCCAGGAGGAGGAAGCGGTCAATGCTGAACTTGCCAACCAGGCCAGCAATTGGAACAGTAGGCGTTGGTCCGAAGAGGGCGATCTCAACGAGTCCCCAGAAGAATATTCCAGCGAAGATTATTCCGCTGAAGACCCAAACTAGTTTGCGAGTGATCTTGCTGAAGATCCCTCCTACTCCGCCGCCTCCCGAATCGCCTTTGATTTTCTTCACTTTCTTGGAGGGGACTGCGGCGTCTGGAGCCTGTGGCGCCGGCGCTGCTGATGGTTCGGTTGGTTGTGACATTTTTCTATTCTCCTAACCCTTCGGCTGCATAGTGTCCAGTATGAAGAGGAACATTACGCCGCATATCGGTATGAGTATGAAGGCGAGGAGGTACATGAAGGAGAAGACGTCTATTCCGCCAAGGTTTCCTCCGATAGAGGCCATGATCGAGAGCATGACGACGAGCATTAGTGGAAAGGCGATGAGCATGAGAACGTATGTCTCAGCGATAATTCCCAGTGTGTCAAGGAATCCTTGGACGGAGAGAGCACGTTTCTGGAACAAGTGATCTGTTATGCCTTGGAAGAACTTCTTCATGTCCCCACCGGTCCTGATGACTCCTGCAAAGCCTCGCAGAAGGTCTTGGTAGTTTGCCGAGGGCGAGCGTTCTACTTCCGCGTTCATCGCATTGATGACATCGTAGCCGAGAAGGTCGATTCTTCCAATCACATTCGCAATCTCGTCAGAGAGCATGAACTTGGGATCTTTCTCAGCGGTGGATCTGAGTATCCGCTCGGGAGTTACTCCAGCGGATGCGAGAACGGTCATGTAGCTTGCCGTGAACGGGAGAAAGTTGTCCAACCGTTGTCTTCGGGACCCGACTTTCATGGATGGAAGTATGTAGAAGAATCCGAGAATCGCGGCGCCTGTCATGAAGGCGAAGAGGATAGAGAGTACGATGCTCAATAGGATGGAGGTTATTGAGAAAGTGAGACCGAAGGCGGTTCCGAGGCCCAAGTTAAGGATGGCGAACCATACGAAGAAGGATAATCCTCCTCCTACAAGGGCGAAGAAGACCATACTGCTCACGTAGGCTTTGTACCCGATCTTCATTCCGGCTAGGGAGAGAACCTGTTTGAGGCCGCTGAAAATCGGAAGGAGCTTGCCTATCCTTCTGCCAAGCAGGCCGTAGGTGAAGTAGGAGAATCCTTGCTTCTCGGGGGGAAGTTCGACTCCTCCCTTCTTGGCCCTTTCACCTTGTTCGAGGAAACGTCGCATTCTGGCTCGATAGTCGCCCATATGGAGTACAGCTTTCTCATAGACGAAGCTGCTGTAGAGCGCACCTGCGGGTGATAGGATGACAATTTCGATAATTAGCCAAGGCGGAGTATTTGCGATCAACGGGAAGAATATGTTAGAGATGATTGAGAGTGGAATGGATAATGGAATGCTGATCAACCACTTGTGCTTTTTCACAATGGCGATGTTGAAGTTGTACAGTATGGCAAAGAAGGACCCGGCGATCAACAAATAGGTGATTGGAACCAGCTGCTGAACGGCCCCGGTACTGGGATCCGTGTACCAGGTGCAGCCGCAAACCGCGCCCATTCCTCTGAAGAGAATTGTGAGGAACGAGAGTACTACGGTCGCTCCAACCCACGACTTGCTTGTTTCGAAGATATCTTTCTTTACCTTGTAGACGCCTAGAGAAATCAATCCCAGTAGTCCCAGGCCTACCGAGAGGATGTCGTTGGAGTTTGTCGACAGAATCTGGCCTAGCGGTCCTAGGTATGGAAGGATCGGGTCAATTAGGCTCATTTACGGAGTAGCTCCTGATGGTTGCACCATCTTCTCGCGCTTGACCCGATCCAAGAGTTGTTGCGGGTTGACGTAGTAAGTGCGAATGACTTCAACGACATCTTTGAAGTCGCGGATGTTGTTCCGGACCATCCATTCCAAGACTAGCCGTCTGTTGTTGAGTTCCTCCATTACTTCCTCATGCTTGTATCCGTGACGTTTCATTATGTTCTCAAGGACATAGCTTCGTCCATAGAACACGTAGGTGTCGGTCTTTGGATTCCATTTGAAAACATCGTTTGTCAACACGTCCTTCGTTGTGGGATCGAGCCCGACGACCTCTGCTATGTTGACCATGCGTCGGACGCTTTTGTCACCGACCTGGACTCTGGTCTGGACGCCGATGACATCGATAGTTGGGATTAGTGGTCGGGGTATGTTCATGGGTTCGCTTTCGAGACGGTGGATTGCTGCTTCCGCGGAATCGGCGTGCAGCGTTGCGAGGCCTCCGTGACCGGTAGCGATTGCCTGCATCAGTGTGTATGCTTCATTGCCTCTGACTTCTCCGACGATGATGTACTCGGGGCGCTGCCTCATGGCGTTCTTGAGCAAGTCGAAGAGTGTGATCTCGGAGACTTCCCCTGTTACTCCGAATCCCATTCTGACGACTGATGAAAGCCAGTTTTCGTGAGGGAGCTGGATTTCTGACGTGTCTTCGATGGAGACTATCTTGGCGTTGGGTTTGATGAACATTGCAAGGGTGTTGATACAAGTCGTCTTGCCTGAGGCGGTGCCGCCCACAACGATGACTGAGGCTTGTTTCTCGATGATGTACCAGTACCATGCCGCCATTTCAGCTGACATTGTGTTGTAGATTATCAGGTCTGAGCAGGTGAGAGGCCTCTCCCTGAACTTTCGTATCGTGAAGGTTGATCCACGTCTGGTGACCTCTTTCTCGTATGTCATCTGAACACGGCTCCCGTCGGGCAGTGTTGCATCGAGGACAGGCTGGGCGATGGATATGGCGCGGCCAGTCATGTAACTGAGTTTGAGAATGAACTTGTCAAGCTCTTCCGAGGTGTTGAAGATAACGTTGGTGGGTATCGATTCGTGTTTTCGATGCCATATGTAGATGGGTATTCCCATGCCGTTGCAGGAGATATCTTCGATCCAGGGATCCCGCATCAATGGATCTATTTTGTCGAAGTGAACAAAGTCCCGGATAACATAGTACATGATACGATCCAGGCCATCGGGTGTAATCTTGATCTTGTAGTTCTTGATGATCTTCTCGACAAGTTTCCTAATGTAGGCTCCAGCGTTCTCGTTGCCACCTAATCTCTTAATGTCAACATCTAGCTCTTCGATCAGGAGTTCTCCGATCTCTTTGAGGCTCTTCTTCTCATCATCGCTTAGCTGGACCTCCACTATCTGATACTTGATCGCGCCATCTTCTTTGACGATCCGGGCCTTCGCATAAGGCGCGTTTAGGTCGTATTGATCTAGAACCGGAGTGTCTGATGCTTTCTTCATCAGATCTATGGTCATCTTTTCGTATTCCATTAGCATGCCGACAATATTGTCTATCTTGTCGGTCTTTTCCGGCTTCACGGTTCTTGACATGATTATCAGATCACTCTGCCGAAGGTTTCGGCCATAACTCCTCTGTCTGTGATCGAGAAGGGCAAGAGCATCGGACGCAGCTGAGCTCTCCGCATCTTGTAAAACCGGAGCTTGCCTTCTAGGTGCTCAGATTCAAGCTCGAATTCGACAACAACATCGGACATGTGGGACAAAGTGGCGACGACGTGTGGATCGTGAATGTCTGATAGGATGGGCATGAAGACGAGACCGTTTCGCTGGTGAATCTGGCTCCCTAGAATCTCCAAGAGCTCACGGACCGATGCGGCATCATGATTGACCAGCAGGTCCGAGAGCGAATCTATCATTACTATGTCTCCTTCATCCAGTTGTGACAGTATCTCCCTCCGGAGCGTTACAAAGAGGTCGGAGCCGAGGCTTCTCGAACCGGGACTCATTGCCCCGGGCCCGAGTAAACCCGCGCCCATTGATTGTGGCCCGTGACCTCCTTGTTGGAGGGACTGCACTCTTGGACTGTATGCGTCAATAAAGGTCCACTGTCTCCCTTGTTCCATTTCGGCGGTATCCCATTCGTAGACCATCATTTCTTCCCTTATGTATGCAGGGTCTCTGACAATTGTGAAATAGAAAATTCTGTGACCCTCAGTGCCTAGTAAGTATGCGATTTGCTGGCAGAAGAGACGGACTGGACCCTCTTGGTTGCTGATTAGAAGAACGGTGCTGCCTGCTGGAATCCCGCCGCCTAGTTTTTCGTCTAGGCCCCCCATGCCTATCCGGATTCGGCGGATTCTTTCTTGTGGTTTGGCTCTAATCAACTTGTTTCGCCTTGAAGATTGCGCGCCTCAAACGCTTGGTGACCTCAGGCTCTGATTTGATCTCGATCCCGCCTTCGTTGATGATGAACGGATGTTGATATTGAGAGTGCGAGGTACCACGCATTTTGGGAATCTCGATTTTCCGAGAGCGCACTTTCATTGAAAACGAATCCTCTTCTAGAGAATTACCTTGGAGAGCATTCTGTTCGAGCGTCGTTTCACCGCTGACACTCTCTTCCAAGTTGTGATGAAGCCTGATCATTCCGTCGACCACGTATTCTTCGACAGACTTTCGTCCTTGATTGCTTGTCTCAGCTTGTCCGCTGACGAGCAGCGTGGTGCAGCCGAAGGATTTGAGAATCATAGTAAGTCGCTGTATGAGGCTTCTAAGATCCACCTGGGTTAGTTCCAGACTCATTGCGTCTAGTGAGTCGATTACAACTCTGCGAGCGTTTACAGTTTGTATGGCGTTCTGGATCTCGTAAAGCAGCGATTCCAGGGTGAAAGGTCGAGGTACGACAAACCGTTCGGCGCTGCTGAGCCCGAGTCTGCTGGAAATCGCGTCTAGGAGAACGATGTTGCCATTGTCCTCGTAGGTCTGGATGTTCCAGCCGAAGCTGTTGTACATGTTTTCACGGAGCTGCTGAGGCGTCTCCTCTAGCACAACATAGATCCCATTCTCGTTGTACTTCGAGATTCCGTTGTAGAGAAACTGTGTTGAGAAGATCGTCTTGCCGGCACCAGCAGGTCCGGCTAGGAGATAGACTCTGTCACGGATGAGCCCGCCGCCAACGATCTGGTCGAAACCGGGAATTCCTGACGGTATTCTCTGGAGTTGTTGGAGTTGAGGGCGCGTCGGCTGCTGCTCTTGTGGTGGTGGAGTTGGAGCGTATCCTGAGTTGTCATACCCCTGGTTCTCATAAGAACCGGACTCATATCCAGTGTAGCCTTGTGAAGGGTCGTACTGAGAGGGGTCCTGATACGAGTAAGGGTCGTTGTTTGCTGGCTGTCCCTGATCATCATAACTCATTAGCCATCCCAGGTCTCACTCAACATGTCCCAGGATAACCGGTAACGCTCTTGAAGTCCATGAAAGGAATAGTCTCTCCCTGAGGCTGCCCCCTGTAATTGTAGTAGAATCCGATGAAGGTTAACCAGTTATCATCTCTACCCAAGTTAATACCACCTGTCCCGCCTTGACTTGAGCCGCCGAAATAGACCTCTGTCGTAGGCCCCGGTCCGTTCGAAGGGGCTGGGGGAAGGTTATAGGGAGTACCCATGCTGTATGGGGTAATAGTATTCGGATTAACGCTTGTTGGCGAAACTATCCATGTTCGGACGAATTGTCCGAAACCGTTGGCGCTGTAGGGTTGCATCTGCATCATTGTGCTGCCTTGCAATATTACCGCGCTGTCGGTTGCTGTGTTCGCGACCTTGACCCAGATCACCATGGCGCCGCTTGACGGGACGCAGAAGGCTGATTGGGACTGGGTCTGTGAACCCTGGGTAAAGTTGAAGGATTTGAAGTCGAAGTATATCGAGAGAGGTCCGATGTTGGTGACGAATTGTCCACTCGGGTTGTTATTGTTGAAAGAGACCGGCCAGGGATAGAAGAAGCTGAACAAGCGACCTCTTGTAGAGCTGATGATGACTTTGTATCCGCTACCGTCGTTCAAAGACAACCCCGTGACATGGATGAGTTGGTTGATTACTCCAGCTGCTACGTTTCCGTTAGTGAAGTAGCACTTGCCGTTGCCAGCGCAGTTCTGGGTGCCTGCTCCCGGATCAACTATGCATGGACCTTGGCTATTGGGATCGCTATTGGTGCACTGAGTTCCTCCAGTTGGGGAAATATTGGTTATGTAGATTCTTGAGATGCTAACGGTTGTCCCGCCTAGATTGTTGACCGGGATGTTGAAGCTTGTGCTGGTGAAGTTTTGGGCTCCAGGGCTTGCAGGAACCAGATTCTCTGAAGTTGCGAGCTGATCGTTCTGGTTCATCTTGAAGAGTGATGAATTGTAGTTGTCGTATTGGATGAATCCCCATATCACCAGGTTGAATCCCATGAGAATGAGGATGATGAAAAAGAGCCCTCCAAATATGGTGCTAATGCCTTTCTTTGCGCGGACGAATCTTCTATAGA
>Ga0209378_1000947_pt1 | contig 20906 bp, 12 predicted proteins | sample GraSoiAngelo_156_FD_186170 | JGI IMG/M metagenome (GOLD analysis project Ga0209378, IMG submission 186170) | Grasslands soil microbial communities from the Angelo Coastal Reserve, California, USA - 14_1009_13_40cm (SPAdes) (version 2) | ecosystem: Environmental > Terrestrial > Soil > Grasslands ...
AGGCGTGTTCCCAGCTTGGCTGCGTTGTCGGCATTCATCGTAATCGCCTCCGCCTTGACGAGCGTTTCGCCACGCGATTTCTCCCTTCAAGTTGGCGCCACGGGATTCGTCAAGATCGGAGTGATTATTGACAACGGGCCACCCGGGACGCCAGATTCCGTGTGGGCCCGAGACCCGACGGTCCTCCAGGAACCTGACGGCTCTTTCAAAATGTGGTACAACGGGTTCGATGGAGGCCGTTCAATCATCTTGCTTGCGACCTCGAGCGACGGATTTTCCTGGACGAAACAAGGTGCGGTTCTAGACTATGGGGGAAATGCGGGGGCTCCTTTCGTCCTGCGCGAGGGCTCGACCTATCACATGTGGTTTCAGGCGGGTTCGATCTTCCACGCTGTTTCCCAGGATGGGCGGTCATGGACGGTCGATGGGATTGCCCTCGCACCTAACTATCCGAACTGGGACGGCCTCACCGTCGGTACGCCGTGGGTCGTCCAATACGGCGGCCAATACCAAATGTATTTTATGGGATCGGATGGTGGAACGGACCGAATCGGGCTCGCCACCTCGAGCACGTATTGGAACTTCACTCGGGTGTCAAGCAATCCTGTCTTCGAGCCCGGCGGCACCTGGGACTCATTCAAGGTTCGAAACCCTGCGGTCAAACCGGGCAATCCTTGGATCATGTACTATGCGGGCCTGGGCAACAGCTTCTTTCAAGTTGGCATTGCGACTTCCCCCGACGGGGTCGGCTGGACCCGAGGTTCAACTCCCATTCTTGCCCCTGATCCCTCTCCGTCCTGGGACTCCCAGGGCACGGTCGGAGCGAAGTTCATCGACGGAGCCCACGGCAGGCGCCTCTACTACACCGGCTCAGATGGTTCCAGAGCGAAAATCGGGCTGGCGGTGGAACCCTCCGAGACCCCCCAGCCAGCGGCCAATCCGTGGCAGATACCGATCCTCGCTTCGATTGCAGCTATGGACGGAGCGATTGGCCTGTTCTGGTACTTTGTATATCATAGGCCGAAGGAGGCGCGGCGAAACTCCGCTCCCATTCGAGATCCGTCTCGACCCCTTGCGTCGATGCCACCAAAATACGTTGAAATAGTGACGGACTCATCGTAGGTATCGGAGGGATTCGTTCGTCGTCTTCTAGTGCGCCGTTTGGCTCGCGGGGAAAGCAAGCGTCAAGGTGCAAACACGCGAGGGGTTCGCTCCGGCCCACGACTTGGCACCGGGTCGGGTTGATCAGTTCCGTCCTTCTCATGGTCCTCCAAGTGGTTCCGATCCTCTCTCAACCTGTTTTAGCGGATTCCTGGACGGAAACAAGTGTCGCGGATTTCACAGGCGGAACTCTCCAGGAGGTAGTCGCCACCGCGCCCGGCGATTTGCAACTCCGCCCGAACGGAACTGGATTTGCCAAACGGGGAATCGTGCTCGGCAATGGGCCCCCAGGTTCGCCAGATTCGGTTTGGGCGAGAAATCCTTCAGTCCTCTGGGAGTCCGACGGTTCGTACAAGATGTGGTATTGCGGGTCGGACGGATCCCAATCGAGCATCTTGCTCGCCACATCGCTGGACGGCGTGGCCTGGAGCAAGCAGGGTGTGGTCTTGCAGACTTTCACGACCGTGTGCGCACCCTTCGTCCTTCGGGAAGGCTCGACCTACCACATGTGGTTTGAAGGAGGTCTTGCGGGTGGAGGGGCGATTTACCACGCACAGTCGCCCGATGGCCTCGCGTGGACGGTCAACGGAACTGCGCTCCAGCCCGGTGCGGGATGGGACGGGACCATCGTGGCCATACCGTGGGTTGTGCACACCAACGGCGAGTATCGTATGTACTACACTGGGTCCGACGGATCCGCTGATCGAGTAGGGCTCGCCACTTCCTCCAGCTACACCGGATTCAGTCGGGTAACGGGCCTCCCGATCCTCGACCTGGGCCAATCCGGAGCGTGGGATGGCGAGAAGGTCCGGTGCTCCGCGGTCGTCAATGGCACGGGCGGTGTCTGGCTCATGACCTACGGTGGTCTGCGAGCTGGGTATTGGAGGGTCGGCACTGCCAGCTCCCAGGACGGTCTCTCCTGGACCAAGACCGGAAATCCGGTTCTATCGCCCGACCCGGCGCCGTCTTGGGACTACCGAGCCGTTGTCGGAGCCGCGATCATCGACACTCCTCAAGGGCGGCGCGCCTACTATACGGGGAGCGACGATTCGCGGATACAAATCGGCCTTGGCGTCGAAGCTCCAGGCTTTTCGCCGACCGGTTCCTATCTTTCACGGGTGTTCGATTCCGGGGTCCGGAACACATGGAATCGCGTATCCGTGAACGTCACCCTGCCTCCAAATTCCGACGTCGTAGCCTTCCTCCGCACGGGCGAAACCGTGCAACCTGACGCAACTTGGTCGGGGTGGCAAACCGTGGATCCATCCTCGGGCGCCGTCGGGCCCCTTCGAGGCCGCTACGCCCAGTACCTCCTAAGCCTCTCGACATTCGAAGCGGTCGATACGCCGGTCGTCCACGATGTCTCTGTCATCTATCAGCTGAATTTCGGCCCAACCGGGATTCCCCGCGATCCAGCGAACGAGTCATGGGTGGCCGTCGACACCCCCGTGCTCAAGTGGAGTTCGTCGGACCCCGAGGGAGACCGACAAGTTTCCTTCCAAATCGACTTGAGTCGCGAGGCGTCCTTTGGAACGATCGCGCACTCGAGCGGGACTGTGTCCTCCACAACCACCGAATGGCAAGCGCTTTCTCTGGAAGAAGGACTTTGGTACTGGAGGGTTCGCCTCTCGGACGGAATGACGTGGGGACCTTGGACGAATTCCTCGTTCCGGGTGGACTTGACGGCACCCAGTCTTTCCTTGGCCACTCCCAAAGAACGCGACGCCCTGAACAGTGGAATTGTAAGGGTTTCCTGGAGCGTTGAAGATTCCCTTTCAGGCGTGGACCGGATCGAGTTGAAACTGGATGACGGCCCCATCGTAACGGTCAATCCGTCGAACGCCAACTACACATTCAGCGGACTCGCGGACGGTGAACATTTCGTCGATGTCGTCGCGTTCGATCGGGTCCAACACCCGACTTCGGTTAAGGTTTCCTTCGTCGTGGACCGGATGCCTCCCGCGCTCGAAATCATCGGACCCGCCCAGGATCTTGTGATCAGCTCCAATCGGGTCGATCTCCTGTGGAAGGCCGATGGGACGGGATCGAACCTCTCCCGCTTCGAAATCCAAATGGATGATGCGGAGCCGGTGGTTCAACCCGGTACCCAACGCAGCTTCACCTTTACAGGAGTCCAGGACGGCGTCCATATTATCACCCTTCGCGCCTTCGATCGCGCGGGCAATTACGAGACCGCCGTCGTCCGGGTCCGAGTCGATACCGGATTCTTCAGTCCGAGCGGCCCATACGGTCCATGGCCTGTGACGACCGTGATAATCGTAGCCATCATGGGGGCATTACTCGGCGCGGTTCGCATCGCGCGGTCTCGAGGGGCAATGCCGCCCCCGCCCACGTGACTCGCGGTTCCGGGACGCCGGAAATTGTCAATGCGAATCCGCGGTTGCGCTACACTTTTATAGCCATCAGCGCCTTCCGCGTCTCCGTCTGACCCTCGTCGGACACCAGAAGGATATAGATGGGATGGGTTGTAGCGATGCTGCCCAGCGCTGACTGTCCCACCGGTCAGGTGAGCCCTTGTTCCTGAAAGAAATCCAGATGGAGAACTTCAAGTCGTTCGGTCGAAAAATCTCGATCCCGTTCCTCCAAGGATATACGTCGATCACAGGCCCGAACGGCTCCGGGAAGAGCAACATCGCGGACGCGATTCTGTTCGTCCTCGGCCCGAAGAGCGCGAAGGCGATCCGCGCCGGCAAGCTGACGGACCTCATCTGGAACGGCGGCAAGGACAAGAACGGCGCCAACGAATGCCAGGTCAGCCTGATCTTCGACAACTCGGACCGCCAGATCCCCGTCGAGGCGGACGAGGTCAAGCTCACCCGGTACGTCGGCCTCAGCCCGTCCGTCGATGGCGGGTACAATTCGTACTTCTACATCAACGACCGAAAGTCCTCCCTGTCCGAATTCGACTCGCTCCTGGCCCACGCGCGGATCTCGGCGGAAGGCTACAACCTGGTCCAGCAAGGGGACATCCAGCGGATCGTCTCCATGTCTTCCGTGGAACGCCGGCGGATCCTCGACAACATCGCGGGCATCACGAAGTTCGACGATGACATCGGCCAGGCCGAAGGGAAGCGCAAGGAGACGGAGGACAACCTCGAGCGGATCCGGATCATCCTCGACGAGATCGACAAGCAGATCAAGCAGCTCGAGGCGGACCGCGACGGCGCCCTGAAGTACCGCGACCTGAACGAGAAGCTGACGACCGCGAAGGCCCAGCTCGCGTACAAGAACCGGGAATTGATCGAGCGGCAGATCGTCGGGACCAAGGAGCAGATCGCGAAGCACGAGGGCGACAAGGCGAAGTTGGAGGCCCAAAAGGAGGAGCTCCGAGGCCGCCTCGATGCGGCCGTCGCCCGACTGAACGAGCTCGAACAGGAGATGGCGGACCGCGGCGGGGACGAGGCGAAGCAGCTCAAGGAAAAGCTCGATGGCCTGCGGATCGAGCGGGCCCGCGCGACGGACGGAATCGAGACATCGAAGGAGACGCTGAAGCAGATCCGGACGGACGCGGCGGAGGCCAACAAGGAGAAAGCCAAGGTCCAGAAGGAGACGGACGCGCTCGCACGGGAGCGCGGGAACGTCGACAAGCGCGTCGGGGAACTGGACGAGCAGATCAAAGGGGCCGACAAGGATCTCCATGAAGTCGACGAGGTCGCGTCGAAGAGCGACGCGAAGGTCCTCAACATCCAGAAGCAGATCATCGCCCTGAACAACGAAATTGACGAGGTCGAGGAGAAGCTCAAGGGCCTGGTCCTCGAAGGCGACCGCACGAAGGAGGCGATGGCGCGCGTCGAGTCGGAGATCGGACTGCTCGAGGAATCCCGCAAGCAATATGCGGTCGAGCACGACGACGCCGAATGGCAGCTTAAGGAACTCAAGTCGTCTACGAAGGAATCGGGGAAGAGCCTCGAGAAACTCCAGGAGGACTTCCACGGCAAGCGGACGGAGGAGGGCCGGCTCGCGAAAGAGCAGGCGGACCTCCAGACCGCGCTCCTCAGCCTGACGAGGCAGTATGCGCAGCTCAAGGCCGAGGCCGACGTCGCGGAGAACATGAAGCGCGGGTACGGATCGGCGGTGTCCGCGATCCTCGAATGCCGGGAGACCGGTTCGATCAAGGGGATCCACGGGACGGTGGCCCAGCTCGCCCACGTCGACTCCCAGTACGAGACGGCGATCGTCACCGCCGCCGGAGCGCGGATGCAGGCGATCATCGTCGACGACGACTCGGTCGCGGCCGAATGCATCGATTACCTGAAGAAGCGCAAGATCGGCCGCGCGACCTTCCTCCCTCTCACCAAGATGCTCGTCGGCAAGCCTCGCGGCAAGGCGATCCTCGTCGCCAAGGAATGCCTTGGCTTCGCGATCGACCTGTGCCACTTCGACGAGAAATACCGCGACGCGTTCTTCTACGTCTTCGGCGACACCCTCGTCGTCCAGACGCTGGACGAGGCCCGGAAGTGGATGGGCGGCGTCCGTCTTGTGACGACGGAGGGCGAGCTCATCGAGTCCTCCGGCGCGATGGTCGGCGGCGAGATGGAGAAGTCCACCGTCCGGTTTGGCCCGAGCTCCGCGGGCGAGATGGAGAAGATCGCGGAGAAGCTGCGGGAGGCCCAGGCCCAAGCGGAGAACGTCGCGAACCGCCTCGATGAGATCCGGAAGGAGATCCTCGCGCTCGAGGAGACGATCAAGGACACGGGCGGGAGGTCCGGGGCCGTCGAGGTCAAGGCGAGCACCCTGGAGGCGAAGCGAAAGGAATTCGCCGCGAAGCTCGCCGCGGCCGACAAGGACCTCGCGGATCGGAAGAGCCGGTTCGAAGACGCCCGGAAGACCGCGACGCGGATCGAAGAGGACCTGGAGAAGTTCACGAAGGCCGTCGAGGACCTGAAGTCCAAGCGGGACGAGCGCAAGAAGGCCGTCATGGAGGCGACGCCGCAGCAGATCTCCTCGAAGATGAAGGAGCTCATGAGCCGCCGCGCGACCCTCGCCGAGGAGCTGAGCGGCCTGCGGTCGAAGGGGGAGGCGATGGCCACCCAGACCGCGTTCCTCGAGGAGCGCCGCGGGGAGCTCGATGCGCGGTTCGGGACCTTGGAGGAACAACGGAAGGATCACGAAAAGCGGATCGAGACGTTCCAGGAGTCGCTCGGACGGCTCGAGACGGAGATCCGCGGGCTCGAGAAGACGGAGGCCCAGCTCGGCAAGAAGATGAAGGACCTCCAGGACGCCCGCGACGCCGCGTACAAGGAGAAGACGGACCGCGAGGCGGACCTCGACAAGGCCACGCACAAGATCGAGACGAAGGAGGACTTCCTGCTCAAGATGCAGACGGAGCTGAAGGTCCAGGAGGAGCAGCTCGCCGAGGCCGAGCGCGTGATGACGGAGATGGCCGTCGAGGTCAAGGAAGGCCGGCTCCCGAGCCTCGAGGAACTCAAGTCGACGATCGGCGAGTGCGAGGCCGCGATCACGGCCCTCGGGCCGATCAACCTGCGGGCCTTGGAGGATTACGACGCGCAGCAGGCCCGCGCCGTCGAGCTGAAGGACGAGTTCAAGAGGCTCGAAGGCCAGCGGGAGGAGCTCATCCACCTGGTCGAACAGCTCACGGACCGCAAGAAGGAGGGGCTCGCGAAGGTCTTCACCGCGATCAGCGAGAACTTCAAACGGGTCTACGCGGAGCTCAGCGAGGGCGGCGAAGCGGACCTCGTCCTCGAGGATCCCGAGAAGCCGTTCGACGCCGGACTGATCCTGAAGGTCAAGCCGGCCCACAAGAAGGTCCTGCGGCTCGAGGCCCTCTCCGGCGGCGAGAAGTCCCTCGCGTCGATGGCCCTGATCTTCGCGATCCAGGAGTACGACCCGTCTCCGTTCTACCTGCTCGACGAGATCGACCAGAACCTCGACGCGGTCAATGCGGAGAAGGTCGCCCGCATGATCCGGCGGAACAGCAACGCGGCGCAGTTCGTGCAGATCTCCCTGCGCAAGGTGAGCCTGAAGGAGGCGGACCACTTGATCGGCGTCACGATGACGCCCGAGTCGGTCTCCGAGGTCATCATGCGCGTGAACCTGGCCGACATCGAGGACGAGAAGCCTGAGAAGCCCTCCGAGGTGGTGACGGCATGAGCGAGAACTACCAGACGGTCCTGAACCACCTGCTGTTCCACAAGGCCCTCATCAGCGAGACGGAGGGCGGCCAGCGGATCAACCGGTACCTCGCGATGCTGAACGAAATCGACCAGGGCATGCACGTCGCGGTCCGCGACCCGTTCGAGAAGTCCGTCGTCGCCGCGTTCGAGCTGGTCCTGGAGCGACAGATGGACCCGTGGGAGATCAACCTCACCCCCTTCACGAAACTGTTCCTGGAGAAGGTCAAGAAGGAGGGGACGGTGAACTTCGTCACGGCCGGGAAGCTCGTCTTCCTCGCCTGGTCGATCCTCAAGCTGCAGAGCGACAAGGTCCTCCTCAACGCGATGCCGCCGGAGGCGCCGCCGGACGATGGCGCCTGGGACCTCGACATGTTCCGCGACCCCGCGGACCTCGACTACAACCAGGTCGTCCTCGACGGGACGGCGACGCCCCTCACGGAGGCGATCCGCCGGGAGGGCCGGCGGGCCGTGACCCTCATGGAGCTGATGGACGCCTTCGACGAGGCGCGCCGGGAGGCCGACCTGCAGCTCCAGCGGAATGCCCTGCGGGAAGCGGCGATCCGCAAGTTCGCGCCGAACTTCCATCAGAAGGTCCACGGCGAGGACCTGACGGAGGACATCGCGCTCACGTGGCAGCGCCTGGCCCAGTTCAACGGCGAGCCGATCCCCTTGCGCCAGCTGACCGTCGGCGACATCTGGGACGAGGTCACCGTCTTCATGTCGTTGCTCTTCCTCGCCCACCTGGAGAAGGTGAAGCTTTGGCAGAAGGACTACCCTTACGGGGAGATCCTGGTCAAGCGGCTGTCGATGGAGGCGGACCTCCCGACGGAGGAGCTCCTCGCGATCCCGGCCCTCGGGCCGAAGCCTCCCGCCGCGACGCCGGAGGCGGTCCCATGAACCCGCGGGCGATCGTCGAGGCCGCCCTCTTCAGCGCCGGCAAGGCGCTCACGCCGGAGGAACTCGCGCAGACGACGCGCCTCGAGCCCGACGTGATCCGGTCGCATCTGCGAGCCCTCGCCCAGGAGTACACGAAGCGGGAGAGCGCGATCGAGGTCGCGCAGATCGGCACGAAGTGGACGATGCAGATCCGATCCGAGTTCGCGGAACGGGCGCGGGCCTTCGCGCCTCCGGAGATCGACCGGGACCTCCTCAAGACGGCGGCCCTGATCGCCTACCACCAGCCGCTCCTCCAGAGCGACCTGTTCGACATGATCGGCTCCAAGGTCTACGAGCACACGAAAGGGCTGGAGGACCTCGGCCTGATCAACCGGAAACCGTCCGGACGATCCCTGGCGCTGACGACGACTCGGTACTTCGCGGAGTTCTTCGGCCTCAAGTCGACGGACCGCGAAGGCATCCGCCGGTTGATGGCGCAGAAGGCCGGCGTCCCGTACAAGGAGCGGCCGGAGGAGACCCCCGACGACACGTCCGAAGCGCCCGAGGCCCCGAACGAGCTGCCGCCACCGGAATCGAACGAGGCGTCCCGCCAGGCCGCGGCGGTCCCCGCAGGGTCCCCGTAGGCCACTCCGGAATTTCGTCCCGCCATCGCGTCCGGATCGACGGGATGAATCATCCGTGATAATCGAAAGATAAGCCGTTTATAAGCTCCGAATCCTCGCAACCGTGCTGATTCTCGGTGGAGGAGCCGATGCCTTCCCCCGAGGCAGCGGAGCCCTCGACAGGTGAGCGGGTACCTCCGGGACAATGCGCTGCGGAAGCAGCTAGAAGAGCGGGTCAAAGAGACCGCCCGGACCCGGCAGGCCGCGGAGGACGGCCTCCGCGCCGCCCAGGACATGATCGACCAGGCGCGCCGAGTCGACGCGACCGTCACGGAGGCCGAGAAGGCCCTCGCGGAGGCCGGCGGCGCGATGGTCGCGAAGGACTACAAGGTCGCGGTCGACAAGGCAAACGAGGCCCTCGAACGCGGGAAGCGGAACTACCGGGACCGCGCGCGGGCGATCGTCGACTCGAGCGCGAACTTGGGACGCCTCGCGAAGGGCGTCGGGGCCGATCTGGCGGAGACGGAGTCGACGCTCGCGAAGGCGGAAGGGGCCCTCGCCGGCGGCGACCTCGGGGTCGCCATCGACTTGGCCAAGAAGGCCTGGAAACGGAGCGAGAAGATCCTCCAAGAGCACCTGTCGTCCTCCTTCTCCAACGCGCAAGCGCTCATCCTGTCCGCGAAGAACCTGAACCGCAACGTCGCCCCCATCGAGGACCTCCTCTCTCGCGCGCGCACGGCGATGGAGAACAACGACTTCCAGAGCGCCCTCGAATTCACGAAGGAGGGGCTCGACACGATCCGAGAGGACCTCACCTCCGCGCAGGGGAAGGAGATCCGCGACGCGGAGGACCTGATGCGGTCTGCCGCGGAGCTCGGCGCGGACACGACCAAGGCTTCGAACCTGATCGAGCGGGCCCGGGGCGACATCACCAACCTCGACTTCGAGAAGGCGAAGAACGCGCTGAGCCAGAGCCGCGCGGAATCGGAGAAAGCCCTCCAGCGATCGCTCGAGGGGAGCGCGGGGGATTTCTCGCGCATCGTCCAGGAGGCGAGGGCGATGGGCGCCGACCCGACGGCCGCGCAAGACCTGTTCGCGAAGGCCGAGGGCGCGATCCGCAAAGGAGCATACCGGGAAGCGGCTCAGCTCGCGAAGCAAGGGTTCCAGACGGCCCAGCAGACGCAGTTTCAGCGGGTCGTCGGAGTCCTCGCGACGTCCCGCGAGAAATTCGCCGCCGCGGCGAACATGGGCGTCGATCTGAAGGCGCCGTTCGAGGACCTGAACACCGCGCGCGAGGCGATCCGCCGCGGCGCATTCCAAGAAGCCCTCGGTTACGCCAAGCGCGCGGATGGCGCGGTCGACGCGATCCTCGATCGATACCGCAAGGTCGAGGCGCGGTTGAAGGAGCTCCACCGGGCCTTCGCCGAGGTCGAGGGGTTCGGCGTGCAGACGGTACGCGCTCGGAAACTCGCCGAGGCCGCCCGCCAGGCGTACAAGGATCGGAATCCACCGGAGGTCGAGAAGGCGATCCAAGCGTCCTTCGACGAACTGCGGAGGGCGGAGCGCGAGCGGGTGATGGAGGCCCTCGAGCGCGCGGAATTCATCTTGACGTTGGGCGAACAGAACGGCGCGGACCTGGCGGAACCCTCGAGGTCGCTCCAGGAAGCGATCGTCGCGGTGAAGGCGGACGACTACCGCCGGGCGCTGGACCTCGCCGCCGCCGTGCAGGCGAAGGCGGGGCGGATCCTCGCCGAGCGCGCGGCCGGACAAATCTCCTCCCTTCGGACGGCACTCCCCCATCTCGGGGATGAGAGCGGGACCCTGAAGGCCCTGATCAACCGGGCGGACGCCTCGATGGGGGCGCAGGATTTCGAAGGCGCCCTGAAGGCCGTCGCCGAGGGCCAGGCGTTCGTCGAGGGGCGGGTCCGAACCCGGGCCGACGAAATCGTCGGAGACCTCGCGGTCGCGGTCCGCATCGGCGTCGACCTCGGGGCGAACGTGTCGAACCTCGAGGCGCTGCACCGCGAACTGAATGCCTATCTGGCCAGCGGCCGGTCCGCGGAGATCGTCGGCACCCGAGAGAAGGCGACCGAAGCTTTGGCGGGCCTCGCGGACAACCTGCTCAGCCTCGTCCGAGGACGGGTCGTCACGATCCAGGGCCTCAAGGTCGACGTGGACGAGATGAACGACCTGGTTCGCCGGGCGCGCATGGCGCTGGGAGTCCAGAATTACCACGAGGGACTGCGGCTCCTGAACGAGGCGAATGACCACGCGAACAAGGCGGCCGGGATGCACAAGCAGGCCTACAACGCGATCGCGACCGCGGCCGCGTTCGTCGCCGACGCGAAGAAACGGAACGTGGACGTCTCGAAGGTCGTCGAGATGCTCGTCGACGCGAAGAAGGCGTTCGAACAGATGGATTTGGAACGCGCCCTCCAGCTCGCGGGAGCGGCCCGCGCGGAGACGGACAAACTCACGGTCCTCTATTCCTCGGCCCAGAAAATCTTGTCGTCCCGCGCGCGGCTCGAGCTCGCAGAGCGACTCGGGATCGCGGCCCCGCATCTGCGGGAGGTCTTCGCCGAGGCGAAGGAGGCGATGAAGGCGAAGGAATACGAGAGGGCCCTCGGGCTCGCCCAACGCACGGAGGACGAGTTCACGTCGCTCATCCGCGAGAGGCTCCTGCTGACGCTGAACGAAGCGGAAGAGATCCTCGCATCCGTCGAGGGCGCGGACCTCGCGACATCGACCGAGGCCCTCGGGAAGGCCCGCGGACATCTCGAGGCCGGCGAGGTGGAGCGGGCCGCGGACCTCGCGATGCAACTCAAGGCGCAGCTCGAGACCCTGCGGCGGCAGGGAGAGGAGGCCGAGGCCGCCCTCCGGAGGGTCCGGGAGGTCCTCGCGGACGCGGAGGCGATGAACACCCCGCTGCCGCGGACGAGCGGGCTCCTGGAGAGGGCCGAGCGGGCGTACCGGATGGGGCAGTTCGACGAGGCCCTCGACATCGTCGCGCAGGCGGACGTCGACGCGACGAAGGAACGCGACCAGGCGGTCGCCTCGATCATGAAGCGGTTCGAGGAGGCCCTCGCGAAGGCGCGACGCGAGGGGGCCGACACGCGGTCCTCGGAGAAGCTGTTCGAGAAGGCCCGGGAGCTGTTCCGGGCGAAGAAGTATCGCCAGGCGATTGCGACGGCCCTCCAGAGCGAGGCCGAGGCAGAACGGGTCGGCCTGCAGCAGCAGATCGCGAAGCAGGCGGTCGAGAGCGTGGAGGGAAAGCTGCGCGACCTCGGCAAGGGGTCCTCGATCGTCATGGACCTCGTCTCCGACAGCCGCAAGGCGTTCGCCCTCGGGGATTACGTCAAGGCGCTCGACACGGCGATCCACGCATCCGATTCCATCGCGGACCTGCGGGTCCTCCTCGACGAGGTCGCGGAGGTCCGGGATAAGGCGAAGGCGCTCCTGGAGACCGCGGTGGACGTCGGCGCGGACGCCTCGAAGTTCGAGAAGGCCTTCCAAGACGGCGAATCCGCGTTCGAGCTGGGAGAGGTCGAACGGGCCCGGGCCGCGTTCGCCGGGAGCATCGAATGGGGCCGCAGTTTGATCGCCTCCTATCTGAGGGACCAGCTCACGAGGGCCGAAGCCCTCCTCGCGATGTGCCGCAAGATGGACGTCGATCCGACGGCCGCGATGAACCGGTTCGCGGAGGCGAGGACGCGCCTGGAGTCCGATGACTTCCAGGAGGCCATGGCGAACATCCGGTCCGCCCGCGACGAGGCGAACACGGCCCTCGCCGCGAAGCTGAACCGCGCCCTCCAAGACGCGGCGGAGAACGTGGCCCACGCGAAGCGGCTCGGGTCCGACGCGCGCGATGCGGAGGCGATGCTGCGCCAGGCCAACGAGCGCATCCTGCGCGGCGAATACGACAACGCGATGGACGTCGTGAACAACGCCCTCGAGCGCGTCGAGTCTGCGAAGATCATCGAGAAGCGCTTCATCGATCTCACGTTCAAGGCGGAGACGACAGTCCGCAACGGCCGCAAGTTCGGCATCGACATGAAGCCCGCGGAGGCGAAGCTCGCCCAGGCTGTCCAGCTCCGCAAGTCCGACTTCGCCGAGGCCACCCGGTCGGCGGAGGAAGCGTACCGCCTCGCCTGGGAGGCCACCGAGGCCTTCGCCCCGAGCATGCGGGGCTTCCTCGACGTCGCGCCCGCTCGGGTGAACGAGTGGACCGAGGCGACCTTGACCGTCGAGAACGAGGGGAAGGGGGCCGCAAAGGACGTATGGGTCCGGATCCTCGGCGACGCGGAGACGGAAGGGAACTTGGCCCTCCCCGCGGTCCGCGCGCACACCTCGGAGGCCCTCCGGCTGCGGCTCAAGATGACCGCCTCCGGGTCCGTGCCGCTCGCGATCCAGATCGTCTCCCACCGGGTCTTCGACGACAAGGAGTACACGCAGGAGATGATCGCCCAGATCGACGTCTCCGAGATTGGCGCGGAGAAGGCGAAGCGCCTCGTCGCGGACCTGGAGACGCGCTGCCCGATCTGCAAGGGCCTGATCAAGAAAGGATTCAAGGTCACCCGCTGCGGCTGCGGCCGGGACTTCCACGAGCTGTGCGCGTCCCGCGTCGGCCGGTGCCCGGTCTGCTTCCGGTCCATCCAAGGCGCCTCGGAGTGATCACGCGAGGCGGCCCGCGGCCTTCTCCGCCGCCTCGAGGAACTGCCCGGTGGCCAACCACTCCAGGATGCGGTTCGCATCGCCCGCGAGGGACCGATCCTCGTCGAGCGGCGGGACCGCGGACCGCACGAATGCGAGGCCGGCGCGGGGCCCGACGCCCGCCCGGAGCGGCTTGAGGAACTCCAAGCCCTGGGCCGCCGCGAGGACCTCGAGGGAGACGACGCGCGCCGCGTTCTCCAAGGCCTGCCGAGCCTTGAGGGCGGCCGCCATTCCCATCGGCACGAAGTCCTCCTGATTCGCCGACGTCGGGATCGAGTCCGCGGACGCCGGGTGGGCCAGGACCTTGTTGTCGCTCGCGTAGCCTGCGGCCACGTACTGGACGATCATCATGCCGGAGTTCAGGCCGCTCTTCTTCGTCAGGAACGGCGGCAGGTCGCTCAGCCGAGTGTCGACGAGCCGCGCGATCCGTCGCTCGGAGAACCCCGCGAGGACCGCGAGGCCGAGGGCGACGTGGTCGAGGGCCATGGCCAAGGCCTGCGCATGGAAGTTCCCGCCGCTCACGCTCATTCCTTCGGGGAAGATCAGCGGGTTGTCGGTCGCCGCGTTCATCTCGATCCGGAGGGCGACGGCTGCGTCGGAGAGCGCCGAGCGCACGGCCCCGAGGACCTGCGGGAGGCATCGCAGCGTGTAGGGATCCTGCACCTTGTGCGGCCCCTTGTGCGACGGGATGATCTCGCTCCCGCGGAGGAGCCTTCGCAGATTTGCTGCGACCTCGCGGGCGCCGGGCTGCGGCTTGAGGGAGACGAGTCGGTCGTCGAAGGGCTTCGGGGATCCTCGCAAGGCCTCGAAGGACATCGACGCGGCGATTTGCGCGTCCTTCACCAGGCGCAGTCCGTCGTGGACCAGGAGGGCCCCGACGCCCGCCATGACGGAGGTCCCGTTGATGATCGCGAGGCCCTCCTTCGACTGCAGGACGAGCGGCTCGAAGTCCGCCTGGGCGAGGGCCTTGTCGCCGGGCAGCACGTGTCCGTCGACCTCAGCCTCGCCTTCGCCGACCAGGACCAGGCCGAGATGGGCGAGGGGCGCCAGGTCCCCGCTCGCGCCGAGGGATCCGCGGGAGGGGATCACCGGATGCACGCCGCGGTTCAGGAGCTGGAGGAGCCGGGTCACGAGGATCCGTCGTACGCCGGAATAGCCCATCGCGAGCGTGTTCGCGCGGAGGAGGAGGGCGGCGCGGACCTCGTCCTGGCGGAGGGGCGGCCCTTGACCGACCGCGTGACTCCGGAGGAGATTGATCTGCAACGCGCGGACGTCGGCGTCGGAGATCGCGACGTTCGCGAGCTCCCCGAACCCGGTCTTGATGCCGTACGCGAGGGCGCCTTTCGCGACGACCTTCTCCAGGGCGCGGCGGCTCGCGTCGACGTGCTTCGCCGCGGCGGGGGCGAGCCGCACCGGTTCACGGCCGCGGGCGACCGCCACGACGTCGTCGAGGTCGAGGGACCGGCCGTCAATCGAACGCATGGAGGACCGCCGCGGCATCCCGCTGCGTCGATAAACGTTTTCTCGCGGACTCCAAAGACGTTAAGCGCCCGCGGCCCTTCGGGAAACCGGCCCATGCAGATCGTGTTCCTCGGCACGTCCGGATCGTGGCCGACGCCGAAGAGGAACGTGAGTGCGGTCGCCGTGAAACGCGGACCGGAGATCGTGCTGTTCGACTGCGGGGAAGGGACGCAGCGGCAGTTCATGCAGAGCCGCCTGAGCTTCATGCAGGTGTCGCGCGTCTTCCTGTCCCACTTCCACGGAGACCATTTCCTCGGGCTGCCCGGCATGGTCCAGAGCATGTCGATGAACGGACGCGGGCCGCCCCTCGAGGTCTACGGCCCGCGGGGCGTCGAGCGGCTCGTCGGCGAGCTGCTCTCCCTCGGCTACTTCACGCCAGGCTTCGCGGTGAAGGCGAAGGAGGTCCCGCCGGGCGGGGCCGTGGACGGCGGCGAGTACGCGGTCACGGCCCACGAGGCGGTCCACACGGTCCCGTGCCTGAGCTATGTGCTCGAGGAGAAGCCGCGACCCGGGCGGTTCAGCGTCGAGCGGGCCGAGGCGCTCGGCGTCCCGACGGGTCCTCTCTTCAGCCGGCTGCAGGAAGGGGAGACGGTCCGCGTCGGGAATCGCACGGTCCGCCCGGAGGACGTCCTAGGCCCACCGCGCCGCGGCCGCAAGATCGTGTACACTGGGGACACGATGCCGTACGAGGACCTCGTCTCGATCGCCCGGCGCGCGGACGTCCTGATCCACGACGCGACGTCGGACGCGGCGCTGGAGGAAAAGGCGAACCGCTACGGGCACTCGTCGTCGCGGCAGGCGGCGGAGGTCGCGAAGGCAGCCGCGGTCGGCCTGCTCGTCCTGACGCACCTCAGCCCGCGATACGAAGATCCGACGACGATCCTCGAGGATGCCAAGAAGGTCTTCCCGAACACCCGAGTGGCCGAGGACTTCATGGAGATCGAGGTCCCCTATCCGGATTGAAAAGACGCGAGACACGCGACCCGGTCGCGTTATCGTGGAAGAACGATAACCCGATTCAGGCCCCGGAAACCATCTCAGCCCTCGTGCGTTGGACGAACCTCCCCATCTCCGATCGCGCTCGTTCCGCGTAAACGGCCACGCGCCGAGCGACCTCTTCGCGGGCTCGGGAATCCTTCGCCGGCCCGATGTACTCCTCGATCTGTTCCCGTCGACCTCCACGGTCCTCGTAATGCCAGAAATACAGGTACCGTCCTAGGCGAATCGTCTTCACACAATAACCGCAGCCAATCATCACGGTCCGATCACCACACCGCCTGCGTGCCTATCGCGTTATCGTTATTTAACGATAACGACGGGTCCCGTGAACCTACTCGGCCGAACCGCATTCACCGGGACCGCGATCAAAGGAGCTTCATCAGGTCCGACTTCGTGACGATTCCGGTGACCTCTCCTTTGGAGGTGACGAGGACCGCATCGTAGTGCCGCAAGAGTCCCGCCGCGAGCTCGACGGGCGCCTTCGCGTCGACCTGCGGGAAGGCGGGCTCCATGACCTCGTCGACGCGGATCCGGGCGAGGTCCTTCGGGTCGCGGCCGGACAGGATCAAGTTGTTGATCACCTTGTCCGAGATCGATCCGACCGGATGGCCGTTGTGCATGACCGGCATCTGGGAGAACTTCCATCGGCGCATTTCGTCGACCGCGGTCTCGAGGGGCAGCTTCGCCTCGACGTACTGCACCTTCCGGCTCTGGATCTGTTCGACGAGGGCCTTCTTCTCCTGCCGCTTCAGCTCCGCCTGGAGCGCGTTCATGATCCGCCGCACGCTGTCGTAGGACGGGTTCATCTGCCGCTTCTCGATCTTGACGATCGTCGACTGGCTGACGCTCGCGAGGCGGGCGATCGCGGTCTGCGTGAGCCCCAGCGCCTTGCGGAGGCGGGGGATCTCCTCGAGGTCCGGCATCATCGGGTCCCCCGATGGAGCTCGGGTACATATTCCTGTCGGAATTTTCGACTCAATCGGATATTATTCTGAGGGCCGTCTTCGGGAGGCCCGACGATCCGATGTCCGGCACCCGAGGTCTCCGCCGCGGACCCATTCCTGACAAAAGTGATATATGGACCCGGGCATCCACGCCGCACACCCGTCGGGGGACTTCCGTGGCGCGGAACATCTTTGTCGAGGAACTCGTCCACACGCCGATCGAGGAGCAGGGCGATGAGATCGTCGAGCGAAAGGGGATCGGCCATCCCGACAGCATCGCGGACGGCCTCGCGGAGACCGTCTCCGTGGCCTTGTGCAAGATGTACCAGGAGCGCTTCGGACGGATCCTCCACCACAACACGGACCAGGTCGAGGTCGTCGGAGGCCAGAGTGCCCCCAAGTTCGGCGGCGGCGTGTTCCTCGAACCCGCCTACATCCTCCTCGTCGGCCGGGCGACGACAATGGTCGACGGCGTCCGCCTGCCCTATCGGACAGCCGCGATCCAAGCCGCGCATGACTATCTCACGAAAACGTGCACGAACCTGAACGTCGACGCGGACGTCATCTTGGATTGCAAGATCGGCCACGGGTCCGTGGACCTGCGAGGGCTGTACGACACGCAGAAGCAGCTCGCGAACGACACGTCCTTCGGCGTCGGCTTCGCTCCTTTCTCCGAGCTCGAGACGGTGACGCTGAAGACGGAGCAGCTGATCAACGGCGCCCTGAAGAAGGACCTCAAGGAGGTCGGGCAAGACATCAAGGTCATGGGGGTCCGGCACAAGGACGACATCCGCCTGACCGTGGCCGCGGCCTTCGTCGACAAGTACGTGCCGGACAAGGACCACTACCGCAGCGTGAAGGAGGAGCTGCGGGAACGGCTCCTCGACAACGCGGTCAAGTACACCGACCGAAGTGTGAAGGTCGACATCAACACCGGGGACAACCTCGATTCCGAGATCTACTACCTCACGGTCACCGGGCTCTCGTGGGAGAACGGCGACGATGGCAGCGTCGGTCGCGGGAACCGGGTGAGCGGCCTGATCACGCCCTACCGCCCGATGTCGATGGAGGCGGCCGCCGGCAAGAATCCCGTCACTCACGTCGGCAAGCTGTACAACCTGCTGTCCTTCGACATCGCCGACCGGCTCGTCAAGGAGCAGGCCGGCAAGGTGCGCGAGGTCTGGGTGCGGATCGTCTCCCAGATCGGCAAGCCGATCGACCAGCCGCAGGCGGCGACGGCGCAGATCATCCCGGAGAAAGGATCGAACCTGAAGGCGATCGAGAAGGACGCGGCGGCCCTGATCGACGAGGAACTCGAGAACATCTACAAGCTCACCGACCGGATCGTGGCGGGCAAAGTCCGCACGTTCTGAGGGCGGACCGTCGACTCAACGTATTTATCCGGTCCGCCGGTTCTGCGTCCCGGCGTCGCATGGACGAGCATGTCGCGTTCATCGAGGAGCAGGTGGACCGCCACCATGCCTGGTTCTCGAAGTCCCTGCCGATGATCGCGTCCGAGAACGTCATCAGCCCGCTGGCCCGCGAGATGCTACTGACGGACTTCGGGGACCGCTACGCGGAGGGCCTGCCGCACGAACGCTACTACCAAGGCAACACCTTCGTCGACGAGGTCGAGGACCGCGTCGTCGCCTTGGCGAAGCAGATCTTCCGAGTCCGCCACGTCGACCCGCGGCTCATTAGCGGCACCGTCGCGAACATGGCCGTCTACTTCGCCCTCCTCGAGCCGGGGGACATCATGACCTCGGTGGCCCTGAGCCACGGCGCGCACATCAGCTCCGCGAAGTTCGGCGCCGCCGGCATGCGCGGCGTGAACAACGTGAACTATCCTTTCGACGTCGACCGGATGAACATCGACGTGGACGAGACGGCGAAGCTGATCCGGCTCGTCAAGCCGAAGGTCGCGGCGTTCGGACAGAGCGTCTTCCTCTTCCCGACGCCGTTGCGCGACCTGCGCGACGCCTTCGAGGATGCGGGATGCCACGTCTGGTACGACGGCGCGCACGTGATGGGCCTCATCGCCGGCGGCAGGTTCCAGGATCCGCTCCACGAAGGGGCGGACGTCCTGACGGGCTCGACGCATAAGACGCTCCCGGGGCCGCAGCACGGCATCCTCCTGTCCGACTCCGGGGACGAGAAGTTCCTCAAGAAGCTCCAGCGGGCGGTCTTCCCCGGCGTTGTCTCGAACCATCACCTGCACGCGATGGCCGCCCTCGGGATCACCCTCGCCGAGTTCCTCGCCTTCGGCCGCGAATATGCCGACCAGATCGTCCGGAACGCGAAGGCCCTGGCCGGAGCCCTCCACGAGCGGGGGATCAAGGTCCTTGCGGAGAAGCACGGCTTCACGGAGAGCCACGCGATCGCCCTCGACGTGGCCGCGTTCGGAGGCGGCGCGGCGGTCGCGAAGGGCCTCGAGGAGGCGAACATCATCACGAACAAGAACCTCCTCCCGTGGGACACGTCGCCGGTGAAGCCGTCCGGGGTCCGCCTCGGCTCCCAGGAGCTCACGCGGCTCGGGATGAAGGAACCGCAGATGCGGGAGGTCGCGGACCTCTTCGCGCGGCGGATCGTGAAGGGCGAGGCGCCGGAAAAGATCGCCGCCGACGTCGCCGCGATGCGGAAGGAATTCAACACGGTCCACTACTGCTTCACGAAGGGCGCCGAGGCCCATCGACGCTGGCGCCTGGCCTAGGTCCGCGGCCGCGCCGTCAGGATGGCCTCGACGAGTCGCTGGAACGCCTCTTCGACGCCCGACCCCGTCTTCGCGCTCGTGTACATCCAGGGCCATCCGCGCTTCTCGAAGAAGGCCTCGATCTCGCCGGACGCAAAGGCCGGATCCGGCTCGAGGTCCTGCTTGTTCACCAGGCCGACCGTCGGAATGTCCCCCGCCACGGAGCGGATCGAGGCGACCCAGGAGTCGATGGCCCCGAGCGTCTCCCGCCGGGTCTTGTCCGCGACCGTGAAGATCCCCTCGGCGCCGTGGTAGTAGGCTTCCTTGAGGAGGTCGCGCAAGGTCGAGGTGCCCATGATGTCCCAGAGGATCGCGTGGACCGTCAGGGTGCCCGGGCCCCTCGGGTCTTGGACGGTCAAGGTCCTCTTCGTGATCTTCGTGCCCAACGTTGCCAGGTAGCGGTCGTCGTACTCATCGAGGACGTAGCGTCGGATGAGGGACGTCTTGCCGACGGCGGCCTCGCCCGCCATGCAGACCTTCAGTCGGATCCCGGAGGCCGGCCCGATCATCGTTCCACATCCTCCGCCCGCGCGCAGGCGGATCGCTCGGCCTCGTCCTCGCCGCGCATCCGGTGGAGCTTCGCCTTGAATCGCCAGGCGCCCGGGTAGGCGGGAGCGAGGCGCAGGACGCGATCGAGGATATCGAGGCCCTCGGCCAACTGGCCCCGTTGCGCGCGGAGGGCGGCCAGGACGAACAGCGCGTCGACGTCGTCCGCGTTCTCCGAGAGCCGTTGACGGACCAGGACGGCGGTGTCCGGCCGCTTGAACGCCGTCATGCGAACGGCCTCCCGTCGCGTCGACGTTCGCGGCCCTCCGGCCCGAGGGATCGCCCCGTTCGGGCCACGAAGAAACCGCGTCGCGGGGGGTCGGTGGGCACAAGACCGGAGCACTGATTCGTCGGCCGCTATTTGAGGTTGCGACACCGTTATCGGCCCCGGTCCCATCCGGAGAATCGGGTCGCGGGCGGGAAGTTTTATATGGCAATCTCCTTCTTGCAAATCCCGACCAGCCCGAGGCGTGAGGGTTTCCTTGCTGGATGAGCTGCAGCTGAAGCGGGAGCGAGAAAACCAGGAAGCGGAACGGCACCGCCGGCGCCGCGACGAATTGAACGACAAGACGCGGGAGTGGGTCGAGAAGCGCGATTCGCTCAACGCGCAGGTCCGCGCCCT
>Ga0209378_1000957_pt1 | contig 20778 bp, 11 predicted proteins | sample GraSoiAngelo_156_FD_186170 | JGI IMG/M metagenome (GOLD analysis project Ga0209378, IMG submission 186170) | Grasslands soil microbial communities from the Angelo Coastal Reserve, California, USA - 14_1009_13_40cm (SPAdes) (version 2) | ecosystem: Environmental > Terrestrial > Soil > Grasslands ...
CGGCGGGTCGACCTATGCCTTCACCCTGGTGCTGCTCGTCTTCCTGCTCGGGATCGGCGCCGGCAGCGCCGTAGTCGCGCGCCGCAGCGCGCCGGCGTCCGAGACGGCGGCGGACGCCGCCGTCGCCCAGGCAGTGACCGCGGCCGGTGCCGGCCTCCTCTTCGTGGTCTTCGGCGTGCTGCCGCGTTACATCATCGCCGTGTTTCAGACGCAGTCGCTCGGCGCGACCGAACGCCTGATCGCCATGGGGGTTGCCGTTGGCGCGGTCGTGCTCATCCCGGCACTCGGCATGGGGATGACGTTTCCCCTTCTCACCGATCTCGTGGCCCCGCGGCACGTCGCGCGCGGCGCCGACGTCGGGCGCGCCTACGCGCTCAACACGCTGGGCAGCATCGTGGGCGCCGTGCTCACCGGGTTCGTCCTGGTCGCCACGCTCGGCACGGATGTGACCTTGCGCATCGGAGTGGCGATCAACGCCGCCGTCGCCCTGACGCTCGCCGTGCTGGCGGCGCGCGGCGTTGCGGAAGGCTCCATGCAGCACCGCCGGCTGCAGCTGCGGGTGCTCGGCGGGGGCGCCCTCGCGAGCGTGGGGCTCGCCATCGCGCTCGCCGCGCCGCGCTGGAGCACCCGGCTCATCGACCTGGGGCCGAGCATCTACGCCCGACAGCCGATGAACCAACTCGCGTTCAAAGAAGGGTGGAACGCGACCATCTCGGTGTGGGAGAGCGGCCCCGGCCGCACGCTCAAGGTCAACGGCAAGGCCGACGCGTCCGATCACGGCGACATGGACACCGAGATCCTGCTCGGCCTCGCCCCGGCGGCGGCGCGCCCCGGCGCGGCCAGGGCACTGGTGATCGGCTACGGCAGCGGTGTCACCACGCGCGTCCTCGCCGACGTCCCCGGCATGGAGCGCGTGCGCGTGGTCGAGATCGAGCCCGCCGTGCTGGCCATGAGCCGGTTTTTCCTGCACGTCAACGACACCGTCCTCGCCCGATCGACCGTTTCGGTAGCGGTCGACGACGCGCGCAGCGCGCTCCAGGTCGACCGCGCGCGCTACGACGTGATCGTCTCCGAGCCCTCGAACCCGTGGCTCGCGGGCGTCGCCACGCTCTACACCCCGGAGTTCTTCCGCATCGTGCGCGCACGACTCACCGACGACGGCGTCTTCTGCCAGTGGGTGCAGCTCTACCAGGTGCCACTGTCGGTCGTGGCGGGTATCGTCCGGAACGTGAACGCCGTGTTCCCGCACGTCGAGATCTGGTTCAGCTCGCCGGGCGACGTGATGGTGCTCGGCTCGGGGCGCCCGCTGGCGTACGACCCCGCGTGGCTCGCGCGGCTCGTCGGCCCGCACGGCGCGCTTGGCGAGCTCGGCCGGGAGTATCTCGGCGTGGACCAGCCCGCCGATTACTTCGGGCACCTGCTCCTCGGGCCGACCGGCGTCGCCGAGTTGCTCAAGCGCCCCAGCGTTACCCATCGCGACGACCTGCCGCGACTCGAGTTCGTCGCGGCCCGCCGCTTCCTCGACAGCCGAGGCACCGAGGGCGTGTTCGACTCCCTGGTCGGGATGCGCGCGGCGACGCAAGCCGCGGACGGCGCGTCTCCGTTCCTCTTTGCCAAGGCGCTCACGGTGCGGCGCGGCGATCCCGCAGCTCTGCGCTACATCGACGCCGCGCGCCGGGCGCGCCCCGGCGAGCCGCTCTGGACCGTCAACACTGCCGCGATCCTGCTGGGGCTCGGTGACTCGACGCTGGCCGACACGGCGCTCGGGCGCCTGGTGAAGACGGGGCGCGACGCCGGCGCGTGGCTGCTCTCCGGGCTGGTCGCGACCCGCCGCGGACAGGGCCCGCGCGCTGCCGCCCTGTTGTCCGGGGCGCTCGCGGCGGGCGCCGACAGCGCGGAGGCGCGCGCCGGCCTCGCGGTGGTAGCGGCACGCGCCAAGGATTGGACCCGGGCGGCGGCCGACGCGCGCGCGGCGTTGGCCGCGGCGCGCGGCACGTTACGGCACCCCTATCCCCGGGAATGGCTGGGGGACGCGCTCACGCACTTTGCCCTGGAGGGACCGCCGCGCGTCGCCGATACGCTGATGCGCGCGGCGGTGGCGGGACGCGACGGCTGGTCCAAGCTGCACGAGCTCCTCGCCGTCGCGGCGCTGCGGGCGGGGCGCTGCGAAGACGCGGTGCAGCAGTTCATTCTGCTGCTCGAGTTCGGCATCCAGCGCGACGACGGGCCGCCGCTCGTCGCGCGCTGCCGGCGGGGCGAAGCGCTCTAGGCGCCGGTCTGCTCTCCCAGGGCTTCGCGGATCTCGCCCGCCGCGGCGATCGCGTGGTCGACGTCGCGTGACAGGGCTCGGGCCTGCTGCGTGGCGTGCGTCAGATCGTCCAGCACCGCCGCCACCCCCGCCGAGCGGAGCCGCAGCAGATCGAACCGCACGTTCTGCATCGCGGCGGGTGATCAGGTTCGCGAGGGTCTGCCGCTGCCGCTGGAGCAGGTTGAGCTGGCGCTCGCGCTCCGCGCTCTCCGGCTCCCGTTTGGTCAGCGCGAGCTTGTCGTCGAGCCGCGACAGCGCCTTCTGATCGACGTCACCGCTCATGGCGTGCGCGGCTCGCGCCAGGTCCTCGGCGCGCTTGAGCAGTCCGTCCACCGTGGCGATCACATCCGGGAGCAGCTTCCGTTCGGACTTGGGCACGCGCTCCATGATCTTGAGGATCGCCTTGCGGTCGTTCCGTGCCTGTTGCACCGCCGTCGCCAGGAGCCCGAACTCCTCCCCGGTGGCGGCCGGGAGGTCGAGGGGCCGCGACCCCGCCGCCGCGAGCTGGGCTTCGGCCGACTCGGGCGCCGCGGGCCGGCGCAGCACGTCGCGCCACGAATAACCCGCGCTCCACAGCCTCATGTACATCGGCAGCAGGCCGAACGCGCCCCACGGCACCGCCACGAACAATGACCACCCATGCCATCCCGTCGCCGCGTCGAACAGCAAGCACCCGCCCGCTACCGACGCCCACGACACGAAGCTCGACCGCATCTTGCGGACCACGTCCGCCTCGCCGGCGGGCGCGAGTTGCACCGGCTCGCGCGGCGGGCGCGTCGGGCGCCGCCCGCGCCCTCCGCCTACGTCGGGGCTGCGGGGGACCGGGAAGGCGGCCGGCGGCGGAAAGCGTGAGGCCCGCGCTGCCGCCCCGGCCGAGGGGCGGCGCGACCGGTACATCGTCGCGCTGCGTGCTTCGAGCGCCCGCCGCAGCGCGTCCGCCGTGGGCCAGCGGTCGTCCGGGTCCTTCTCGAGCGAGCGCATCACGCAGGCCGCCAGATCGTCGGGGCAATCGACGCACTTCTCCGTGACGAGCGGCGCCCGCTCCGTGATGTGCTTCATCAGGATGCCCGGCACGGTCGGCGCCTGGAACGGCAGCTCCCCCGTCAGCATCTGATAGCTCACCACGCCCAGGCTGTAGATGTCCGAGCGGCCGTCGATCTCACGATCTCCCGCGGCTTGCTCCGGGCTCATGTAGTGCGGCGTCCCGATCGCCACGCCCGTCGCGGTCAGCGTCGCCGAGCCCGTGGTCGACGACAAAGCCTTGGCGATCCCGAAGTCCGTGACCACGACGCGGCCCCGGCTCCCCTCGAGCAGGATGTTGTCCGGCTTCACGTCGCGGTGGATGATGCCGAGCGCGTGCGCCGCGCCGAGCGCGTCCGACGTCTCCAGCATGATGCGGCGCGCCTCCTCCGAGGGCAGGCGCCCCCGCCGCTTCAGCTTCCCCGCCACCGACTCGCCGTCCACGAACGCCATCACGAAGTACACCAGCCCGTCGGGCCCTTCGCCCACAGAATGGATCGGCACGATGTGCGGATGGGACAATCGCGCTGCGGTCTCCGCTTCGCGCAGAAACCGGATGCGGATTTCCTCCCGGAAGGCGAGCTCAGGGGGCAGGACCTTGATCGCCACCTGACGCTTCAGGCGCTCGTCCCGGGCCTTGTAGACGACGCCCATGCCGCCGCGACCGAGCTCCCCCTCGACGGTGTAGGAGCTTCCCAAGGCCTGGATCAGGCGTCCGGCGAGCGACTTGTCGGCGTCATTCATCGGGGTTCGGCCAGTGAGCGCCGCATAGATTTAGCCGCGCGAGGCCCACCCTGCAACCAGCAAAAGCATTTGCACTTACGTTCGAGTCCTAGAGCGCTGGCGCCAACCTGACCGCCCGCCGTCCCATCACCGGTGGCTAAACGGCAGCTTCTGCCTTATTGACCGCTTCGCGCGGAACGGACGTGCTCGTCCGAGCGTTCTCCCATGGCACGGACGATGCTTAGTCAGTCCGCCCGTGAGGCTGGAGTCAACTCTCAACTGGAAGACCTTATGTCTGAACGTCTGACGCTCCCGGTGCTACCGCTCCGGGAGATCGTGTTGTTTCCGGGCGTGTCCACGCCGATCGGCGCGGGCCGTCCCACGACGCTGCGCGCCATCGAAGCAGCCCTGAAGGGCGATTCTCGCCTGATCTTCGCCGTGTCGCAGCGCGAGAACGTCGACCATGTCACTCCGGGCGTGCTGTACACGACCGGGACGATCGCCAAGATCAGCCAGATTCAGCGCGGGCTCGGTGGCGTGCAGCTGCTGTTGCACGGCGAGAAGCGCGGCGTGGCGCTGCATTACGTCGAGAACCAGGGGCATCTCGAGGCCGTGGTGCGGGATGTGGAGGACTTGCCGCCGCTCCGCCCCGACGATGCCGCGTTCGTGGCGCTGCACCGCGAGGCGCGCGAGCGCGCCGCGGAGTTGGGGCAGAAGTCCGGGCTGCCGGACGAGGTCGTGCGGCAGGTGCTCGAGGGCGTTTCCGAGCCCGGGCGGCTCGCCGACCTGGTCGCCGGCTACCTGGAGATCGACCCGGCCGAGCGGCAGGCGTTGCTCGAAACGCTCGCGGTCGAGGAGCGGCTGCGCCGGGTGCTGGTCCACGTCCAGCGGCAAATCGGCGTGCTGGACGCGCAGGAGCACATCAAGTCGCAGGTTCAGGAGGAGCTGGGGGAGCGCCAGCGGGAGCTGTTCCTGCGCGAGCAGATGAAGGCGATCCGCAAGGAGCTGGGCGAGGGGGACGAGGCGTCTGACGTCGAGGAGCTGCGCAAGCGCCTCGCGGCGCTCGAGCTCCCCGAAGCCGCCCAGAAGGAAGTGGACCGCGAGCTGGCGCGGCTCGAGCGGGCGGCCCGGGACTCGATGGAAGCCCAGGTCATTCGCACGTACCTCGAGACCGTGGCGGAGCTGCCGTGGAATAAGCGGGCGGAAGAGTCGCTCGACCTGAAGCGGGCGGCCGCGATCCTCGACGAGGATCATTACGGCCTGCAGGACGTCAAGGACGAGGTGCTCGAGTTTCTGTCGGTGCGCCAGCTCCGTCAGCGGACGCCGGAAGGCGATGCGCGCGGCAACGACGACGACAAGCAGTCCAAGGGATCGATCTTGCTGTTCGTCGGGCCGCCGGGTGTGGGCAAGACGTCGATCGCGAAGTCGATCGCCCGGGCGATGGGCCGGCCGTACGTGCGCATCTCGCTGGGCGGCGCCCGGGACGAGGCTGACATCCGCGGCCATCGTCGCACCTACGTCGGCGCGATGCCGGGCCGCATCATCCAGGGGATGAAGCAGGCCGGAGCTAAGAACCCCGTGTTCCTGCTCGACGAAGTCGACAAGCTGGGCGTCTCATTCCAGGGCGACCCGGCGGCGGCGCTGCTGGAAGTGCTCGATCCGGCGCAGAACGACTCGTTCACCGATCACTACCTCGGGGTGCCGTTCGACCTGTCGGAGGTGCTGTTCGTCGCGACGGCGAACTTCCTGCAGTACATCCCCGCGCCGCTGCTCGACCGGCTCGAGACCGTCAACTTCGCCGGGTACACCGAGCGCGAGAAGCTCGAGATCGCGAAGCGCTACCTGCTGCCGCGCCAGCTACAGGAGAACGGCCTGGCCCCGGGGCAGCTCACGGTGGCCGACGCCGCGCTGAGCACGATGATCACGAGCTACACGCGTGAAGCCGGCGTGCGCCAGCTGGAGCGTGAGATCGGCAAGCTGGCCCGCAAGGTGGCGCGCAAGGTGGCGGTGGGCGAGGTGGAGCGCGTCGCCGTCGAGGCGTCGGAGGTCGACGACTTGATCGGGCGGCCCAAGGTGCATCCGGAGCGCATGGCGCGCGCGGACGACCTGGGCGTCGCGACCGGGATGTACTACACGCCGGTCGGAGGCGATATCATGTTCGTCGAGGCGAGCGTGATGGGGGGCAAGGGTGAGCTGGTGCTCACGGGCCAGCTGGGAGACGTGATGAAAGAATCGGCGCGCGCGGCGCTGACGTACGCGAAGAGCCACGCCGACCAGCTCGGCATCCCGGAGGATGTGCTCGCCGCGACCGACGTGCATATCCACGTCCCGGCCGGCGCGATCCCGAAGGACGGCCCGTCCGCGGGCGTGACGATGGCCACGGCGCTGGTGTCGGCCTTGTCGCGCCGGCCCGCGCGCCACGATGTGGCGATGACCGGCGAGATCACGTTGCGCGGACGCGTGCTGCCGATCGGCGGCGTCAAGGAGAAGGTGCTGGGCGCTGTCCGCGCGGGCATTCGGACCATCGTGCTCCCCAAGGAGAACGCGGCCGACTTGGAGGACCTCCCCGAAGAGGTGCGGAAGTCGCTCGAGGTGCACTTGGTTGAGGACTTGGGTGAGGTGCTGAGCCTGGCGCTGCGTGGTGCCCGGTTCGAGTCGGGTCACCTGGTGTTCGAGGGCGACGTGCCGCTCGAGCCCAGTCTCGTGGCGAAGCAGAACTAGTCACGGCATTTAGTCGGATCAGGGCCCCCGGGAAGTCCCGGGGGCTCTGACGTTTGTGCAACCTTTTCCTGGCACGGCGCGTCTAAGTCCCGGTATCCCCGACCAAGGTCCCGGTATGCCAGTGGCCGTCCCGATGCTCGCTCTCATGGTCGTCGTGCAGGCGAACGGCAGTCCCGGCGGCCAGGCCCAGCTGGCGGGGACGCCTCCTGCCATGGCGAACAGCGTGGTCGCCCGGCGGGCCGTGGCCGCGGTCGTCATCGACGGTAAGGACGACGACGCGGTGTGGCGCGAGGCGCCGGCGATCACGGCGTTCCGCGAATTCTCGCCGCGCGAGGACGGGCCTCCCCGATTCGCCACGGCAGCCAAGGTCGCCTACGACGATCGCAACTTCTACGCCTTCATCCGAGCCTTCGATCCCCACCCCGACAGCATTCTGAAAATCCTTGCGCGCCGCGACGTGCGCGCGCCGACCGACCAGCTCAAGATCGTGATCGACTCCTACCACGACCGTCGCACCGGGTACGAGTTCGCGGTCAACCCGGCCGGTGTGAAGCGTGATTACGCCATCTACAACGACAACCACGAGGACGATGCCTGGGACGGGGTGTGGCAGGTGGCGACGACCGTCGACTCGCTCGGCTGGACGGCCGAGTTTCGGATTCCGCTGTCGCAGCTGCGGTACGCCCATGCCGACACCAACACCTTCGGCTTCGCCGTGTGGCGCGACATCCAGCGCTACACCGAGCGGGTCAGCTGGCCGGTGTACCGGCAGTCGCAATCGGGGTTCGCCTCCCAGCTCGGGGATGTGACGGGTCTCGTGGGACTGCCGGCGCCGCGCCGACTGGAAGTGGCGCCGTACATGGTGACGAAAAACGTCTCGGTCCCGACGAGCCCCGGCTTCGACCGGTCTCAGAAGCTCACGGCGGGCGCGGACTTGAAGTATGGGCTCACATCCAATGTGACACTCGACGCCACCGTCAACCCCGATTTCGGACAAGTGGAGGCGGATCCCGCGGTCCTGAACCTCACGGCCTTCGAGACGTTCTTTCAGGAACGGCGCCCGTTCTTCGTCGCGGGCACCGGGGTTTTCCGCTTCGACGTCAACTGCAGCCAGGTGAACTGCAACGGGGAGCGGCTGTTCTATTCCCGTCGCATCGGGCGGGCGCCCGAGCTCCCGGAGAACGACGCGGGCTCGCCCATCGCCACCACGATCTATGGCGCGGCAAAAGTGACCGGCCGGTTGCCGGGCGGCCAGACCGTAGGGGTGCTCGACGCCGTCACACAGCGCGCCACGGGGAGCTCGGACCGCACCACCGAGCCCGCCACCAACTATGCGGTGCTGCGCGGGCAGCAGGATTTCCGCAAGGGCCAGAGCGGTGTCGGCGTCATGTTCACGGCGGTGAACCGCAGCCTCGACCCGTTGACCGACGCCGCGCTGCGGCGCAGCGCGTACGTGGGGGCGCTGGATTTCCGGCACCGTTTCCTGAACAGCCGCTATCAGGTCTCGGGCTCGCTCGACCTGAGCCAGGTGACGGGCACGGCGGCGGCCATCACCGCGACCCAGCGCGACGCGGTGCACTACTACCAACGTCCCGATGCCGGCCTCCCCCTCGACTCGACCAGGACCTCACTCGCGGGCGACGCGGAGGAGCTGCTGTTCGGCAAGGTGGGCGGAGGGATCACTCGGTTCGAGACGAGCTATCAGCGCCGCTCACCGGGGTTCGAGGTGAACGACCTGGGCTTCTTGCTGCGGGCCGACCAGCAGAGCTGGAACAACTGGTTCGGCGTGCAGTCGCTGCATCCGAGCTCGCTGTATCAGACCGCGTTCTGGAACTTCAATTGGTGGCAATTCTGGAATGGGGCCGGACTGCCGCTCGAGCGCGCCGCCAACACCAACGTCCACGTCCAGCTCAACAACCGCTGGTGGCTGCACGCCGGCACGACCCTGGGGCACCTCGGCCCGACCTTCGACGACCGCCGCGCGCGCGGGGGCCCGGCCGTGCGAGTCGATCCGATCGTCTCGTCCTGGGCGGAGTGGGATGGCGACAGCCGGCCGGTGGTGGTCCCGGCACTGTGGACGAACTATTGGCGGGGGGACGGCGGCCGGTCCGAGTCAATCAACCTGGGCTCGCAGGTATCGGTGCGCATCGCGTCGCAGTTCAATACGACGATCGGCGTGAGCGTCACCCACAATATCGACAACACCCAGCCCTTCTCCCCTGTCACCGACTCCACCGGCACTACACACTACCCCCTGGCGCACCTGGACCAGAAGACGCTGTCGTTCACCGGGCGCGTGGACTACACGGTAACGCCCGAGCTCACGCTCCAGATCTACGCACAGCCCTTCGTGAGCAAGGGTATGTATTCAAACCCGCGGGAGCTCGCCAACCCGCGCGCCGCGGCGTACGACGACCGGTTCAAGCCCTACAGCGGCACGCTCGCCACCGGGCTCAACTTCAAGCAGTTCAATTCCAACGTCGTGCTGCGGTGGGAGTATCGGCCCGGCTCGACGCTGTTCGTCGTCTGGACGCAGGGGCGGGGCGACTTCCTCCGGGCGACGGGGACGCGGTCGTTTGCCGGTGATTTTAGCGACCTCTTCACGCTCCACCCCGACAACACCTTCCTCGTGAAAGCGTCGTACTGGTTGAACTGGTGATGGCCGGGCCGCGCTGGGCTCCTTTCGCTCCACCGAGGGGCGGGATTATCGTTTAGCGCACTTTCTCCACTTCCCAGCTCATGCGCGGACTGGCTCGCGGGCTCCGGTGGTGGTCGGTCGCCTGGCTGGTCGTCGCCGGCTCCGCACCGCTCATCGCTCAAGAAACGGCTGGCAGGATCGACGGCACGGCGATGGATCCGGCCGGCGCTCCCTTGGCCGGCGCCCAGGTGACGCTCGTCGGCACCTCGTTTCGCGCGCTGAGCGGGGTCCACGGTGCGTTCTCCATCGACCACGTGCCGGCGGGCGCCTACACGCTGCGGGTGGAGCTCGCCGGTCAAGCGACGACCGACGTGCCCGCCGTCCGAGTCTACGCCGGGGAAATCGCCGTCATCGACGTTCGCATGGGGCAGGTGGCGGCTGCTCCACCGCCAGCGCTGCGGCTCGGCCTCACGACCTCCCGAACGACCATCGAGGGATCATCGTTCTACGACCTCCCCGTGACCGACCCGCGGGACGTGCTCGCGCTGCAACCGGGCGTATTCCAGTCGGCCGACCAGACGAAGCTCTCGATCCGCGGCGGTGCGGCGGCGGTCTACATCGATGGCGCGCTCATCAGCCGGGCGGGCCTCGGTACGAATGCGATCGAGCAGGCCTCGGTGACGACGGGCGCCGTGGGCGTGGAGGCGGGAGACGCGCAATCGGGGCTTATCGCGTTCGTGACGCCGGCAGGCGGCCGGCGTTGGCGCGCTGCGCTGCGCTACCGCACGGACGATGTCGGCTTCGACGCCTGGCGGAGCGTAGGGCTGCATCGCATCGAGGCGAGCGCTGGCGGCCCGGTGCGGGGTAACCTCAGCTTTTTCACGTCGCTCACGCTGAACGGACAGATGTCGCTCGAGACGGAGCAGGACCGCGACGTGCAGGCGCCCGTCTACGTGATGAACGGTATCGACACCATCGTGCATCAGCCCGAGACATGGGGCGACCCCAACACCGACACCGCCCTCGTGGCGATCCCTCGATTCGCGCAGTACAGCGGGTACTGCGACCCGTCGCGCAACAACGGCGCATCCTGTCAGGGACTGCGGGTGCCGTTCACCGCGACCGGCTCGTACACCTGGCAGGGCAAGCTGCAGCACACCTATGGCACCGGCTCGTGGCTGAGCCTCACCGGTCTCGCCAGCCAGTCGCAGCAGCGCGACTTCCCGGGGGTGAATCTCTACAACCCCAGCGCCTATCCGGGCACGAGCGTGCGGAGCCGCGCCGCGATTCTCAACTGGATGCAGAATCTGGGGCAGTTGGGTCGCGGGCCCCTGGCGCTGCACCTGAACCTGTCGTATCAGCTCGATCGGTCGATCACGGGTCCGCTGACGCGCCAGTCGGAGCTCGACACGCGCAGCCCGTTCGGCGGCTTCCTGCTGCAGCCCTTGCGGTACCTGTACGACATCGACTACCGGCACGACGTGCGCATCAAGGATTCGACGTACCAGGGCGTCGGGCTGCTCGACGATCAGCAGATCCGTTGCATCCAGGCGGGGGAGGGGGCGTGCCAGGACGACGTGCCGCTCCTCAATCGTGGCGACCTGTCTCTCGCGCAGCCGTACCGGATGAACCCGTACGGTGTGGAGCAAAGCCCGCGGTTTCCGCTCTGGACGCAAGGCGTGGACGGAGACATCGATCTGTGGCGCGAAGCGCGCTGGCAGGCGCGGGCAGGTCTGGAGTGGCGACCGACTCACGTCCACCGCTTCAAGCTGGGCGGCGAATCTCAGCGCATCGACACGCGACGCTATAACGCGCCCTTCGGCCCCATTTCGGCATTCGGAATCAATGCGTATCACGAGGTCCCGATCCGCTACGCGGCCTATGCCGAAGACCGCCTGGACTTGGGGCCATTGGTGATCGTGGGTGGGCTGCGCTACGACCACTTCGACTCGCGCGCCACGTATCCGTATACGCCGGGGCGGATCTCCACCGATTCCGGGACGTTCAACCCGTACCGGCCGGACGCCAAGTTCTATCCGGCGCCGAGTCACAGCGCGCTGAGCCCGCAGATCCAGGCGTCGTTCTCCCTGGGGAGTCGCTCGGCAGTGCGGGCGTCGTACGGGCGGCAGGTTCGCACGCCCGACCTGAGCCAGCTCTTCCGGGGCAAGAACACGGACCTCGCGGTGACGAATAGCTCCCAGTTCTTCGGCCGAGATCTCGATTTCGTGAAGAACGCCATCATGGAGCTGGGGATCCAACACGCGTTCGGTGAAGACCTGGTGCTGGACGTCGCGCTGTACGACCAGGCCCGACCCGCGGAGCTGGTGGGGCGGTTCGTCCAGCTCCCTGACCCGGGGAGGGGCGGATTCACTGCCGACTTCTTGATCCTCGCGAATGCGCGTTTCCCACATACTCGCGGGATCGACGTGAGGCTCGTCCAGCGGTTCTCGAATCTGTTCTCGGGGTCCGCGGTCTACTCGTTCCAGCGGGTGAGCTTCTCGCCTCAAGGTGCCGGCGGCGACACGCTGCGGATCCCGCGGCACGTCATCGCCGCCTGGGGGGCACTGACATTCCCGGACGGGTGGCGCCGCGGCACCGCTCTGGGAGCGATGCTCCAGAATGCCGGCGTGTTCGCGACGTTCCGAACCACGAGCGGCGCGCGCTACACCCGCGTGTTCCCGGCGGCGGTGGGGTATACCACGGACGAGCCAGGCGGATTCTTCGTAGAGCAGCTCAACGCGTCCGCGCTCCCGTCGTTCAAGACCATCGACGTGCGCGTCACGCGCGGCTTCAGGCTCGGGCCCTACCAGGCGACGGCGTTCGCCGAATCGCGCAACCTCCTCGACTTCACGAACGTGCTGAACGCCTTCACCGAGGTGGGCGACGTCGCGTATCCGGACCTGCGCGCGCGCTACGACTCCGAGCAGGTCACGCTGCTCAGATCGGAGGCGGCGGCCGCTGGCGCCCTGGTGGGGGACGCCGTCGACTTCAACCTGCTCGGCAGTTGCCAGAACTGGCAGGGACGCAACTCGGGCAGCTTCGCCAGCGGTCCCGTGGACTGCGTGCTGCTCGAGCGTGCCGAGCAGCGTTTCGGCAACGGGGACGGGGTGTTCTCGCCGGCGGAATACGCGAGGGCGTTCACGGCCTGGTACGACCTCGCCAACGCCCCCTATCGATTCTACGGGCCGGGCCGGCGGATTCGCGTCGGCCTCGAAGTCTCCTTCTAGGCCCGGACCCCCTCCAGCACCAGCTTCACGGCCGCTTCCTTCCAGCGCTCGCGCAGGGCCGGCTCGTCGGCGCCGAGCGGCGGTGCGCTCGCGGCGATCAGCGACTCGAGGCCGAGGTACGCCACCATGAGCACGAGCGCCTGCGCCGCCGCCAGGTGGGGATCCACGTCGTCCCGCACCTGTCCTCGCCCCTGTCCTTCCGCGAGCAGGATGACCAACCGCTTGATCGCCGGCGCGAATGGTCGCGCGTCGGATCGGCCGGCTTGCGTGAGCAGCGTGACGAGGTCGGGATGGGCGGCGAGAAAGTCGAACTGCGCTGCGAGCGCGCTGGCGATACGATCGAGTGGCCCGTCCCCGACGACGGCGAGCGAGGCGAGTGCCTGTTCCAGCTCGGCGGCGCCACGGGTCAGCACCGCGGTGAACAGCCCGCGCTTGGAGTGGAAGTAGTAGAACAACAGCTGCTTGTTGACACCGGCGCGCTGCGCAATGTCCTCCACCCGCGCGCCGTCGAAGCCACGCCGGGCGAACTCGTCCCGTGCCGCGGTGATTATGCGTAATGCCCTGGGGTTGCTGAGCTTAGGTTTCAGAGTCTCAATGTCTCAACCACATGGTTGATGAAATGTACACCTCGCAGCCGTGGGCGCCACTCCCGCCGAGCGAGGTTGCCGGGAACGCGAGGGAGTCCCTCCTTGAAGAATTTGATCAACAGCCCATTCACCTCGTCGGGCGCTTCTTCCTGCACCGAGTGTCCGGCCCGCGGCACTGAGAGAAACGCCGAGCGGTTGAGCTGGGCCGCCAGCGCGCGGCCCAGGGCGATGGGGATTAACCGGTCGGCTTCGCCCCACAGCACCAGGGTGGGCGCTGCGATGGCGTCGAGTCGCCCCTCCAGCCCACCGAACTGGAACTCGTGCAATACGCCCCGCAGTGCGCGGCCGTAGGCGGCCTCGGCCACCGGGGCGTAATACTGATCGACGTCGGGTTCGGTCACCTTGCGAGGGTCGGCGTAGGTCGACCTGAGGAGCCGGCCCACCAGGCCCCGACCCCGGAAGGCGAGCACCAGCGGACCGACCACGGGCCACCGGGCGACCCGGAACAGCAACGGTTCCCGGGTGCCGAGCCCGGCCGCTCCGATCAGGACGAGTCCGCGCACGCGCGTTGGGAAGGAGATCGCCACTTCCGCCGCAATCTCCCCTCCCATCGAGTGGCCTACCAGCACGGCGTCGGGGAGGTGCAGGGAGTCCATCAGCGCGACGACGAGCTGCGCGTAGGCGGCGTTCGTATACCCGCGCGCCGGTTTATCGGAGGAGCCGAATCCCAGCAGGTCGAGCGCGACGACTCGGTAACCGGCAGCCATGACCGGGGCGAGGTTCTTGCGCCAGGCGTACATCGACGCGCCCAGACCGTGGATGAAGATCACCGGCGTTCCCGCGCCGAGATCGAGGTAACGGATTCTGGCGTCGCCGATCCGGGCGAAGCGCGCCGCGAACTGCGTGCCGGTGGGGAACCGGTCGCCGTCTGAAATCGGTGGCGCGCGGCACCCGGCCCCGAAGACCAGCAGGAGCGCGACAGCCGACTGAGCGCGGATCACGCGAGGTTACGCAACGCGACCCGAGCAAGCGTGACGAGGAGGGGATGGGAGCTCCACAGGGCCGTAATCTGCTCGCCCGCCCCCGCGGCGGTCACCAGCTGGGAGTCATCGATCAAGAGCACCGTCGGCGTGGCCGCCGCCACGCTCCCTTTCGCGATGCCTTCGGTTTCCGCGGCCTCGCCCGCGAGCCGGACGTCGATCGCGGCCCGGGTGGCCGCGCGTCGCCACGCCGGCAGGGTGGGGCGCCACAACTCGGCGCCGAGGATACCCTGGACGCTCCCGGTTGCCCGGGCCACGAGCTGTTGAATCACGTTGGCGACGGCTCTGGCGCCGGCGACGATTCGGGTCTCAGGCTCGGCGGGGTGGCTGGCGTCCTGCAGCGCATGGCTCAGGCGGTCGAGCGCCTCCCCCTGCTCGGCGGCGAGCCGCGCGAGCAGCGCTCGCGGGTCGGCGGGCCGGTACTGGGCCGGGCGGCCGGCTGCGCGCTGCGCCGCGCCTCGGGTGACGAGACCCTCGAGCGCCGCGTAGGCGTTCGCTCGGGCGAGCCGCGTGGCGCGGCCCACGCCGTACCCGGTCGCAGGGCCGAGGCGTAGCAGGGCCGAGTACACGACCGACTCGGTAGCCGTGAATCCGAACGGGGTGAGGTCGATCGTCGCCATACAGTAGTAGTAATTACTACTACATAGTGCCCACCGTTACCGCAAGGTGGCGCTTCGGGCTTTCACGCGACTTCGACCGGAAGCCCCATCAGCCGCGCGATCAGCGCCAGCCGAAACGTGACGTCGGTCTGCCGCTGAGCGGGGCTCTTTCCCGGCCCTTCCAGGGGGAAGTAATGGGCGGTGACCGGATTGCTCGTCTTGGGCAGGGCGCGCAGGCTCTTCGGGCTCCAGATCCCCTGCTCGTCGCACTCATTGAACAGCCGCGCCAGCACCCGACTGGCGCTCGGGATATTGCGTACCAGCCCGAGCCGGGTGAGGAGCTCGAGCCAATACAGGGCGAAGGGAACGTCGCTGACGTGGCCCTGGGCGTCGGAGCGCAGCGGGTCACCCAACAGCTCGAAGATCGGCTTGAACAGCTTCTTGCCCGCCAGGATGAAAAACGCCCGACGGGGTGCCGGCGTGGAAAAGTAGTGCCCCAGCCGCTCGATGAATCCGGCGCGCTCCCGCTGCACCGGCGGGAGGAAGGCGAGCATCTCGACCGCGAAGACCGTGGGCGGGTAAGCGGCGGGCTCGAGCACCGTCTTGCCCTGCGTCTTCTTGAAGGGCTTTGCTGCGAGCTCGCTCCGCAGGTATTGGGAGATGTTGCTGGCGATCGTGTGCGCGGTCCCACGCACGCGCGGGTCGTCGATGTGGCCGGCGCGCGCCAAGGCGCACGCCGCCGCTTCCCGGCCCAGCCGCCGGGCCCAGCGCCCCAGACCCGGGTCGGACTTGGCTGCCTTGTGATACTCGATCAGCAGCTCCTGCGCCCGCTGGGCGACCACCCGGTCCGGGTCGTCCGGCTCGATGCGCGACAGCAGCTGGAACAACATGCGGTCCGCCAGGCGGAACGGCCGCTCGGTCGGGGGCCAGCCCAGCTCGATCAAGCGCCGGTACTGATAGACGGTCCCCGGCTCGCTCCAGCCGTGCGCCTTCGAGGCGACCGGCCCGAGCAGGTTACCTCCCCACAGTCCCGTGGACTTCTGCTTTCGGGCGATCGCCTGAGCGACTTTGTACTCGAGCACCGCCTGGCGTAGCGCGGCGAGTCGCTCCGGATCGCGGTCGCTCTCTCGCACGACTTCGGCATACGCCCGGTACTGGAGCGGCGGGCTCGCGGCCTCGAGCAGCCAGGACAAGGGCAACCGATGCGACGTCGGAAGTTCCAGGTGCTCGCTCCGCGGTGACGAGTGCGGCAGGCCCGCTGTCAAAAAGCGGCGCAAACCTACTCGGCGGCGTCCCAATCGGCCAGAGGCGCTCGGGAGCCGATCGGCCCGCCATCAATAACCGCTTTTGTCACCGTGCACTAGATGCGCCGCCACCAATTGCACTCACGGCAGCAATCGGCTGGTTGGGCGCTGGAACTCGGAGGACGGCAACCAGCGCGGCGGCTCGGCGGTGTTCGCGATCGCCAGGGCCAGGCGCATGGTGACGCGGACTTCTTGCGCGAGCCCCGCATAGGTGAAGGTCGGGCGGTACTCGTCGCTCGGCTGGTGATAGCGCTCGCGATTGTACAGCTCGTCCTGCTCCTTTCCCCACCCGGCGGGCCGCCCCACGAAGTCTCTGCCCGGCTGGATCGACAGCGCGGGCACGCCGGCCCGCGCGAACGGGAAATGATCCGACCGGTAGAACGAGCCGCGCACGTCCGGCTCGTGAACCACAGTGAGCGATTCGAGCGTCGCCGCCGCCTGGAACATCGCCCCGAGGGTGGACCGGTCGATCCCGAGGGCGTCGATGTCGCGGGTGGCACCGCGCACGTTGGCGACGTCGAGGTTGAGCACGGCGGCGGTGCGCTCGAGCGGCACCAGCGGGCGCTCCACGTACGCCTCGCTTCCGAGCAAGCCGCTCTCCTCGGCCGTCGTCGCGACGAACAGCAGCGTGCGCCGCGGTCGTGGGGCCACGCGCGTGAGCGCCTGCGCCGCCGCCAGCAGCGCGGCGAGCCCGGACGCGTTGTCCTCCGCGCCGTTGTAGATCGAGTCGCCGTGGATGGCCGGACCGATCCCCTTGTGGTCCCAATGCGCAGTGAACAGCACCACCTGCTTCGCGAGTGTCGGGTCGCTCCCCGTGAGCTTCGCGACCACGTTCTCAGACCTGACCCGGCGCACGGCGCTGACGATGTCCACGGCGGCGTGGAGCCCCGTGGCGACCGGCCGGAAGTCGCGCCGCGCCGCGGCGCGCGTCAGAGAGTCGAGGTTCCAGCCGGTGCGCGCGAGCGCCGCCTGCACGGCGGCGGCGGTGACCCATCCGGCGAACGCGAGGCTCTGCGCCGCCGGGCGGTCGAGCTTGAACTGCTCCACCGACCACGACCCCCGCACCACCTCCCACGGGTAGGTCGCGCTCTCGGTGGTGTGGATCAGGAGCACGCCCAGCGCTCCGCGTCGCGCCGTTTCCTCGAGCTTGTAGGTCCAGCGGCCGTAGTAGGTCAGCGCGCGGCCGTTGAACACCGTCGAGTCTTGCAGCCCGGGGTCGTTTACGAGCATCAGCACCACCTTGCCGCGCAGGTCGGCGTCCTTGTAGTCGTCCCACCGCCATTCGGGCGCCCGGATGCCATAACCCACGAACACGACTTCACCGTCGCCGCGGATCTCGGGCTCCGGGCGCTCGGCCCACGCGACGAAGTCGTCCAAGTACTTGAGGGACTGCGCTGCGCCGCTCGGGCCCCACACGAGAGAGGGATGGGGGGTCAGCCCGACGAGGGCGACCGGCTGAAAGTAGGAGCTGTCGGGGCCCGCGGGCTCGAGCTCGAGCGCCTCGAACTGCGCGGCGATGTATTGAGCGGCGACACGGCCGCCCCGCGTGCCGGGGGCGCGTCCCTCGAGCAAGTCATCGGCGAGGTAGCGGATATGCGCGTCCATCGCCGCGCTGCTGACCGGTGGGAGGGACGGTGGCGCGGCAGCGGGTCGCTGCCCGCAGAGCGGGGCCACCGACGCGACGAGCAGTATCGTGACAGTAAGCCGACATCCCGTGGACCGCATCGTGGTTTCCTCCTGGTTCGCCTTGCTGGGCCCCGAGCAAGCGGTGCAATTTTCGCTCATGCTGCATGCGTTGCAGTCCCGCCGGGTCGAGCGACTCCCCGATCTCGTCCGGCTCGAGGGGCGCATCCTGTTTCTGACCGAAGACCCCGCGCTCGTGCGCGCCCAGCTCGCCGGGCAGGACCTGGACTGGACCCCCGCCAGGAAACTGCGCGACAACATCTCGACCGACGAGATCACGCCCGCCTATATCTGCTACTACTACGACGAAACCCTCGGCGACTTCCCCTACCTGGGCTTGAAGTGCGGCGAGGAGTTCCCGATCACGCGGGGGTCGGTAAAGCGCGGCGGCTTCGTCGCCTCGGTCAGCGGCCAACGGCGTGGCAAGGGCTCGTCGCGTGAGCAGTCCCCCTACGCCGAGATGTGCGCCGGCATCAAGCTGGTAGTGGCCGAGAACATCGAGCGGATCTATCGGGAGAACTGCCAGAACCTCGGCGTTCTCACGACCACCGACTTCTCGATCATCGACCGGGTCCGCCGCGGCGAGGCGATCCCGCTCGCCGCCTTCACCGAGGGTGAGGGCGAGATCACGCGTGGCATCATCGAGTACGGAGGACTGTTCAACTTCAACGTGGCCCGGCTCCAGGGCAAGGTCGTGCTCGCGCCGCCCGAGACGTCGCGCCGGCCGATGACGCTCGGCGAAAAGATCATCGCGCGCCACTGGGTGGTCGACCCGTCGCGGGGCAAGATCGGCGTGCCGGCCGTCAAGCCGGGCGATGAAGGGTTCGTGGTCACCGACATCCGGTTCAGCCACGAGTACGTGACCCCGATGGCGGCGATCTTCTTCGAGCAGCTCGTGGGCGACGGGGAGCGGGTGGCCGATCCCGGCTCGATCCTCATGTTTCGCGATCACCTCACCTTCCTTTCGGAAGCCATGACGCCCGAGCGCGTCAAGGAGGGGCTGCTCGATGTCGCGCTCGAGCTCGAAAAGAAGCAGCGCGCGTTCGCCCAGAAGCAGGGCATCAAGCTGTACGGCGAGCTGCGGCTCGGTCACCATGGAGGCGGACGGGGCTCGGAGGCGATCTGCCACTCCAAGATCCTCGAGGGACACGCCGAGCCGGGAATGGTGATCATCGGCTCGGATTCGCACACGCCCCATGCCGGAGCGGTCGGCTGCGTCGCGTTCGGGGTGGGAACGACCGCGATCTTCAATTCCTGGATCACGAAGGACGTGCGGCTCACGGTTCCCGAAACCGTGAAGGTCGTGGTGCGTGGCAGGAAGCCGGACAACGTGACCGCCAAGGATTTCATGCTCGAGGTGCTGCGTCAGCCGTACGTGAAGAGCGGCCGCGCCATCGGCAAGCTGGTGGAGTACTGTGGGGATGCTGTCGAATCGCTGTCAGTAGACGAGCGCGCCACGATGACCAATATGACGGCGGAGGTGGGAGGCTTTACCGGCTACGTGGCTCCGGACGCGAAGACGGTGGAGTACCTCATGGAGTATCGCGGCATGGCGCGGGGCGAGGCCGAGCGGTTGTGTGCCGGCCTGGCGAGCGACCCCGGCGCCGAGTATTGCGAGGTCATCGAGATCGACGCCGCGGCGATTCGGCCGATGATGGCGCTCCCGGGCGATCCCGGGAACGGCCAGTACATCGACGCCGCGGCGCGGATCCGCGTGGACATCGCCTACGCCGGCTCGTGCACGGCGGGCAAGAAGGAAGACATGGACATGTACGCCCGGGTGCTGGCGGAGGCGGCGGAGCGCGGGGCGCGCGTCGCGCCGTGGGTGCGGTTCTACATCCAGTGCGGATCGCAGGACGTGAAGCGCTACTGCGAGGAGCGGGGATACCTCGAGCTGTTCCAGAAGGTCGGTGCGACGTTCCTCGAGCCGTCGTGCGGGGCCTGTATCAACGCGGGGCCCGGCGTCTCGAAGACGCGCGACGAGGTGACGATCAGCGCCATCAACCGCAACTTCCCGGGCCGCTCTGGTCCGGGGCAACTCTACCTCGCCAACCCCTACAGCGTGGCGGCGTCTGCCATCACCGGCTACATCACCGAGTGGCAGCCGGGGATGGCGCTGGCTCCTGTCGAATGAAGCAAACGGCGGCTAGCGCCCGCCGGTCGTGCTGGAGAGTTCCCGGCCGGAGGACCGCGTGCCGCTCTGCTTGGGGCGCAAGGACTCGCGCTGGTACACGCTCCGCGGGTTCCACAACACCCACGACGTGATGCCCAAGTCTTCCGCCGCGCGGATCTGATCGCGGATTTGTGACGGCGCGTAGCGCGGCAGCCGGCGGCCGAGCGTGAACGCCTGCAAGAACGGCCGGATCTCCGCGGCGGCGGGGTGCGGCCGCGAGCGCTGCAGGGCGTCGGTCAAGGCGTAGCGCACCACGCGATACGGCTCACCGTTGGGCCACGCGAGGCCGAACGCACCGCGGTAGTAGTGGCTGGGATAGACCATCGGCAGCACCACGTCCGCCACGTTGATGAAATCCTCCCACACCTGCCCGATGCCCAAGTCGCCGGTCGTCGCCGAGGCGGTGAGGCCAAAGATATCGAACGTGACCGGAACGCCGAGCGGCCTCAGGCGATTGCGCAGCAGCGTGATGTGCTCGCGCACCGCCTCGCGCTGCGTTTGGCCATGGTGTGCCGGGAAGATCGCGGTCGCCATGCGCTCGCGCGGCTCGTCCGGGAAGCGCACGTAGTCGAACTGCACCTCGCTGAACCCCAACCGCACGGCTTCCGCGGCGAGCTGCGCCGAATAGATCCACACCGAATCGTTGTACGCATCCACCCACGCGCTGTGGATCCGGTCGCGCCACAGCCCGCCTGTGGTGCGATCCTTCACCGACCAGCCGGGCTTCCGCTCCGCGAGCAACGGGTCCTTCGCGA
>Ga0209378_1000960_pt1 | contig 20747 bp, 20 predicted proteins | sample GraSoiAngelo_156_FD_186170 | JGI IMG/M metagenome (GOLD analysis project Ga0209378, IMG submission 186170) | Grasslands soil microbial communities from the Angelo Coastal Reserve, California, USA - 14_1009_13_40cm (SPAdes) (version 2) | ecosystem: Environmental > Terrestrial > Soil > Grasslands ...
CGGGATATGGCGCTCGGCGTATCTCCCATCCAGCTCGACGTTGGCAGTCTCCACGGTGACTACGCCGCCTCTTGGCATCGCATCGCGTGCGTTCACCGTCAGGTTGACAATGACTTGTTCCAGCTGACCGGCGTCGGCCCGGACGGCTCCCAAATCGGGTGCCAGTATCGTGCGGAGGTCGACGTCCTCGCCGATAAGTCTACGGAGCATCGTTTGCGCGTTCGTGACGATCGCATTCACGTCGAGCACGCGCGGATCGAGCACCTGCTGCCGGCTGAAGACGAGGAGCTGGCGCGTGAGCCCGGCAGCTCGCTGTCCGGCCCGGCGGATCTCCTCGACGTCTTCGCGTGCGCGCGAGCCCGCGTCCAGATCCTTGAGCAACAGGTCGCTGGTGCCGAGGATCGCCGTGAGGATGTTGTTGAAGTCGTGCGCAATACCTCCCGCCAGGCGCCCGATCGCTTCCAGCTTCTGTGACTGCCGGTACTGGACCTCGAGTTGCCGGATCTCAGTAAGGTCGGCCGCGATAGACAATGTCCCTGCGACCCGGTCTCCAGCACCGTGCAGCGGTGCGATGGACAGGCTCACGTTGACGCGGGAGCCGTCTTTCCGTCGGTGCGTCAACTCGACGCCCTTCACGGCTTGACCCTGGAGCACCCGCTCGCGCAGCAACTCGTCTTCGACCTTCGAGTCGTCGCTCGCGGTTGGCGCTGAGCGACCCAGGACCTCTTCCGCTCTCCAGCCGTAGAGTGCTTCAGCCGCGGGATTCCACGTCAGGACATGACCGGTCCGATCGAGCGTATACATCGCGAGCGGTGAACTCTGAACGACCGTCCGCAGGCGCTCGTGTGCATCGCGTAAGCCTACGTCGGCCCGCCGGTGCTGCGCCGCCACAGCGCCGAGTCCCAGCCCCGTGACCGCAAGCACGCCGATGTACAGCAGCAGCACCACGGCAGTGCTCGGCACGGTTTGCATGACGAACGGGCCACCCCCTCGTGCGGCGTGTCCGACGGCGATGAGCGCGACCATGAGCGTCGTGAGCGAAGCGCCACGGGGCCCGACCCGGAGGGCGGCGCCTATGACGAGCGGGAACAAGAGATAGGGATAGTGGGTGCGGGGCAGGAACGACGTGGGGAACACCTGGCCCAGCACGAGCTCGGCGAGGAGTATGGCACCGCCAGCAAACAAAACGAGCTCTGTGACGCGACGCCGGCCGACAAACTCCGGCGACGGGGCGGCCCAGGTGAGCAGAAACGGCGCCACCACCAGCACTCCGAGGTAATCCCCCGCCCACCACAGACCCAAGGCGAACGCGAGCGGGGTCCGCTCCGGCAGCGCCCCCGTGAGGTACAGCGTGGTCACCCCGACGCTGGCGCTCGCCAGCGCACCGAGCGGCGCCGCGATGGCCACGAGTGCTCGGACGGCGCCAGGTTTGTCGAGGGCGATTCGCTGGCCACCGAACGAGCGACGTATCAGGTAGGCGCCGAGAGCGGCTTCCGCCGCGTTGCCACAGGCAATCCCGGCCGTTGCGGTGAGGGGAACGGCCGTGGTCGCGTTGGCGAGGAACGCCCCACAGAGAATGGCGGGCCAATACCGTGGCCCGAGCAGGAGGAGCGCGGCGAGTGCGAGGCCGGTTGGCGGCCAGACCGGCGAAATCGACTCCCCGATAGTTGCATAGCGTAGGCCTAGCCGCGCCACGATGAAGTAGACCGCGACGAGCAGTGCCCCCTTAGTCAACCACGACAGCGTGGGAGACCGGATCGATCCCGCGTTCATCGAGGCCCCAATGTTCACGACGGGCTCCCGATGTGTCAACGGTGACAACGACGGGCGACGTCAAACTCGCCCTCGATCTTGTTGGTGACCCGTCATCGGGATGGCACAGAAATACCTCGAGGGGCGGGAACGTTGTCGAAGCTGGGGCGGGAGGACTCGAACCTCCAACTTCCCGGTTAACAGCCGGGCGGTCTGCCAGTTGACCTACACCCCAATGCACCGCCACCCCACCCCACACCGTGAACAGCCCACAGCAAGCAGACGCACAGACGCACAGCGGTGAACAGATGTCAGACAAGAGGTAATCAAAAGCCCCCGGATCTGTTCGGTCCCGGGGGCGCGCTCTACAGACCGACTGCGACGCTACGCCGCCCGGGCCCCCCGACTGGGGTTCCCGTTGCGATTCGCGCACAAACCGGCCAACATCTGCATAGGGCTAACACAGTACCACTGGACCCTCCACCGAGCAAGGGGCGAACGCACCGGGTGCACATGGCTCCCGAGATTACAGCCGCCACGCCGGCCGACCTGCCCGCCGTCTTGGAGCTGATCGATGCGAGTGGCCTGCCGCGAGCGGGCCTCGACAATCACGTAGCCACCACGCTGGTGGCGCGCGAGAGCTCACGCATCGTCGGCACGGCGGCGCTCGAGCTGTACGGCGGCTCCGCCCTGCTCCGCTCGGTCGCGGTGGCCGCCGCGGTGCGCGGCCAGGGGCTCGGCCAGCGACTCACCACCGCAGCCCTCGAGCTCGCCAGCCGCCACGGCGTGCGCACCGTGTACCTCCTCACCGAGACCGCGGGGGAATTCTTTCCGAAGCTTGGATTCACGATGATCGAGCGGAGCGCCGTGGACCCGGCCGTGCAAGTGTCGCAGGAATTCACGACGGCGTGTCCCGCGAGCGCGTTGGTGATGGCCCGCTCACTCACGTGAGCGACTTCGCACGCATCCCACGGCGCGACTGGCTGGGCCTCGCGGACCGCTTCTACGCCCGCCTCGATCGCACGTTCGCCAGCATCGACGCTCACGGCTGGCACCGTCCCACGGCGTATCTCGGATGGCGCGCCCGCGACGTGCTCGCCCACATGACGAGTGCCATCCCGGTGAACTTTCGTGAAGTTTTGGGCCGCGCGCTCGCCGGGCAACCGGGGCCGCCACCCGAATTCGACACGTTCGCGCGTAACGCGCGCGAGGTCGCGCGCCGCCGTACGAGCCCGATCCCCGACCTGTTGCGGGAATTCCACCAGGAGCTCGACGCGATCTTGCGGATCTACCGTGAAATGAGCGACGGCGACTGGGAGCGCCCGGCGTGGTTTTTCGTCGGACCGGTCTACGTGCGAACTCTGTTTCTCGCGCAGTTCGCCGACAATGTATTCCACGAGCGTGACCTGCTCCTCGCCAACCGGCGTTGGACCGGGCTCGATCCCGAACACGCCGCGCCCCTGGTAGACTGGTTCCTGCGAGAGCTCAGACCCGCTTCCTTCCGCCCGGAGCGCGCGCGGGGCCTCACCGCCGCGATGCGCTACCGACTGCACGGTGCGGCGGGCGGGGAATGGACGATGACGGTACGGGACGGTGCGTGCCGCATCGAGCCTGGCGGAGAGGGTCGCGTAGACGTCACGCTCGTCGCCGATGCCGAGACGCTCGTCGCGGCGGCACAGGCCCGTGCTCCGGCATGGGTCGGACGGCTGGCCCGCAGCCTGGACTGGAGCCGCGGTCCGAGGCGCGCAGAAGAGACAGTCGCGGCGATCACGGGCACGACGAGTTTGCTGTGGTCGGTCGCGCGGCGCCGCATCCGGGTCGGTGGCGACCGTCGCATCGCCGCCCGCCTGAACCGCTCGTTCTGGCACTTCTGGGAGCGTACAGCGATGACGGCGAAAAACATTGCCAGGGGATGACGATGCGCTAGTGCTTCATCCCCGCCTTTTCGGCGAACGCCTTCACCGCCGCTTCCTGGTCCGGCGTCAGCTTCTCAGGAATCTCGACGTGGACCTCGACATACTGATCCCCGCGCCGCCCGTTCCGCTCGATCCCCTGCCCAGGAATGCGAAACTTCTGGCCGTGCTGGGTGCCGGCAGGCACCTTCAGCACGACGCGCTTTCCGTCCAGGGTGCGCACCTTGATCTTGGAGCCGAGCAGCGCCTGAGCGAGGTTGATCGGCACGACGGCCACCACGTCCAAGCCGTCCCGCCGGAAGAACCGGTCGGGCTCGACCTGAATGACCACCACCACGTCGCCCCGCCCCTTCGGGCCCTGACCCCGTAGCCTCAACCGTGTCCCGTCTTCCGTGCCGGGTGGAATGGTGATTGTGAGATGCTTCTCCGCCCGGACTTCACCCGATCCCTGGCACGTAGGACAGCGCTGCGACGGCACCTTGCCGCGGCCGCGGCACACCGGACACGGCCGGGTGACGGCGAAGCCGCCCTGGCCGAACGAGATCGTCCCGCGGCCCCGGCACTCGGGGCAGGTCGAGAATGTCGCACCTGGGGCGCCTCCCGAGCCGTGGCAGGTCGGGCACACCTCGGGCAGCGTGAGGACGACGGGAACTTTCCCCCCGAGCGCGGCCACCCGGAACGGGATCGACACCGTCGTCTCGACCTCTTCCTCTTCCTCTTCCCCCGTTCGAGCGCCAGCGCCCCGCCTCCCGAAGATCGACGAGAACAGGTCCCCGAGCCCTCCCAGAGAGCCCAGGTCGGAAATGTCGAAGTCAACGTCCCCGCCGGAAGAAGGCCCGGCTCCTCCGCCGCCGAAGCCCGGCCCCCGACTGCTTCCCGCTCCTGCGAATGCCCCGTAACGCCGCAGCTGATCGTACTTCTTGCGCTTCTCGGGATCGCTCAGCACGTCGTGCGCCTCGTTGATCTCCTTGAAGCGCTCGGCGGCCTGTGGGTTGTTCGGGTTCCGATCCGGATGGTACTGCTTGGCGAGCCGGCGAAACGCCTTTTTTATCTCGTCGGTGGTCGCGGTCTCGGATACGCCCAGCGTCTGGTAGTAGTCCTTCGCGGACGCCATCAACTCGCCTCACCCGGCCACGTCAGCACCACCACGCGCGCAGGCCGGATCAATGCGCCGCCCATCTGGTAGCCGGGCTGGAGCACGGCGCCCACGGTGTGATCCTTGGCCGGGTGATCCGCGGGCTGCGTCGTCACCGCCTCGTGGAGATTGGGATCAAACGGCGCGCCAACCTGATCGATACGCGTGACGCCCAGCGCGTCGAGCGCCTTCCACAGCTTGCGCTCGACCATGTCCACACCCTCGTGGATCGTCTTCGCGTCCGTCTGCGTGGGATCGACGTGCGCGAACCGCGCCAGGTCGTCGAGCGCGTCCACAAGACGCCCGAGGAGGTCGGCCTGAGCCCGGCTCCACAAATCCGTGCGCTCTTTGGTGGCGCGCTTGCGGAAATTGTCGTATTCGGCGGCCAGACGGAGATGTTTGTCTTTCACATCCGCCAACTCGCTCTCGAGGCGGGTCACCGCCTCGTCCGGAAGCTCCATAAGCGCCCCAGCCCCGGATTCGGCCGGTGCTGGGCGCTCGGGGTCCCCGCGAAGGGGCTCTTCTGGCTTATCGTCCATAGTGGAGCGCTTCTTGGGCAATCGGCGTGCCGCCTGGCTGCGCCGTTTTGGCCGGCGCGGATGAAGTTCAGAAGCGACGATCAGACAATAAGATAATCGGTTACAGCTTGCCCGCGAGGAACCCGATGATGTCGCCGTACGGCTCGTCTCGCTGGGGGTCGTGCAGGACTTCGTGATACATCTCGGGGTACCAGCGCACCCGGACCGCGCCCTTCAAGCTGTCGGCGAACGCCCGTGCCAAGTGGGCGTCCACCAGTCGATCCTCTCCCGGCAGCAGGAACAAGAGCGGTGACTCGATCCGGTGGCCGTCGGCGGCCACGGCGCGCTGCGCCCATTGGATCTCGCGCCACGCGCCCGGCGTCATCACCCTGTGGATCGCAGGGTCGGCGGCGTAGGCCTGGTTCACCGCGGGGTCCCGGCTCAAGACATCGGCGTCGACGCGGGCGGGGATCGGCAGTGTGGGCCACAGGTCCGCGAGCACCCGCCCCGCGAGGAGCTTCCAGAGCGGCGGCCGGAACGCGAGGCCGAGCCACGGCGACATCACGATGGCGCCGCTGATCGGATCGCTCGGCTGCGTTTCCAGATACCGCAGTGCCACGAGCCCGCCGAAGGAGATGCCGAGCAGCACCTGCGGTCGTTCGGTGCGGAGCCGCACCACCCGGCGGAATGCCTGGAGGTCGCCGAGCAGCTGGCTGAAGCGCGAAAGATGGCCCCGGCGTCCACCCGAGCGGCCGTGACCGCGCAGGTCCAGTGCGTACGCCGAATAGCCCGCATCGCGCAGGCGCTCGCCCGTTTCCCGCCAGCGGCCGGCATGATCGGCCCAGCCGTGCAGGATGAGCGCCGCCGCACGAGGAGCGGTCGCCTCGTACGAGTCGTAGACCAGCTGCGTGCCGTCAGGCGCTGTGAGTGCCGCCATTCAAGGCTCCACCACGAGGCGGCGCAGCAGGTCCAGGCCGGCCTGCGCGGCGCGACGGCGGATCTCGTCGCGGTCGCCGGGAAACACGCGCTTCACGGCGCGCGTGGTCGTGTGCACTCGCGCGGCGAGCCACACGGTCCCCACCGGCTTTTCGGGTGTGCCGCCCCCGGGACCCGCGATCCCCGTGACCGCGATCGTGCAGTCGACCGAGAACAGACGCTGGGCGCCGTCTGCCATCGCGCGCACGGTCTCCTCGGAAACCGCGCCATGGGCCTCGAGTGTCTCGAGCGGCACTTTGAGCGCCGCCGTCTTGATCACGTCGGCGTACGCCACGACTCCGCCGATGAAGGTGTCCGAGGCACCGGGGATCGCAGTGATACGCTCCGCGATCATGCCGCCCGTGCACGACTCGGCTACCCCTAGCCGATGGCGCCCCCGCCTCAGGGTCTCGAGCACCACGGCCGCGAGGTCGGCATTGTCGGTACCGTAGGCATGCCCGTCCGCCGCGATACGGAGCCGTTCGACGGCCGCCGCGATGCGCTGCTCCGCCTCCGCGGGCTCGAGTGCCCAGGCCGTGACCCGCAGGTCCACGCCCTCGACGGACGGCAGATACGCGAGCGTGAGGGGCGCAATTTCCGCTTCGATATCACCGACGCGCTCCGCGAGCGCCGATTCGGAAACGCCCGTGGTTCGCACCGTTCGCGATTGAACGACCCGGCGCGCGTCCGGGCCCTGGCGCTCGACCAGGCGCGGCAGCACGTGCTCGACGAGTAATCCGCGCATCTCCCGGGGCACCCCCGGAAGCAGGACCACCACCCGTCCGCGCCCGTCTTCGACCCACAGACCGGGCGCGGTGCCGCGGGGATTGGGCAGGACGACGGCGCCCTCGGGCACCTGCGCCTGGGTCCGGTTGATGGCGGGCATCGGGCGTCCCATGCGCTGGAATCGCTCCACTACGGCCGCGAGCAACCGCTCGTCGAGCACGAGCCGTTTGTCGAGCAGTTCCGCGACCACGGTCTTGGTCATGTCGTCGCGCGTGGGACCCAACCCGCCCGTGGTGATGACGAACCCGGTTCGGTCGAGCGCCTCGGCGACGGCGGCACGAATCACGTCGGGCCGGTCGGGCACAGTGGTGCGGCGCACGATCTCCGCGCCCGCGGCGGCGAGCGCCCGGCCGAGCTCGGCGGCGTTGGTATCCACGGTGTGGCCGAGCAGCAGCTCCGTGCCGATTGTGAGGACTTCGAGCTTCACCCGCCGCCCTTCAGGAGGGCGCGATAGCGATAGAGGTACACGATCAGGGAGTAGATCGTGAGGAGGATGGCACCTGCGAGCGTCAGCGCCACGACCGCGCCGTGGAATTGATCCCAGAAGTTGCGGAACCAGCCGGCCCATGGGTGTGTAGCGAGGGCGTCCTTCCACGCGAACCAGAACAGCGTCGCGCCGATGAATACGTTCTGCACCACCGCCTTGAGCTTCCCCGCGCCCATCGCCGGGATCACGACGCCCCGGCGCTTGGCGAAGAAGCGAAAGGCAGTGATGAGGAGCTCGCGCCCTACCAGCAGCAGCGCCACCCAGACGGGGAAGCTGCCCCACCAGGGGATGCGATAGTCCACGAGGATGGTCGGATGACGGGTGAGCCAGAAGATCGGGATCAGGGTGGCGAACAGGAGCAGCTTGTCGGCGATGGGGTCGAGCAACTGCCCCAGTTCGCTCACCTCGTTACGCCGCCGCGCGAGATAGCCATCCACCACGTCCGACGCGCTGGCCGCGAGGAAGATCAAGAAGGCGATGACCTTGGGCCAGTACCCCTCGATGAAGGGCAGCAGCGCGATGACGGGCGTGAGACAGATGCGCGCGAGCGTGAGGATGTTGGGCAGGGTCCAGCGCACGGCGCCTCCCCTAGCTGAGCGTCTTCAGCACCACTTTGCTGACCACCTTCAAGGTGTCGAACACGCCGTCGCCGCGGATCGCCACGGCCTCGAGGTACGGCGCCCGGCCGACCCACTGGTTGTCGACGCGCTCGATCAGGTTCTCGCCGGGGTGCGTCGGATCGGGCGTGACCTTCTGCTGCGCCCCGTCTTCAACCGGCCAGCCCGGGTTCAGCGAGGCCTGGAGGTCCCGAACGGGCGCCGCGTTCGGCAAGTCGCGCTTGTTGTACTGAATGGCGAACGGGATCTTGGTCAGGTCGTACCCGTATTCCGACATGTTGTCGTACAGATTCTGCATCGACTCGACGTTGGCCTCCATGCGCTCGATCTGGCTGTCGGCCACGAACACGATGCCGTCCACCCCCTTGAGAATCAGCTTGCGGCTCGCGTTGTAGTACACCTGCCCTGGCACGGTGTAGAGGTGGAACCGCGTCTTGAAGCCGCGGATCGTGCCCAGGTCCACTGGCAGAAAGTCGAAGAAGAGCGTGCGCTCGGTTTCCGTGGCGAGGGAGATCATCTTCCCGCGTGTATTGGGTGACACCTTCCCGTAGATGTGCTCGAGGTTTGTCGTCTTACCGCCCAGACCCGGACCATAATAGACGAGCTTGCAGTTGATCTCCCGGGACGCGTAGTTGATCATCGACATGGGACGCGCGTCCTCTCAACCGAAGAGTTTGTCAATTTCGTCTTCCGCGCCTTCGAGCAGGCCCTTCTCGGGCGTTGCCGGGCCGGCGCCCACGCGATTGAACATCTCCTCGAATACCTTGTTGAGCTTCTCGACCGCGCCCTTCCCCTTGAGTTTCACGAGGCCGAGAGTGGTCCGCTGATCGAACAGGACCACTAGGATCACGCGCTTCGCCACGTCGGCGAGGAACATGGACTCCTTCTCCCCCTGATGGACTAGGGAGGCGAACTCGTGCTCGCCGATCATTTTGGCGAGCTGGTCGTTGGCGCTGAAGTCGGCGGCGGTGAGGGAAGCGAATGCGGTGGGGTCGAATTGGGGCCGCTCGCCGACGGTCGCCACGAGCTGCCCGGCCCGGTCCACGAGCAACGCGCAGCGGGCGTTCGAGTCTCGCAAGAACGCCTGCAGGTGCTGCTGAATCTGCTTGAAGTCGCTCTCGGAGAACGACCAGCTCGCCGCACCTGCCATTACGTGCCCTCGGGTCTGTCGGACTCCATCATGTCCCGTCGCGCCAGGAGCGCCTGGGCGATGGTCACGCCGTCGGCATATTCGAGATCCCCGCCCACCGGGAGTCCCCGCGCGATGCGGGTCACCCGAACGCCGGTCGGCCGCAGCAGCTGCTGGAGGTACGTCGCCGTGACTTCGCCCTCCATAGAGGGGTTGGTCGCGATGATCACCTCACGCACGCCCGCGCCGTTCGCGACGCGGTCCACCAGGCGATCGAGCCGCAACGCGTCGGGTCCGACTCCCTCGAGCGGGGACAATCGCCCGCCCAGCACATGATAGCGACCGCGAAACCGTCCCGCCCGCTCGATGGCCGTCACGTCCGCAGCCTCCTCCACGACGCACAGGAGGCTCGGATCGCGCCGCGAGTCCCGGCAAATCGCGCACGGGTCCTCGTCGGTGAGGGTCCCGCACACCCCGCACGCCGTGACCCGCTCGCGCACGCTCCGGATCGCCTCCGACAGGCGCGTCGCGGTTTCCGCCGGCTGCTTCAACAGGTAAAACGTGAGCCGCTGCGCCGTCTTCCGTCCGATCCCGGGGAGCTTCGCCAGCTCCGTCACGAGATCTTCGATGGCCGACACGTGTGCTAGAGCGGCAATTGAAACGGGAACGGCAGGCCCGAGGCGAGCTTTTTGACCTCCGCCTGGTACAGCTCGGCGGCGCGCTGCTGCGCTTGCGAGACCGCGGCGAGCACCAAGTCCTCGAGCATTTCCACATCCCCCTGAGCCACGGCCTGGGGATCGATCTTGATGGCGCGAATCTGGCCCCGCCCATCCGCCGTGGCGGCCACCATCCCGCCGCCCGCCGTGCAGGTCACGGTTTGCTGGGCCAGCTGGGACTGGATCTCCGACAACCGAAACTGCATTTGCTGCCCCAGCTGCAGCAGGTTGGATAAATCCGCCATACGCCGAAAGTTACCCCTCGCCCAAAGTGGTGGCAAGCTACTCCAACAGCTCCAAATCTAACGCGTCAACGGCGGCACTGAGGCCCGGATCCTTAGCGCGGAGTGCCTTCAGGCGTTCGGCGCGCGCCCCTTCCTCGGTCAGCCGGCCCGGTCGGGCGGACCGCTCCCCGCTCCCCGCGCCCTGGAGTTTGATGCGCACGGGCTCCGTGACGTAGCGTCCCACGAGCAGTGCGAGCGCTTCCCGCTGCCGCTCCAGTCCTTCGGCGTGCACCGGGTTGGTGTCGAGCGGACGGATGCTCACACCGATACCGTCGACGCTCACGACCTCCGCGCGCTCGAGCAACGCGCCGAGCATCGGGCTCTTCGCACGCGCGTCTTCGACGATGCGAGACCAAAGACCACGGAGCCGTTCGACCGTTAGGGCTCCCCGTTCCGGTGGTATAGGCGGGGAAACGGCCGGTGGAACGGCCGGCGACGGAGGAAGCGGAGAAACGGCGTCCCGAAGAACGGCGGGGCTTCCCTTCCCCGGCGGTTCACCCTTCCCCGGCTCTTTCCCTAGTGCGCGTAGGACCTCCTCGAGCTCGACGGTCCGACTCATCATCGCCCACCGCAGCAGCAGGAGCTCGACGACAAGTCGCGCGTTGCCGCTGGTGCGGAGCTGGGGCTCGAGTTCCGTCAGCACTGCGAGTAGCCGCACTACATCGGGAGCGGGGAGCAGGGAGCAATATCGCTCGACGAGCCCGGCCATCGCCTCGGTGAGGCCCTCGGCCTTGCCACCCAGATTCGCAAGCAGCACGGCGCGCAGGACGTCGCCCGCGCCGATCACGAATTCGCCCAGATCGGCACCTTCATCTACGAGGCGCGCCACCAGCGGGAAGACCGCCTTGGCGTCCCGCTCGGCCACCAGCCGCAGCACCTCGCCGTACACGTCGTCGGAGATGAGACCAAGCACCTCACGGACGCGGGCTGCCGTGACCGGCCCTTCGCCAAACGACACGACCTGATCGAGGATCGACAGGCCATCGCGCATGCCGCCGTCCGCGCTGCGCGCAATGAGACGCAGCGCGTCGTCATCGGCGCTCAAGCCTTCGGCGGCGAGCACCTGCTTCAGGCGGTCCACGATCGCGTGCGGGCCGATTCGCCGGAAGTCGAAGCGCTGTAGACGCGAGAGGATCGGCGCCGCGCTCTGGGCGATTTTCTGCGGCTCTGTGGTGGCGAATACGAAGACGACGCGCGAGGGCGGCTCCTCCAGGATCTTGAGCAGCGCGTTCCAGGCTTCGCGCGTCAGCATGTGGGCCTCGTCCACGATGTAGACCTTATGGCGCCCTTCGGCCGAGGCGGCGTACATGGCACGCTCGCGAAGATCGCGCGCGTCGTCCACACCCCGATTCGAAGCAGCGTCGAGCTCGACCACATCGAGGTTCACGGCGCCGGTCCAGATGCGCGTGCAGGAATCGCATGCCCCACAGGGCTCGCCCGCGACCGCAGCGGATGCCCGCCGCTCGCAGTTCAGCGCCATGGCCAGGATGCGCGCGGCCGTGGTCTTGCCCACGCCGCGCGGCCCCGCGAACAGGTAGCCGTGCGCCACGCGCCCTGCGGCCACCGCCCCGCGCAGGGCCGCGCCGATGTGTTCCTGGACGATGAGGTCGGAGAAGCGTTTGGGACGATACTTTCGAGCGAGAGCGATCATCGGAAGAAATCTACGTCAAATGTCGAATGTAGAATGTCCAATGCTCAATGCTCATTGGACATTGATCATTGAACATTGATCATTGGACGTTGAAATGCCCCAGGCATCCCGCAACTACGCCCAACATCGCTTAGCGCTGCTCCCTGCCGGGCCTGACGCGGTTCACGACTGGACGACCTGCGGACCTGGGGCACTGAAAGCTAGTCAGACGGGGAACGGGAGAACAGTGACAGACGCACAGGGGTGAACAAACGGAGGCTGCTACGGCCGCGGACATCCGCTCCGCTCGAATCGCCGCTCCACGGAATCGACGCCCGCGTAGAGCACCTGATCGCGCGCCGCATGCGCCGCGTCGAGCACGCCCGCGCTACGCCGCGCCGCGTTGTAGGCGATCCAGCGGTTCTCCACATCGGTCAACCCGCGCGCCAGCCCGGCGCAGGGCAACTGACCCCTCGCGTACAGCGCCGCGCGCTCGCCGAAGTTGCGTACCAAGCCGGTGAGCGAGTCACCGATCACATCGAGCCTGGTGACGGACGAGGGTGGCGGCGGCGGGGCGGTCTGGGAGGGAGCGCCGGTCGTGGCCGGCGCCGGCACCCCTGATGCGGGCTGTCGAGCGGCGGGCTTGACCGCGGGTTTGACCGGCGCCGGAGCCGGCCGCGCGCGGTGGAGCTTATTCCTCAACGCCCACACCTTCCCAGCCGTCGCTGAAACCTTGCCCGAGATGTCGGACCACTTGCTCTTGATCGTGGACCATTCGGGCAGAGGGATTTCCGGCTGAAACCACCAGTACGCGCCGCCCGCACCCGCACCTATGAGCAGCACGAACAGCGTCAACCACACCGTCCGCGGCACGCGGCGCCGTTTGCGACGAGCGGGGCGACGCGGCTCGGGTTCCTCCAGCGGCTGCTCCTGCTCGGCCCCCGCGCGGGCTTCGAACTCCTCGGGCCAGATCGGTCCGGTCGGCGGACTCACCGCCTCGGGCTGTGGGGGCGGGGGCGGCGGGGGCGGGGCGGGCGCCGCCGGACGTGTCGGGGGCCCGCCCCGGAGCGGGGGCCGCGGTGGTGGGGTTGGCCGCCGCGGAGGCGCCGGCGGTGCTTCGTCTTCGGCCGTGGTGAGAAACTTGAGCTCGCTCCGGTCTTCGGACCGGGGCGGCGTCGCTCGCCCGTGCGGCCCCGAGGTGCGTGCGGGGGGCGGGGGGGGCGCGTGATGTCCCATGTCCTCCGCCGCCGTCAGGAATTTGAGCTCGTGCGTGTCCGCAGGCTTCGGTGGTGCTACGGCCGGAGGTGCTGGCGTGAACTTGGGCTCCGACGGCGGCTTGACCGCAGGAGTGCTCCTCGGGGTCGCCGCGCTGAACGCCCGATAGTTCCTCCACGTCACGAACGAGCGCTTCTTCCCATCCGGCCGGATCGAGTCGGCGCCGAGGAGCTCGTAAAACGGCAACGCTTTGGACGCCCACTCGTCATCGGAGCTCGACCGGAAGAACGCCGCTGTCGGCTCCTCTGCATCCGTGCCGAGCAGCAGCGCGACCTGCCAGGGCTCGCTGAAGTACTGTTCGTGCGTCTCGACGTCGTGCGCCGTGAGGCTCAGCGGCAGCGGCGGATGCGTGTGGTACCACCCGATGAGGTGTGCCTTCTGCTGCTCGAGCTGTGCCTCGATACGATCCCACAGTCGCGTGATCACGTCGCGCGTTCGGTCGCCGTAGATCGCCTGGTTCAGACGCAGGGCGGCGTCGATCACCAGGTACGAGACGTTGGTCTCGGGACACTCGCACAAGTCGCCGATCAGGAATCCGAGGACTCCCTGTCCCGGACGCGCTGGTGTCGCCACGTGCTCGTGCACCGCCGTCAGGGCGGCCTGAGAGAAGAAGACGGGGAAGGCGATAGTACCCGGTCGCTTGGCGCCCTCGCTGGCAGGGCTCCAGAGGATCGACCGAGCGACGGGGATGGCCTGACGCAGCGGACCGCCCGTACTCATCGCCCCAAGATAATGCGGAGGGTGGCGCGGGCCCTAGAGAATCGGCTCACCCAAGCGTGGCCACGAGGATGTCGGCCGCGCGCTCCACGTCCGCGCGCGCCACGTCCAGATGGGTCACCGCACGCAGGCGGCGAGGTCCGAACGGCACGACGAGCACGCCAGCCTGCGCCAGCCTCGGGATCACGACCTCCGCGCTATCGCCCTCCCGGGTAAGGTCGATCATGACAATGTTCGTCTCAGGCACGGATGGACGGACGGCGCTGCACTCGGCCAGTCGCTCGGCGAGCAGGCGCGCGTTCGCGTGATCCTCGGCGAGGCGATCGAGGTGATGGTCCAGCGCGTACAACGCCGCCGCGGAGAGCACGCCCGACTGGCGCATGCCCCCGCCCAGCCGCTTGCGGACCTCCGACACTCGCGCCCGCTCGACGGTCGAAGTCGCGAAGGCGAGGCAGGAGCCGACAGGGCAGCCCAGTCCCTTCGAGAAGCTCACCATCACGGTCGCGGCCCCGACGGCGAGTCGCGCGACGGGCACGCCGAGCGCGGCGGCGGCGTTCCACAGCCGGGCGCCGTCCAGGTGGACGGGCAACCCCGCGGCGCGGGCCACAGCCACGATGGCCTCCATGGTCGCAGGAGCCATGACCTTTCCGCCCGCCGCATTGTGCGTGTTTTCGACCGCGATGGCCCCGGCGCGCGGCACGTGGGGTGTGGCGGGCCTGAGTGCCGAGCGCACGAGCGCGGCGGTCAGGAGCCCATCGACCGTCGCGATCGGACGGATCTGCACGCCCCAGTTCGCGGCCACGCCCGCCAGCTCGTAGTGCACGAGATGGGCGTCGGCCTCGAGTAACAGCTCGGTGCCGGGCCGGGCCAGCAGTCCCACTCCGGCCTGATTCGCCTGGGTACCCGACGGGAAGAACAAGGCATCGTCCTTGCCGAGCAGCTCGGCCACTCGCTGCTCGAGCCGCCGTGTGGTGGGGTCATGGTCCAGGACGTCGTCGCCGACTTCCGCCTCGGCGATGGCGCGGCGCATCGCGGCCGACGGCCGCGTGACCGTGTCGCTGCGCAGATCGATCGGGCGCGCGGTCATCCCAGCCGGACCCGCTGCGAGCGCCGCATGCGGATCAGGTCGTACGTCTCCGCTACCTCACCGCCCAGCAGGAACAGGTAGGCCGTGTAGTAGACCCAGAGGAGGAACAGGAACAGCGCGACGACGTTGGCGTCCGACGCGACACGATCCAGGGTCGCGAACCGTGTGACGTACAGCGCGTAGAGGCGCTTGGCCACTTCGAAGCCCAGCGAGCAGAAGACCGCGGCCACGAGGGCCGTACGCCAGTGGATCCGGCGACTGGGAAGGAGCTTGAAGATGACGAAGAACAGCGCCACGCCCAGCGCGAAGGACGTCGTCTCGAGACTGAAGCGCCACAGCCAGTCGAGTAGGAAAGTGCGGCTCACGCTGCCCGCGTTACGCGCCTCCCACGTGGCCACGAGCGCGCCCAACACGAGCAGCGCCCCCATGCACAGCACCATCACGAGATCCAACAGCTTGGCGACCGGCCAGGGGCGACGCTCGTCGGTGTCGAACACCTCATTCAACGCCGCGCGAAGCCCACCGAACAGCCGCGTGGAAAACCAGAGGAAGAGCGGGAGGCCCACCGCGGTCAGGCGGACACGCTGACGCACGATGCTCGCCAGGGCGCTCTCGACCTGCTCGAACGCCCTCTCCGTGGTGCCACCGACGGTGGTGGGCAGCAGGCGGGCCAGCAACTCGTGCAGCTCCACCTGATGGGCGGTGATCTGGTGCTGCACCAGATAGCCAACCGTGGCCAGGAGCAGCGCCACGAACGGGATGATGGTGAGAAGCAGGTCGAACGACAGAGCGCTGGCGAGGAAGGGGATGTTGTCTTCGAAGGCCGCTTCGAAGGTGCGGCGGGCGATCCCGGTCAGCGACTGGTGCCAGCCGCCTTCGGCCTTCACGCGACCGGCTCGTCCCCCTCGTCGGGGCGCGGCAGGGCGGCGCCCCCCCTGCTCCCAGGCCGAGTGCCGCGCCGACGGCGCTTGGCATCGCCCAGCCGTCGCTCGAGCGCCGCGCGCGTCGTGGCGGGGGGCTCCTCGGCCTCGTCGACGCGCTGGAGGAGGTCGCCGATCTCGCCCGCCTTGTCGGCCGCGAGATCGCGCAGGCCGCGGAGGCGCCGCGACAGCCGCCCGCGGGAGACGTCGCCCGGCTCGGGGGCGAACAGAAAACCGAGCACGGCGCCCAGGCTCAAACCGAGCAGGAACGGTCCGAACGCGCCACCGCCCCGTCCCCCCTCGCCCTCGCCGCCCCCTCCTTCGCGCTCGCTCATTCGCCCGCCTCGAGATCGTCCGGGGCCGCGGTCACCATGGCGCGCGGCCGCTCGTGCGACTGCAGCGGCGGCTTGACGTACCGATCGGTAAATGTCCGAGTATCGGTCACGCGCAGCTGCTCGAACAGGAAGGCGAACGTCTTCTCGAGGTCCGCCCCGATCGCGCTCCGCACGTCGGCCGGCATGTCCCACAGCCGCCGCTTGAACGGGCCGATCGCCTTCTTCCGGCTCTTATAGATGAACTGCTCCTCCGTGTCGCCCTTCTTCCACTCGTCCTTGCACTCGGCCTTCACCCATTCGTTCACTTCACGCCGCACGTCCGCCGGCAACTTCGGGTGATCGAACACGATGTTCTGAAAGTTCGTGGCCAGGTGTATCTCGATTGCCTCGCATTTCGGGAAGTGACCGAACGCATCGGCCGGGAGCGTGGAGGCGCCGTGCTGCACCGCGCCCCCCAGCCCATACTGCTCGCGCGCGTCGGCCGATAGCGCCTTCAAGGCTTCGAGGTCGAGCTGCACCTTGGCGATGGATCCGTCGGGGAGGACCACTCCCCCGTGGCTCGTGCCGGTCTGCACGGAGATCTTGCTGATCCCGGTCAGCCGCCCCAGGCGTGCGAGCGAGCGAAGGTACCCGTCCATGAACGCCTTGAGCTCATGGACATCGGAGTTCTTGCCTCCGACCTCGCCGATCTCGGCGCCGACGGACGCCGTTACCCCGCGCGGCTCGCGCTCGCGGATGAACTTGGTGAGCTCCGCCGCCCGCTCGTAGTTGACACGCTGTTGCTGGTCGAGCGCGGGCTGCGACAGGTCCACCAGCGTCGACGTGTCGACGTCGATGTTGTAGAAACCGGCGTGCAGCTCTTCCTCGATGAGCGTGCGGATCGCCTGGAGCTCCGTCTCGGGGTCGGTCGCGTACTTCTTGGCATTCACCTGGACGTGGTCTCCCTGGATGAACAGCGGGCCGGTGAATCCCTCACGGAGAGCAGCTGCGGTCATCACGGCGACGTATTCGGCGGGTCGCTGCTCGGTGTACCCGATCTCCGAGCGGGCGATCTCGCAGATCAGGGCGCCCACGTCGAGCCGTTTCGCGGCGCGGAATACGGCGCGCGCGGAGTCGTACGCGAGGACGCGGATGTTCATGGCCGGGGTGGTGAACGGCCGCACTTCGCCACGACCCCGCGCGAGGTAGAGCTCGTGGATCGACGCCGGGCGAACGCCCGCGCGCTGCCCGATCTCCCAGATCAGCCAGCGGCCCTGCTCGCGCTCCTCCGGGCCCCCGAACACGGCCTGGCGCACGAGCTCGTCGAGCTCGGCGCTCTGGCGTACGGCGGGGCTCTGAAACCGCTGCAGGGTAGCGTCGGGCGTCTTCATCATCGCGCATCCTCCTCCGCGACGAATCTAGACCGCTGCCAGGTCGATGACCAGACCGTCGTGGGCAGGCGCGATGCCCGCGGGGAGACGCGCCGCCAGTTCGGCGTGCGGCGCGTCGTGCGTGAGGTGGGTCAGGAAGGTGCGGCGCGCGCCGATCTGCTGCGCGGCCGCGACCGCTTCGGGAACGGAGAGGTGCAGTGGATGCGGTCGCGGGAGGAGGGCGTTCAGCACCAGTACCTCGAGTCCGGTGAGTCGCGCCAGGGCCTCCGCCGGGATCGCCTTGGCGTCCGTCAGGTACGCAATCGGTCCCACGCGGTAGCCGAACACCATGTGGTCGCCGTGCGGCAGCGCCAGGGCGCGCACTCGCAGGCCCGCGATCTCCGTCTCGCGGTCCGGTTCGAGGGGATGCGCCACGAGCTCGGGCTTGCTGGTCCCGGGCTGCGGCGGTGTGCCGTCGAAGATGTAACTGAAGCGCCGCTCGAGCTCCGCCAGCGTGGTACCCGCCCCGTAGACATCGAGGGCGCTTCGCTGCCGCGCGGAGATTGCCCGGAGGTCGTCGATCCCGTGCACGTGATCGGCGTGGGCGTGTGTGAACAGCACGGCATCGACGGACCCTACGCCCGCGGCCACGAGCTGCAGCCGCAGCTCGGGCGGCGTGTCGATCAGGAGCCGGCGGCCCCCGGACTCGATGAGCGCGGCCGTGCGGGACCGCCGGTCGCGCGGATCGGACGACGTGCACGTGCGACAGGCACACCCGATCTGAGGCACACCGTAGGAGGTCCCCGTGCCGAGGAACACGAGCCTCACGTCACACGACCTCGACTTTGAGCAGGTTCGTGGTGCCTGACACCTCCCAGGGAACGCCCGCCGTCATGACGATCCGGTCGCCGGCGCGGGCGTAGCCGCGCTTCAGAATGAGATCGCGGACGACCGCTAACATCGCGTCGTACCCGGGGACACGGTCCACGACCACCGGCGTGACACCCCACACCAGCGCCAGCTGACGATAGGTGGTGGGCTCCGTCGTCACGGCGAGGACCGGCACCGGCGTCCGGAGCGCGGCCACCTTGCGGGACGTGAACCCGCCCTTGGTGAGCGTCACGATGAGTGGCGTCTGCAGCATTCGTGCGACGGCGCTCGTCCCGATGGCGATGGCGTCTTCGACCGACACCGTCTCCCCCTGCTGGAGCCGGCGTTCGTCACGGCCGGGGCCGATCCCCGCCGCGACCCCCGGGCGCTCCATCTCGCGGATGATCCGGTCCATGGCCCGCACCGCTTCGAAGGGATATTCTCCAACGGCGGTTTCGGCCGAGAGCATCACGGCATCGGTCCCGTCGAGAATCGCGTTGGCGACGTCCGACGCCTCGGCCCGTGTGGGGCGCGGGTTGTGCACCATCGACTCGAGCATCTGGGTCGCCGTGATCACCGGCTTTCCATGGCGGTTCGCGTCGCGGATCAGGCGCTTTTGCACGGCCGGCACCTCCTCGAACGGAAGCTCGACGCCCAAATCGCCGCGGGCGACCATCACCGCATCACAGGCGTCGAGAATCCGCGGCAGGTCGACGAGGGCCGTGGCCTTCTCGATCTTCGCGACCAGTTTCACCTCCGGCGGAACGAGCGCCCGCAGCTCTGTCAGGTCTTCGGCCCGCCGGACGAACGACAGCGCGAGATAGTCCGCGCCCGCCGCGACCGCACCCGCCGCGTCCTCGCGGTCCTTCTCGGTGAGGGCGGGGGCGGAGACGTGCAGGCCCGGGAGATTCATCCCTTTGTTCGACGTCAGTGTCCCGCCGTCCACCACGCGCCCCTCAACGCGAGGCGGGGCGACGCCCGTTACCTCGAGCGAGAGGAGACCATCGTTGAGGAGGATACGGGCGCCGGGTCGCACATCCGCCGCGAGATTGGCATAGGTCGTCGGCAACTCGTCGCCCCGGGCCACGTCCTCCGGGGCGAACACCACCTTTTCCCCGGGCCGAAGCACCCGCGGCTCAGCCAGCTTCCCGACGCGGATACGCGGCCCCTGCAAGTCCACGAGCACGGCCACGGCGGCGTCTGCTGCCTGCGCGGCGCGCCGCACCGTCGCAATCCAGCCCGCGCGCATTGCCGGCGTGCCATGCGAGGCGTTCACGCGGATCACGTTCGCTCCTGCCTCGATCAACCCGGCGATCGCTTGTGGTGTCCCGGTCGCGGGGCCCAGTGTCGCCACGATCTTGGTACGCCGCATCAGCGCTCGATCCCCTCCGCGAGTGTCGCCACCAGTGCCGGCAGCACCACGCCGGCCGGCCCGCGGCAGGTGACGTGCGCGGCGGCCGAGACGGCGCTCGGATCGGGGTTCACCTCGATCACCGTCGCTCCCGCATCGCGGGCTATGAAAGGAAGCTGCGCGGCGGGCTGCACCAGCCCGGAGGTCCCCACCACCAGCATCACGCCGGAGGCTGCCACGAGGTCCCAGGCCTCGGTCATCACTCGCTCGGGGAGCAGCTCGCCGAACCAGACGACGTCGGGCCGCACCGGCGACCCGCATCGCGGGCACCGGGGCGGCTCGCACTCTCCGTCTCCCGTTGGCTCCGGCACGAGAGCGTGCGGGAATGGATGCCGGGCGTCCACACACGAGAACCGTTCGAGCGAGCCGTGCAGCTCCAGCACCCGAGTGCTGCCGACGCGCCGATGCAGGCCATCGACGTTCTGGGTGACGATCGCGAGCTCGGGGATATGTCGCTCCAGCTGCACCAGGGCGTGATACCCGGGATGCGGCACGACCTGGCGGATGAGCCGTCGGCGCCACGCATACCAGCCAAACACCCGAGCGGGGTTCCGGCGAAACGCCGCCTCGGTGGCGAGGTCCTCCGGGTCGTAGCGCGCCCAAAAACCGGTCAACGCGTCGCGAAACGTCGGGATCCCGCTCTCGCTCGACATGCCGGCGCCGGTCGCCACGACCACACGGTCTGCATGGCGCAGGGCCTCGGCGGACGCGTGCAGCGCATCGATAGTTTTCAACATTCCACGTTGATGGCCTCGTTGTGGAAAACCAACCCGCCAAGCGCGTCGCCTAGGGTCTCGCTGCCCGAGCCTCGAGTGGCGCGGGTAACACGGGCTAAGTGGCG
>Ga0209378_1000961_pt1 | contig 20746 bp, 22 predicted proteins | sample GraSoiAngelo_156_FD_186170 | JGI IMG/M metagenome (GOLD analysis project Ga0209378, IMG submission 186170) | Grasslands soil microbial communities from the Angelo Coastal Reserve, California, USA - 14_1009_13_40cm (SPAdes) (version 2) | ecosystem: Environmental > Terrestrial > Soil > Grasslands ...
CGGCCTGGAACAGCAAGCGCACGCCGCGCTCGCCGATGAATCCGTAGACTTTCTTCACCACCTGGTCGAATCCGGGGATGGCGCGCAGCGACTGCAGCGCCGCGCGATCCGCCGGATGCTCCCACGAGACTGCGGCGATCTGGGTCAACACTTTCCGCGGACGCGCTGCCGGAAGGGTATTCGTCGGTTCGGTCATGCCGATCTCCTGATTGGATTCCCACACGTACGGCGTGGGAAACCGCATGTTTCGTAGGGGCACGACATGCCGTGCCCGTACTGATCAATCATCAGCCAATGCCTGATCCAGATCCCCGATCAGGTCCTCCACATCCTCGATCCCCACAGACAGCCGCACCAGGCTGTCGGTGAGTCCCATCCGGCGGCGCATCTCGGGCGGCACGCTGGCATGTGTCATCGACGCCGGATGCCCGATCAGGCTCTCCACCCCGCCGAGCGACTCGGCGAGCGCGAAGATCTTGGTGCGCTCCACGAAGCGGCGGGCGAAGGCGGTGTCGCCCAGCTCGATGCTCAGCATCCCGCCGAATCCCTTCATCTGGCGCGAGGCGAGCTCGTGCTGCGGATGCGACCGCAGTCCCGGATAGTAGACGCGTTGGATTCTGGGATGCTTCTCCAGCCATTCGGCGACGCGCCGTCCATTCGCGTCGTGCTGGCGCATCCGCAGCGCCAGCGTCTTGGTGCCGCGCAGCGCGAGCCAGCAGTCGAACGGGCCCGGGACGGCGCCCGACGAGTTCTGAATGAACCCGAGCCGCTCGGCGACGTCGTCGCGGGTGGCGACCAGCATGCCGCCGACCATGTCGGAATGGCCGTTCAAGTATTTCGTCGTCGAGTGGAGGACGATATCGGCGCCGAATTGGAGCGGCTGCTGGAAGTAGGGGGTCGCGAACGTGTTATCGACGACGAACAATGCTGTCGCTTTACGCGCGATCTCACCTGTCGCCGCGAGATCGCACAGCCGCATCATCGGATTGGTGGGCTCGACGACGAACAATGCTGTCGCTTTACGCGCGATCTCACCTGTCGCCGCGAGATCGCACAGCCGCATCATCGGATTGGTGGGCGTCTCGGCGTAGACAATTTTGGTGTTCGGCGTGACGGCAGCCGCGACGGCCCGTGTATCACCGCCGTCTACGAACGTGAACGTGAGGCCCAGGCGCGACCAGATGTGGGTCATCTGCCGGTGTGAGCCGCCGTACACATTTTCCCCGCTCACGACGTGATCGCCCGCCGACAGCAACTTCATCACCGCATCGAGCGCCGCTAACCCCGACCCAAACGCGAATCCGTGGACACCGCCTTCGAGCGCCGCCACGTTGCGCTCGAGTGCCTCACGCGTGGGATTGCGCGTGCGGGCGTACTCGTAGCCCTTGTGGCGCCCCAGCCCTTCCTGGATGTAGGTCGAGGTTTGGTATATAGGGCCCATCACGGCCCCACTGAGGGGATCGCCGACATACCCAGCGTGCACGGCACGTGTCGCAAAGCGGCGCGTGAGGTCCTGTTCAGCCACTCGCGTCATGGCCGGAACGTAAGGGCGGCTTCCCCACGGGGCAAGCGACCTATACCTTGGGTCGACGATGCCGCAGTTCTCCGGAATGCGCTGCCTGGTCGTCGACGACGAGCCCCGCCTGCGTCGAGTGCTCGTGCGGCTGCTCGAGGGCGAAGGCTTCAGCTGCGCGGAGGCCGGCTCCGGGGTTGAAGCATTGCAGGAGCTGGAGAAGGGACCGGCGCCCCTCGTTATCTCCGACTTGCGGATGCCGGAGATGGACGGCGTCACGCTGCTCCGCGAGATCATCACGCGCTGGCCCGAGACGGCGGTCATCGTGGTGACGGCGGTCGCCGAAGTGGAGAGCGCCGTCGCCTGCCTGCAGATGGGCGCACTCGACTACGTCGCGAAGCCGTTTCATCTGGACGAAGTGCGGGCCCGCGTCTCACAGGCGCTCGACAAACGCCGCCTCATTATCGAAAACCGCAGCTATCAGGAGGGCCTCGAAGTGCGCGTCGAAGCGCAGGCGCGGCGCATCGAAGAGCTGTTCCTCGAGGGTGTCCACGCGCTCGTGTTCGCGCTCGAAGCGAAGGACGCGTACACGCGCGGTCACTCGATGCGCGTCGCCAACTATTCGGTCGAGATCGCCCGCGCCCTCAGGCTCGATACGGACCTCATCGATACCATCGCGCTCGGCGCCGAGCTCCATGACGTGGGAAAGATCGGCGTGAGTGAAAGCGTGTTGCACAAGCCGGGCAAGCTTTCGCAAGCTGAATACCGCCACATCATGGAGCCTACGGTGATCCCGACGGCTTGAAGGGCGATCAGATCCCGTTCGAAGCCCGCCTGGTCAGTGTGGCGGATGCGTTCGACGCGATGACGAGCGTGCGTCCCTACCGCCCGTCACTCTCGGTGAAGCACGCCATGCGCGAGCTCGAGGAAGGGAAGGGCGTGCAGTTCGACGGCGAGATCGTCCAGGCGTTCCTGCGCGCGTTTGCCGAGGGGACGTCGCTCCCCATTCCGACCCCGCAGTTACAGCCGTTGCGCCTGCCCACCCGCGCCATGGAAGCCCGTCGCGCCTGATTGATTCATTACATTGATCGTCCATGTCCGACACCTTGATGGTCAGCGTGTCGGGGGTTCGTGGTCTTGTCGGCACAGACCTGACTCCCGAAGTCGTCGCCGGCTGGGCCGCCGCCTTTGGCACATGGGCGCGAGACGGAATGCGGCCGTCGGGCCGTCGGGCCGTCAGGCCGTCGATCGTGGTCGGGCGCGACGCCCGTACATCAGGTCCCATGTTCGCGAGTGCTGCAATTGCCGGCCTGCAGTCCGTCGGCTGCGATGTAATAGATGTGGGATTAGTTGCAACGCCAACGGTACAACTCGCCGTCGAGCATCATCGGGCCGCCGGCGGCATCATCCTCACCGCCAGCCACAATCCCATCGAATGGAACGCGCTCAAGTTCGTCGGCCGCGATGGCATCTTTCTTGATACTGGGGCGGGCACGCGGGTCCGCGAGCTGGCGACGGGGGGAGGGAATTCCCTGCCACGAGCCACGTACGATGCGATCGGCCGCGTGGCGGCGGATGCGGACGCGATTTCCCGCCATCTCGCCGCCGTGCTTGCGCTTCGCGGAGTGAATGTTCGGGCGATTCGGCGCCGCCGCTTTCGCGTCGCGCTCGATACGGTGCGCGGTGCCGGCGGCGCGGTGATGCCGGAGTTGTTCGAGCGGCTCGGTTGTCGCGTCAGCGCGATCAATCTGGAAACCGACGGCCTGTTTCCCCGGCCGCCCGAGCCGGTGCCCGAGAATCTGAAAGCGCTCGCCGCGCTGGTGCGACGGAGCAAAGCGGACATCGGTATCGCTGTCGATCCGGACGTCGATCGGCTCGCGATTGTGGATGAGAAGGGACGACCGATCGGCGAAGACTACGCGATTGTGGATGAGAAGGGACGACCGATCGGCGAAGACTACACGCTTGCCTTCGCAATCAGGGCCGTCCGGCCGTCCGGCCGTCAGACCGTCGTCTGCAATTTGTCGACGTCGCTGGTCGTGGAAGATGCGGCTCGAGAGTTCGGCGCGCGCGTGGTTCGCGCCCCCGTTGGCGAAGCGCACGTCGCCCGAAAGATCATCGAGCTGAACGCGGTGATCGGCGGCGAAGGCAATGGTGGCGTCATGTATCCGGCGTTGCACGTTGGTCGTGACGCGCCGGTGGCTGCGGCCCTGGTGCTGTCGCTGCTCGCGCGCGAGCGCGCCACGGTGAGCGAACTGGTCGCGCGAGCGCCCCGTTACACGATCGTCAAGGCAAAGCTGGAGCTGGGAGCCAGGAGTCGGGAGCCAGGGAAGCTCGACCAAGTGTATGCGGAGTTGCGACGGAAGCGCCGGCGAGCGCGGACGCAGAACGGCTGATAGCAGAAGGGCGGCGGTTATGTGCGGCATCGTAGGGTACACCGGCAAACGGACAGCGGCGCCCGTCGTGCTCGAGGGGCTGAAGCGTCTCGAGTATCGCGGTTACGACTCGGCCGGCCTCGCCGTCGTGAACGGAGGGCTCGAGATCTTTCGCGCGCCCGGAAAGATCGCCGTGCTCGAGCGCGAGCTCGGCGCCCAGCTGCCCGAAGGGACGACGGCGATCGCCCATACGCGCTGGGCGACGCACGGCGCACCCAACATGGTCAACGCCCATCCCCACGCCGATTGCGGCGGGACGCTCGCGCTGGTGCACAACGGCATCATCGAAAACGCGGGAGCACTGCGGCAGGCACTCACCAAGCGCGGGCACGTGTTCCGCTCGGAAACCGACACCGAAGTGCTGTCGCATTTGATCGAGGAGACGCACACCAAGGGCACGCCACTCGTCGAAGCGACCGCGGAAGCGCTGCGTCAGGTCGAAGGCGCGTACGGCATCGCGGTGATCTCGAGCCGTGAGCCCGACACGATCGTCGCGGCGCGGCGCGGATCGCCGCTCCTCGTGGCCATCGGGAACGGCGAGAACTTCGTGGCGTCCGATGCATCGGCGGTGCTCGCCCACACGCGCTCGGTCGTGTACCTCGATGACGGGGAGATTGCCGAAGTCAAACCCACCGACTACCGCATCATGGATCTCGCCTCCGCCGAGAAGGAGAAAGTGGTCACGCACGTGGAGTGGGATCTCGCCACGATCGAGCGCGGCGGATACGCGCACTTCATGCTGAAGGAGATCATGGAGCAGCCGGAAAGCGTGCGGAATACGCTGCGTGGCCGCCTCCTGGAAGAAGAAGGCACGGTCCGCTTCGGCGGCTTGAACATCAGCGACGAGGAGCTGCTCAAGGTCCAGCGCATCGTCATCACGGCCTGCGGCACGTCGTGGCATTCGGCGCTGATCGGTGAATACATGATGGAGGAGCTGGCCCGCATCCCGACGGAAGTCGAATACGCGTCGGAATTTCGTTATCGCAATCCCATCGTTGACGAGCGCACGCTCGTCATCGGCATTTCCCAGTCGGGCGAGACGGCCGATACGCTGGCGGCCCTCAGGGAAGCGAAGCGGCGCGGCGCCCGGACGCTGGGACTGATCAACGTCGTCGGCAGCACCATTGCGCGTGAGGTGGACGGCGGCATCTACCTCCACGCCGGCCCTGAAATCGGCGTCGCGAGTACCAAGGCGTTCACCAGCCAGATCGTCGCGTTGGCGCTGCTGACCTTGAAAATGGGCCGTCTGCGCGCCCTCTCGATCCTCCAGGGGCGGGAAGTGGTACGGGCGCTCGCCAAGCTGCCGGAGCTCGTGAGCCGCGTGCTCACCAAGGCCCCGCTCATCGAGCAGCTCGCCGATCGTCTGGTCCGTGCGCAAAACGTGCTCTACCTGGGGCGCGGCTACAACTTCCCCGTCGCGCTCGAAGGGGCCCTGAAGCTCAAGGAAATCTCCTACATCCACGCCGAGGGGTATCCGGCGGCGGAGATGAAGCACGGGCCGATCGCGCTGATCGACGAGCTGATGCCGGTCGTATTCATCGCGCCGAAGGACGGCGTGCATCAGAAGGTCGTGAGCAACATCGAAGAGGTGAAGGCGCGCGGCGGCCGGGTGATCGCGATCGTGACCGAAGGCGACACGGCTCTGGATAAGCTCGCCGACCACCGCATCGAGATTCCCGAAACTCTCGATCTGCTCACGCCCGTATTGAGCGTGGTTCCCTTGCAGCTGCTCGCTTACTACATCGCAGTCCGTCGTGGTTGCAACGTCGATCAGCCGCGCAATCTCGCCAAGTCGGTTACCGTCGAATAACGGTTACACGTCGGCACGACTCACGTCGGCACGCAAGCGTTTCGTGCCGACGTGCCGACATGTAACGTGTATCTATGCGTGTCGTTCTCCAGCGTGTGGCACGGGCCGAGGTTCGTATCGGGGACCGCGTTACCGGAAAGATCGGCCCCGGCTTTCTTGTACTTGCTGGTTTTTCGCCCACCGATACCGACGTTCAGCTGGCATGGATGGCTGAGAAAATCCTGGGCCTGCGGGTGTTCGGGGATGCCGAAGGCAAGATGAACCGTGACCTCACGGATGTGAACGGCTCCGTATTGGTCGTCTCGCAGTTCACGTTGTACGGGGATGCGAGCAAGGGGCGGCGTCCCAGCTTCATCGATGCCGCCCCGCCCAATCTCGCGATTCCCCTGTATGAGAAATTCGTCGCGCTGCTCAGGGAGAAGGGTGCCGGCAAGATCCCGGTCGAGACCGGGGAGTTCGGCGCGATGATGGACGTCGAGCTGGTCAACGACGGACCGGTGACGCTCATTCTCGAGAAATGAAACAAGGCGGCCCGCACGGTGCGGGCCGCCTCCGCACGTTTCGCTAGGGGACTCGGCTCACGTGCCGTTGTCGTGTGGGGACATCCAGGTCTTCGCGTTCACGGTGATGTTGTCCAGGAACACGAACCCCGGGCCCACGTCCGTTCCCTCGTCGAAGACTATCGCCAGGCTGGTGACGGTTCCGGCCACGATGTCGGCCGAGTCCGCTGCGCTGAACCCCAGGAGGCTGGTGAGCTGCCCCGCGATCACCGATGGTGAGAAGGCATCGCTCGTCCAGCCGTCTGGGGCCGTACTGGAGCGGTCAGCGTGGGCGCAACCGAGAAAGATCGTGTAATGATTTCCGCTCGTTCCATCGACGCCCACGTTCCAGCGCGGCGCGCCCGCACCGCACCAGCCGTCGTTGCGGCGCAACCACGAGAGGTGGAGCTCCGACATCAGTAGGCCTGCTACGCCCGTGATACCGGCGAACCCGGCGGCATTGGTCGATGTTGCTGTCAACTTTTGCAGGTAGAGCGCGAAGTCGGCGCTTCCCTTGGCATCCGGCAGGCCCTCGTGCGACCTCCACACGCCGAGGGAACTCTCTCCGAAGGCGCCGGGATGCAGGTTCAAGCCCTGCCCGCCGCCCACGTCGAACGAGGGCCGGAGAGGCGGCGCCGTAGTCGTCGGGTCACACGCCGTCAGAACCAGCGCGACCGCGAGCGTGCTGCAAGCGAGATGCTGTTTCATAGAATCCTCCTGCGTCGGAGCGACTGGAGGTGCGACTGGGGAGTTGCAGGCTGGAGATACCGCGGGGGTCGGCGCAGTGTCAAGAGGGCGATCCCCTACTTTTGTACGTTGCACATTGCGTTTCGGGTGATCCCGGCAGGTATGGACGAGCAGGTGGTTCCGGCTAGCGCGGCACCGCCACGATCGCGAGGCGGTCGCCCTTGGGGCTCACCGCAAGCCGCGTCACGTTGGTGAGACCTGCGGCGGCAAGGTCCGCCACCTGCTCCCACGCTCCTCCGCGTCGCGAATCCCACTGATACAACGTCGTGCCGCTCGCGGTCAACACGATTCCATCGGGTGTCCAGGCGAAGAATTCGGCGCCCGGCGGAACCTTCGTAAGCTCACTGACTCGACGCCTGCGGATGTCCAGCTCTAGGAGCGCGGGACCGGCAACCGAGTCGCGCTGGAGAAAGCTGACCGACGCGCGCCCCGGGATCCGCTGCAATGACCGACCAATGTCTTTGGCGAACACCTCGCCGCGGGCGGTCGGGAAACCGGCATCGGCGATCTGCAATGTGGGAGGCGAGCCCAGGACGAAGAGGACCAGCGTGTGGGCGTCGCCCCAGGCGTGGTAGCCCACCGGTTTGATCGAATCGAGCACCACGCGTGGTCGCGACCCGGCGAGGTCGAACGCCCACAGGCGCTGAGTCGAATCGGCTTCGACGCGCACCACTGAGAAGCCGCTGCCGTCCGGCAGCGGCGTGGGCGAATACTCGCTCTCGCGCGTCGTCGTGAGCCGAACGCTCGTCGTCGTGTCGATGTCGTACCGGTAGATGTCCGCCTGACTGTCCTCGCGGATCGACGTATAGAGGAACGCGCGACCGTCCGGCAGGAAAAAAGGCTGGTTGTCGTAGCCCGGCCTGGCGGTGACGTTGACGGGCACGCCGACGCTAACGCGACCCTGGGCGACGCGGAGATCGGCCAGGTAGATGTCAGTCGCAGGCGGCCCGGCGGGACGGACGGGAGCGGCAGGTGCGGCTTGCAAACTGACCAGCGCGATCCAGAGCACGCCCAAACTTACCGCGAGCTATCTTTTTCCGCGTGTCCCCCAACACCAACTCCAAACCGATCGTCCTCGCGTCCGGCTCGCCGCGCCGGAAGCAGCTCCTCGAAATGTTGCGCATCCCGTTCCGCGTCATCCCGCCCGACGTGGACGAGCATGTGTTGCCGGGGGAAAAGCCCGATGCCTATGTCACCCGCCTGTCGCGCGCCAAAGCGGAGGCGGTCGTCGCGCGGGCTCCCGGTGACGTGATCCTCGCCGCGGACACGACAGTCGTGCTCCACGGCAAGATCTTCGAGAAACCGACATCACCGGCCAATGCGGTCGAGATGCTGGAGCAGCTCCAGGGCAAGACCCACGAGGTTCTAACGGCGATCGCGGTCGCCGAGAACGGCCGGCTGGAGCAGGCGCTCGATGTCTCGCGCGTGACGTTCCGGCCCAACGACCGGCGCACACTCGAGGAATACGTGGCGACGGGGGAGCCGCTCGACAAGGCCGGCGCCTACGCGATTCAGGGACTCGGCGCGCCGCTGGTTGAGCGTGTCGAAGGCGACTTCTTTGGCGTGATGGGACTGCCGCTGCGGTTGGCGTTGGACCTGCTGGCGAAGTTCGGGCGACCTTACCGCTTTACGCGATAGACCGGCACCTTCTTCGTCTTTCCTTTGACCTGAATCGGCTCGAGCGCTTCGACGGCGGGCTTTTTTTTCAGCTGCTGATAGAACGGCTCTGAAATCAGGATCTCGTTGGGTCCTGCCTTGCCGCAGAGGCGGTAGGCGGTGTTGACGGCGTCGCCGATGACCGTGTATTCGAGTCGACGGTCGGATCCGATGTTGCCGGCGAACACCTCACCGAAGTTGATGGCGATGCCGATCTGCACCTCGGTGCGGCCCTCTTGTTTCCATTTGGCGTTGAGCTTCTCGAGTTCCTTGAGCTGGGCGATGGCACACTGCACGGCGCGGTCGGCGTCGTCTTCATGGACGATGGGCGCGCCCCACAGCGCCATGATCGCGTCGCCCATGAACTTGTCGAGCGTGCCGCCGAACTCGAAGACCTTATCCACCATCTCGGTGAAGTACTCCGTGAGCAGCCGGGCGATTTCGTCCGGACTCATCGTCTCGGACATCGGCGTGAAGCCGCGGATGTCGGAGAAGAACACCACCACGGGCCGCTTTTCGCTCGGCAGGCGTCCCGCGTCCTGCTGTTGCGCGATCACCTGGGCGATATTGGGCGAGAAGTACCGCTCGAAGTTCGAGCGCACGAGGGCTTCGCGCCGGATGCGCTCGGACAGCTGGGAATTCTCGATCGCGACGGCCGTCAGGCCGCCGAACGCGATCAGGAACTCGAGATCCTCATCGGCGAACGAGTGCGTCGCCGTGAGGTTGTCGACGTACAGGATCCCGAGGACCTTCTGGTCCGAGCCCATGAGCGGCGTGCACATCGCGCTGCGCACGCTCTGGATGAGAATCGATTTCCCCTTGAAACGCTCGTCGGCGGCGGCGTTGTCCGACAGAATCGCGACCCGCTCTTCCACGGCTTTCCGGGCGATCGACTGCGGTACGTGCTTCGCCGCGCTCGCGTCGCCGCTGCGGCTCTTGGAAATGCGCGGGATCAGCTCGTCCGACTTCCCGTCGAGCAACAGAATCGACACGCGGTCCACGTTCATGATCTGGAACGTGAAGTCCACGACCTTGTCGAGCAGACGGTCGAGCTCCTGTTGCTTCGACAATTCCTTCGAGACCTCGAGCAGCAGCGACAGCTTCTTCTCGCGCCGTTCTTCCTGAGTCTGGGCGCGCACCTTGAGGTGCGAGGAGCCCTGCGGCTCGTCCATGACGATCGCCGGGACGCCGCCCGAGACCGGCAGCTGCCGCACGATCGTCCCGCCGACCACCCCGCCTTTGACGCCGGGCTTGGGGCTCGCGAAGTCGGCGGGGGCCGGCACGACCTGAGGCCGCGGGATCGGCGCCGTCACCTCTTTGACCCGAAACGCCACCTTTCCGAAGGTCACGACGTCGTTGGCGCCCGCTTCGGCCTCCGTGATCTTGGCGCCGTTCAGGAATGTTCCGTTCGAGGAGCCGAGGTCGGTGACGCGGACGCCGCTCTCGGTGAGCACGATTTCGGCGTGACGGCGGGAGATCGTGGGATCGTAGATGGGGACGTCGCTCGTGACGGCGCGCCCCACCACGAGTTTCCGCCCGAGCTGGAGATCGATCGATTGTTCGCCGGAAGTGCTCAGCAGCTTGAACACAGGCCCCGAAACTAATCGCCCGCTTTGGCCAGCGCGAGCGCCCGTAGCACAGCCTGCGCCTTGGCTTCCGTTTCCGCGAATTCGCGCGCGGGGTCGGAGTCGGCGACGATGCCTGCGCCGGCCTGCACGACGACCTGGTCTTTGAGCACGAGCGCCGAACGGATCGTGATCGCGGTATCCATGCTCGCCGCGCCCCAGCCGACGTAGCCCACCGCCCCCGCATACGGGCCGCGTCGCTCCGGTTCCAGCTCGTCGATGATCTCCATGGCGCGCACCTTGGGTGCGCCGCTGACCGTCCCGGCCGGGAAACAGGCGCGAAACACGTCGAGCGCGTCATAGCCGTCCCGCAGCTGGCCGCGCACCTCGCTCACGAGGTGTTGCACGTGCGAGTAGCGCTCGATCTGCAGCGATTCGGTCACGCGCACCGTGCCATACTGCTCGCGCGCACCTTGGGCGCGCCGCTGACCGTCCCGGCGGGGAAACACGCGCGAAACACGTCGAGCGCGTCATAGCCGTCCCGCAGCTGGCCGCGCACCTCGCTCACGAGGTGTTGCACGTGCGAGTAGCGCTCGATCTGCAGCGATTCGGTCACGCGCACCGTGCCATACTGCGCCACGCGCCCGACGTCGTTGCGCCCGAGGTCCACGAGCATGCGGTGCTCGGCCAGCTCCTTCGCGTCCTCGCGCAGCGACGTGGCGAGCGCTTCATCCTCCGCCGGCGTGGCGCCGCGAGGGCGCGTGCCCGCGATCGGGCGAACGGTGACTTCGTTGCCCTCGACCCGAACCAGCACCTCCGGTGAGCTCCCGACGAGCGTCACATCATCGAGCGTGAGATAAAAGAGATACGGAGCCGGATTCAAGGCGCGCAGATACCGGTAGAGTCGCAGCGGGTCGACCGCGCCGGGCACCACCTGGCGGCGCGACAGGACTGCCTGGAATACGTCGCCAGCGGCGATGTACTCGCGGATCTTGGCGACATCGCGCTCGAACGCCGCGCGAGCGTACTTCGATTGAGGTCGCAAGGCACGCCCGTCGTCGTCCAGCGCCAGGGGCGCCAGCTGATGCGTCCCGCTCAGCCGCCCGATCAGCGTATCGAGACGCTCCTGGGCGGTGTCATAGAGGCGCAGCCGCTGCGCGGGGGAGGCTTTTGCTGGCACGTCGACGTTTGCCACGACGATGGCCCGTCCAAAGACGTTGTCGAGAATCACCAGCGAGTCCGCGATCATCACGACGGCGTCGGGCACGCCCAGCGTATCGGCCGGGCCAGCGGGCAGCCGCTCGATGCTGCGCACGACATCGTAGCCGAGGTATCCGACCGCTCCGCCCATGAAGCGCGGCAGCCCGGGGAGGGCGACGCTTGGCAGCGCGCGCATGCGGTCGGCGAGATGGCTGATCGGATCAGCGGTCTGGCCCGCCGGCCCCCAACCCGATGCCGGTGTCCAGCGCTCGATCTCCTGGCCGCGGTAGCGCCACACCTCCCGCGGCTCCGTGCCGAGGAACGTGTAGCGCGCCCAGCGTTCCCCGCCGACCAGCGATTCGAGCAGAAACGCGAATGGCGGCCGCGCGATCTTTGCGAACGCGGCCACGGGCGTATCGGCGTCGGTGATCACTTCACGGATCACCGGGACGATGCCCCCCCCGGCGCTCTTGGCGCGCTCCAGAAATGCGTCGCGTGGGTCCATGGCCTAGATTTCGCCGCGATGCGTTGGTCCGCTGCGCTGTTGCTCGTTCTCGCATCGCGAGCGCCCGCTCAGGACTGGAACAGCGATTCCGCCCTGGCGCTGGCGCGGCGCGCCATCGAGCGCCGCGCGCAGACCGCGGTCGACACGGTGCTGCGCGACTACAAGGCCCAAGCTCACGGGTTTCTCTTCTTCCTGGGGCAGTTCGGCGAAGGGCTCACCGAGCCGCCGCGACTCGTCAAGGCGGACCAGCTGGAGCTGGAAGTGTACTGGAAGGCGCCCGCGCTCAGCAAGCAGCGCGTCATCGGTTGGCGCGATCGTGCCGAGCTCCCCACCGATATCAACTACCACCGCGATCACCTCGGCATCGTGCAGAACAACTTTGGGAGCGCGATTCGACTGGGGGAGGGCGATGAGGTGCGCGACGTGCCGCACCCGCTCGCACCCGGTGGGATCGACCTGTACGACTTCGCCCTGGGCGACACGACCGCCATCGAGCTCTCGCAACGTGCGGTACGGGTGGTCGCGCTGCGCGTCCGGCCGAAGAACTTCAACGGCGCCGCTATCGTCGGCACGCTGTTCGTAGACGCAACATCCGCCGAGCTGGTGCGCATGGCGTTCGACTTCACCCCCAAGGCGTATCTCGATCCGCAGCTCGAAGACGTCAGCATCGTGCTGGACAATGCGCTGTGGGAAGGACGCTTCTGGCTCCCCTACCGCCAGGAGGTCGAGATTCGCCGGCGTGCCACGTGGCTCGACATTCCGGCGCGCGGCATCATCCGGGGACGCTGGGAAATCGACGGTTACCTGTTCAACCTGGGCCTGGCCATGAGCTGGTTCCGCGGCGAGGAGATCACGTTCCTGCCCAAAGCCCAGCGCGATTCCTTTCCGTGGCCTGTCCCCCTCAGCGTCGCGATCCAGGACGTCGCTGAGCCGGTCCGCGAGAACGATCTCCAACACGTCCGCGCCGAAGTGAGTCGCATCGCGGGCCGCCGGGCCCTCTCCGGCCTCAAGCGCCAGCGGCTCGGCGCGCGCGCGCTGAGCGAGCTGGTCCGCGTCAACCGCGTCGAAGGGCTCGCCGCGGGAGCCGGCGTCGTGTGGCGTACGCCCGACGATGGCTTCGAGATCCGCGGCCTGGGCAGCTACGGGTTTGGCGACCGGTCGGGGAAGGGCATCATCGCGCTCACGTCCGCCGATGGGCTCGAGCTCGCGGCGTATCGTCAGGTGCGCGACATCGCGGACGCGCCGGTCGTCGCGCCACTGCTCAACTCGATCGCTGCGCAGGAATTCGGCGACGACTATGGCGACTATTACCGCGCGACGGGCGTGCGGTTCGGTGTGCGCGTAGGCATCGGCACGAGAGGCGAGTGGCATTTCGTCACCGCGCGAGAACACGTCGCTTCACTCGCGGTTCGCGCGACTCCGGCAACCGGACGCTATCGCCCGAATCCGTCCGTCAGCGACGGCAATTATTCCACGGCCGCGCTGACCGTCAGGCGCCGCAGCGAGGGCTTCGCCGTGCGCCGCGACGTCGCGGGCGAGGTGACGCTGGAATTCGGAGAGCGCTACACGCGTCTGAGTGGGTCAGCACACTTGCTCGTGCCGGTCGGGGCAGGGCTGAGCCGGCTGTTAACTCGTGTGCAATTCGGTCTGGCGACGCACGACCTACCACCGCACCGCACGTTCCTGCTGGGGGGCCGTGGGACGCTGTTGGGCGATGGATTCAGGGACTGGGGTGGCCGCCGAGCCGCGCTCTTGCACATCGAATGGCGCACGCCGGTGCCGTTCATTCGCCTCAGCGCCGGTCCGGCGCGCACGCCGGGAACGATCACACTCGCACCGTACGCCGCGTGGGGGTGGACCGCCAAGCCCATTGCGCTCACACCGTGGCGGGCCACGCCCGGAACCCGCGTGACACTGGGACTCGGCGCGGAATGGCTGGGGCTGTTTCGCCTCGAAGCGGGGTACGGGGTCCAAACCCGTCAATTCCACGCTGCCTTCGACGTCGCGCGCGATTTTTGGGACATTCTGTGAAGAAACCAGACGTCTAGGGGTGGACTGACGAGCCTCCGGGACTACCTTGGAGGCAGCCTCATGCCGGTACCCTCATTTCCAGACGAGTGGTTGGCCCAATCCCTCGAGGGCCTGACGCCCGAGCGCCTTCAGGCGCTCCGGGCGAAGTCGGAGTCCGGCCGGACGCTGTGGGAATGTCTGGTCGCCGAGAAGATCGCGACAGACGCCGAGATCATCGACAAGTTGTCGCACCGCTTCCGCCTGAAGGTCGCCGATACCTCCAAGATCGATCTCACAGCGCGCGATGGCGTGCCCGAACAGCTCGCACGCCGCTACCGCGTGCTCCCGCTTCGCCTGACCGACTCCTTTCTCGAGCTGGGAACGTCAAATCCCTTCGATCTCGACGCCGAAAAGGCGCTGGCGTTCGCGACCGCCCGCGAGATCCGGCTGTTCCTGTTGTCCCCTTCGAAAATCAGCGAGAAGCTGGACGAGATGTACAGGGCCGACAAGGCGATCGACAAGCTGCTGGAGGGGATGGGCGACCGGGATGTCCTGACGACGCTGAGCGATGCGCCTGCGCCCGAAGAGCTGAACATCTCGGAGGCCGACGCCAGCCAGAAACCGGTCGTACGCCTTGTCGACATGATCATTTCCGAAGGGATTCTGTCACGCGCCAGCGACATCCACGTCGAGCCGGAAGAGGGCGGCGTCGCGGTGCGCTACCGCATCGACGGGGTGCTGCGGCAGGTCATGAAGATTCCGCGCCAGGCGGGATTGCCGCTCATCTCGCGCATCAAGATCATGTCGTCGCTCGACATCGCCGATCGCCTGCGGCCGCAGGACGGCCGCGCGCGCGTCGCGGTCAACGGCCAGCCGATCGACTTGCGCGTTTCGACGCTGCCGGCGCAGCTCGGCGAAAAAGTCGTGATCCGCATCCTCGATTCCCGTGCCACGGTCAAATCGCTCGACTCGCTGGGCCTCAATCCGGGCGAAGCGGAAGCGATCAAGCGGCTGCTCGAAAATCACGAGGGCATCCTGCTCGTCACCGGGCCGACCGGCTCGGGCAAAACCACGACGCTGTACTCCGCGATCAATCAGATCAAGAGCGAAGGCGTCAACATCGTGACGGTCGAAGACCCGGTCGAGTACCGGATGCAGGGGATCGTTCAGGTGCAGGTGCAGGAGAAAGCGGGACTGACATTCGCCGCGGCGCTGCGGTCGATCCTGCGGCAGGACCCCAACGTGGTCCTGATCGGGGAAATCCGCGACAAAGAGACGGCGCAGATCGCCGTCCAGGCGTCGCTCACCGGTCACCTCGTGCTCTCCACACTGCACACCAACGACGCGGCCAACGCCGTCACACGCCTCGTCGATATCGGCGTCGAGTCGTACAAGATCGCCGCTTCGCTGCGCGGTGTCGTGGCGCAGCGCCTGATGCGCAAGCTCTGCCCCACGTGCAAGGAAGTCTGGATGGAAGCGCCGCCCGAGCGCTTGCGGCGGTGGATCCCCAAGGGGACGCCCCTCTACCGCGCAGCGGGGTGTCCCGACTGCGTGATGACGGGCTATCGAGGACGCTTCTCGATCCTCGAGATCCTCACGATGACGCCCGAGCTCGAGCGGCTGATCGCCGCCGGGGAGGTGGCGGATCGAATCGCGGAAGCGGCTCAACGCGGCGGGATGAAATCGCTGTGGGATTCAGGGCTCGCGCACGTGACACGGGGCGAGTCCACGCTCGAAGAGCTCACCCGCGTGGTGGACATCCCCCCCGAAGCTGACGCTCCGGCTCCAGCGGACCCCCAAGCCTCGCGCGGCTCCGGCGGGCGGCGCCTCACGCCGGCGCCCGGAACCGTCACCATTCCACACGAGCCGGCCGCGCCCGTCTCCACGCACTTCGATCTGCTCGAGGAACAGGCGCCGCCCGCCCGTCGCTCCGGCGCGCACGGCCAACCGGCGTCGAAAGTATTGCTCGTGGACGACGAGGACAGCCTGCGCAAGGTGATGCGCGACTTGCTCGAGCGGGACGGCTACGTCGTGACGGAGGCCCGCGACGGCGTGCAGGCACTCGATCAGGTCGATCGCGTGGGGCCCGACATCATCGTGCTCGACTTGAACCTCCCGGGCCTGGACGGCTATGGCGTGCTGTCGCACCTGCGCTCGCGCCCGGCCACCGCCAACATTCCCGTCATCGTCCTGACCGCGAAGGGCGACGAGGACAATGAAGTGCGCGTCTTCGAGCTCGGCGCCGACGACTTTCTCACCAAGCCGTTCCGCGCTCGCGCGCTCTCCGCGCGTCTCGAAGCCGTGCTCGGCCGCCGCCGCTGACCTCCGTTCGAGTGTCCTTCGTGGACACATACGCGCTGCGTGGAGCGGGGCCGAGTCTCGAGGTGCTCGCGCTGCGCCGCGGTCCAAATGGTCGCAATCCGGGTTCCTGGGAGACGGTGCACGGTACGATCGAGTCCGGAGAGACGCCGGTGCAGGCGTCGCTGCGCGAGCTGCGCGAAGAAACCGGCCTCGTTCCGGAAAAATTCTACAATCTCAGCCGCACGGAAGCGTTTTATCAGCACCGGAGCGACGAGGTGGCGCTGATTCCGGTGTTCGCCGCGTTCGTCGCGCGCAGCGCGACGGTCAAACTCTCAACAGAGCACGATCGCGCGGAGTGGATCGGCGCCCGAGACGCGGCGGGGCGGTTTGCCTGGCCGCGAGAGCGCAGAGCAATAGATGACATTTTGTCAATAGTGGGGGGTGGCGACGCGGGCTTGCTGGAAGACGTGCTGCGAGTAAAGTAGTACACAGGCTCCCTTGTGAATCCATTCTATCATCGGATCTACCGCGTGGTCCGTCACATCCCCAAGGGACGGGTGGCGACGTACGGCATCATCGCGCGGCTCGCGGGGCGGCCCGGCGCCGCACGCACGGTCGGATGGGCGCTCTCCGCGCTTCCCGAAGACAACGACGTGCCGTGGTGGCGCGTCATCAATGCGGCGGGCCGGATTTCTTTTTCGGGGCAGGATCACAGCGCGGTGCTGCAGCGCGCGCTGTTGCTGCGCGAAGGCGTGCGGTTCGCGCCCGGTGGTGCCGTGAGCCTCGGGACCTACGGCTGGCCGTCGGAGGCCTACGACAGCGCCGTCGCCTCCCACAAGCGCGCCGCCTCGACGCGAAGATCGCGCAGGTTGAAAGGCTTGCGCACGTAACGCACGCCGAGACGCGCCAGCGTCTCTTCCGTCGTTGGGCGCACATCGCCCGTCGCGACGATGATCCGATCCCGCAGCGCCGGCATCCGTGACACCAACTCTTCCGCCAGCAGCGTCCCGCGTTTCCCGGGCGCCATCGCGCGCGCGTCGGTGATCACGAGGTCGAAGCCGCCGCGCTGCGCCAGGTCGAGCGCGTGCTGCGGATCGCCCGCCACTTCCACATCATGGCCCGCCGTGACTCTCGACGATCGAATACGTGATCGATAAGCCGAGGCCCGTGCCCTTGCCGGGTTCCTTGGTGGTGAAGAATGGCGTGAAGACGCTCTGGACGATTTCGTCGGGAATGCCCGGTCCCGTGTCCGCGACCCGCAGGTGCACCTGACCGTCGAACCAGGTCGAGACGGTGATTTGCCGGGAGCGCTCCCGGGGGTTCTCTGCAACCGCGTGCGCCGCATTCGTCACGAGGTTGAGCACTACCTGTTGTAAGCCGTGGCGATCGCCGAACACGTCGGGCAGCGCGCCGCTCAACTCCCGCTCGACCGTGATGTCCTGGAGCTTCAAGTCGTACGCCGTCAGCGACAGCGTCCGGCGGATCACGTCGTTCAGGTCCACCGGTACCCGCTCGGCGGAGCCCTTCCGGGCGAAGGTGAGGAGGTTGCGCACAATTCGGCCCGCGCGCTCGGCCTGTTCCTGAATCACCTGGAGGTGGCCGCGATCCTTCTTGCCGAGCTCCTTTTGCTCGAGCATGCTCTGCTCGGTCGCGGCGCCCGGAATGCGCGCGGCGTTGACGCGGACCGCACGCCGCAGCCGCTCGGAGCGCGCCACCAGAGGGGCAGGGCGGTCGCCGCGCCGCGTGGCCGCGAGCAGCTCCTGCAGCGCGTTCGGCTTGCCGAGCAGCGCTTCGCCCAGCGGCGTGCCGACCACGCTCTGTAGCGGCGTGCCCAGCAGGCTGGCGAGCGCGCGATTCGAGCGCTGCACGCGTCCCTCGTCGTCCACGACTGCGATGCCTTCACTCAATGCGTCGAACGCCGTCTCCCACTGCTCCTTGGCGCGCCGCACCATCTCGAAGAAGCGAGCGTTGGCGATGACGACGGCGGCGTGGGTCGCCAGGGTGGATAGCAGCCGGATGTCTTCCGGGACGAACACGCCCTCTCTGGGGTCGGTGATAATGAGCGTGCCGATGACGCTGCCATGCGACCGGAGCGGCACCGCGGCCGCGGCGGCAGCCTGGAAGCCCTTCACGATCACGGTGGGCTCCGCTCCCTCCCCTCCCCCTCCCCCTCCCCCTCCCCGCCCTGCGCATCGAGAAAGCGGACGGCATAGCGAACCACCTGCTCGACGATGCGGTCCAGCTCGAGCGAGTCCGACAGGACGTACGAGAGCTCCTGCAACGAAAAGAGCTCGGACAGGCGACGATTGAGCTCTTCAGCGGCGCGGCGCCGCTCCTGCTCGGACCGCCTCAGCCGCTGCCGCAACCGCCACAACATGATGGCTGCGCCCGCGAAAATCAGGGCGACGGCAATCGTGGCGAATTGGAGCGCGTGTTGTCGCAGCTGGTCCATGTGCATCTATATTTCAACTATCCATCTTGAGAATCAATCTTGTCCTGTGCCTGAGCCTCGCGGCGTGCGGCGTCGAGGCGCGCCCCGGTGTTTCGCGCGTGTGGCCCGAGATGGGCACGATGATGTCGGCGGCGGCATGGGGAACGGATAGCGTGCGTGTCGCCCGCGCGTTGGAAGCGGTGCGCGATTCCGTCGATCGCATTGATTCGCTGCTGCAACGGCACCTGTCGATCGCCGCACTCGATTCGGTGCGGCGTGAGATGCGCCGGCGCACCGGTGTTGCGCTCGCGGTCGACAGCATTGCTCCGGGGTACGCGCTCGATCGCGCGACGCCGGCGCTCGCCAATGTCGTCGACAGCGCGCTGCTCGATCTCGGCGGCCAGTTCGTGTGGATCGGTCCGGCGACTCGTCCCACACGCCGCTCCGTTGGGGTTCCCGATCCCGACAATACGCTCCGCACCCTGGCGGTGGTCGAGCTGCGGAGCGGGTCTGTCCGGACGCAGTCGCAGCGCAATGCGCCGCACGGCAGCCCGCGCTCGGTCACCGTGCTCGCGCCGGATGCGCTGACTGCGAATGCCTGGGCCGTGGCGTTTCTCGCCCTTGGCTGTGAGCGCGCCCTTACGCGGGCCGAGGGATTGAGTGTGGTGTGTGCGGATTCTGCGGGCGTGCGGTGGACTAGCGAGCTCCAGAATCGCGTTTTGATTCCAGCTGCGCGCGGGCCTTGACCCTCGCCCGCTCCTGATCGAGCAGACGCAGCGAGTGGCTCCAGGCGTCGCTGGACTGGCCCTGATAGCTGACGGTCAGCTGTTCGCGAACGCTGATACCCGGCTCGAATAGGTAGATCGCGGCTGCCTGCTGTCGCGCGTTCAGTTGAAATGAGCTCCAGGTCGGCGAGAGCGGCACGATCCCGATGGGGCGAAACAGGCGGCCGCGGCTCGTGATGGTCAAATCTTCCGGATTGAATCGCGCCTGCGACACGACACCGAGGAGCGTGACCATTACCAGAGTCGGATTCTGCGTAGATCCGCGGGCGGCAGCATCTGCGAGATCCGTTGCTCGGCTCTGCACGAGCTGCGTGAGGGAGCGATACGTGTCCGGCGCGAGCAGGCGGATCACCTGCTCGTCGAGCGGCAGCACCTGAACCTCGATCGTGCCGGTTGCCAGACGTACGGCGATGTCGTCGCGGCGCAGCGTTCCATAACCCACCGGAACGGTATCCTGCGATACAAGTCTGCACGTCGGCACGACTGCAAGACAAAGCAATAACGTGCCGACGTGCCGTCGTGCCAACGTGCATTTCATGCCGGTGCCTCGATCAATCCAGCAATCGCCTCCCTCAATTCCGCAATTCCGTCGCCAGTGCGGGCGCTCGTCAGCACCACTTGATCCTCCGGCAGCCCCAGCTCTGCGCGCAGCGCACGCTCTCTCGTCGTGCGTTTGCCCGAGGAGAGCTTATCCCCTTTCGTGAGGGCCGCGAGCACCTGCGTTTCTTCCTCCGCAAGGGCGTCTTGCATCGCCTGGTCGTCCGCGGACAGCGGATGACGGATGTCGAGTAGCCAGACGACGCCACCCAAGCGCTCGCGTCGCAAGGCGTGCTTCACCAATCCTCGGAATGCGGCTCGCTGTGCTTTGCCCGCGCGCGCATAGCCATACCCGGGGAGATCGAGAAAGTAATGGGAGCCGGGAGTCAGGAGTCGGGACTCAGGGGTCCCAGGCTCCTGACTCCCGGTTCCCGGCACCAAGAAGACATTCAGCGCGCGAGTCTTTCCCGGAGTGCCGGAGATTTTGGCGATGCGCCGCCCGACGAGCGCATTCAGGAGACTGGACTTGCCGACATTGGAGCGGCCGACGAACGCGACTTCGGGAAGTGGGGGATCGAGCAACACATCGGCGCGTGGAAACGAGCCGATGAAGGAGGGGCGCAGCATGCTGCGCCCCTACTTAAGCTTCTTTTTTCTGGCGAGGACGCTCAGTAACCAGGAGCGGCGCGCGGCCGGACGTGACGCATTCGGC
>Ga0209378_1000967_pt1 | contig 20652 bp, 22 predicted proteins | sample GraSoiAngelo_156_FD_186170 | JGI IMG/M metagenome (GOLD analysis project Ga0209378, IMG submission 186170) | Grasslands soil microbial communities from the Angelo Coastal Reserve, California, USA - 14_1009_13_40cm (SPAdes) (version 2) | ecosystem: Environmental > Terrestrial > Soil > Grasslands ...
CGCACTGGCATCCCGCCGTCGAGCGCGTGACGGTGCTCACCGGCACCTTTCACATGGGCACCGGCGACAGGCTCGACAGGCAGCAGTCGATGGCCCTGTCGCCGGGAAGCATCATGATCATGCAGCCGAAGACCAACCACTTCGCGTGGACCGCGGGCGAGGAAGTCATCGTCCAGCTCAACGGAACGGGGCCCTGGGGCGTCACCTACGTCAACCCTGCGGACGACCCGAGAAAAAAATGAGCGCCGCGCGCCAGTAGCCCCTCACTCGAAGCGCGCGCCAGCAGCTGCTTGGCGCTCGCTTTGCTCTGACGTCAACGCGCGTCCCGGGCTTGGCGTTATCCGCGAAACCATGATGACGCGCACGCCCATTGTCGCTTCGATTGACGCAGTCATTCGCGTGGCCCGGGGGCACAGGGTGATACTGGATTCGGACCTGGCCAAGCTCTATGGGGTTTCGGCGAAGATCCTCAATCAGGCGGTCAGGCGCAACCTCGAGCGCTTTCCTGCAGATTTCATGTTCCAGTTGGGCTGGAAGGAGTTGGACGCTCTAAGGTCACAAATTGTGACCTTAGAGGGATCGCGGCCCAAGGGGTCCCGGCGCGGTGCGCATGTGAAGTACCGACCGTATGCATTTACCGAACAAGGCGTGGCAATGCTTTCTTCAGTTCTACGAAGTAAGCAAGCCGTGCGGGTCAACGTCGAGATCATGCGCGCGTTCGTTCGCCTGCGTGCGATGCTGGCTTCCAATGAAGACTTGGCACGTAAGCTGGCCGCGCTCGAGAAAAGGTACGACGCACAGTTCAAGGTCGTGTTCGACGCTATTCGCCAGCTGATGGCGCCGCCGGAACCGAAGCTCCGGCGCAGCATCGGTTTCGTCTCGAACAATTAGGAAATCCTAGGAACCGCGCGCCATGAGCCGGAAGATGGCTTCGAGCAGCGGCGAGCAGAGCCCGGGGCAGGTCGTCCTCGTGCTGCAGGGCGGCGGCGCGCTCGGCGCCTACCAGGTGGCTCAGTGCCGGTTTTCCCTGCGCCCGCCGTCCGAGGAGTCGGGAGTCAATTTTCCTAGCGGCTGCGTGGCGCAGACCTCGAGAATCAGGCAAACCGCCTGCAGGAACACCGGCCTCGGCACTTCCTCCTCGCCCGACAGCCAGCACTCGAGGCTCTCCGCAGTCGTATTGAGCGCATGTAGCGGCGTTAGGACACCATGAGACGGTACCATCGCCATGGGGCACGGCGAAGCGATACTTCGACCACTTTCGCTCGGCGCACGCCACGGGCGTTGATCTCGGCGACGAGTGGCCGTGGTACCCAGCCGATCTGCGTGCCATCGACATCTTCCACCGATAGAGCGTACTCGCCGCGCACGATCGCTGGCACAAGCGCCACGACGTCTCCCGCGCGGAGCTGTTCTTTCGGCAGATAGAAACGCGCGCCGGCGACGTAGAAATGTTCGACGCGATGCGTCAACACACCAGCGCCCACACCAGCGCTGCTGGTGACGAACACCATCAGGTTCTTTAGCACTGTTCGCCGATTCATACTGCACCGTAAAGCATGCGGCCGGCGTCTGCATACGGCATGTCATGTTGCTGATCTATGTTCACTCTCTGCCGTTTCCCACCGCGCGCGCGGGCAACCCAGGCCTGCGCTACTGGCGACAATGGTGATGAGTTAATCGACTTGACGAACGCCTCCACGCTCTTGCTGCCGAGGTCTTCCGCCACATAGACGACCCAGATGAGGCGCCACTCCTCCGCGGGATTGGCGTACTTCTGCAGCGTCGCCATCACCGCCTCCGCGGGAACTGCCAGCTTCAGTGCTTGCCCGAACGGCGTGAGTGGTGAATCGGGCAGGTTGCGACCTTTCACCCAGTCGTCATTGAGCCGCATCCGCCGCACGGCCTGCATAAGAAATCGCCCCATCCCTTCTGTCAAGTCCTCGGGGCGGAACATCGCGCGACCGATCAGCGCCGCGAGCGTTCCCGGATCGACCACGCCGCTCAACTCGATTGCGGAGACGTATCCATTCTCATCCTTCTCTGCTTTCGCGTTCCGAATCTCGCTGATCGCCGTAAGGTACTCATTTTCGTCGCCGAGCTTCGTCTTGTGCGGATTAATGCGAAAGGAAGTCCGCGCCAATCGTTCGTTGATGCGCTGGAGCAGAGAGTCGAGGTGTTTCTTCGAATCAGCGAAGACGCGATAGTCGTCCACGAAGCGAATGAAGTCACTAGTTACGGCGGCGATCTCTCTGTCTACGACTGTCAGATAGGCGTTTCCGAGATAGAAAATAGAGTCATTAATAAGCGGAAGTCCTTCGGACGATGAAGCGAGTCGCTGCAGAATACGCTCGAGTAGTTCGGACACCGTCTCGTCGCCGGTCACCTCGCGAAGGAACCGGAAGAAGCTCGGTCGATCGATGCTGGCGAATGCCTTCTCAAGGTCGAGTTGCAGCATTGCCCTTCCGTGGAGGCCGCCGTTCGTAGCGTTCTTGAAGGATTCCCAGGACGACACCTGCGGTGCCGTGAGTGCGACGCTCGTTACCTCCTTATTCGGTTGGTAGCTGAAGACGCGATTTCGGTCGACGATGCCCTCGAGCCGCTCGAAGAGCGCAAAAGCGCAGAGTTGCAGGATAATCTGATCATTTACTGAAGGGATGGTCCACGCTTTCGGGGGGCCGTCCTTGCGCGGTACGAGGATGCGTGCCGGCGGCCGCGCCGTTTCGGCACCCGACAGGTAGTCGTCAACGCGCTTGCGGATGAGCGCCGCGCGACGACGGAAATTGATCTGTGTTACATCCTCCCACGGCGGTAGCGGATTGCTGAAGGAAACGCTACCCAGCGTCATCCGCACCGCGCCGTCAACGTACTTGTACAACTCATCTCTATTCACGGCGTCCCCTCTTCTTGAAGAGATTGCGAGGGTCCCATCGGATAACGATCGGAAAGAGCGCACCGAGTGCGACGTAGACAATGCCTGCGATAATCAGCTGCACACGACCGGAAAGATCGGCGAGGAACGGCTCCAGCATCGTGTCGACTCCGAGGTAGGCTACCGTAAAGGCGAGGGCTATCATGGCGACCGCTTTCCACGTCAACCGGATCACGAAAGACGTCGACAGAAGACAGAGCGTTAGCAGCAGATATAACCCACGCACGCGCTGCCGGTAGAAGCGATTGGTCTTGGAATCGGCGGGGGTCTGCGATATCGCCGCGTTTAAAGAGGCGACAACAGACTCGAAAGTTGCCGTCGGCCACTCGGAGTAGAGGTCGACCCATACCGTGGCAGGATCGGACGATGGCTGCATCGCTGCGAAGAGCGAGCGAAAAAAGTATTGCAGGTCCACCGCATTCTTGTCGTCCCTGTTGTAGCCGATCACTGGAATGACGATGTTGCGAACGCCCAATGCGTGCGTGCGTTCAAAGACCCGTGTCATCACTCTCTCAAATGTGCGCTGCTCCTCGTTCTGCTTACCCGTTCCTTGCGCCAGAGTGGCGAGAAAGATGTGATCGATGGGAAACGATTTGCGCGCCAAGGTGTCGAGATGCAGTTCAACATTACGCACATCGCCCGGCCGGTAGCCGCGGCGCGCCTCGATGAACTCCCTCAGTTTTCTTTCCTCCTCCGGCGCGAGCTGTTTCAGCTTCTGGAAAACCGCCACGGCGAACGCGCCGATCACGACTTCGGTCTCGCGCTCGTCGGGGTCGACGAAAGTCGAAACGACGAGTGCATTCGGGTTCGCGTCCGCGACAAAAGCTAGGTAATGCGGGTCGGCGATGGAGTCGAACGTAATGGCGATACGATGAGTGCGGAACGCGCCGAGGCGGAGTTGCTTGTCGACCAATAGACGGACAGCATTTAGCGGCTGCGGTTTTTCACCGTGACCGCTCACCTTCGGCGCGATCAGCAAGTCGAGCCCGAGGAGAAGTAGTGGCAGCAAGACGTGAAGGCGGCCTCGCGACGTGGTTGACATCGCTCTCTTCGGGAAAGGCTGTAATTGGCCGAAGGCTACTTCAAACCTAGCGGCGGGAGCAAGGTTCGGCCTAGGAGAGGCCGGAGCGAACGATCAGCCGCAACGCGGCGCCCAGCGCGTCGGGTGCCTGCGCATCGGCCGATGGAGCGGCAAGCATCGCGCTTGAGGCGAGCAGGTAAGCGAAGAAGCGCTTTCTCTTCACGGCCTCTCCCCAGGGGGGAGCGATTAATATACCTTCCTGCAGCCATGACCATGCAGATGGCTTCCAGCAGCGGCGAGCAGAGCCCGGGGCAGGTCGTCCTCGTCCTACAGGGCGGCGGCGCGCTCGGCGCCTACCAGGTCGGCGTCTACCAGGCGCTGCACGAGGCGGGCGTCGAGCCCGACTGGGTCATCGGCACCTCGATCGGCGCGGTCAACGGCGCGATCATCGCCGGAAATGAAACGGAAAAGCGCCTGCCGCGCCTGCACGAGTTCTGGGACAAGGTGCGGCTCGGCGGATGGGTCGAGCCGATGGCCGGGCCCTGGGCGAACCACTGGTACGCCAACCTGTCGACGTACATCGGCGGCATTCCCGGCTTCTTCATGCCGCGCGCCATTCCCTGGGGCGGCATGTACGCGCCGCTCGGCGTGTATTCCTCGTCGTGGTACCGCACCGAGCCGCTGCACGCGACGCTCGCGCCGCTCATCGACTTCGAGCTGCTGAAAGCGAAGCGCACGCGCCTCACCGTCGGCGCGGTCAACGTGAAGAGCGGCGAGCTGCGCTACTTCGACAACACGCGCGCCCCGGAGCCGCTCGCCCTCGAGCACGTGATGGCTTCCGGCGCGCTGCCGCCCGCCTTCCCCGCGATCGCCGTCGACGGCGAGCCTTACTGGGACGGCGGCATCTACTCGAACACGCCGATCGAGGCGGTGCTCGACGACCACCCGCGTCGCGACTCGGTGATCTTCAGCGTCAACGTCTGGCAGCCCGCGGGCCCGGAGCCGCAGTCGATCTGGGACGTGCTCGGCCGCCAGAAGAACATCCAGTACGCGAGCCGCGCCGACAGCCACATCGCGCGCCACAAGCAGATCCACCGCCTGCGCCACATCATCCGCAAGCTCTCGCATCACCTGCCCGAGGAGAAGCGCGGCCACCCCGACGTCAAGGGCCACGCCGGCCACGGCTGCGGCACCACCATGCACATCGTGCGCTTCCTCGCCCCCGAGCTCGAGGGCGACGACTACAGCAAGGACATCGACTTCACGCCCACCGGCATCACCGCGCGCTGCGAGGCCGGCTACGCCGACACGCGGAAGATGCTCGCGCGCAAGCCGTGGGAGAAGCCGGTCGACCCGATGGAAGGCGTGATCATCCATCAGGACGCGCCGCTCAGCGAACGGCTCGCGAGGAGCTGAACTAGAATCCCGCTCATGAGCCGGCGCCGGTTCCTCCTGTCGCTCGCGCCCGCGCTCGTTGCGCCGGGATGGGCGGCGCGCGCCTGGGCCGCGACGCTGCCGCGCGCGTCGGCGGTGCCGGGCGGCGTCGCGAGGATCGGCCTCGGCGCCTCGGAGCAGCCGCCGCGCGTACATCTCGGCGGCGATCGCGTCCTGGTGATGCGCGACGGCGACGAGTGGGTCGCGTTCGTCGGCATCGCGCTGGGCGCGAAGCCGGGCTCGAAGCTGCGGCTGGAGGCGGAGCAGGCCGGCGGCGCGGTCGAGCGCTTCGAGATCGCGGTCGCGCCCAAGGAATACGCCTCGCAGCATCTCAAGGTGCCGCCGGGCCAGGTGGATCTTTCGAAGGAGCACCTCACCCGGTACGAGCGCGAGCGGGTGCATCTGAGCGAGGTGCTCAGGACGTTCACCGACTCCGCGCCGGCGACGCTCGCCATGCTGCAGCCGGCGCCCGGGGAGCGCTCGAGCTCGTTCGGGCTGCGCCGCTACTTCAACGGCCGGGCGCGCAGCCCCCATAACGGCATGGACTTCGCGGCGCCCGCGGGCACGCCGGTCATCGCCGCGAACGCCGGGCGCGTCATCGACAGCGGCGATTACTTCTTCCCGGGCCGCACCATCGTCCTCGACCACGGGCAGGGCTTGCTCACGCTCTACGCTCACCTGGAAGCCATCGACGCGGCCGTGGCGCAGGCGGTGCCCGCCGGCAGCGTCATCGGCAAGGTGGGCGCCACCGGCCGCAGCACCGGAGCGCATCTGCACTTCTCGGTCTATCTCAACGCGGTCGCCGTCGACCCGGCGCTCTTCCTGCAGGATTAGAGGGCGGCAGAAGGCACGGGCTGGTCGTGCACGGCGCGGTTGCGCCCGGCGCCCTTCGCCGCGTAAAGCGCGCGGTCCGCGCGCGCGATCCATTCGCGGTGATTGGCGTCGCTTCGATCGAGGACCGCGGTGCCGATGCTCACCGTCGCGCGCACGCGGTGCCGCGGCTCGAGCACCGCGGACTCGATGCGCCTGCGGATGCGCTCGGCGATCACGGGTGCGCCCCGGGCGTCGGTCCCGGCGAGCACCACGCCGAACTCCTCGCCGCCGTAGCGCCCCGGGATGTCGTGATGGCGCAGCGTGTCGCGCAGCAGCGCCGCCACCTCGCGGATCACCTGGTCGCCGGCCGGATGGCCGTAGCGGTCGTTGACCGCCTTGAAGTGGTCGATGTCGATCATCAGCAGCGCCGACGGATGGCCGATGCGCCGGCAGCGCGCGAACTCGTTGGCCACCGCTGCCTCCCAGCTCCGCCGGTTGAGAAGGCCGGACAGCCCGTCGGTGCTGCTCAACGCCGCGAGCAGCACGTTCTTGCCGCGCAGCTCGCGTGACAGCCGGTAGGTCGTGAGGCCCACCGTCACGGGATAGACGACGAGCAGCGGCAGCGAGGCGATCATCGCCGGCAGCGCCGTCTCAAGACGCAGCTTGAAGCCCACCGCGAGCGCCACCGCCACGGCCGCGAAAGCCTGCGCGGCCAGGCAGCGCCCGAGAAAGCGCAGGCCGCCGATGCACGCCTTGTCCATCGCCAGCATGGCGACGAGCACCGCGCTCGGCACCGGGTTCAGTCCGATCACCGCCACCCACGCGCCGCCGCACGCGGAGTCGACCATCAGGTTGCGCAGCTCGGCGCGGTAGGGGTTGCGGCTGCGCCGGGCGAGAGGCAGGGCGATGTGCGGCCAGGCGAGCGTGTTGACGAGCAGCGCGATCCAGGCCGCCGCCGGCGCCCCCTGCTGCCACAGCCCTCCGCCGATGCACAGCGCGCCGAGCGCGAGCCCGAGCACGCGCGGCGGGTACATGCGCCGCGCGAAGCGCAGCCCCTCCTCTTGCGGGCGCTCGGCAAGCTCGTCCTGGACGGCCGGTTGTTCCATGGCCCCTCTTTTGCCGTATTCTCGCTGACACGGGAGGAATCATGCGCAAAATCGCTTCCATCGTGTTTCTGTGCTTCGTGCTGGGCGGGTGCGCCACCCCGACCAAGCACACTTCGACCAGCGTGGTCGATTTTCTCTATCCCGACGTCAGGGATCCGGTGGTTTCTCCGGGCACTCCGCTCCTTGCCCTGCCCTTGCGCGTCGGCATCGCGTTCGTGCCGGCTCAGCGCGGCGCCGCCACGAGCTTCGCGCTCACCGAGAAGAGGCAGAGCGATGTCCTGAACGAAGTCGCGAACCACTTCAAGAAGTATCCCTTCGTTAGGACCATCGAGGTGATTCCCTCGGCCTATCTCAGGCCCCGGGGAGGGTTTGCCAACCTCGACCAGATCCGCACGATGTACGGCGTGGACGTCATCGCGCTGGTCTCGTACGACCAGACGCAGTTCACCGACCAGGGATTGCTGTCGATCGCCTACTGGACCATCGTGGGGGCCTACATCGTGCGAGGACAGAAGAACGACACGCACACGATGCTCGACACCGTGGTGTACGACATTCCCAGCCGCAAGATGCTGTTCCGGGCGCCGGGCCTGAGCGAGATCAAGGGCAGCGCCACCCTGGTGAACCAGAGCGAGCAGCTGCGCACCGACAGTGAAGCGGGCGTCAGCCAGGCGACCGCGGACATGATCAAGAACCTCGACGCGCAGCTCCTCGCGTTCCGGGAGAAGGTCAAAGAGCGGCCCGAGGAATACCGGGTCGTGCGCACGGAGGGATACCGCGGCGGCGGCATGGTCGACGGCCTGATGCTCGCCTTGCTCGGCGCGCTGCTGGGCGGGGCCTATTGGGCGCGGCGTCGCAAATGAGGGCGCTGCCGATCCCCGTCTGGACGCTGGCGATCTGCGCGGCGGCGGCCGTCGTGTTCGGCGCGCCGCAGCTGCAGGCGGCGCTCGTCTACAACCGCGAAGCCATCGCCGCGGGCGAGGCCTGGCGCCTGGTGAGCGGCAACCTGGTTCATTTTTCGGGCTCGCATCTCATCAAGGACGTCGTTGCGCTGCTGGCTATCGGGCTGCTGATCGAGACCGGGCGCCGCCGCCATTTCGCGCTGCTGTGCCTGGCTTCAGGCTCGCTGATCGGCTCGGTGCTCTACGTCGCGGAGCCCGAGCTCGCCGTCTACGGCGGCTTGTCGGGGATCGTCACGGCCGCAGCGACTTATCTGTGCCTGCACGGCATCGAGGAAGACGGCGCTTACCGGTGGCTCTGTCTCGGCGTGTTGTTGTGCCTGGCGGCGAAAACAGGCTGCGAGATCGCGCTTGGCTTCTCGCCCCTGCCTGGCACGGACGCGGAGGGGTTTGCCCTCGTGCCTCTGAGCCATGCCGTGGGTGCGGCCACGGCAATTGCGCTGTTCGCCCTGGAGAATCGCAGCGCAACGCGCGGGCTTCTCATCGCTCCTTGATGCTCGCGATCTTCTTTGCGACCTGCCCAAGGATCAGGCCGAGGACCGCCCCGGACGCATCGATGGCCACGTCCTGCATCTCGTAAGGATGACGGTGGCCGAATATTTCAATGGCCTCGTGCAGGAAGGCGAATCCCATCACGCCCAGCGCGACCACCGAGACGGGCGCCCGCGGCAGCGCCCACCTCCATGCGAGAGCGAGAACCGCGAATGAGACCAGGTGCGCCCTTCGATGAAGCTCGCCTCCGAATGCCTGTCCCGCGGACGGCATGACGCTCGCCAGGAGCAGGGCGATCGTCAATGCGATTGCGCAGACGAGAGAAACGCGGCGCAGAACTTCAAACATATAATGATTTTAAATGCTGGAGTGTAGGAGGAACGCATGAAACCGAGCACGCGCTGGACGATTGCTGTTGTCGCTGTGATAGTGATCGCGATACTTCTCCTGCTCCTGTTCCGGCGCAGCGAGCCGGAGGCGCCGGCCAAGAGCGAGGTCGCCACGCAGCCCGCGGCACCCAAGGCGGAGCCGGCCGCTCCGGTCAAGCCCATGGCGGGTGAGCCGCTGAGCGCAACGGCGTACTTCGGCTACAACCGGATCGAAGTGCGTCCCGGTGAGGCACCAAAGCTCGACGATTTCGCCGCCAACCTGAAGGATCGGGCCTACGATCGAATCGACGCCATCGGTCACACCGACCGGATCGGCAGCGACTCGTACAACCTGGCGCTCTCCAGGCGGCGCGCCGAGGCCGTGCGCGCCTACCTCGCCGGCAAGGGCGTGGAGGCCGGACGCGTTCGCATCGATGCAAAAGGGGAGGCGGAACCCGTGACCGGCGAGGCATGCAAGAACATGGGCCCGGAGAACCACAGCAACCGGAAGCTGATCAACTGCCTGCAGCGCGATCGCCGCGTCGAAGTCAAGCTCGTCGCCAGGCCCTAGCCTTAAGTCAGGTCCTGATCCCGCCCGAGAGTTGCTATTGGCCTCGATGATTGACCGATTCGCCCCCGGATTGCCCTGATTCGCCCTTGGCGGGCCAGATTGCGGCGTCAAGCTGCGCCAGGTCGACGAATGTCGAAAGGGGAGATCCGTGAAGCGCTCGTTTCTGCTGAAGACGCTGCTCGTCGCAGTTCTCGCAATGATCCTCATGCTTCCGGTCGCGATGATCCGCGACCTGGTCGCCGAGCGGCAGGCGCGGCGCAACGAGGCCGTTTCCGGCATCGCCGAGGGCTGGGGCAAGCGCCAGACGGTCGCCGGCCCTTATCTCGCCATCCCCTACGAGCGCCATTGGACCGTGGTGAAGCGCGAAACCGTCGACGGCAAGCTGCGCGAGATCCGCACCGAGCGCAGCGAGTCACAGGTGGTGCGCCTGCCCGCCGCGAGCGTCGAATGGACTGTCGATACGGAGATCAGCGAGAAGGCACGCGGCATCTACAAGGCGCGCCTCTACGGCGCGAAGCTTCAGGCGCAGGGCGCGTTTTCCCTTCCGGCGCGCGCCGGCCTCGAGGACGGCGCGAGCCGCTACAAGTGGGACGCGCCGCGCCTCGTCCTCGGCATCAGCGACCCGCTCGGCATCCGCGCTGCCCCGGCCGTCTCCGTGAATGGCAGGAACTACGACTTCGCGCCGGGCCCCGGAGACAGCGCGCTCGCGGGCGGCCTGCACGCCCCGCTCGCCGGCCTGCAGACCGGGCGCGAGCAGAAGATCGAATTCTCGCTCTCCCTCGAGCTCGGCGGATCGGAAGCCTTCGCCATCGCCCCCCTTGGCGCCGATACGGCCGTCGCGATGCGCGCCGACTGGCCGCACCCCTCGTTCCAGGGGCGCTTTCTGCCTGCAAAGCACGCTATTGGCCCGAAGGGCTTCACCGCGAGCTGGAAAATCTCGCGCTTCGCTGCTCAGGGCGCCGGCCAGGCGGCGAGCTGCGCCTTCCCGTGCAACCGGATGGGGGAACAAATCTCCGTGTCCCTGATCGAACCGGTCGGCCTCTACCAGCAACTCGAGCGCGCCTCGAAGTATGGCTTCCTCTTCATCGGCCTCACCTTCGCCGCCTTTCTTCTGTTCGAGCTCCTGCGGCGCCTGGCCATTCATCCGGCGCAATACGGGCTGGTCGGGCTTGCGCTGGCGATGTTTTTTCTCCTTCTTACCGCCTTGTCGGAGCACATCGACTTCGCCGCGGCCTACGCGATCGCCAGCTTCGCCTGCGTCGGCCTCGTCACCGGCTACCTGGTGCGCGTGCTGCGCAGCGCAGGTATCGGCCTCGCCTTCGGCGGCGCCTTGGCCGCGCTCTATGCGATGCTCTATGCGCTGCTCAAGGCGGAGGACTACTCGCTGCTCGGCGGCTCGCTGCTCCTCTTCGGCCTTCTCGCCGCGCTGATGATCGCCACGCGCCGCGTCGACTGGTACGGCCTCGGCTCTCCACGTCCAGCCGCAAGCGGGTAGATCCTCAATCGCGCTGCGCGGCCTCCCACTCCTTTGCGGCCTTCACCAGCGCTTCGAAGGCGCTGCCGCTCTCGAGCAGCGCGCGCTTGAGCGCCGGCTCGAGCGGCTGCTCTATGCCCGTTTCGTCGAGCGGCATCCTGTCCTCGCGCACCGCCTTCATCAGCCTGCCGATCTCGCCCGAGGCGTGCGCAGGGGTATGCATGATCACCAGCCGGCGCATCGGCAAGGGGTTATTGGGCATGTGGCAGTTTTCGCATTGCGCGTCGCGCATCCGCAGCGCCAGGGTCCTGTACGTGAAGTCGAGCTTCGGCAAATAAGGGTTGTCCTGCCGGAACAGGCCGTCGAAGAGCGTGACGCGCGGCTGAATGCGGCCCTGCCTGTCCATCCACATCCAGTTGCCGTCGAATTTCGGGCTCAGGGGCTGCGTGGCGACGACCGCGCTGCCCTCGCCGCGCTCGGTGAACTGCCCGATGACGATCCTGGCCGTCTTGGGATTGACCCACAGCAGAATGCAGTTCGTCGCCTGGTAGACGCCCCATTTCGCCTCGTCGTGCCAGAACGGATAGGGAAACTGCCCCGGCGGCAGGCGGTTGCGGAATGCCGACTTCAGCCGGATCAGGTACATCCGCTCGCGCTCCACGTATTCGACGCTGTGCTCGCCGCTGAACATGAAGAGCGACACATACAGGCCGGCGAACACGTCGGGCGCGAACTGCGTGAGGTTCGTGTCCTTGAGCGACGCCGCCGCATCCTGATGCCGGCGGCCCCACAGGAGCCGCGGCGCCAGGCTGCGCCGCAGCGCCGAATCGCCGAAGAGGCTGTGCCGGCAGCGGTCGAAGGCCGCCTGGTCCGCGGGCGAAGCCGGCGGACAGACGCGCTGCAGCTCGAGCGCGACCTCGAAAGCCATGCGCTCGACCTCCTCGCCGAGGTCCGGCAGATCGTCCTCGGCCGCCGCGGCGCCGCCCGCAAAGAGCGCAGCCGCGAGCAGCAGCGCGCCCCCCGGCGCGAAGAGCCCTGCGATGCGCATCGGGCTACCGCGTGGGCTTCAGGTAATTGGCGAGCAGGTGGTCGGCGAGCTTGCGGCCCATCGATTCGCCCACCTCGAGCGAATTGCGGAAGTGGATCCCGCCCCAGATGCGCACCTCCTTGTGCTCTTCCGCCATCTGCGCGAGGCTGTCGAAGCGGCGCTGCAGGCGCGCGTCCGCCACGTCGGTCACGGCAAAGCTCTCGGGCCCGGTTCCGAAGACGGATTCGAGAATGTTTCTCGCGGTACCCGCGTTGATCCCCGCCTGGGACGGATATTCCGGATGCATCGGCGTGGCATTGAGCGGCAGCCAGCCTGCGTCGCGCTCGGTGGCGTCGTTGCCGTCCTGGTCGCCGTTGCGGATCGCCGTAAGCGGCCGCCAGAACTGGTAATGGAACTTCGCGTCCCAGTCGAGGATGTAGCAGTTGGCGATGCCCATGGAGAGCAGCCCGAACAGGCGCGCGTTCTCGGCCAGCCCGAGCCCCCTGCGGGCTGAAATCTGCGCGGCCGCCTGGTACCACGCGGCAAAAAGATTGCCTTGCGCCCAGAAGCGCACCGCATCGGACTGCGCGTCGGTGCGCTTCACGCTCTTCAGCCCGCCGAATTCCTTGGTCTCGTTGTAGTCGCGCGCGTAGAGGGTGCTCGAGAGCTTCGGCGGCGGAACGGGACGGAACTGGTTCGCCGCCTTCATACCCCACGGCCTCGCCGTCGCGTACTGCGAGAAAAGCGGCGGCGTGGTCGGGACCCACACGCCGGGCCGCGTCAGAGGCCGGTACGTGTCCGGGACATTGGTGTCGTCGTTCTGGCGATCGGCAAAGACGCTGGCCGCGACTTTTTCGCCCAAGGCAATGCCGGCGGCCCGCGCGGGGCTGTCCGGCACCCTCTCCAGCATCGCCGCAAATGCGGTATCGATGCGCGCTTTCTGGCCGGGATACTGCCGCATCAGGATTTCGCGCGCCGCCGCTGCCGCAGCGGCCTCTGCGGACGCGTTCGGATCCGCCGGGGTGCCGGGCGTAAAGCGCGCATACCGGTTCTCCACGGCGTTGACCGAATCGGACATCGACACATGCATGATCGCCATGCTGCGGGTCCACGGGTTGCCGGCGACGTTTACGGCCTTCATCACGTCGATGGCGGTTTGAGTCCAGTCGGTAATGACGTCGGCGCGGACGAGCGTAGTGCCCGCGAGCAGCGTCAGACCGGCGATTGCAGTCCTAAGCGTATTCATCGTTCCCTCCCCCTCTTTGCGTAACCGGAGCCGGTCACGTACGACCACTCTACTCCCCGCGCGTCAGTTTGGGGCGAAGCAATAGAAGCGGGCCTAGAATGCCGTACCCGCCCCGTCATTCCGCCTGGAGCGGAACCTTGGTCTTTGTCCCTTCGAGCATGATTCCGCCTCGTTCGCCTGGCACGATGCCGCCGTAGCGCGGCGCATACACCTGCGGAAGCGGCCGCGCCTCGATCGGCGCCAGCCACAGCCGGAGAAGGTGACGATGCCGCTCGGGCTCTGGCCAGTTCTCGAAATCGGCGCGCGAGTGAAGAATCTGGTGGTTGTGCAGGAGCTGGATGTCGCCCGGGCGGAAATCCATCGAGAGATGGATCGCCGCGTCGTTGCACAGGTCGTCGAGCAGGTCCATGGCCGCGATCTGCGCGCGCGTGAGCCTTGTCGCCTCGGGGAAAAGCTTCTGCGCCGATTCGATGTATTGGCGAACATAGATACAGGACAGTTTTTCGGCGTACCAGTGGTAGATCGGGATGTCGAACCAGGGCTTCATGCCCCCGGGCACTTCGCCACGCCGGTCGGTGGGAAACGGTTCGAACAGCGCCGGCAGCAGGTCCTTGCGGCGGGCGAGCATCTCGTTATAGAGCGTGATGGAGCTCGCGAGGTAGCTCTCGCCGCCCGACTTCGCCGCCTTCAGGCACAACAGAGCCACGATGTCCACCGAGTCGGTGTGATATTCGAGCCGTCGATTGGTCTGGTAGTAGCGGACATTCGAATCGCGGATGTCGAGTCCCAGGTCCTTCACATGCCCGAGGAGGTGACCCTTGGCATTTTGCGAGCGCGGCCTCCCAAGCCACGAGCCGATTCCCATGCAGGCGATGGCCTGCTCGTCGCTTGCCCAGCGCTCCACGGGCAGCCCGCGCAGCATGATGAAGCCGCGGCCCTCGAGCAACTCGGCGAGCACGGCGCGCAGCACGGGGCCCAGCGTGGGCAGCGGGAAAGTTGCAGGCGAAATTTCGGCGGGCGCTGCTCCGCGCGCGCGGTAGGCGCGCACCGTCTCGGCGAGCTCTTCCAGCTCCGCGGCGTTGAAATGCCGTATCCAGTCATCACGCTTGCGGAGCTGGCGCCCGTACCACACGCCCGGGCCGATGATCGGCTCATAATGCATGCGGGGAGAATAGCAGCCATGAAACGAATCCTCCTAGCCTTCGTCGCAACGTATGCCTGCAGCGCACTGCCGCAGGGCTATCCGTCCAAGCCGATCACCTTCGTGATTCCGTTCGCTGCCGGAGGCGACTCCGACCTTTCAGGGCGTAACGTCGCGCAGCACGCCTCGAAGTATCTCAACAATGTGGCGATCGTCCCGGTGAACCGCACCGGCGCTTCCGGAGCCATCGCCACCATGGCCGTCAAGAACGCCGCGCCCGACGGCTACACGCTGCTCCTGGCGCGCATTGCAACGCATGCCATCCTTCCCGCCCTGGAATCCAAGCTGCAGTACAAGTGGAACGAGTTCACGATGCTCTCGCTCATCGAGATCAATCCGTACATCTGCTTCGTGCGCAGCGATTCGCCGTTCAGGACGGCGGCCGAGTTGCTCGGAGAGATGCGCAGAAACCCCGGCAAGCTCAATTTCTCCACGTCGGGCATAGGCACCAGCCAGAACATGGCGACGCAATATTTGATGACGCTCGCCGGGCTGACCAAAGATCATGCCGTCGGCATTCACTACAAGGGCGGTGCCGAGGTGACTACTGCCGTGCTGGCCGGCCAAGTGCAGTTCGCCTGCAACAACGCGCCCACGGTCATCCCGCAGGTGAAGGCCAATGCTCTGCGCGCGGTGCTCGTCACTCCAACGCGATTGGCAGAATTGCCGGACGTGCCAAACGCAGCCGAAGTGGGCTACGCGGAGATGAACAAGATCGTCGGCTGGACCGCCCTCATGGGGCCGCCCGGGCTGCCGAAGGAAGTCGTCGACAAGTGGGTTGAGGTTTTCGCCAGGCTAGCCAAGGATCCCGAGTGGCAGCTCGGAAACGCGAGGCTCGGCGGCATCGCCGCGATCCGCTCTCCCGCCGAAACCGTGCAATTCGTACGCGAGCAGTACGAGCTCTACAAGAAGCTTGCCAGCGACCTAGGGATTGTTCACTAAGGCAAGGGTTCAGCCGCCTGCCACGCCCTGCGTGTTCACGTAGAGCGAATAGACCGAGGTGCTCGCGGCCATGAACAGGCGATTGCGGTAGACGCCGCCGAAGCACACGTTGGCGCAGCGCTCGGGCAGGTCGATGCGCCCGATGAGCTTGGCTTCGCTGCTGAAGATGTTGACGCCGTCGAGCGCCTCGCTGCCCATGCCCCAGCCCATCCACAGGTTGCCGTCGACGTCCAGGCGGAAGCCGTCCGGCGTGCCGCCGGGCTCGGCGGTGAGAAACACGCGCCCCTTCGAAAGCCGCGTGCCGCCGTCGACGACATCGTAGAGGCGCACCGCGCGCGGGGTCACGCCGGCCTCGATGATGTAGAGTCGTGACTCGTCGGGCGTGAAGGCGAGGCCGTTGGGCCGGTTGACGTCGCCCGCGACAACCGCGAGCTTCTGCGTCTTCGCGTCCCAGCGGTAGACGCTGGTCGGCAGCTCCGGCTTGGCGACGTGTCCTTCGTAGTTGCCGAGGATGCCGAACGGCGGATCGGTGAACCAGATCGAGCCGTCCGACTTGCACACGATGTCGTTCGGCGAGTTAAGCGGCTTGCCGTCGTAGCGCTCGGCGATCACGCTGATGGTGCCGTCGTGCTCGGTGCGCGTCACGCGCCGCGTGTCGTGCTCGCAGGTGAGCAGCCGCCCCTGGCGGTCGCGCGTATTGCCGTTGGCGTTGTTCGAGGGCTTGCGGAACACGCTGACCGCGCCGGTTTCCTCCTCCCACTTCATGATGCGGCTGTTCGGGATGTCGCTCCACAGAAGATAGCGTCCGTCGCCGAACCACACCGGGCCCTCGCACCAGCGCATGCCCGAAGCAATTCTTTCGACCTTCGCCAGCGCGAGGCGGTAGCGCGCGAAGCCCGGGTCGACGATCTTGATGGCCGGATCCGGATAGCGCTGGCTCGGCTGCCACGGAGCCGCAGTTTGTGCTACGGCGCGGGGCATCGTCGCCAGCGCGGCAACGCCAGCCCCTGCCTTGAGAAACGCTCTTTTGCTGTGTTGCATGACGCCCTCCCCCTGTTATTTTTCCAGTTTAGTCGATCTTCGGACACTAGAATGCTTCACCCGCCATCCCTGGCGGGACAAAGGGGAGGTTATGAGAAGCCTCGTTACGGCATCACTCAGTGCGGCTGCGCTCGTGCTTTCGGGCTTGATGGCGGACACCGCGCTCTCGCAGGACAAGGTAAGCATCAAGGTCCTCTCGGAAAACGACAAGGTGCGGGTATTCGAGGCGACGTACGCGCCCGGCGCGGAAAACCCGAGCCCGCCGCTGCCGCCCAGCGGCGCGTACACCACCAAGAACGTGGGCAAGACCAAGCTCCAGCTCTACGTCGTGGCGGTGAAGTAGCGGTACCCGGCATGAAAGCCTTGAAAGCGTTGCCTCTTCTCAGCCTGCTGTGCGCGTTGTCGCTGGCGTTTTCTGCGCTGGCGCAGGGCTATCCTGTCAAGCCGGTCCGCGTGGTGGTGCCGTTTGCGCCGGGCGGCGGCACGGACGTCCAGGCGCGAGTGCTCTTCAGGGAGCTGAACGAGCAGTTCCGGCAGCCCTTCATCGTCGACAACCGCCCGGGCGCAAGCGGGCTCATCGGCGCCGAAGCCGTCGTCAACGCGCCGGCGGACGGCTACACCATTCTCTTCACGACGGCGACCCTCGCGAGCAACGCGACGCTCTACAAGGGGACGATCAAGTTCGATCCGGTGAAGGATACCGCTCCCGTCATGTGGGTGAGCTCGACGCCGCTCGTGCTGATCGTGCATCCCGGCGTGGCGGCGAAATCGCCCGAGGAGCTCATCGATCTTCTCAAGAAGAGCCCGGGACGCCTCAACGCCGCCATCAACGTGCCGGGAAGCACGAGCCACCTGGCGGCCGAGATGTTCAAGCAGCTCGCCGGGCTGAGCTTCACCGTGGTCCCCTACAAGGGCGGCGGACTGTCGATGGCCGCAGTGATGAGCGGCGAGGTCGATTTCCAGTTCGCGGAAGGCCTGCTCGCCGCGCCGCAGATCCGGGGCGGGAGGGTGCGCGCGCTCGCGGTGACCACGCCAACGCCGCTCGCCGGTTTCCCCGGGTTGCCCGCGATGAACGGCATCCTGCCCGGCCTGGTGGCCGATAACTGGTTCGCCATTTATGCGCCTGCAGGCACGCCGCGGGACGTCGTGACCGCTATCAATCGCGCGCTCAAGAAGGCGCTGGAGGCGAGCGCGGTTCGCGCGCTGTTCGAGCAGGAGTCGCTGGCGGCTGTCGGCAGCACGCCCGAAGAGCTTGGCGCGCATCTCAGGCGCGAGATCGACCGGTACGCGGAAGTGATTCGAAAGGGCAATATCACCCCGCAGTAGCGAGCGAGGGTCAGATCGCTTGCAGGCCCCTGCGCGCGGCGTGCCCGTTGCCGAGCCGCGTCACCAACTCCTCCCACATCGCCTCGGTGTTCTTGTGGAACACCAGCGCGGCGTCCGGGGCGCCGACGTACCAGTAGCCGGCCTCGATCTCCTTCGCGAGCTCGCCCGCCGTCCAGCCGACGAACCCGGCGAAGTAGCGTGCGTCGTTCGGCGTCTGCTCGATGATGCGGTCGATGCTCTTGCCGTTGCCGGTCACGAAGAGATCGTCGAAGAGGCGGATCGACGGCTGCCCCGGATCCCGCCGCAGCAGCGCGAAGACGGCGCCCGCCGCCTCGGGGCCGCCGTAAAAGAGCGGATCGGTGACCTTTGCCGAAGGCGCGTGCTCGGGAAACAGGGTCGCAAGCCTGGATTCGGTCGCGCGGTTGAGAATGAACCCGATGTGCCTGTCGCCCATCGGCACCACGATCAACGCCGTGTGGCTGTAAGGCCCCGCCAGGTCGGGCGAAGCCACCAGCACCATCGGCTTGGCAAGATCCTGCGCGCGTGCCACGCACGCGGTCATCAAGATCAACCCCGCGACGAGCAAACGCATATTCGTTCTCATGTGACACCTCCGGGCTGTGCGCACGCTTTCGAACGTACGCGCGCGGCGCGCCGGCCACTATGGCGAAAGCCCGATGTCGAACAGACTTTTACCGCGGTGCCGAATAGACTTTTACAGAAGCCTGCCGGCGCCTGGCCGCTCGCTGCGGCCGCTACTCTTCGGGGCCGCCGGTCGGCAGCGGCGGCGCGCTCTCGGGCGGCCGGCGGTGTTGCGTAGCCTGCTCGAAGGCGTAGGCGAAGCCGATCAATTTCGGTTCGCTGAACGCGGGCCCGGAGAAGGTCACGCCATAGGGCGCAGGCTTGGCGTTGAAGCCGTCCGGGAAAGGCGTCGGGGGGAGGAAGGGCGGCGGGGCCACCGCTGGATTCGCCACGAACCCGGCTGGCACGACGATGCTGGGATAGCCCGCACGCGCCGGGGCATTGGCGCCGCGATTGGCCGGGAAGAGCACCGCATCGAAATCCCTGTACACCACGTCGAGCCCGCGGGTTTTCGCGATGTCGAGATCCTTCGCGCGGTCGCTCACGTACCGCGCGGTGTCGCTGCTGCCCGCGCGGGTGTCGAGCGAGTCGGCGGCGATGGCGAGCCCCTGGCCATATTTGAGCCCCACCTGCAGGCCGTTGATCGTGAAATTGTTGTTGAACGCGATCACCTCCCCAAGCGTGCGCACCGGAGCACCAGCGGGAAGCTTGGCCAGATAGGCGTTCAGGTCGCGCTTGAACCCAAAGAGCAGAACCGTGGAGCAGTTCGCCGGAATCGGCAGGCCGCCGCAGCCACCGAAGTCGAACAGCTCCTGCTGCGTGGGAATTTCGTGGAAGTCCTCCACGATCGCGCCCTCGGCTCGCAGGACCGCAATGGCGTCGTTCATGACCTGCTGCTGCTCGACGCTGAGGACCACGCGATGGAGGCTGTCGGTCCAATAGCCGAAATGCGGGACCGCGATGCGCGCACCGCGAAGCGCATTCCTCTTCAGGAATCGCGTGTAATCACTGAAGCACTTGCCCGGCGTGAGGCACGCGGCGGTGGCGGGGTCCTGGGGATCGAACCCGGCCAGGACTCCGAGAAGCTTGGCGGCGTCGGTCACGGTACGCGCCATCGGTCCGGCCGTATCCTGGTCGGCGGTGATCGGCACGATCCCCGTCCGGCTCACCAGCCCCACCGTCGGCTTGATGCCGACGAGGAGGTTCTGGGTTGCAGGGCTGAGGATCGATCCCGACGTCTCGGTGCCGACCCCCACGGTTGCGAGGTTCGCGGACACGGCGATGCCTGGGCCGGAGCTGGAGCCGCCGGTCGCGAGCGCCGGGCGGCCGTCGTTGAACGGTTGCCTCGGATCGGTGCGAGGATCGAACGGGTTGAAGCCATAACCGGCCCGCGTCAGGTCGTCGCCGCGCTCGAAGAGCTGCAAGCGCAGTTGCGAGCTGTAGCCGGTCGGCATGCCGGTGGAGCTGAGGAAGTTGGCGAACTCGGTGAGGGTCGCCTTGCCGAGGATGACGGCGCCGGCGCGGCGCAGCTTTTGGGTGATGAACGCATCCCTTGCCGGTATCGATCCGCCGAGCGCGATCGATCCGGCCGTCGTCGGCATATCGGCAGTATCGACGTTGTCCTTGAGGATGACCGGTACGCCGAACAACGGCTTTCTGCGCCCATCATCATCAAGATCGTCGACGTTCAAAGCGCGGGCAGCGTAGACGGCGTGCTCGTTCACGTGCATGAAGCCGTTGAGCTGTGGACCGGCCTGATCGTAGGCCGCGATCCGTGCGAGATACATGCGCACGAGCTCCTCGGGGGTGAGAGTGCCCGAACGAAATGCATGCTGAATGTCGGCGATGGTAGCCTCGACCAGCTGAAACCGATCGCGGTCGCGGGCGTGCCCGATGCCCGGCAGAACGAACGCGGCAACTGCAACGAGCATCCAGGCGGGTAGGTAGGGGCGTTTCATGTCTTTCTCCTCTCGCAGAAATGCTACTGCGAAGCGCTACGGCAGGTCCATCGCGCCTTTCCTTCCTTTGCCCCGCGCGCCGTAGGGCGGGAGCGTGGTGAGGCGCGGATCGTCGACCGGGCCGCCGACGGTGAAGTGATACAGCGACTGGAAGGCGAGGTC
>Ga0209378_1000975_pt1 | contig 20593 bp, 19 predicted proteins | sample GraSoiAngelo_156_FD_186170 | JGI IMG/M metagenome (GOLD analysis project Ga0209378, IMG submission 186170) | Grasslands soil microbial communities from the Angelo Coastal Reserve, California, USA - 14_1009_13_40cm (SPAdes) (version 2) | ecosystem: Environmental > Terrestrial > Soil > Grasslands ...
GTGTTCGGAGCGAGCGTGAAATTTACCGTGCTGCCGCTATTGACTGTTACCGTGAGAGATTCGGACAGTGCAGCGTTCAGCGTTACTGTACCCGTGTTCGAGTTAATTTGTGCCGAAGCTGGCGGCACGTTCGCTGCAACAAAAAGCAGGGCCCCGGCGGCAATCAACAGCTTATGCGATAAGCGCATCTATATCGTCTCCTTTTTCCTTAAGCCACGTTGGCAGGCCGTCGAGTTGCAAAAAATGATGGCTCTGGGTGAATCACCGACCGCGCTCTAGGTTGGCCCATTCTGCGTTTCGGAGTGGAACAGCCTAATGGTACGCATGTACCGAATTGGGCAGGAATATGTCCAAAATGAAACGTTGTCCCAATTTGAACGTCTCAGCCTATAAATCCCGGCCTATTTGAGGTATTCCCGCCTTGTGCTGCCCCGGCTTGGCCCCACACTGAAAGTGACTTTGGATTCGATATTCTCGCGCACCGCAGATTACCGATTACCGGGGCGAAAAAAGTTCCTTTTGACAATGGAGTCGCGAAGCATAAAATACGCTCCACTCTCCAGCAAACTCAAGGCGAAGAAAGGCTCTCGCATCGAAAGCCTGATTTGCTGTAACAAGCTGGGAGTCTTCTCACATTTAATTGAGAAGGTTTCTTCGCTACGAAGAATGAACCAGAAAACAGTAGAGGAGGGAGCCGTGCGCCGACGATTGCCGGTCCTTGCAGTATTGATGATTTTTGCGACGGGTGCCGCCAGGGCACAGAGTGCGCCGTCCGATCAGACTGAGCAGATCAGGATTTTGCTTGAGCGCGTTCAACAGTTGGAAAAGCGCGTCGCGGATCTCGAAACCAAGACTCCTGCACCACGCGTTCCTGCTGCGGAGGTAGCCGCGAGCATTCCTGCCGCCCCGAAGCCAGAAATGGCCGAGGCCGCGCCACCCCCCGGGCCGATGCATCAGCACGAGACGACTGAATCGCAAACCACCACGCGACAGTTAGAGGCTCGCTACCCATCGCTGCAGATTCGCGGGTTTGGTGACGTGGATTTTTCTACGACGGACCAGCGAGGCGCCATCAGCGGCTTCAACCTCGGCCAGCTCGATCTTCACTTAGCTTCCGCGCTTTCCCACAAAGTCACCTACTTCGGTGAGATGACCTTTAATGCTCAGCCGACCGGCTACACTGTGGAAGTGGAACGCTCCATTATTCGGTACGACTACAACGACTTTTTCAAAATGTCCTTTGGGCGGTACCATACGCCGATCGGCTATTGGAACACCGCGTTCCATCACGGCGCTTGGCTGCAGACCACCATCAGCCGTCCGGACATGGTGCGGATCGGCGGCACGTTTATCCCTGTGCACTTCGTCGGCGTGCTGGCGGAGGGCAATATCCCGTCGGGAGGAGCGGGTTTGAGCTACAACGCAGGTGTTGGCAACGGCCGCGGGTCCATCATCAGCCGTCCTGGAGACGGGGGCGACAACAATAACAATCGCGCGTGGGTCGCCAACCTTTACTCCCGGCCCACCAAGCTCTATGGGCTGCAGATGGGAGTTTCCGTCTATCGCGACAAAATCACTCTGCCTATCGTCAGCCCGGCGGGGAATGAATTTCGCGAATGGATTTCCGCCGCGCATATTGTTTGGACCAAGGAGACTCCGGAATTCCTGGCGGAATTCGCCAATGTCAATCACAAGAATATTTTGACGAATGCCACCACCAATAACCAGGCATACTACGTGCAGGTGGGCTATCGGTTGCCGTGGCTTGAAAAGACCTTGAAGCCCTATTATCGCTTCGAGCATACGCACACCCCGCTTAGCGAACAGGTTTTCACCAATCAGGACCTGGTTGGCTCCATCCTTGGCTTGCGCTACGACATTACCAACTACGCGAGCTTTAAGGGCGAATATCGCAACACCAAGCGCCTGCCGACGGATCCTCGCGTGAACGGCGCCTTTTTCCAGACGGATTTTACTTTCTAGGTGAGCCAGATCATGAATGCCACAAGCAAACGCGTCGTGACATTTCTCGGGGTCATCCTTTGGGCCTCCATGGCTCTCCACTCTCCGTCTACCGCGCAGACTACGCGAGGCGCGGATGTCGCCGTTGTGGTGAATTCGGAGACTCCCGTGACCGATCTCAGCCTCTCCGAGGTACGCAAGGTTTTGCTCGGCGAGCGGCAGTATTGGAATTCCAAGCTTCCCGTCGTTTTGCTGATTCGCGCTCCGGCGGCTCGGGAACGCGATGTGGTGCTGCGCGTGATCTATCAAATGTCTGAAGCGCAGTTCAAACAGTATTGGGTGGCCAAGATTTTTCGAGCGGAAGCCGCGTCGCCGCCCAGGATTGTCTATTCAAACGACATGCAATATGAGCTTCTGACTGCTCTGCCGGGGTCGATTGCCTTCGTGGATTCCCGGAATATCCGCCCGGGCGTTAAGGTGCTCCGCGTGGATGGGCACATGCCGGGTGAGAAGGACTATCCTCTGCGGTAGTGCGCTTCGGCGTTGTGCAGGTGAGCCGCGCTGCGAACGCTGCGCTCCATAAGATGATTCTAATGGGGCAGCTTCATGCGCCGGACGATTTCCTTGAATCGCGGGTCAGTCCGGAGGCTTTCAAACATCGGCTCGACGGCCAAGGAAACCAGGCCGCTGTCGTGTTCCTCGTAGGCCTTTTCCAGCCATTCGAAGGCTCTTTGTTTTTCGCCCATCCGCATGTAAGACTCCGCGATGCTGCAGGACGAGACATAGCTGTGCTTCGACAGTTCCGTCAAACCGTCGAGCCAGCTTTGCAGAACACCCTTGTAGCCAGACTTGTTGAAGTCTTCCTCGATGGATGCCGCCAATTCGGCGCCTCCGGACAGAGATAAGGCTTTTTCTCTTTCCGCCACCGCTTCCTTTTGCTTGCCCATGTGCGCGTAGACTTCCTCGAGTGTCCGCCGGGCAGGCGAGAACTTTGCGTCGATATCCAGAACCTTTCGCAACTGCTCGACGGCATTCTCGTTCTGGCCGGCCACGTAGAACTGCCATCCCATCGTCGTATTGATGATGAGCGAGAGCGGATCCAACTCCTGGGCCTTCTTCGTCTGCGCCATTCCTTCCTCGAAGCGGCCCATGTTGGTCAAATAGTCGCCGTACCAGTGATGCGCAGTCGCTAGATTCGGATTTAGTTCGATGGCGTGCTTGAACTCCTGCTCGGCTCCCGCCCAATCCCACTCAAAATGCTCCTTCACGAGGCCCAGGGAGGTGTGTGCTTCCGCGAGACTATCGTCTATATCCAGCGCCTGCATGGCAGCGGCTTTTGATTTCGGCCAGGCCTCCGACGGCGGCAGATATCCGGCGTCCCCCAGAAGACTATAAGTGTCAGCAAGGCCCGCGTAAGAGAGCGCGTAATGCTGATCCTTCTCCACCGCCTGAGTGAAAAAATCCGCGGCTTTCTTGAAATCCGCTTGCGTCCATTTATTCCAATAGAAAAGACCCTGCAAGTACAGCTGATAGGCTTCGGCATCCTCGGTCGGGCGCTTGGCTAGCAGCTTCCTCTCTTCCCCCGCCAATCGCGGACGCAAGCGTCCGTAGATGTCTCCGGCGATCTCCTGTTGCACAGCCACGAGATTGGAGAGCTTGCGGTTGTATTGCTCACCCCAGATCTGGCGGTTATTCGTCACGTCTTCCAGATTCACGCTGATCGTCAAGTCGTCGCCACTTTGGATGAGCCTGCCGGTGAGAATGGTCCTCACGTGCAGGTCGCGCCCTACTTTTTGCGGGTCTGACGCTTGTCCCTTGTAGCGAAAAACCGTGTTGCGCGACATGACTGCCAGGTTGGGAAGTTGCGAGAGGCTGTTGATAAGGCTCTCGGTCAGGCCGTCGCTCAGGTATTCTGTCTTCGGGTCATTGCTTAAATTAGAGAACGGCAAGACGGCGATTGATTCGATGCGCGCCTGGCTTGCTCCGCCAAACAAGCTGTCTCGCACATTCCCCACGTTCAAGCCGAAAAGGAGCAACAAAATGGCCAGGACTCCCGCCCACACAAAATGAGGCCAATAGCGCCGCAGTTTCTGGCGCGAAGCTTCGCCGGATTTGAACGGCAGCGCGCGTGACGAATCCGTATCTCTCTTCAGCCGCTGCAAGTCCGCTCGGATGTCCGAAGCCGACCGGTAGCGCAGTTCGCGGTCTTTTTCCAGAGACTTGGCGATAATCTGTTCCAGTTGGATGGGAATCGCGGGGTTCAGCCGCGCCGGTGGTGTCGGAGTGCGATTCAGAATGCCGTCGAAGATCACGCCGGAAGTATTTCCGGTGAACGCCCGCTGCCCGGTAGTCATTTCATAAAGCACCAGCCCCAGCGAGAAAAGGTCGGTGCGTTCATCGAGTTCCAGACCACGAACTTGCTCGGGGGACATGTAGGCGACCGTGCCCAATGCCACGCCGTCGCTCGTTAGATGTGCGTCCTGTGTTGTGACACCGAAAGAGGTCACAGCCTGTTTGGCCCGCTCCGCACCTTTGCGTTCGGGCAAAAGCTTGGCCAGACCAAAGTCGAGAAGTTTCACCTGCCCTCGATCGGTGACAAAAATATTAGCCGGTTTGATATCGCGGTGAATGATGGCTTTGGCGTGCGCCGCTTCCAGAGCATCTGCCATCTGGAAGCCGTACTCCGGCACGCGCTCCAGGTCTATGGGCTTTCCGTTGATCCTGTGTTTCAGCGTGTGCCCTTCCAGGAATTCCATGACAATGAAGTGCTGGCCTTCGTACTGGTCCACGTCATAAATCGTGCAGATGTGAGGATGATTCAGAGAGGAAGCAGCCCGTGCTTCCCTCTGAAATCGTTCAATCGCCAGGGGATCCCGGGAGAGCTCCTCAGGAAGGAACTTCAGCGATACGTGGCGGCCGAGTCTCAGATCCTCGGCTTTATAGACCACACCCATCCCGCCACCGCCCAACTTCTCTAGGATGCGGTAGTGAGAGACAGTGAGCCCAATCATAACGAAGAAACCGCCATTCGGAGGTCATATTAGGTTGCGCCCAGAGACAAGTCAACGCATACAGCCGCAGTGCGTTCCATGGATTTAGTGGGATGCAAGCCGCTTATGCGCGCCGTCTCAGTCCATGCGGTGGTGCATGGCGAAGACTTTGTCGAGTGAGTCTTCGAACGGGTACACGTGAACCATCCAGCCAAAGATGACCGGCTGGAAGCGGCCATTCGCAGCGTCGCAGGCTTCTTCTGTGGCAATCGAACCCTTCAATCCAAACTTGGTCCAATCCGCATTCCGGAATTGCCCCTTCTGCGGCATACACAGGTTGGTGTGCAAATGCCACATGGCGACACTGAGAGGGACGCGCGCGTTGAGCTGTTCTTCCGTCGCGCGCTTGGGCATCGTGTACATGGCGCCCACCAGCTCGTATCCGTTCGAAGTTTTCCTGTAGAGCAGGGAAGTTGGCCGTGCCGCATCAAACGAAAACCCTTCCAGGAAGCCGTTCCAGTAATTCGTAAAATGATATTCAGGCTGAGGCAGATTCGGCAGAAAGATCTTGTAACCCTCGTTTAACGCGAGATGATAGTCCTTGTATTTCTCAATGCCGGAGCGGAGTTGCGCGACAATTTCGTTAGCCCGCGCCGTATCTTGCGGCGCTTCCGGACGCATTGCCGTCATGCGCATATGGAGGTTGTGTGCGTCTATGTGCCCGCGCGTCATATCGTGAACGGCGTGGGCTTCGTTAGCTTTGGCGTCGTCCATATCCATCCGGGACATTTTGCCGTGGTCCATCGGCTGCGATTCCTGCGGCTGCGAACCGGACGGTTCCTGGGACTCCTGTTGAGGCGCCGCGGGCGCATGATGGCCGGGAATCGCGGCAAGCAGAACGCTTACTAGGAATAGTGCTCCGAACAAAATGCCGGCTTTTGCGGCGAGATGGATAAACGTGCTGCGGGCTGGCATGACAATTCTCCTCACCTGATAATACGCATTGCAACGCCAGGGGATTTCATCGCGCTGGGCAGGACGTGCCTCACGAAAAACTGGCCGCTTGGACAGGGTGAGCTGCTCCGGAATAGAGATTTGAGAAGGGAGGCCGTGACGGCCTGGTGGAATTCGAGGCCATGTGACGCCGCGTGCTAGAATTTCTACGTGAAAAAGGAGACCATTCAGCGAGCTAAATATCTAACCGGTGGACTGGACCTGCCCGGCGATAAATCCATTTCCCATCGATATGCGATGCTGGCGGCCCTGGCCGAAGGCATCAGCGAATTACGCCATTTCTCCGCGGCAGCTGATTGCCACAGTACGCTGGCCTGCGTGAGCGCGCTGGGCCCGGAAGTGAAAATCGAAAAAGATGCTGTCCGAGTGGCCGGCCGCGGGTTGCGCGGCCTGAAAAGCAGTTGGCGTGCGCTCGATGCCGGAAATTCCGGCACGACGATGCGGCTGCTGTCGGGAATCCTGGCCGGACAGCAATTTTCCTCCAAGCTCACGGGTGATGACTCGCTGCAGAAGCGGCCTATGAAGCGCGTGATTGGGCCGCTTCGCGAAATGGGTGCGGACATTCGCGCGCGCGATGACAATTTTGCTCCGCTGGAAATTCGCGGCGCCCAGCTCAAACCCATCGACTACAGCATGCCCGTGGCTAGCGCCCAGGTGAAGTCCGCGGTTCTTCTCGCCGGATTGTTTGCGGACGGCGTGACCAGTGTAACCGAGCCCGCGCGTACCCGCGACCATACCGAACTCGCGCTCGAAGAATTTGGCGCGGCCATCGAAAAAAATGGCCGCACCATTCGAATCCACGGTTTCGCCAGCGCAAATGGCGGCGGCAAGCTGCTCGCCAAATCGCTCGACGTTCCTGGCGATCTGTCTTCCGCAGTCTTTTTTATCGCTGCCGCTTCCTTGTTTCCCGATTCGAATATCCTGATTCACAACGTGGGTCTGAATCCGACACGGACAGCCATTCTGGACGTGTTTGCCGCGATGGGCGCTTCGATTCAAATTCTCGGGCCCAAGGTTGCCCACGGCGAAGTCGTTGGAGATTTATCCGTGAAAGGCTCTTCGCTCAAAGGCGGCGTGATTGCGGGCGAACAAATCCCGCTGGTGATCGATGAGCTCCCCATGCTCGCAGCGCTAGGCCCCTACACCGAAGAAGGCATTGAGATTCGCGACGCCGCCGAACTCCGCGTCAAAGAAAGCGACCGCATCGCCGCACTCGCGGAAAATCTCCGCCGCATGAACGCGAAAGTCGAAGAACGTCCCGATGGCCTCAAGGTTTCCGGCCGCAGCGCCGGAAAATTGCGCGGCGCCGAAATCGATCCCCGCGGCGACCACCGCATCGCCATGGCCTTCGCCGCCGCGGGCCTCGCCGCCGAGGGAAATACCGTCATTCACGACCCTGATTGCGCCGCCGTTTCCTTCCCCACATTTTTCCAGGAATTGAACCGCCTGGTGGAGCGTTAGGGGAAATACCTGATAGCGATTTGAGGTTTATTTTTTTCACTGTTTTGATTTAGCGTTTATACGGACATCTTCAGCTTTGCCTGATGATGCGTCCTGTGGATACCCGCCCTCCCAGCGAACTCCGGCCGCTTGTGGCTGCGTTCGAAGTTCAACTATCAATCAGGGAGTGACCTCATGAAATTCAATCGCCGAGAATTGTTGAAGAATGCAGCGCTCGTTTCGGGAGCAACGCTGGCCGCTGCACCCTTTTACTCTGAAAAAAACCTGTTCGGGCAATTGACGCTTCCGACTTTGCCCAATCCGGAGAATTCAGGCATCGAGCACATCGTCGTCGTAACGATGGAAAACCGCAGTTTCGACCATTTTCTCGGCTGGTTGCCGAATGCCGACGGTCAACAAGCTGGCTTGACCTATCTAGACACCGCAGGCGTGGCCCACTCGACGCATTCGCTTTCCGGTGATTACACCGGATGCCCGCATCCGGGTCCCGACCATTCCTACAACGGCGCTCGCGTCGAATATGACAATGGATTGATGGATGGGTTTCTCCGCGCCGGGAGCAACGATGTCTACTCCATCGGATACTACGGCGAGCAAGACATACCGTTTTATGGAGAACTGGCCCGCAACTATACGACGTGCGACCGCTATTTCGCTTCGATCCTCGGGCCGACATTCCCAAATCGCCTGTTTCTTCATTCCGCGCAAACCGACCGCCTGGGAGACACAGTAAATTTCACCTCATTGCCGACAATCTGGGACCGTCTCGCCGCTGCCGGAGTCAGCGCGAAGTATTTCTATTCGAACGTGCCTTTCCTCGCCCTGTGGGGTGCGAAGTATCTCGGCATTTCGCACCTTTACGAAGAATTTCTCCTGGGGGCAATCACCGGAACGCTTCCCGCTGTTTCTTTCGTCGATCCGAGGTACACCGTTCTCGATGACGGCACCGGCAACGACGATCATCCGCATGCTGACATCCGCGAAGGAGATTTATTCCTCTACAAAACTCTCCAAGCCGTAGCCAACGGCCCAAAGTGGGCCAACACGGTTTTCATTGTGAACTTTGACGAATGGGGCGGCTTCTTCGAGCATGTCGCTCCGCCGCGTGCCACCGCGGCCAACAACGTGGATCCCGATCTCGTGGAAGGTAAAGCGCTGCTTGGCTTGCGCGTCCCCACGGTTGTCGCGTCGCCATTCAGCCGTGGGAATGCGGCTGATCCCAGAGTCAGCGCGCTAGTGTTCGACCACACTTCTGTTTTGAAGCTGATCGAGTGGCGTTGGAGACTTGCGCCATTGACCCCACGCGATGCGAGCAACGACGTGCTGAATCTTGCATACGCGTTGAACTTCAGTCAGCCGGACGCAACAGTGCCATCCCTGCTGAAGCCGCAAGCGCCTCTCCTGGCCGCGCCTTGCCTGCAAAATCTCTTCGGTGGAATCCTGAGCAGCGGCGGCACAGCAACGCCGACTGCCGTCTGGCAAGAACTGGGCAAGCGTGCGGTAGCGCACGGGTTCTCTGTGAAACACGTGCGCTAAGCAAGGCCACGCATCTTTGACTCGGCGCACGCTCAAGATAATTTTCCAGGCGGAGGCATTCCTGACGAATATTTCCGCCTGCAAACATTCCTGTGCCAAAACAATTGTTCCAGGGAAGTTCTCAGCTGGTCTTGTGAATGGAAATTGGTCCGTAGCTCGTCTTCAAAATAATTTTCGGTCCGCGCCCGCTTCCGTATTTGCCTTCGAGGTGCGAATCGCCTGACTTTGTTCCCGGCGTTAGCTTTAGTGAATCCGATTGAAACTCGCTGTCAATATCTCCCGAGTGGCAGTCCGCCACAATCTCGAAGCTCGATGATTCCGGAAGGCTCAGCGTAATCCCCGCCGACGCATTGTCGATCTCGATGTCTTCCTTTGGCGCAACCGAAAACCGCACGTTCACGTTCCCGCGGCGATTATCCACTTTGACTTTGCCGCCCGCATTCTCCAGCGTGATGTCGTCCTGCGTGCGCACGCTCAGGTTTCCCGGAGCGTCAAAGATTTCCAGGTTGCCCGGATTGGCCTCCATATGGCCGGCGAGTTGCGACAGCGTAAGATCCGTGCGGCGCGAAAGGAAACGCACTCCCTTCGCCACTTTGTCGGCACGGATCGCTCCATAAAATTCTCCATCGATGGTCAGGCCGCCCGTGGCGCTCGACACATTTATTTCCCCGCCGTGACCGGAAATCTTGACGTTGCCTTTCGTGTCGGAAACTTTAATGTCGCTCTTTCGAGTATCGATATTCACGTCCCCGCCGGTGCCGCGAACTTCGATGTCGCCAACTCCATTCGTCACATTAACGGGCTTGGCCATGTCCGCAACGGTGATATCGCCCTTCTCATTGCGAATCGTCAGCAAGGCCTTCTTTGGAACCGCCACGTCGAGATCGAAGCTGATCCGCGAATCGCCCGCGCCGACTCCCGTGGGGTGAATCTCGTAGCCGTCGCCATTCTGCGCGATCTCCACCCCGGCGCGCTCGGCAAACTGTTGCGCGTCGCTCTCATTCCAGGCCTTGGCGTTCTTTTTTCCGGATACGCGAATTTGCGAATCCTCCGAAGGACGCACGCTGATGTTGCCGCGGCCGTTGTGTATCACAATTCGCGCATCTGCCGGAACGACTTTTGGCGCGACGTTCAGGTCGAAGTCAAAACTATTTCCCCACTCGTGAATGCGGCCCGGCAGATTTTGTCTGCCGTAATCAATCGCGACCACGATGCCCAGAAGACTGAGCAGCCCCAGCACAAGGACAACTTCGCTTCCGCTAATCTTTGCTGCACCCGGATCGCCCGCGCGGCTCGCCGCCATCCGTTCATACAATTTAATTCCGCCCCAAAAAATCAGTATGAGTGGCCACCAATGCCCGATCACTTCGCCAATACTGATACCCCTGTAGTTGTGAAGGAGCAGCAGCAATCCAACGAAAAGCAGGAGCAAGCCAGGAAAAAGTGAGCTGCCGCGTGAACGGAGATTGGCCATAAAGCCCTATTGCCCCTGTCCCTGACCGGGCATTTGATTTTGCGGGACAGGCGCGGATCCTGAGGTCCCCGGAGCCGTTGGAGGAGTCGGTCCGGAAACGTGACCATCCGCCGGAGCAGCCGCGGCGGCAAGGCTAATCGCGCCGATGACGATGAGAATGACGGGATACGTGTTGCCGAACGAAAAATAGCCGCCTCGCATCTGGTCAAACAGAAAGAGCACGCCGACGGTAATGATGACCGCGGGACCCATCAGCCCGCGAATCGTACATCGGCGGCACGTGCATCGAATCCGATCACTCATCGATAAAATCCTCCTAAGGACGCCGGTCCAGCCGGTTGCGCATCATCAAGACGCCCGCGCCGATCAAGACTGCCGGCCAAAAAAACTGCGAAATCCGGTACCAGGGAAACCAATCAAAATTGTGCAGCAACAACAGGACTCCCGCGCCAATCAGCAGTATCGGCCCAATCGGGCGTTCTTTTGTAAAGGAATCCAGCGGGTCAGACACTGTCTCGCCCATCTGCCTCGCTTTCGCCGTGCGGTAAGCTTCAATCGGCATGTAGACCCACAATCCAGCGACGCAAATCCATAGGGCGGCTACCGCTCCGCCGCTCATGGACCCGTCAATTCCAGTAATGAACAGCACCAGAAAGATGGCGAGGTGAATCATGCCTTTGCCATATTGCTCGTTGTAGAAGGCGCCCATCCCTGGCAGAAACCCCAGAAAGAACGCTAGCACGGGGCTCGATCTCGCGTGGCTCGGCGAAGCAGGAGGCAAGCCGGAGGCAGGCATCTGATAGGGTGATGCCGCAGGCGGAGCCGCAGCCACAGGCGTCGGAGCGGGAATGCCCACGATAGTTGCCAAGCACTCTTCGCAATAGAGAACGTCGCGCACCGGCCGCACACACGTCGAGCACATCGCTTTGCCGCAATTCCGGCAGTACCCTACTGCGTCCACATCGGAATGGACGGCACACTTCATGGCATTCTCCTCTCACCAATCGAGCCGCTCACAACGGGAATTTGCGAAGCGAGTACCCGCAGACTCCGGCCGAGTTCGTCGGCACGGTTCTGCTGCTTGGGCGCGGACGGATTCGTGTTGTCGGTGCGGCCCGGCTGCTTGTCGGGAGAATTCTTGGGTATCGATTGTTCTCTGGTAGCGGGATTCTGGTCGTTTTCGCTCAAGCGCGTCTGAATCTCATAAACGACGCGCAGATCGCTGACGAACTTCACGCTGTGAGCATAAACGAGATGCGCTTGGGCGTTCGTTTTGCGATAAATCGTGGCTGGAGCTAGGTCCGCCAGCTTGGGCTTGCGAAACGAGAAACCGGAAGCCGCAAGAATGACGACGATCGTCGCCGCCACCGAGGCCATGCTGTAAACAAACCGCGGCGATTGCAGGCTCTTCAGCCACCGCCGTAGGTTCCGCCAGTTCGGTGCCCCCAGCGTCGCCGTCAGGATCGCGCTCTCGAGTTGGGCCGGCGCATCCACCGGCTCCAGGGCGTACAAGCTGCCCAGCGTCCGCGCGACCGCGGCAACCAGCGGCGCGCACCGCTCGCACGTATTTACGTGGTGGTTGAAAGCCGATTGCTCTGCAGGCTGAAAAAGCCCGTCGAGGTAATCACTCAATCGCGCTTCGGTTTGTTCGCAAGTCCAGTTCATAAAATGTTCTGCGCCAGCCTCGAAACTCCCATCTCCCTTATGATGGCCGCACTCCCATCTGCTGCAAAATGCGCGCCAGTTCGATTCGTCCGCGGTTGATTCTCGATTTTACCGTTCCTTCCGGCACGGCTAACACCTGTTGAATCTCGCTATACTCCAATTGCTGCAGGTCTCGCAAGATCACCGCTTCCCGCAATTCCGGGGAAAGCCGCGTCAGCGCCGATTGCACCTGGCCGCTCAATTCCCCGAGCAGCGCCTGCTCATCCGGCCGCCGTCCCGCGGATTCCTTGTTTTCCACCACCGGCATCTTGTCGTCCAGCGAATCCGTTACGCGATCCCTCTTGGTTCTACGGTAATGGTCAATCAGCAGATTCCGCGTCACGCTGGTCATCCAGGTCGCGAATCCGCCATGGGCCGAACGATAACTCCCCAACGTGCGGTACACCCTCAGAAAAACATCCTGCGCCAGGTCCTCGGATTCCGTTCGGTTTCCGGTGAACCGGTAGCAGATGTTAAAGATGCGTCTGGTGTGCCGACGCACAAGTTCCTCCCAGGCCGACCCGTCGCCCTGGAGGCATTGCTGGACCAGTTGGGCATCCTGCTCCAACGTATCTTCAGCCTCATAACCTGCTACGGTGCAAGGCGTGTCTGCGAGCCGGCTTCTCTCTCAAAAGCCGTCTGGCAAGTCATCTCGGCCTGCCAACTATGGAACGTAAAATGCTCTCGAAAAGTTCCCCTCGGGACCAGTCACTGATTGCCAACCGTTCTGTCCCGCATCTTACTCAGCGCTACCCTAAGACACAAGAAAATCAATCTGGTAGCAGCGTTGATCGGTCTGAACTCCGATCGGAACGGTTCTTGATCGGCCGTTCCGACGGCGCCCTGCCCTGTATTGCAGGCACTAACATGCACGTCGCTGCACAAGAGTTTGAGGTCTCTACCCGTAAGATACTGATACCATATAGCTTACAGAGAAGACTTGAACGTGTTCACTGTTCTTGACAAAGCGTCCGGTTTGCTTTAGTATTTGAACATGTTCAAGCACGCGGTGACTTCATGAATCTTGCCACAAAATCAGCCGGCGAGAAGACAAGAGAGCTGATTCTCCAGACTGCTCTTAGACTGTTTCGTGGTTGCGGCTTCGAAATCACTACCATGCGCGACATCGCACGCGCCGCCGAAGTCGCCACCGGTGCCGCCTACTATTATTTCCCCAGCAAAGAGGCGATCGTTTTCGCCTATTACGATCAGGTGCAGCGCGCCCACGCCGAAACGGTCCGTGAAGAATGGAAAGGAGAGTCTGGCCTTCGCGAACGCCTCGGCGTCGTCTTCCATTCGAAACTGGAAATTCTGAAGGACGACCGGCGCTTCCTCGGAGCGCTCTTTCGCTACTCTGCAGACCCGCAGCACCCCCTCTCCGTTTTCGGGAAAGGTACCCAGATGCAGCGCGCGCAAAGCATGGCCATCTTCCGCGAAGCCATTGCCAAAACAAGCATCAGCGAGGAAGCGCAGCAGCTTCTTCCAGCCGCCCTGTGGCTCGTGCATCTCGGCATGATTCTCTACTTTATCTATGACGAATCGAGCGATCAGCGGAAGACGCATAAGCTCCTCGACGGCGTTCTGGATCTTCTTACACAAGCAATTGAATTGAGCGACTCGGCTCTTGTTCGGCCCTTTGTCCAGCCCTTCCAAAACAGGGTGCTGCAAATGTTGCAAGAAGCCGGCTGGACCGCGGAGCTTTAGAAATTTCATTTCGACGAATGTGGCATTGCGTGAAACTCGAATTCCAGGAGGAATAATGACGAAAACACACCAGCCACTCACATACTGGTTCCCGGCCACGGTAGCGGGAGAGAGGCCTTCCGCGTGGTGGTACTGGGGACGCGCCGTTTACGTCAGCCGCCGGGACTATTGGAGAATCACGAAGAAATTTCTCGCTGTCGGAATTCCGCTCGGGCTCATCGGAGTCTTTCTCCACTATTCCCTGGCCTTTTGGGCGGCCTTGGCGCTCGCCGAGATCGGGCTGCTGCTTCTCGCCTATTCGCTGTTCGGTCTTTATCGCATGTACGGCCATCCCGGCGTGCGCTACATCCGCCGGCTCGTGGAGCTCGGCGGAGTGCAGGGCCAGGTAACCGTCGCTGATTTACACATCGGAACCTACCGTCACGCTTTTCTGCTTTCCGACGTCCTGCCGGAAGCCACCATTCACTCCGTCGATTGTTGGAACGTGGAAGGCGAACCCGCCGAGGAAGCCGTGCAGGACGTGCGCGATCTGGAATTTCCTCCTTCTGGGAATCCGCGAATTGTTCCCGCCAAGGCAAATCATTTCACGGTACCCCTGGCGGACGCCTCCTGCGACGCCGTTTGTCTTGGCTTTGGTACGCACGAGATCCCCACGGGTGGCCCACGCGAAAAACTCTTCAGCGAAGCCATCCGCATCTTGAAGCCCAGCGGAAAAGTGTTGCTCTTCGAACACGGCTGGGACGTGCATAACTATGTCATCTTCGGCCCGGTCATCCATCACGTCACCAAGCGCCAGGATTGGGATAAGTTCCTGCGCGAGCGTTTCAATGATGTGGAGTACGCGCGCAGTTCTCAAGCGGTTGATTTGTTCGCCGCGACGCGCCGTTAAGGAGCAACGGAGTGAGCAGCCAGAGCAGAGACGCGGACGTCATCATCATCGGTGGAGGCATCGCCGGACTTGGAGCAGCACTGCGTCTCAAGGATCGTGGACTTGATCCACTGGTGCTGGAAGCCGAGTCCCGTGTCGGTGGCCGCATGACTACGGACCGCGTCAACGGCTTCGTGGTCGATCGTGGCGTCACTCTGTTCGGCAATGGGTTCGGCTCCATGCGCGCTCTCGTGAAGCGTTTGCGTCTTTCCCCACTGGTGTGCAAAGGCAAATTCAGTGTTGGCATTCAGGACGCCACCGGATGCCGCGGCTATCGTGGCGGTCGCTTTGCGGATCTGCTTTTGGATCGCGGGATTTCCTGGCGCGCCCGTCTTGCCAGCGTTCGCTTTGGATTGGACTTGCTGCGTCATCATCGCGACCTCGTTCATGGATGCAGCACTCGCAGCGGCTCGCTGGATGGTGAAGACGCGCGCACCTATTTCCAACGCATTGGCGGGGAAGGGGTTTTCGACCGCATCTTTCTCCCGGGGCTGAATGGTCCGGTCGGCGGAGCTGTCGACACTTCTTCACGCGTGATTCTCATGCAAGTGCTGTGGAATTTGCTGGTCCGCGGCCAATGGAATCTCACCGATGGTGTCGACCGCATTCCGGAAGCTGTGGCGTCCGAAATAAGGGTTCTAACGGAAGCCCGCGCATTCCACGTTGAGCAGAAAGATTCGGGAGTTCAGGTCGAAGCCGAAGTGAAAGGGAAGCAGCAAACTTTTCGCGCGCGCGCCGCCATCTTTGCTGTTCCTGGCCAGTTGGTTCCCGCAATTTGCCCAAGTCTCCCGGAAGAAATTCTTGCTGTGCTTTGTCGCACGCAATACTCCAGGATTGTGAACGCGGCCGTGGCACTTTCGACGCCGCCGAACACTCCCTACGCTGGTTATGCCTTTACGGAAGATGTTGTTCCCGGCGCCGAAATCGAAATGGAGCACCTTCGCGCGCCCAATCGCTGCCCCATCGCCACCGGCATGGCCGGAGTATTCTTGTGGGACACTCCTCAGCGTCGCCGTTTGGATGCCGGCGATGAATCCCTCAAACAGCAAGCCAGCGATGTCGTCGAACAAAATTTCCCCGAATGCCGCGGCAAAGTTCTCTTCGTTCATCTCGTCCGCTGGAACATCGGCATCGCGCAATTTCCTCCCGGCCGTTTGCGCCAAATGACCGCTTTGCGCAAGCAGCTCGCCGTCTGGAATTCTCCTTTTGATCTTTGTGGCGATTACCTCGACGGTCTTTCCAGCGAAGGCGCCCTGCGCACCGGCGAAGAAGCTGCCCACCGCACCGCCAAAAAACTTGCCCAGTGACCCGCAAGAACGAACCCGTATATACTATGTATCTACAGCGAGCCTATAGCCGTGAAGACACAACTTGCAAAATGGGGTAACAGCATGGCCGTGCGAATCCCCAAAGCTGTCGCGGAAGCCGCCAGGCTCCGACCTGGCGACCAGCTGGAAATGGCCGTCGAGGATTCCGGCACTTTGAGAATTCGGAAGAAAAAGGGTAGACAAAAACTGGGCCAGCTTATTCGCGGTATTAATTCCGCGAATCTCCATGGCGAAAGCGACTGGGGTGCACCGGTCGGAAAAGAATTGTGGTAGACAGCGAATACGTGCCCGACGCTGGAGATTTGGTTTGGTTGGACTTCACGCCGCAAGCGGGCCTCCAGCAGGCAGGACGCAAGCCCGCAGTCGTTCTCTCTCCTCGAAGTTACAACGAGAAGACCAGCTTGGTGGTCGTTTGTCCCGTGACAAGCCACGCGAAAGGGTACCCGTTCGAAGTTCCCGTTCCCCCCGCCAGGCCATCAAGGGAGTGATACTTTCTGATCATTTGAAAGGCCTCGATTGGCGTCAGCGAAAAGCCCAAAAGGCAGGGAGAATCCCCGTGTCGCTTCTTACGCAAGTGCGCGACCGTATTGCCGCCCTTCTCGGGTTCTCCTGATTTCTCCTCGGCTAACTTGACGCAAGTGCTTGCGCCCGTTAGGCTGGCCAGCGCATGCAGAAATCGTCGAGGAAGCTCCTTGTCGTCCTGATCGGGCTGCTGGTGCTGGGGTTTGTTGTCTACCGTTCGACCGGGTTGATCAATCTTGCCGATTTCAGCGGAACAAAACTGCTCCACGCCATCCGCAACGCCAATCCTTTCCTGTTGATTCTTTCGATTGTCGCTATCTATGCCTGCTACGCGCTGCGTTCGCTGCGCTGGAAAGTCTTCCAGCGAAACCTGGGGCCTTCGCGCTTCGGAACGATTTACGCGATGACGCTCGCTGGCTTTGCGGCCATTTTCCTTCTTGGCCGTGCCGGCGAACCGGTGCGGCCGCTGTTGCTGGCGCGCAAAGAAAGACTGCCCATCGCGGACCTGTTTGGAATTTATACACTCGAACGTCTGTTCGATTTGGCCAGCGCCGCCGTTATTGCCTCCGTCGGACTCCTCCTCTTCCAAGCTCGCGGTCATGTTGGCGAAACTGCGGCCAAGCTGGAAACTGCCGCGAAGACTACGGGCTCGCTGCTATCCGCCGGAGTTGTGGGAGCGGCTGGAGCCTTGATTTACCTGAGGCTCCACGGATCTGCTTTGCTCGAGCGCCGCTTGCAAGGCTGGCGTATCGCACACGGCTGGCGCGGCAAGATCGCGGGAATTCTTCTCGGGTTTGTGCGCGGTGTGCAGGCCATTCGAACCGCAGGCGATCTCGCGTTCTCCGTGTTTTATTCCGTGGCCCACTGGTTCCTCGTTCTGCTCGTTTATCTCTGGGTCTCGCACAGTTTCGGTGGCGCGCTCGCAAGCCTCAATCTTGGCGACGCCATGCTCGTGATGGCGTTCACGCTGGTCGGCTCGGCGATACAGTTGCCGGGAGTTGGTGGCGGTTCGCAAGTGGCCGCTTTCCTTGCTTACACGGCGGTGTTTGGAGTAGAAAAAGAAGCCGCCGCCGCTGCCTCGATTGTCATGTGGCTGATTACCTTTGCGGCGTGTAGTCTGGCGGGCGTGCCGCTGCTGATTCATGAAGGGCTTTCGCTTGGAAAATTGCGGGAATTGGCGGAGCACGAAAAAGAAGCCGCGGGCGAAAGTCCTGCCCAGCAAGGAGAATCAGCCCGGTGAAGTGTCCGTTTTGCGCGCACATCGACGACAAGGTGATTGATTCGCGGGAAGGCCGCATCGGCGACACCATTCGCCGCCGCCGCGAGTGCCTGAAATGCGGCCGCCGCTTCACAACCTACGAGCGCATCGACGAAATTCCCTACATGGTCATCAAGAAGGACGGCAGGCGCGAGCGTTTCGAACGGCAGAAAATTCTGCAGGGACTTTTGAAGGCGTGCGAAAAGCGTCCCGTGGCCACGCCAAAACTCGAAGCAATTGTGAACGAAATCGAAAGTGTTGTTCAGGAGTCAACGGAGCGCGAGCTGACCACCACGGAAATCGGCGAAATGATTATGCACCGGCTGAAAAAACTGGATAAAGTCGCCTACGTGCGATTTGCGTCTGTGTACATGGACTTCAAGGACGTGCAGGAATTCATGAGCGAGCTGAAGAATCTGCTGAAGGATCGCGTCAAGAAGTAATTCCTTTCTCCAGGAGTTTCCATGAAGAAATATGCGGTGATTTTTTCATGCGCCTTGCTTGCGTTCGTGTGCGTGGTCGCAAAAGAAAATTGCGCGGCGGCACAGGGGAAGACGGCGGGGAGAACGAAGAAAACGCCTGCGGCCGAGGCACCGTTGCCGCAGGTCGACAAGGAAAAAATTCGCGCGCACGTAAAATATCTTTCGAGTGACGAACTGGAAGGGCGGGGAACGGGGCAGCGCGGCGGCGACCTGGCCGCGGACTACATCGGGAAACAGTTTGCTTCGTACGGACTGAAACCGGCGGGGGACAACGGCACATTTTTCCAGGAAGTTCCGATGGTGGGCGTGAAGACGCTTCCGGAAACCACTTTCAAGTTCGTCGAGGCGAGCGGAAAATCCTTCGAGGCGAAAAATCTTACCGACTTTGTGACCAACAACGAAAATCAGGCAGAGACAGCGGACATTGATGCACCCATCGTGTTTGTGGGTTACGGAATCAAAGCGCCGGAGTACGACTGGGACGATTACAAAACTGTCGATCTCCACGGCAAAGTAGCGATGCTTTTTGTGAACGAACCCAGCTCCGACGATCCTGATTTTTTCAAAGGCAAAGCGCTGACGTACTACGGCCGGTGGACGTACAAATTTGAGGAAACAGCGCGGCGTGGCGCCGTAGCCACGCTGATCATCCACCGCACGGACCTGGCGAGTTACGGATGGGACGTGGTGCGGAATTCGTGGGGCACGGAGCGCTCGTACCTGAAGAAAGACGCTACGCCCAAATTGCAAACGGCTTCGTGGATTCAACTGGATGTGGCAAAAAGAGTTGTGGGCCTGGTGGGGCTGGACCTGGACAAAATGTTCCAGCGGGCGCAGATGAAAGATTTCAAGCCGCTACAGTTGCCGATCCGATTGAAGGCGCACGTTGCGAGCCAGCTGAAGCCATTCGTCTCGAGAAATGTTTTGGCGATGCTGCATGGGACGGATGCCGTGCTAGGGAAAGAGGCGGTGCTGTACACGGCGCACTACGACCATTTGGGAATTGATCCGAATTTGCCGGGCGATAAGATTTACAACGGCGCGAACGACAATGCGACGGGGTGCGGAATTTTGCTTGAACTCGCGCGCGTGTGGGCAGCGATGCCGGTGGCGGCGCCCCGATCGATTCTTTTCGCGGCCGTCACTGCGGAAGAGCAGGGGTTGCTTGGGTCGGAGTATCTCGGAAAACATTCGCCCGTGCCGCCCGGAAAAATCATGGTGGATTTAAATTTTGACGATGTGCCGCCGCTGGGGACGCCGGAAGAAGTGGAAGTGAGCGGCGCGGAGCGAACGACGTTTTATCCCGTGGTGCAGGCGACGGCGCAAGATTTTCGCCTGGCCATCCGGCCCGATCCTCGCCCGGAGGCGGGGCATTATTACCGCTCAGACCATTTCAGCCTGGCGCGAGTGGGCGTGCCATCGTTCTCGATCAACGAAGGGATCAAGTACGCGGGCCACACGGCGGAATGGGGCATGGAACAGGCGAAGGATTTCACCGAGCACTGTTATCACCAGCCGAGCGACGAGTACAGCCCCGACATGGATTTCACGGGGGACACTGTGATCGCCAAATTCGCGTTCGTTCTCGGGTCGGAGGCGGCGTGGCTGCCAACGCTGGCCGGCTGGGTTCCGGGCGATGAATTCGAGGCGGCGCGAAAGAAGAGCCTTCAATAAATCAGAATCGAGAGAAGCGCTGGGTTCCCGACCCCCGCCGCGCTCGGAGCAACTGGCCGCCTAGGGCGGAAACCTCGTTGGATTCCTAGTTTAATCATAAGTGGGCAAGTTGGTTCAACGCCGCCGCGCTGGGTTGCACCTCCGACAACACAGATGACCGAGACCACGGAGCGTCCCGGCGCCATTCGCGGCCCGGGCTTCTGGCGCACCGACTTGTCTTTGTTCAAGAACATCAAGTTCACGGAGCACCTCACCGGCCAATTCCGTTGGGAAACGTTCAACGCCTTTAACCACACGAATCCGATTTGCTGTGGCTCAACGAACATGATCTCGTCGCTGTACAACACGATATCGTCAACCCGCGATCCTCGAATCATGCAGCTGGGGATGAAGCTGAACTTCTAAGGTCGGGAGGAAAAGCTGAAGAGAGAACGGCCCCATCGATACTGGGGCCGTTCTCTCTTACTTGAGTGCCAGGCATAAGTTGAAATCATTTCTTCAATTGTGAATGGAAAAGGAGTATCGTTCGGTCTTCTGTTTCTGCGGCGGCTATGAA